>BNJU01003715.1_pt1 | contig 159353 bp, 109 predicted proteins | sample 8539281 | NCBI WGS metagenome assembly BNJU01 (sample SAMD00202456, study PRJDB9452) | human saliva metagenome | isolation source: human saliva | place: Japan
GTTACGGTTAAGGTTCACGCCAAAGACATGCCTTTGAATAGACTTTTTATTTATCCGACGGTAGAAACCAACCAGCCGATTTTACTGCTCTTTACTGGCGAATAACGGCCGGTTCGATGCTGATACTTTTTAGCAACTCTACTGTATGCAGTGTCTTGTTAATTGTTTTAGTTTTAGTATAGTCGCAGGTCCCATGATACCATCTACGGTAAGTCCAGAAGCTCAAGCTGTTGGAACTACTGACATATTCTAATGTTGCAATACTGAAATTACCGTCTATTGTAATAGGACAACCTTTGCGTGTTGGTAATTCTTGGAGATGCTATTGTCTCCTTTATCGCCTCTACTTTCATTGTATTTGCTTATACAGGTTATCGACTACGAGCAGTACTATACTGATCACCTATGCTCGAAAGTAGGTGCCAGGCACCGTCGTCTCATGTGCTGACACCCAGAAACGGCCCTACACCGAGATCGTGCGGAGGACGAACCATTTGGGAAAGTCGTCGTTATTTACTTTATATATGTTGTTGGACGATACAGGATATGTTGCTCTGGTCCACAACGACATTGTAATCCGAAATAGACTGGTGTTTCGTTATCTGGTACGTTCAAATGAATCGTTATAGCCAACTTCAGGCACCTTCCAGTGTTCTGCACTTGTCGTCGCACTAAAATTGACGACTAAAACCACTCCGTTCCGATTCTTTGCTTTGGTATCCTCTGCGGTATACGCTGCAAATCACGCGAACCGTATTTTCTGTTCTGACAGCCGATGTAACACTGGCTTCCTGTTTTACTTTCGTGTTCTTTATCTACGGTTTTGGTTGTTCGTAACAACCTTTAATTTGTTATGTCTTTTCTGTAAATCCTCGTTTTGTAGCGACCTCTGCACCCGGAAAACGACTCTGTGGTAACGACACGGTATCTCGTGCTGCAGCAAAGTGTTCTTGTATAGTGCCTTCGTTATTAGAACGTATGATAACCGAGATATTAAATGCTGTCAATAGCGAGGCAGTACATACTAATATATACCAAATGATACATTTTAGAAAATCGGGCACGGTGGTTTTAGTGTCTGTCATGGTGTGTTTTAGCTGATTCACGTCTATCGCGTTCTTTTCAGTCTATAATATGCGCTACTCGGCTCGTTCGTTCGCGTTTTATGACCGACGATATCTACGTCCGGACCTTGCCGGTATACGACCGTAATAGATGCTGCGATTGCTGAATTCAGTTAAATAGCAGGTTTTCACTGACACGAATAATATGGTCGTTATTACAGACGCTTCTATGCAGAGCAGTATCCTATATACTAACCGAATAATGAATTTCTGGAACGGCGATACCTGCTTGACGGCGTGTTTTGTTTCAGTTCGGCCTTGCGCCAACACGCGAGGTGAGATGTCGTAGTCGTTTTTGAACATATCTTCTTTATGGGGATATTCCATCTTCTACATTTAGTGATTCTCGCTCAAAGTCTTTTCGCATGTCTCTATGTTGACTCGATACGAGTAGTGTTGTCGATTTGAGATTGCCGGATTGAATACAAAATAAGCATACCACAGAGACGATGATTGTTGATTGTATTTCTATGCATGCCACAAAATGCAGCCTACTTCTGTTAAGCACAAAAGGTGCTACAAATGTCGGTATGTCGGCTTTAATACTCGGCGGTCTATACATAACTACTAGACCAAAAGCCTCTGGCAGACTTATGTTCGCCAGGATGTGCCAGAGCAAGTGATATCTACATTAGTAGTCTTCCTCTTCATCCTCGTCACCGTTAGCTTTTTGAAAAATCAGGCATGTTTTCTCTTTCATGCTCTTACATTTATCAAGCATGCCATCAACACTACGTACCCCATTAGATCACTTTGATAAGTCAGTATCAAGCTCACAGCCGTAAAACATACTGGTCCGTTCTTGCGCTTGCGCATCATTTCGATGAGATCACAATTGAGAGGTTCTTACACATATAGAACACATATAATCCATATAAAGCTACCCTTCACATTCCATTTGGAAAGGATCGTGAAATTAAAATTTACACACCAGCTAAAACATACCATCATCTTTTCTACTTTCGATACGTCCCATCAGAAAGATGTCTGAGTTAAATTTTTGTGCAGTTATTAAATAGACCGCGCATATTTTTACTTTGAGGCCATATTCTAAGCTGACAAGTCTGATCCAAAGTCGATACCATGAAAGAACATATCGATCATTAGCTATCTGATTGGAGACGTCCCAGCTTTCGAGAAGGTCTGAGGTTAAATTTATGACACTGGAAAAACTATACTCGTCTTATTTCTACTTTCGACACGTCCAATGCGGACGAGCCAGCATTGAAGTCTTCACGATCTTCAAACATTGATACCATCTTGGTCACATTAGAAGTGTCCCATTTGTCGATTTTGATATTTCTAATTTTTGAGATCACTAAACAACCAAGACCTCCTCCGTGATCTTAGATATATCGATAAAGTTCAAATCAGCGTCAAGAGCCTTCTGCCCTTTTAGTTGCTCTACTATTAGCTTGGCTTACAGTTCTTTTTATATTCTTAGGTCTATCTTATTACCGAGTGCAAAAGATAATTTCTACCATATATTTCGTAGACGTTTCCATCTTTTATATGTTTTGTTGTTGTGCACATATATACGCCTTCTTCTAAAACGAATGTTGGTATTATTTTAAATATTCCTCTCATATTCACTCATTATCATCGTCATCATCATCATCATCAAGCCCATCAAAAACGGTTTATAATTATGCCGCATCATCATCGCTCAATCCGAATCTTTGTCACATCCAAACCTGGTTTTGAATTTTTCTCACACCTGTAAAACATTCAGCTCCATAGATACCACTCTATTTACACTCCATTTTGATAAATCTGAGTTCATATCCTTCAAACATGCTAGTCATAAATTTTAGCCCGATTCACGCGCACATTGACAGATCTGATGTAAATTACTTTGTATAGTAAAACATTCGTTCCATGTTTACAACATTTCCGACTATCATTTTTGATGAGATCAGCATTAAAAGTACTGCACCGTACCGAATGTCCTTTCGAAGCATATCAGTGACATTAGCTGTGGTAACATCATTTGATGAGATCAGCATTAAAATTACACACAATTCCAAGCATATCATGCTTTTTACGTTTGGAAACATCCATTGATCTATCTTAATGTTTCTTAGTATCTAAGTTTATAAAACAACCTTTCCATCTCAGTAATTTTTAGTCATCAATATGGTCTCAAGTCAGCATCTGGGACCCTGCTGTTCTAATTTCTTTGTTCTATTAATCAAGCTTGCAAAGTTGTTGCTGATTTAGGTTTATTATGTCCTATACCATGGATCCAATACTAGACCCATAGCTTTTCTGTTATATACCTTTCTAAACTTACCATTTATTACTATGCAAAAATCTTATTTATTATGAGGAAACTTAATTGCATTATATACTTTATCTAACTGATAAATAAGTTGCACCGAATGTCGCGCTCAGTACAACTCTTTCTTTTTGTGTACCGCTGTACACTGTTAGGATTTAGCAATCGTATACGTCCCATGATTACAATCGCATACTCTTCCATCTTCTCTTTTTACTATGTGTTCCACTACCAAATCAACTTTGTTGTTACTATAAATGCAGTATTAAAAAGCGTCCAGTGCCCTGGTAACGAACGGTGCTCTTGGCCTTAGTAGTACCAAGGCCAGTGCATTTGGGTGCGTCAGGAGAGCCTAAAAGTGCCTTTTAAGGACGATATGTTATGTTGTCAGTATGCCACCAGTAAACAAAACCGAAACCATCAAAATCAGCGCTCAAAATCACGGTTTATAACAAACAAAACGTTTCTCGATCCCATCTCATTTGCCCAAGAAGGTGCTGACCCGTCCGTGCTGTCTCTCACTGCCGCCTCGTGCAAGAATTCACCCACTTTGTGCTCTACTATATCAACAAAGCGACGGTCTCTAACATCTGGCATTATCGTAGGACGGTCGTGAGATGAGAAGATGACCCCACATGTGCATGAAATTGTTTATAACTTCTAGATTTTCTGGCAGTGGTTCATCTGTCCCGGAAGAATTCCATTATGGGACCGGCGTGTAAATTTCGAATGAAACTCTATCTGCTTTCTTATTATTTTGTACTCGTGGTGTTATATAGATCGACAAGAAATTCTATTGTCGGACGGGTAAGAACAAAAGGTGCCTGCCTGTTTTAATGTTCTAGCACGCTTCCCCGGAGCATATTGATCTGACCTTTCAAGTCGAGGTGTTCGAACATGTGTCTCGAAAAGACAATATTGGTCGAAATAGTTGTCTATATAAGGAAATTCTTTAGTTGCGTTCTAAAGAAATTCTACCGGCTCAAGTACTTTGTGTAAGTCGGTGGTCTATCCACTCCGTCAAGCGGTGTCTTACCGCAGCTCTTACATGTAAGTCTATTTTGCCATCGAGATCTGGGTATTGTACGTTGGTTGTTGTATTTGGTCGACTGTCCTCGCTTTAATAAACTATAAATAAACTGTTTTAGGGTCGCCTGTTTCGTGGTCGTAGGTGAATTTCCACACCTTTAACATGAGTACAACCCGGAGCGAGAAATGTCGGGCAATAGGACGTCTCGTGTCTCATAAGCGTGTAGGTCTACTTCGCGCTGTCGTCGGAGTGAGTTCTTGTTTATCTGCTCTACCTTTAGATTCTCTTCGGCGTCACCAGCGTTAAGTTCGACGCTGTTATGAACGATTTGACGTTTCTTTTTCTAAAGTCGTATTTCAGCAAAACATTATATTGTCAAAGCGTACCGCGTTGGATACCGAAATTGACTCCATGCCCATTTCTAACTCCAGTACGTTCTTTTTATTCATTTTAGAGAAATAAGGAACTGCGATGATGGTCTTCAGCCGTTCCATATCGCGTTCGCCTTTGTTGTGCTGACCGACCACCGGTCGGCTGAATCTCAGTAGCACGACGTGGTTTCTGTTCGTCGACGGAATTAGGACGCGTTATATCTACTAACTTACGTCGAATTATTCGCCTCTGGAGATTGACCGACTTGGTGTACGTCATTATCTGTGTAGAAAGCTGCTTGTTCCCGTGACGACTCCTATCCGTAATCGTGCTGATAGCCTATAAACTGCATGTCGGTAACGGCACAATTACGTGTACTGGTAAGAGCACCTGCACCTTCTTCGCGGAACCCGGTTTCCGTATAGTCGTCGTCGCTCTGTACCCACATTGGCTCTCATGTCATGGAAAATGTAGCGTCTATACCTTTCTCTTTCTGTAACGGCCTTTGTATTTACCATTACTACCTATCCGTGCAGGTCGATCCAGCAGATCTGAATATATTGTTCTCACGTCCCATATGGCATAATCTCAAATTACGATTACAAGTCGTCTATATAAGAGATATTATGCTGTAGGCGCGGCATTCTGTCCCGCCATGTCCGACAACCTTCTGTCGATATGTAGCCATCAGCCTCTGTCTTGCTGGCCACTGTATGTAGGTATTCCCACGTATTGGGTTGCTTGTTTCGGACTGAGATTACAGCGGTGTATCGGTTTTGCTCGTCTTTGTCCATGAACATCCGGTGCACGTTGTTATAGTGGACAGACTATTATCGTATCGTTTCTTAACTGTACCATACAGCATTCACCATGATATTGTCCTCCATATCTGCAGTCGACTCTATAGCAGTTGTAATTGCAAAATTTATAAGAGACCGTCTTTGCCAGTGCGTCATTACAAGTGTGAGCATATTAACATATCCAGGTACATTGGCGAACTCGTGATAGAACCGTTCGGGTCGGAGACAATCGGTTATGCACCGAGGAACCAAGCTCGTCAGTGGTAGTGTCAACGGCTCATTTGGTCGTTTTCAGCATCGCATTGTTATATACGGCAAGAGGATAATATGCTGGCGTCTCTGTTTTAGTAACGTTTCTTTTTCATCGTTCTGTATCTAAATTACGAACCAGACCAGTCTGGAATATCTATAGGATCGTGATGAACGTGGGATCCCGTCGGCTTACCGTCTTTCCGGTTCGTGTAGTTTGCTTCTTCTGGTGCGGACATGCTCTTGTTACTGCTGGTTTCTAAGATAAAAAGTCGCTGCTTTAGACGATTTATCTCCACAACCGTCTCATATGTAAACATATATACATTCATTAACAAAATATGATTGACAAACAGTGTACTGTCGGCATCTCAGGACCTTGCCGGCTCAGGTAGAGACACTGTCGGGCACATGCTTGTTTAGTATTCTAACGACATGACACAAGCCGATGAACGAGGTAAAAGCGAAAGTTCGCACAATGCCTATTCCACGAAAGATACGCGGAACATTACGTCGTCAATATGCGAGGCAGTACAGGTCTACTCTAGGTGCATTCGCCGACTCATTAAAAGGCTTATTTGTGCGCAGGCTTGTTTCGGAGATCATCGACCATTTTTATAACCATAGAGACGACGGTATGTAAACTATCTCCGGCACGTTCGAGCACACCACCGGCCGTCGCGCGCCGAAGATGCGAAATTGGCGCGTCATATCGTATGACGTCGTTGTTCGTTCCGGACGACCGTTATCAATCCAAATTATTGGATGTCTTTCCGCGAACTGTTTGGTGTATGTTGGTACGTATGTTTCTCAGACTGTAACTATAATGCTTACGTTAATAACGTTGAGAAACAGCTTAAAGGACAGTCCTCGACGGCGTACAGAATACATACTGTTTACCGATGTTCCTGCTTCGACCACGAGTGGCTTTGTTCGCCGTCAAAATTCTGTCGGTAAGCTATTATATGTGCAACGTCACACCGGAGAACATCGACTCACTTGTATGAACGAAGGTGAGGATACCGCCGACGTTATTATTTGCGAAGACTATGCAGACTATGACTTTGTGGTGGACAATTTCGGTACTGATGGACGACTTATTCGAAGAGGGTTTACGACCTAGTACATTCGGAGACTGGGTTCTTTAAGAATGACAAACTGTGGAACTATCTTGAGGATATGCTGTCTCCGAATGATGTATCGAGGACAACGCTACGACTTTGTTTTCGATAGAGGTTCACTGATAGCACCGTGCACAACAATCTGAACGAATGGCAAATACGGCTACTTTTTCGGTGTTAAGAATAGGTATTATCGAGTAGTGGACACAATCCGAGACTCAGTGCCAGGACCCAAGCGAAGGTAAAATGGCTGTAATATATGGATAACAAATATAAAGTAGATTTAGACATTGGCAGGACTATCAGAAATTTCGTACTTGTGATATGAACAAAATCGACGGTGCGGATAAGTCTATTATATTGGGCAATACGATATACTCTGTTAATTATATCTCCGTAACCAACAGAAATGTTCCGTCAGGAACACTGGTGATAGTCTCACTCACCACTTAATGTTAATGCAGAAAATGCTGCAAGTTCCTCGGTAGCCTTACAGAATGAAAGATTACCGTGTGAGAGACAAGACAGTAGCGTAGGGTTAAAACGAGGACTGTTGTGCCAGCAGAGTTATCACACCCAGGAAATAGAGTGCGTGTTATTCAGAATAAGATAACTTCGCAAACAAAATCACGTTATAATGCCATGAGCTTGTAACTTTGTAAATTGCGCCAGACATCGAAGAGTTGGTGTTGAGTACATGAGACTATAATAAAGCAACTACAAAGCAAAGCATGGAAGGATCTTTCATTAAAGTCTAAATGAAACTGGATAAAGATATAACATAAACTAACCAGCGTAGAAGACGGCGAGGCCGAGACACTGTCGTAGGCATCGCGTTCGGTGCAACCGAAAACACCGGATATAACATTCGTTTGGTGTGGTCTGGTGACACGTCGTTAGTACTTCCACAAGAACGATAGCGCGATCTCTATATAGAAGAACCTATTGAAATTCCCACAAGAAGACCTTACAGCGGCACACGATGAGACCAAAAGCGGCGACAGAGAACTGCTTTACGCTCCGTTACGTTCTACAACCAGTGCTGCTCTCTCTTGTGATATCTAGTACAGTCTACGGCGGTCTCACTTTTGAACAAACTGGTGGGACTGCCGCAGACCAAAGTGAATTACCGGTTTAGATACGTACGGTGACGTTGCCAGGTGCAGTCTGGTGTGGCCTAATCTGGTCGACTAGATGCCGCTGATTGTTCCGTTGTCTACAGCGTTTGGATCAGCTATGCTGATTCGTATGTATATAAACAATTATACAGAAATAAATGATTAAGGTTTTAGAACAACTTGGCTGTAGCGACATCGTCGACGGTGCCGAGCTCCCTGGCCGAAGCCGGTAAGGAGCTAATGTGCTGTAACTACCGTAGCTTCTTAACAGCGACGCACATGTAATGTTGTTAATCAGTTTGTTTCCGAAGCGTCGCAGTATGTCATTACGCGGTGTCGCTCAGGACGATTGGAACAGGTAACAGACTATCTTTCGGAGAGATCGTATCTCGTATGGCAACTGGCAAGTGCTGTGAGAATTTCAACATCACTAAAACAACGCGTTCCGGCTATGTTATGCGAAGACGGGTAGTAGCGCAGAAGGTACGTAATACTTCTTAGAAATGGAGAATACGATGCTTATCTTCTTTATATTAAGAGCGGTGCATTAGCGGCGTCCGACATTCGAATTTCGTAGTATCTGTCGTCAAGTGATCAATGAACAGGTCGCCGAAAGGATGTGCCAACTATTCGCTCAGCCACCCTGTATCGTACGTCATCACCCAATGGGTCAGGTGACTTTTTTCCAGTGAATCATAACAACTATAAGATTTGTGAAGGTCGTGTGAAAAGATCAGTCCATATCGACAACAGACGTACACTATATCAATGCTATTATCGAAAACTTCAAGCGTGAAGGTGAATACGTTTGGTCTACGAGTACAAGAACCGAGTTTCGGTGAACAGTGCGTTATGAGATTTTAGATGAATCAATTACTATTGCGAAAGGACTCAAAAATCACAAACATTCGAAAGTCGCGTCGATATGATGGAATTTGTTAATATGCTGTCTAAGACGATGCCGACGAACGAAAAGCCGATTTCCTCAATAAAGCGGCTGCGGTAGCGAGCGGTATTTGAGAATTCGGCAAATATCGCTGTTCTCGACAACGTTCGTGTTATCCAAAACACAACAAGGTTTCGCCGGTGCTATTATCGAAGGTGCCGACAATGTCAACTTGACAGTATGATCGTTCGAGGCGGGTAAAGGTATCAAAGAACTTTGATTTATCATCGAGGGCTATGCGAAGTCACTTCGGCTGGAGCGGTAGACCCTCACCTACGAGCAATAACGAGTCCGAAGACTGTGCCAACAAAACGGCACAAGCACAACAGATGTACGAACAGGAAGTTGCTGCTTTGAAAGCGGAGATGGACGTTCGTAAAGAGAGATTGACGATGTTGGCAGAGTCTTATGAAAACGACTGTTATGGTTGCTCAATAGCATTTCGCTTTTGACATCAAAGCCCCTCGAATAGGTTTGCATCCATATTTGTTTTATATGCGAAAGAGACTGTACAGTTGCTTGCAGTCTCTTTTTATATATTTGGTAGTATTTGGTGTGATTTTTGTCAGTTTCTGTTTTTGCATAGGGACATAAATACAGTACAAGCCCGTAAAAGGCACTTTTTAAGGCTCTCCTGACGCACTCAAATGCCATTGACCTTGGTACTACTAAGGTCAAAGAAAAATCGTGCGTTACAGAGCAAATTTTTCGTGGTTTTGATATGTAGAAAAGACGCACCCTATTCGCATAGAGTACGTCAATATAGATTTATAATAATTTAAAGTTTTCAGTTTATAAAAAGTAGTTTAATTAGATCTGGTCGATAGTTCTGATATTCTCTTCTGTGATTCTATCCATAGCATCCATGAGATATTCGTTGAACTCAGGTACAGTCATCCGTTTCAATGCTTTTGTCATTTGCATATTAAAACATCCGGATAGTAGATCCAAGAATAGTCGTCGCGGATACCTTCTTTTATGTCGTCGAAAGACTCGTAATCATAATTGCTCTATCAGATATTCTATAATAGACTTATATGTCTTACTGTCCATACCTTCGAGTTGCCTGTTGTATCTTACCCAACCAAAACAGTGGTCGAAGCATATGTCTAATTTCTGTTTCATATTTTTATATAGCTCTGTTGAGAACAAAATCAGTCCAGATTGAACCTAATTTTGAAGCTGTGTTTCGCTAGCATGTATGCTGGACTGTAACGTCACGTAAAAGGCACCTTTTGGCCTCTCTGACGCACTCAATGCAGTGACGTCAGGCAGTACCAGGTCAAAGATCGTGCGTTAGAGGGTGTTTGATTTCTAGTGAGGTTTTATAAATTATCGTAACTGTATTCTCAAATTCGATTGGCATACAGTCACAGCCGTCGCGAATGTAACCCAGGTTATATGTTTTGTACAAGGCTTCCATCCATCCAGATCACACTAATTTCGAACAACCGTGGAACGCAAAATCAAGATTTTCAACATATCTACATTCCAAGGACAGTCACAGTTGAAGTACATTTGAGCACTAAGCTATGGCATACATGTTTGTTACATTGCTTGTGTCCATCGGTCAATTTTGATGTCTCTATTATAAAACACAACACTATCGTCAGCTGTGGTCTCTTTGTCGTAAGATCGCACGAACAAATACGACATGTCGGTTATAAACGACGTATCAATAAAATTCAAGTCAGCATCAGGACCCTGTCGTTTAGTTCTTGTTCTATAATGAATCTAGTTCGTCTTTCGATTTCGATGGGTTGTATTCTCGAAGCGGTTTTGTTTTTGTGATGTAATGACGCCATGTTTGGAGTCATCATTAGAAAGTGAGGTAGTAAATCTGCTGTCATAAGTATACAATCATTAAAGTATTGATTAGTCATTGCTACAGCAGGTCTCCATTGACTAGGTTGCAGTTTAATTTATAACAATGAGCAAACATATAATTCATGTTTTTGACGTACTAACGTCCCAATGAGAAAGATCACGTTGAAATCATACAAAAGGGAGAACATCCCCGGACATGTTTTTGACATTTGAGAACGTTCCACCACTCGATTTTGATTTTTCTTACATTAGGATGACCCGAAAACAAATTAGACATATCAGTGATCTCAGATGTGTCGATGAAGTTCGTCAGTATCTGGACCTTGACGTTGTATTTCTTGTGTTATCAACGAACGCAGTTCAGCTTTAGTAGGTCGTACACTGAGACTTTTGCTATTTGACGTGATGTGTTGCCCATCAGTTTTGTTTGTCTTTGATTTATATGGCATATGGTCACATCGCGGCAATAAATCAGCAAGTTTTGCATGAACAAATCAATAAGAGCCACACAGTATACTGTGCAGCTCTTCTTAAGATTTCAGTTGTAGATTGTTTATAAAGCCTCCATAAGTGACTTTGTTAACTCATGCATAACCGTTGAATCCTCTCGAGTATCATCAACTAAATCCACCAGTTCAGTTTTACTGCTCCAGGAGCCAATTTCTACACCTGTAGTTACATTCTTCAAAATCTTTCTTTAAAAGCATCTTCTAAACTACCGTCAAATCCGAAAAATGTTGCTTTTAGGGTCACGGCGTCTTTCATCTAAAGAATAGTAAAAACCTTCATAATCAAATTTGTTTTTGTACGTGATGCAAAGCCCAGAAAAAGTTCTTTTGCCTCGAACAGCAGTATATAACCCCGGAATACTTGTCAGGTGCATACCAGCAGCCGATGCTCTACTAGAAAAATCTCGCGGTGAGGGGCTTAGTAATTTGTTCATCAAGTCAACACGAAGAGGCAACCTAGCTAAAAGACCATGAAAGTTCATTTGCTTCGTTGGCCTGCTCACTGTTTAATGCTTCTGACAGCATCGTAACTTCAGTTTTTCATATTGTGTGTGATCTTACGATCTGATAACCTATGTATAAAATCGTTTATTTATGCACTAAGTTCAAGATCATAAACTAATTTATTAAGTGCTTTCACCGACCTATTGATCTGTTTCTTGAACTCTTTGACGTCTTTATCAGTCATGTGCACTCATTGCTTTCTTATAGCCTGATGATAACGCTAACATAGTCTGCTATGAGACGTTATTGTTTGTTCGAGAACGGATCGTACGCGTCTGGTATGTATCGTTTTGGCATGAAGGGTGGTCCTCAGAACGGATCTTTCGCACTGTCGAAATGACAAATAATATCTTTCTTCAAAAATTGCCATATTTCATTGACATTATTTCAAACTACCCATAGAAGGATCTTAAACGACGACGTGGTATTTGTCATAGAATGCTGCATCTGTCGCATTTGTTTACTCCATATCACCCATACTGGGAACCAGATTCTTGCTCGTCGGCTCGTTTCTGTTCTTCGTCTTGAATTTCCTTGATGTCTTCTAACATGTATTCGTAATTAAAGCTACTCCATTTTAGTCGATCTCCGACGGTTGGATATGGTGGTTTTACAAATATATGGTTTATTTTTGACCATTTCTCATCGATGCTAGTACATTGAATAGACTGCTGATGCTACCGGAAATCGGATGTCAAGTCACCTCCTCACCACAGTATTCACAATTCTTTGTCAGCTTATTCGGCAGGATTTCTAATGATGTTCTTGAGTACGAGATACCGCAAACGAGAACATATCGACATCCCAACTCTTAAACTGGATATGAGCTTTTTGATTTGGTTGTCGTACCCGTCGTGTCCTTGCTGATCTTAGGTAACATCCATTAACAAATTTAAGGAACGACTTATCAGATTGTGGTTCTTGTCTTGTGCTGTAACTTAGAAATCATCCAGGCCTTCAGTTGGCGTCTTTCCACGCGTCGGAATGAACAACTGTACAGGCGGTTCGTGGATGTCGTAGTCGGCAGGAGATAATGTACCGCAGTCGCTGTGCCTGATTGTACATGGGTAGTACATCATCGCCCGGGAAATCGTACATCAACGACGACGAATTAAGTTCAAACCGGACGTCTTCGTGTTCGCAGTTAGGACAGTACCCGTCGTAAAGCAATCTTCTGTTTCCCCGTTTACAAAGGTGTATTCTCGGATAAGGAGCAAGAAAAAGAATCTGTCCCACGATGCGATATTACCCCAGTGTTTAGGACCGGCCGAGTGTCTTAATCGTCAAACAAGACTTCAAATCTCGTTGAGAGAACTATCGTCTACATTACTTGTGTTCTCTTCGTCGATAGTACTCCAATTTCGGGCAGCGTCAACTGTTGCCGGGACGGATCACAATTCCCGGTCTTCGGGATAGTAGAGGCACGTTCACCGAAAGCAGCGACTTGTCTACATAAATCCAGCCGTCGCGGACTTCTACATTTTTGTTGATATTGTCGCCTACCTTAGAAAGTCCTACGGTAGTCGCAAGGTTCTTATCTGCCGCTCGGTCTTCTTCGGTACGTCCTCTACTGTCGCGCGTAAGCTTTCGTTCCGATGTGGCAGTTTACCTGCCGTAGGCTGCTCTGTCACTGTTTCCGTACTGTCACCGTCATCCGACACCGTATCGTTGGCTGGCAGACTCTAATGTAGCGTTAATAAGTTCATCTTCTGTCATATATTAAGTTATTTCTCTTTTTATACTGTTTTCGACTTTATAATATCTGTAAAAGTATCAGTCGATGAACCCTCGGCTGCCGACGGGTGTCCACCACCACCATAGTGCTCTTTTAGATAATCACCACAGTGAAGTCTACAAACACATCTGGGTCCTATATAAACAGACATTTTTGCACCCTTTTCGGACTAATGCCGTTAAAAACAACCCATAACTGTTCTCTAGCTCTCACACTATCGAGATACAGCACTACCGATGGGTCCTACAATCCTCAGGCAGGTTTATCGTCGACCTGTAGCTAGATGCAGACTTTACAAGTGACTTATTTTGTGCCTGTTGAATGCCACCATAGTGAGATTACCGTTAGAATAGATAAGACTGTTTTTACACATCGGTACTAGACACATTAAGTAACCAATCTGGTTCATCGACCAAGTTTATCGATACCCCAGCTAAGATACTTATATTTCAGACCCAGCTGCTGCGACCTCTGTATCGCCATTCGTCGTAGCCTGCACGTCGGTGAATATCCCAGTTACCGACATACTTTATAATTGCAGAGTTCCCTCGCGGAAATACACTGGACTGTTTATATAAATAAGCATAAAACAAGTTCGCATGCGGCATAGTTTTCCTCTCTGACACCCAAGATGTCGTCGTAACCGTATTTCTTAGAATCCTGGATAGCCGTTCTGTGATGGTCTATCAGACCATTTACCGGCATACTTCCTTTGCATCAGTGCACAGGTAACGAAAATCGACTGATAGATAATACCTTCTGCATCTAATACACGTCGTCGATCACCTCTCATAGTATCGATACCGACAGCATTTTCATCTTTATATATCGACTTTACAAGTGCACCGGAAAAATAGCCGTCGGGTCGGCTCTTATGATATATAATCATATTTTAGTTATGTATATGTGGACTACAAGTCAGTGGATCCAAGACCGTTTGTACTACGGTCAGAATCGGTATCGATATGGTCTACTTCACCCAAGTTGAACTATAATAACGTTGTTCGATAAACTGTGCGAATTTCTGACCGTATTTCAGCGTTACAGGTTTATTACTCGTGTTAATAAGACCAATGTAAATCTCACCGTGATAGTCAGCGTCGACAACACAAGGACCGAGAATGAACTCGAGACGAGATGCAATGCCTGATTTGTTCTCGGCTTTAGATAGGTCGTTTTGTCTTCAATGTTGACTTGAATACCGGACGGCACTTTCAGTACACGCGCACCGGTTTGAATTACAAATCTATCTTCACCAAATACAATGTCATTTTACAGAACGTTGTTCTTTTCATTAAATTCCGCAATAGAATTTACAGTTCTTTACTGTATTCGGAATAGAAAAATCAATACCGGCGTCGTGAACGTATGCTGCGATTCAGCGTCTTTACTGCCCTAACTTTCTTAAATTTGATTGCCATTTATTTTGTTTTTAATGTATTAAAATCAGATGTTACTGTGTTTCCTTCAACTGTAACGGTACCTTCTTCGATTTTGTACACTACTGTGCGTTTTTGTATCGTTACTAATAATAGTATACGATTGTGCAAAACCATCGCGTTCCATCAAGATAATTTCTTGTTTTGTAATCTTGATTTTATACCTGTGTTCTGTTGTTAGATGTATACTTCCGATTGTTTGTCGACCTTAAAATAGGTCACAGTCTGATGTCTATCGTTTGCCATCAGCGTACCGACCGACGAAAGTCCGAATAAAAGTGTAAATAGTACTTTTCGCATTGTTGTTTATTTTCTTGTTCGTTATTACTTTTGTTATACTATATGGTGTGTTTTATGCACAAAATCAGCACACAAACAACTCTAGCACTTTCATTCGACGGTTTCTGTTTTGCACAGGGACAGCGTAAATACCTAACTATCGTCATAAAAGCGCTTTTAAAGGCTCTCTGACGCACTAAAATGCACTGACCTTGGTACTACTAAGGTCAAAATCGTGCGTTAGAGGGCAGGTACTAGAGGTTTTGTTATGGTATAAAAGACAGCCGAGACACTGTACTAAAAACAATATCTCGACTGTTAAAATATGAGTATGTGAGATCGGCCCATATCGTCGTCCCAGTATCTGCAATCATGTTTGCTTGGAGCACTACGAACATCAGAAGATACCGTAGTTGAGTTCGTCCATGCGGGATACACCGGTAAGCGTTGAATTATGGAAGATATAAGAACGCCAGATTTCTCCGTTACGGTTGGCTTCGGCCACGCGAAGTACGTCGAAGTATAGTCTACTGATACCACGTGTACCGTCCGACAGGTCGTGAAGAGTTCTCCAGGCTCGGAAGATCTTGAACACGAAGTTGTCTCGTTACATTACGCAAGTTCAGGTTGAACGTCATAGTGAGTTCCGCACGGTCGATTCCAACATAAGTTCAGGTACGAAACGTCTACGCGTTGAACTTTGAACACCCACGACGGCGTCGTACGCTGCAACGCGTCGAGGTCGTATAGACACTACTTGTTCTGTTAACAACGCGTCTTGCTGAACTGTTGCTGCAAAGGGTTCCGGAAGCTGAGTAAGCCTCGAACACACAAGGTGAACAGGGTCGTAATGGTTGACACCAGACTTAATGTTCTTAGTGAGGGCAACATGTAAGTGCCGTATCTTGTGCATTGATGTCTATTTATTTATCCTTAACAGACGCGCTGAGTACACCGCGACGATGGATAGTAGTTCTTGTACCATCTTACCCGCAACCAGATCAGGTTCGATTTCAGTAGAAATGATAGCAAACTCGTTCTCTATCAGTTCGTTGAGTGTTATTCGACTCGTCCATTACATTACGGAACGCTCGATACCGCCGTTGCTGTGTGTAACAGAGCAAATTTGGTTCCGCACGGTCGAGAATGGCAGTACGATAGACGTGTTGTTGAATTCCCACTGGTACGACTGCAGCACCTTTTTCGATTTCGTCTTGGGTAAATAACCAATTCGCGAACGTTGACACGAGACAGCGCGCTGAGCGGGGTCTGTTTCGCCGTTTGGTTGGCGATTGATAAACGTACCGAAGTTCGGTTTGTATACCATGCGGTCCACCGTAAGGTTCGATCTGTAATTCGTCGTTAGAATAACGATAATCGAGACCGGTGGTCCGATTGCAGATACTGACCGTAATTAGGACCGGCGACGATGAAGCAGGTTGTCTCGATGTGTATTTCTCTATAAACTAAGTTCGATACAAGACCCGCGCTGGGGATTACGTCGTCGATATAACCGTCCGAGACTTCAGCGGCGGTGAAAGCGACGAAAAGCAGCCTTCGTTATCGGCGACAAACTGAACTTGATACTCGACGGCTTACGCTTGTATTACCTTCACGACTATATTTAACATCAAATATCCGTTTTGGTCGGTAAACGACGCGCAGGACATTTAACAAAGTCACGAACAGCCGGGAAGTTACCGATACAGAACGCACTCTGTTTTCACGACACGAATAGCTCAGTACACTCTTCAACGACGACGTCGGATAACTTTTGGAACGTATCGATAACATAACGATGAGTCGATTTCAGACTTGTTCAACAAAACCGGTACGAGACCGCCCTATAATCGTAAGCGCAGAAAAGAATGAAATTCTGCCATTGTAACTTAGCTGAACATATTGGTGCTCAAATCGGGCGATCGTTCTTATAAAGTATATGCCTTCCAGATACTGTAGGTGTCATCGTACGTTTCCTGGTTGAGGAGTTGTCGATGCGAATAAGACAGACCGTTGTTCTTTAACGATTTAGGACCGTCAACAGGACTATCTATATTAAATAAAGTCACCTGCGTCGTCGTCATTTCTTGTTCGTCTCGAGTATCTGCGACGGCACCGCTCTGCCGGTTGTCCGGAGAACGATGATAGTTTCGTCCGTCGTCAGTATGCAATATCTGTAACACTACACGTTATCGTAGTGGTTATCGGTGTCCTTGTCGTCGTAGTCGCCGTCGTGGTTATTGTCAGCGCGCACTCGTCGAGACCGAGGGAAGCTAATCGCGCTTCTTTGATAGCAGAATAAGTGTATCGTCGATAACGTCGTGCTTATTAACCCGGGCGTACTGTTTTGGAGTCGTTGATCTCTACCTTGGCATATTCCATGCGTCGTCGGCATAGTCGATAAACGATACAGACGCACCGTAAACACTGTTCTGAACTTGCCTTCGTTGACGTACTGTGTTATCACATCAGGACGAACCCAACAAACTAACTCTAATGTCGGTTACGTCATCAATGAGATAGTCTACTAACGTACGTATCGGTATTTTTGGTTTAAGATTGGTAATCCTTTTATAATTACAGACGTCGGACCGTGGAACGGATTGTTAATATCGGCATAAGGATCCTTTCCGGCGGGAAATACGTCGTGTTCTGTCTTCTATTCGAGATTAACACTATGATAAACGATATTACCGTCTTTGTCGTACAACGCAATATCGGTGGCTGTCGACCGAGGACGCGTTGAGATTAGTATCCTTGTCGTATTTAACATTTACATACTGCTAGCAGGACACCGGATGCCTTTTGCTGCCTTCAATAATTCTTGTTTCGTCTTAAATGCAAACTTCTGCCTTTTACCTCTGTGGCAGCATCGAGACCCACTTGTGATGGTTCGATAGCGGGCAGTACCTTCTTTTGCATCGTAGGTACTCTAAGCGTCACCGCCTTCTACCTGTACTAACATCAAGAGAACCGTAGATACCGCGACGGTCGGTAGAAATGCTTGTTTTTGCACTGATAGTATATAACTTATGACCGTCACTCGATTCTTTATCAGGGAACAAATTTGACGTCGATAACATTGGGATAGAATGATACCTTATCTGCGACAACAGGGCATTCGTATTGCCTAGCACTAGTCACCGCGGTACCGCCGTAGATGTTACCGAGTGTTAACTTATGCTGTTTATCACCCTTGTCGGTGGATCGAGAACAGGAATCTTGCTGCGTCCGCTTCAAAAGGTCGATATTCGTCGCGCCGTCGTCTAACATATCTACATTAAACGATATCCTCTATTATGAATATATTTGGTCTGCGTTAAATACGGCGTCTAGGACTATAAGAGCCTTGTTTGTTCTTAAAGAAAGGATCAAACAACCGACGTAGTGTCCTAAGAGCATTACTCGTACCGTCGTTGAACATGGTATCTAATGTATCGACAGGTTCACCGAAAGCGTCGAGGACGTAGGGCGAACGTTAAGACAGCCTCTTTTTCTGCGTCGTCGGTAGAGACACTAAAATAGTTCTTTAACGTCTGCGACGCCGGTACCTGTTTCGCTGTGAAACGACCAGAGAACACGTATACCTCTGCAAAAAAGTCACTCAGCAGCGAGTTCTTGAAAGGTTCGAGGTATTCTGGCATATCCTCTTGACGATCGCTATACCAGTCATTAACTGTTATATTATACTGCGATACCTTCGACCCGGAAGCCTTACGGATAAAATATGTCGCCGATGTGCTTTTTGGTACCTGTCGTCGCGATATTGATGTAACCGTCCAACGGTCTGTTCTTTGTATCAGGGCAGGTTATTGAGTTTGTCGGCGTTGAGTTCCCAGAAACGGGTGGTATCATAAACATCTTCTACACGGAGCTTAACAGTTCTAATCGGATCGAATTTGTTGTTAAAATCTGTCGAAATAGTAGAGGCTCCGGCTGTTTCACCGTCGAACCTTGAGGTTCGAAACAAATAATAGGGGACTTCGTCAACATCTGGAGAGCAAGACGGTGGAAATAAATACGCGGCTCCAACTTCTGAGGCTATCACCGAGACAGTTGACGGAAGACTTGAGGATCCTTTACGTATACCGGTATATTGAAAGGGCCTTCTCAGAATAACCTACAACAAGACGGAGAATCTGCATGTCCTGGTTCAATATAGTGATTTATCGAACACAACACGGTAGATACCTGCATAGCCTTAAACTGTTGTAAATAAAGTGGTATTGCCATATATATGGGTTTTGTATAAAATTTCAAATCACACAATACACAATTGTGTCTTTATGCTTAATAATCCAGCAACATAATCAGCGACCTAGTCAGTCTATGAACAGCATGTCTTTCGAACTCGTACGTTATCATTTTAGACACAATGCCGTTAGAGATTTGTACGCAGTAATTTGTTACTTATCTATTATAACAAAACCGCATTGGTTATCGTTCGTATTCTTCTCTCAGTAGCTTATCAAATGTACCGTCAGATTTCCGAGATTAGTTCATAACACTAATGGCAATGTTTACGGTACCGGAATGTGTATTCGAGTGTACTGTCTTTAACAAAACAAGTCGTATAAGTATTGTTTTAAGTTCCGAGTCGATAATCATCGAGTTCGCAGCAATACATTTCTCAATTTCAGAGTCACTGATTGTAACAAACTTAGACTCACCGTCGACACCGTTCTCTTCCGTAATACGTTACATCTTTTAATGTACTGTTCTAATCCATGAGCGAGTAGTCTTCTTTGCATTAAAAATACGTTTCGTACAGCGACGAGTTAGTCGATAACAAATGTAGCATTAGGACTAACGATACTAGAAATCTTCCAAGATAAACATTCTGTCCCAGTACTACTTTACCGATAAGTTCTCCTTGATGAATCCATACACGAATTTTACCGTCTTTTCCGACTGTAAAGCCGTTGAGATTCTCGACCTGTCCGCCCCATGTTCCTTTCTTGATTTTCACATCGCCGACAGTGAAAATCTTCCGTAGCGATACATCTTATACAATTTGTTGCCAGACTTTCGACTTTTTATCAATATCCATAAATGCAATGTTATACCGCGACGGTATCTCTTCTCCAGATGTAAATACCAAATCTTCAGGTTTCACACCTGTTTCGTAGATGATACTTGTAGTTAAATCTAAAGTCGGTGAAAGAGATAGTAGATCGAATACTGTTCTCTAACTTTTTAACTTGGCTTCTTTCTCTTTTTAGAAAAACCGAACACTTCGTCGACGCGCTCTTCTGAATGCGGTGTCTCACCAGTCATCGACTCTGTAAATATAGTCTTTTTAATGTTAACATACTAGTATGATTTTAATGTATATTGTACGTACATCAGCTTCCTATGAGTGATTTTACATTTGAGTTTTACTCAAAATCAAAAATCAGCAGTCTACTGAGTTCTTGATAGTACTACCTAGTCTGTACATAGAACACACACTCTACATAAGTCTACTAGAGTGTGTCCAAATTATTCTGTAATTAAAACGTCAGATTATACAAGCGAAGTCGGAATGTACACAGAACGTATAGTATTGCTGTTCGGGATAGAATCCGGCCTCAACAAATGCGTAACGCGAGTGACGGAGCACCTTAGGAGCCATCGTACCTTCGGCGGTAACCGTTACGGTATCTGCCAGATATAAGGCATGAATACCAAACCGGGAGAGTTACCGTCACCCTTACGACCTACGCAAACACGAGTATCGTCCCATGCCATGTGCTACATAAACTTCGAGACCGAACAACGTACCGGCGTGGTAGAGGCCGTTCTGGTTGTCCTGTGCCAACGTATTGGTAGTAGGGCGATGATGTAACCTGCAACGTCTTGGAGAGCGGTAGCGATGAGGGGGTTTCGCACAACCCAAGTTGCACGACCGCGACGACCGGTTACCTGAGAGGTTAGCAGCTGCCAAGATGCGCGAACTGATACGACGCTGACGGGTGTGTATGCCAGCCGACGTATTGGCTTCGGCATTCTTAATATCACCCCAGTTTGTCTTCTGGTCCACACCGTAGATGTCTACATAAGTGCAACCGTCGTACGTAGCAGTGCCTTGAGTGGCGGTACCTGCACCGATATAGAGGTTCAAGTCTACCCCTGGAACATACGTTGCTGAGCGGCATTCGTTGCACCGAGAGCAAACACACGTTCGAGAATGCGAGCGTTGATACTCTGGATGATTTCGTTCTGCATCGTTTCGGTGATCTACCCAAAGCGTCGACACCGTAAAGGGGAAGGTCTTGGGTTGCTGACGAGTTACCGTACCGGTCGCTTCGTAAGAACCTGCCTGTACCCACTTACCGCGAAGATACGCAGACCGATAGTGTTACCGGTACCCGTTTCGTTTTGAGCACGCGTCGCTGGCTTCCTTAGCACCGGTAGCGAAGTTAGCGAAACCGTCGACGAAGTCGGCCTGAGCGGTTACGAAGTCGGCCTTAGCACCCGTAAGTTCAACGGGGTCGTGAGCTTGTGAGTAACACCCGTAGTAACAAAAACCAGCGAGGCTAACCTTGTTATCGGCATTCGTGAAAATACCCTCGGTGATAGCAGCCTGGTTCTTAGTGAAGTCGGGTACCGACAGGATAAGCTACTTCAATAGTCTTAAAGATAAGACCGCCGTCGTTACGACCGAAGCCCTTAAATTCACCCTTGAACGTGGCCTTACCCAGTGCACCGGCAACGGTATTTTCGATAAAGTATAAACATGACCTACTTCGAGACCGTCCTTCAACTTACGGAGTCGTTAGTGAAAGCAGCAAAGTACCTTAATATAGATGAGGCTTGTTTTCTGCACCGACACCCTTACCGTCAAACGACGTTTCGTTGATACGACCGAGCTTACCACCTGCATAAGGGAAGTCCATATAAGAAAGGTAGGTAAGAGGACCGTTCATAGGAACAGTAGGAACAAGTTCGAGACCTACGGTCGCGAGCGCGATGTTAAGCGCCATGGGGAGCGTCGACGATGGGAACATCACCAGAACCCGGAGTCTGGTTAAAGAGGTTACCGACAGCACCGAGCTGTGCTCATGGGATTAGGATTACCAGGAGCCGCGGGATTACCCATACCGGTTGTGTTGAGGGGTGTAGCATAAACAGGACCAACACCACCAGTGCCTACGTACGCGCCATTAGCCACACCGAGCTGCGATTCGTATACTTCGTGGTTAGCAGCGTACTGCGCCATCCAAGAAAGTTTGGTCTTGTCTGAAATGTTAAAGTTTTCGGTTATCATCTTTTGCCATTGATGTACCTGGATTGTTCAGTTATAAAACTACATTTTATATAATTATATAAATCAAAGTGTCTGTTTAGGTATATCTACTAACTTGTCTAGTTGACATGTCTAATTCAATATGTTCTCGGCTGACCTCAAAAACCTTTTTCGTGCTCTCAACATTTCAGCCATGTGACCTACTGTGATAGAGGTGATGTCTGTGTACCGTGGTCTTTTTGAAGAACCATAAACGGATACATCACCGCTCGTTTTAGACCCAATTTATTAAGGACGCCGTCTGCGACATCTGTGTGTAGTTCGAATTTGTAATTTAATAGTTTGTCATAACATTTGTTATAAACAACTATAAAAGTGTGTCGCCCAACACCTAGTGTATGTCCCATAGACCTTCTTTATCGGTATTTCTATTCGGTTAGAAGTACCGTATATACCTCAGTGAAGAATATCACAACCGGCAGATTCGCAGTAATTTACATATTGTAGGAATGTATTCTCATTATAATAATCGGTAAAAATATACATCATCTTCGACGAGTATGCACTTCTCGTGAGCGTTTTTGCTCGCATCGGCTGCTACAATTCATCATCGATAGCCACAAACCGTAACGCCGATTGTCATCAAAAAGATACACTGTGTCATTTGTACATCAAATTCCGACTTATTACTGAACTGCCTTACAACGTCAGCGTACCTGTCCGGACGACGATCTTTGTTACTTATAATGTATGTTTTAATTCCGTTCATGCTAAAAAGCGTTACCAAGACTGCGCATACGGTTCATGATGTTAGAATACAGGATTCCACTACCGTTTTGCTTTTACAGGTTCTGCAGATCTACTACGTCTTCCGAAATTAACATTGTTCCAGAAAGACTCTGCGGTACCCTTCTTAGAAAAAGTCGTACATCGTGCACTACGGATGATTTCATCGCTTCGGCTTCACTGAGTAAGTTAAACGGACGCTTCGTACTTTGCAGGGCATTTGTTCGATACATGCGACACCGGCATACTTGTTGTTCAACTGTTTTCTTCGATAACATTCTGTAACGTATTGTTTTGGTGTTCCATCATGGCGTCGAGCATGTTGTCGATATTTTCAAGACGAGATCTTATTGGTGTTTTCCATGAGATTCCGAACGTCGCCCATCACAGACTCACGAACCTTCGGTGCAAATTCGCTATTGAGGTAGCTGTCGAGTACATTAGAGTATTCGTTAGTAACCCACTTCTTAATGGTTTCGTTGATGGTGGGTGCAAATTCACTCTCGAGATAATTTTCGAGTCCGTAGAGTATTCTTCGGTCACCCCATTCTTGAGTTGTTTCTCCGATAGTCGGTGCAAACTCGTTCCTTAAGGTACTTTTCGAGATTATCGGAATACTCTTCTGTCACCACGACTGGATCTTCTCTCCGATCATCGGTGCAAAATGCTCATGGAGGTATTGGTCGAGATTATCGGAGTATTCTTCTGTCCCCATTTCTCGGCAGCTTCACCGATTTTAGTTGCAAATTCATCTTTGAGATAGGTTTCAAGAACATTAGAATACTCGTTGGTCACCCATTCTTGGATTGTTTCACCGATAGTAGCGGCAAAATGCTCTTTGAGGTATTCGTCTAACGTACTCGAGTATTCAGTAGCTACCCATTTCTAACGTTTTCGCTAACAATTGATTCCAAGTTGTTTTTCCATCAATTTGAGGTTGCTCTACGTCTTCCAACATATCGCTGAAACGATTCTCCATCTGCGTACCGAACTCTATTTCGTCACACATCTCAATCGTCATAGTCAGTGGGACGAATTGCGTGCAAGCGATTCTTTCGCCACATGAAGTAGCTTCGAGACTGTCGACTTTATCGACTAATGTTTCTATCGTCTTTTAAGATCTTCCATTTCTTCTGATTGTTTTGATTCTTCGTCTTCTTTATTGTCAACAGGTTTCCTCTTCGGTGTGTGTTCCGGTTTCCGGTACGGAGGATCTGCTAGGCTGAGGTTCAGTAGGTCTCTGTTGCAGTATTAACAATAGCGCCTGAACGACATCTTTCACTGCGTCTTCAATGACCTTTCCGACGGCGACATCAGGCATCTTCTTCGTAAATCGCCCCAAATGTTGGTCTGGTCGTCGGAAAGCGACTCGTTTAAGTTAGCCACACACCGTCCTTTGCCGGCGAGGTTGAGGCGGGCCTGCGAGAACCAGGTGTACCGACAAGGTCGTAGGTTTTAATCATCGATAACATTACATGACCGTTGTTATCGACACTACCCGAACCGCGCGATGAAATGTAAAAGAGGAAGACCACCTTCTACGATAGCACGGGCCGTTCGTCGCTTTCGGAGTATCTAACAAACAAATAGTACCGGTAACCGTGCCGTCGGCGTTCATACTGATTGATTCAATCTTGTGTGATACGTTATTAAAGGTCGTATTCATTGAATTAGGATGTTCTAATTCACCGGGACAACCTCCCGAAAGCAATCTGTGCCTTTAATTCCTTCTACCATCAAGCATAATTGTCGTGATCGTAGATTCTGTTATTTTCATTCTTAATCCCGACGACACCGACACACCGGTAAGACGCATGAGGTTGTCTTTAGGACTAGATTCAACAACGAGATTATTTTACCTTTCCTAAGGTTTTCATAAATAATACAACGTTTTTTGCTCATATTGTATAATATCTAGATATATCGTACATATATGCTACAAATAATAATCAGTCGTATTATGCGCTTGTTAATCAAGGAAATTTAGGTTTTCATTTTTCGGCTCATCTTAGGACATTTTCTGAACACAAACCTATTGTTTGTTACTTTCGATACGTTCCAACCGGACAAGTCGCTACCGAAATTGGTACAGCCATAAAACATGTTTGACATATCTCCTACTTTCGATTTCATCAACCGGATAAGTCACTGCTAAAATTGCGCAATCGTAAAACATGCTTTGACATATCTGTGACATTTTTGAAACGTCCCAACCGGATAAGTCACTATCGAAATTGATGCAACCGTAAAACATACTGTCTGTGTCTGTCACATTTGAGACATTCCATTTTGATATATCAGAATTGAATTTTGCACATCTATAAAACATGCACTTCGTGGTTTTTACATTAGAGACATCCCAATGAGATAGATCTGCATTGAATGTATTTTTAGCATAAAACATGTACTGCATATCGGTGACATTCGATGTATTCCACTCGTCGATTGAGATGTTTCCAATATAAAGACCTTCAAATAATAAAGACATGTCCGTAATCTCAGATGTGTCGATGAAATTCAAGTCAGCATCCTCACCTTGCCGTACTAATTCGTCTTTATTATGGCTTTTGAGTTCCTTTTTATCTTTAGGTACTATCTTTAATGGTCTGCTATTAGATGTAATCTTTAGACGTTCGTTGACAAAATGTTGTAGGCTCATTTTGAATTTTTGGTTTTAGTTTCTTTACTCCGATTCATATTAGGACAATTTTTGAACATAAAGTATTGGTTACAACTCTCAGAACGTCCCACCAGACAAATCTGACTTGAATTTATCACATCCATAAAACGTTTGGAACTATACTCGTAACATTACCAACGTCCCATCTTGACAAGTCACTATTGAATTCGTGACAGTATTGAAACATAGCGTCCATATTTGTAACATTTGATACGTCCCTAACTGACAAATCAGAATTGAATTTTTGCACATTGGTAAAACGTGCAAGACATACTTGTTAGCATTAGATACGTTCCATTTAGATAAATCAGATTCAAAAAGTTACAATAATTCAACATACTTTTCATACTCGTAACATTACTAACGTCCCACCTGGACAAGTCGGAATTGAATTCATAACAATTATGGAACATATTGTCCATATTTGTAACATTGCTGACGTCTCAACTGTCTCATCTTGATGTTTTTAATTTTTAGATGCACAAACAACGTAGACATATCTCCAATCTCAGATACATCAATGTGATTCCAAATCGGCGTTCGGACCTGTGACGTTCTAACTCTTGTTTTATAATAGTAATTAGTTCGTCTTTTGATTTCGGCGTTAGTGTAGCTGATCTCAGTATTAGACGTAATCTTTAATCGTTCTGTGATTAAATTATCGTTATTTATACTTTCGTTAATATATTTTGTTAGACTCATTGTTATTAGCTGGTATTTATTGGTTTGTTATTTTAGTTTTTGAAGTTGGGTCTCATTTTCGAGCTTCATCTTGGGACATTTATAAAACATACGTGACTTGTCTCACTCTGTCAACATTCCAACCAGATAAGTCGGTATCTAAACTATTGCAATCATAAAAACATTTGTGACATATACCACACATTAGAGACGTCCCAATTTTCTAGTCCTCACTTCAAAATTCTTACATTCATAAAACATGCTTAACATGTCTGTTACATTGCTGACGTTCCATTTTTGATAGATTAGAATTGAATTTTTCACAACCTTTGAACATCTCATTCATATTCTTCACTTTTTGTAACGTTCCAACGTGACAGAGTCACTGTTAGAATCGGTAACAATTCTGGAACATGTCCCCATATTTTCAACTTTACTAGTGTCCCAGTCAGACAAGTCACCGTTGAAATTTATACAACTCATCAAACATTGCACATATTGCACTAGTGTCCCATGCAGAAAAGATCACCGTTGAAATTATTACAGTACATAAACATGTACTGATATATCTGTGACATTAGACGTGTTCCACTGGTTGATTTTGATGTTTTCAATATAAACATTCTTAAACAACTTCATCATATCTGTAATTTCAGATACTCGATATGATTCAAATGCATCTGGACCTTGACGTTTCACTCTTCTTCATGATAGCTTTCGAGTTCGTCTTTGGTTGTAGGTCTATATTTATTTATACCTCTAGTCTTAGACGCAATCTTTTTAGGCGTTCTGAGTGAAAATTTTGTAATGACATTTATATTAAACTCTAAATTTGAGGTTGGATTGAGATTCTTTTTCATCTTATTACACATCTTGAACATATTTACGTGATAGAATATATGATACATCCCAGCGAGATAAATCACTCAAATTTAAGGCACCGTTCAAACATATTGGACATTGTTCTTACGTCTCCTGTGTTCCATTTTGATAGGTCACTGTTGAAATTCCTACATTTACTGAACATTGCACCTCATATCTCTAACCTTTACTAACATCCCAGCGTGATAAGTCACCATTGAGAAAACTCTATAGTTACAGAACATACCGCTATATTTTTCTACTTTAGATACGTTCCACTTGTCTAAACCAGTACCTTCAAAAGTTCTCACAATTGGAAAAACATAGATCTCTATTAGTGACGTTGAAACGTCCCACTGATTCTATCTTGATATTTCTAATATCTGTAAACTTAAAAACAACCCTCTCATATCTGTACATTTCAGAGGTATCAGTAAAATTCAAATCAGCATCTGGGCCTTGTCGTTGATAGTTCTTGTTCTATTAAAGACACCAATTGTTTTTCAGATGTAGGATTTGTATATTAGCCGATTTAGTATTTGATGTTATATGATACGTTCTGTAACCAACGATTCTTTGATGTGTTGTTGTAGTGTCATATAGTTAGAATTTTTGGTAATAGTGTAGGTGTCATTTTAGGACATGCACCGAATGCTTTATTTTGTACCTGCAAATTTGGATAGCTTCCAACCGGATAGTCGCAGTGTAAGTTTTTACATTTATAAAATGTGTACGACATATCTAGCTACACGAGACACTTTAGTTGCCCAGCTAGACAAGTCACAATCAAGTGATTCATTCTTTGAAAGCGTATTGCATTTGCGATACATTGCTTACGTCCCAGTACGAGAAGTCACAGTTAGCTGATTTACATCCACTGGATGCGATAACTTATATCGTTTATGTTCGACACGTCCAGTTTTCAAACCTGTCCTATAAAATTACTACATTTTATGAAATGTTAAGCATAAATTAGTTATTTTGGGTAGTTTCAAGACGATAGGTCACCGTTGAAATTCTTACAATGTGCGAACATCTCTTGCATATCTGTCACGTTCGATACGTCCCAATTCCCTTTGAAAACCAGTAGCTTTTCGAATTTTCTAGCAATATGCAAACACAGAGTTCATATTGGTGACGTTCGAAGTGTCCCACCTGTCTATTTCAATGTCTGATGGCGAATCCCTTGAAAAAGTTCAGACATATCTGTAATCAACGACGTGTCTATGAAATTCAAATCAGCATCTGGACCTTGTTGTTTCCATCTTGTTCTATTAAAGAACGTAGCTCGTCTTTTTTGATTTTGGCTCAGCCAAAGTGATTTAGTGCTTGATGTAATTTTTAGACGTTCTGTTAAGAAATTTGAAAGTGACTATTTGAATTTATGTTGTAATATGTAACAGTGTATTTAATTATATATTAGAAAGTCGGTTTTGAAAGTTTTCAGGCATTATATTCTTTTTACCAAAGAAATTTCTGAACCTCACAACGTGCAACATTCCAACTGGATAAATCTTGTTTGAACTTCCAACACCCTAAAAACATACCTTCCTATCCGTCACACTCGATACATTCCATAATGACAAGTCGGCATTGAGATCGTTTACAATTATGGAACATGTACCTCATATTTTTCTACATTTGACACATTCCAGCCGATAGGTCACTATTGAATTTTGTACACTCGTCAAAACATGTGTCGCATGTTTTAACATTACTAGTGTCCCAATCAGACAAGTCTCGACTAAAATCTTTTACATCCATCGACATATCACGCATCTCTCGTTACATTAGATACATTCCACTCTTTCAAACCTTCACCTTTGAAGTTCTCACACCCACTAAGATGTCCCCACATGTTCGTCATCATTCGATGTATTCCACTCGTCGAGTTTTGATATTTCTGATGTCCAACCATTTGAACAACCCGAGTCGTATCGGTAATCTCAGACGTGTCGGTGAAATTGTGTCAGCATCCGGTCCTTTCTCTTTTTATTTCTCGTTCTATAATAGATCTCAAGTTCGTCTGCCGATGTTGGTTTGCACAGAAGTGATTTAGTCTTGATGTTATTTTTAGTCGCTCTGTGATGAATGTTGAAAGTGACATGAGTGAACTATAGCTAGTTGCGGGTTATTTTGTTTATTAGATGCTGGAAGTGGTGCAAACATTTTATTATAGTTTCAATTGCCGTACGAAATAAAGCTTTGCTTTAAAACTCTTCCAGGCATTATAGTCTTCACACTAAATACCCGTTTCATAGCCACGAACATTATCGACGTCCCCAACCGGACATAAATCTGTCTTTCAACGCAGTACCCTATTAAATATATAATTCATTCTTGTAACATCTCGACACGTCCCATTTGCTTAAATCACTATTAAATTTCTTACAACCACGAAACAATGAGTTCATGTCAGTAACCTTGATACATCCATCTCGACAAGTCGCAGTTGAAATTTCTGACATCCATAAACATGTAACTCATATTAGTGACATTACCAGTATTCCACTCGTCGATTTTTAATGTTTCTTATATTCAATTTATTAAACAAAAAGGACATATTGTCAATACCAGATACGCCAATGTGATTCAAATCAGCATCTGGACCTCGCTGTCTAATTCTTGTTCTATCAACGAACGCAGTTCGTCTTTTTGATGTCGGGATAGGTCTCTCCAAAGGTTTGGTCGCTGATGTTATTTTAGTCGTTCTGCGATGGAATGTTGGAAAAGTGACAGATTCCTTTTTGTTCTTATTTAAGAATCTATCAAAAATATCGACTAGATCTGCCATTTGTGAGCCTAGTCGTTTTGGTGTCTAGATGTGTTAGTTATGCTAAGTTGCTGTGCTGGGTAGTCGAAAATTCTTCTGTCAGCATGAAAGCGACTATGCGGCACTACTTCGTTTATACCAACAAAGTCTAGTTTAGTAAAAGTCGATTGTAGACGGTGTGTCGAAAACTAAATTGCTCGTCGATACCGTCATTCAAATTCCGAAACAGTTTCACAAATGTGTTCAGTAGTTACGGATTATCGTCGCAGGACCAAGTTATTCGGATCCAATCGACGAAATACTTATTCTGTACCATCGAGTTCGAACATTTTTCCAAAATAACATACGGGATTTGTGTGTGCTCAATACTACGACAGTACTAACTGTATCAATTTCCTGCTCCGGGTGTTCCGGTAGTGGATCACATCAGTAACATGCGGGTATGACAATACACAGCACAATGTTACAAGACATGTCGCCGGGTCATATTTGCGAAACCGATCGTCTACCACCGATGCAAACTCTTGCGTACACTTAAAATTCAAGTCCATATACTGATTATATTGGTTTGTATTTATATTCATAGCGTACTTGCACGCACAAATCAATGCGACAACGGTGATTTCAGTTGCTTTATAGTCATCAGTTTCGTGCTATGAACAAATAAGACTATATTTTTAGGTTGGTTTTCATTTTCATCTTCATCTTAGGACAGTCTTTGAACATCCACTTTCTATTTGGTTCTTTCTGAATATCCCAGCGGAGAAGTCTTGTTCAAGTGACGTACATCCACTAAACATAGATGTCATGTCTCTAACTATTACTGACGTTCCATCTCGAAATATCAGCATTGGATTCCCGCGCAATTTAGAAACATCAGTCGACTATCCATGCAGCCTTCGATGTATTCCAATTTTCTAAACCATTGCCTTCAAATTTTACATCCAGCAAACGCCGAAAATCATATCAGTAACATTGGACTCATCCAGCCAGACAAATCAGTGTTTAGTTCTTACGCCCACCAAACATCGAAAATCATATCAGTAACATTTGAGTGTCCCATGTCTCTAATCCATCATCGACAAATTTCGTGACAATTCAAAAATGTACCCGTGCATTTTGTACTAGATGTATTCCACTGGTCTATTTTAATGTTTTCTAATGTCTAGTTTTTCAAACAAATAAGACATGTCCGTAATCTCAGATACATCAATGAAGTTCAAATCAAGCATTGGTCCTTGTTCTTTGAGTTCGTGTTCCTATCAACGAGCGCAATGCTCGTCTTTTGTCTTAGGTTGCGCTTAGTGATTTGAGTATTAGACGCTAATCTTTAAGCGTTCTGTGACAGACTATCGTGAACAATTTTGAAAGTGACATATAAAGGTTATTTGAATTTTGGTTGAGGCTCAGGATTAAAGCTCAATACCACAATCGGCAAGATTTCATCATGAAGTTACTTTCGACACTTCACCCTGAACCGTCGCTATTGAAGTGCACAACGTTCAAAACATTTCATCCATTTTATAACACTCGATACTCCCATTTTGACAAATCAGAATCAAAGTTAACACAACCACAGGAACATTTCAGTCATATTAGTTACATTAGATACGTCATTCTGAGCCAAATTGCAATTGAAGTTTTTGGAACTACTAAACTATCCAAGACATGTCAGTAACATTCGATACATCCACTGGTCAATTTTGATATTTTGCGATCTATCATAAAATATAAATCGCATATCAGTAATCTGAATACATCAATGAAGTTCCGTCAGCATCTGGTCCTTGACGTTTTAATTCATCTTCTATTATAGACTTTTAATTCGTCTCTGATGTAGGTTTGGTCGTTCTAAAAGATTTAGAATTAGATGTTACCTGACGTCGTTCTGTGATGTAATTTTGTAAGCGCATTTATCAGTAGTATTATTTATCAGTGTATAAATTTCGGTTGAAGCTGCGATGCCTATCTTGGGACAACTAACAAACATTTTCAGCCTTTGTATATATAACATTTGATATCACCCAGACAAATCTGACTTGAATTTTGTACAGTTAGAAACATCCTCTCCATATTTGTCGCATTAGAAACATCAACCAGAAAGATCACAATTGAAATTTTGAACAGCCAGAGAACATGTAAGCTGTAATTTTTGGTCCCCACGTTCCCATCTAGACAAGTCACAATTGAATTTTTCTACATGATGTGAGACATGTATGACATATTTTTGACATTTGAAACGTCCACTCGTCGATTTTGATGTTTTCCAGTGAAAAATCACGCCAGCGCTAAACAAATAAGACATGTCATGATAAGCGAGTGTCAATGAAATTGAGGATCATCAGGACCTTGTTTATTAACTTCTTTATTAAAGCTGCGAGTTTCCTGCTTTTGTTGCAGGTCTTATTCGTTCAAGTGGTTTAGACTTAGATGTAATCTTTAGACGCTCGTGACGTGTTGTTGTAGTGTCATATAGTTTAGTGTACAAATTTGGGTTGTAAATAGGATTATCTGGCATATTAGGACACTCGTCAAACATATTTTCATGCTCTTCAACATATAGTACATTCAGCCAGACAAATCTGACTTGAATTTTGTACAGTCGTAGAACATCTCGCTCATGTCTTTAACGTTAGACGTGTTCCAATTCGACAAGTCAGCGTTGAAGTTTCTACATCCATAGAACATATATGTCATGTTTTATCACATTTGCTGCACATTCCAACCAGACAAGTCACTATTTAAGTTTCTACATCTATAAAACATACTAGACATTTCCAACAACATTAGAAACATTCCAATCAGACAGTTAGCATCGAACCCTTTCACAACGTTCAAACATACTGTCATGTGCTTCACATTTGATACATCAACGGTCAATTTTGATATTTCTAATATCAAGATCATAAAACAAATACGACATATCTGTGATGGGACGTATCGATACGGTTCAAGTCCACGTCTGGACCTTGGATGCTATCGTTCTTCTTTTTATCAGCAATGCAGTTCTTTTCGAAGACGTATCAGCACAAGCGATTTTGCATATGGTGTAATTTTGAGCCCATTTTATCAGTTGTTTGAAATTTGGCTGTTAAGCTGAGGATTATTTGACATATTATTACACAAATTAAATATAGCTATTATAATAAATAACATTAGACACATCAACCAGAAAGATCACATTTAAAAATCGGAACAATTGGAGAACATTCTATTCATTCTCCTCACATTTCTTTGTGTCCCAACTAGACAGATCAGCATTAATTCACAACAACCCATAAACATCATGTCCTTATTGTCACATTTGATACATTCCAATCACCCTATCTCTGATGTTTCGATAGTAAGACCGTTGAACAAATACGACATATCTGTTATAAACGACGTGTCTATAGAGGTGGAGATCTGCGTTTCCGACCTTGTTTTAGTTTCTTGTTCTATAATAAATCTGAGTTCAAACTGACGTGATCTCTGTCGCAGATCTAGTCTTTGATGTTATCCGTGGCCATAGGTGAAATTTTGTTAGTAAAACTCGTTAAATAAAACTGCGTAATCAGTTGAATTTGAGGCTATAGTTGTGGATTATCTAGCATATTAGGGCCATCTAAATACATCGACTCTTTTCTTCACTTTTGTTACGTTCCATCCAGAAAGGTCACATTTTGGTTTATGACATTCTGAAAACATGTAATTCATATTAGTAACTTTTGGACTCGCGTGGACCCCATTTTGTCTAAACAGTACTTCTGAAAATAGAACATTTATAGAGCATCCCATCCATATGACCAACTTTTTGATACGTCCCAACTGGATGATCACCATCAAATTTTTCTAGTAAGTAAACATAGTGTCCATTTTAGTTACTTTTCGGCACATTCCAGCTATCAAACAACACCTTCAAAAACTGTAACCGCAAAACATGGTTCCATATTAGTTACGCGCAGTATCCCACCGAGATAGATCACCATCAAAATTTTCACAATTATAGAAACGCCCACCATATTTGTCACATTGAGTGTCACTCATCGATCTGTATATTACCAATACCAAGGTTGTGGGAATAACCAAGACCTATCTCGTGATCTCTGAGGGTATCGATAAAGTTCAGGTCTGCATCTGGACCCTGTTTATTTAGTTCTTGAAAATCAACGCCGTTGTCGGCTGATTCAGGCTTTTGTTTTGCTCAAAAGTTTAGGAATTAGGGTAGGATCTTCTGACGTTCGTTGATGAATTTTGGAGACTCATGTGTAGCTATTTGGGTTGAAGCTGAGTTATTTTGCATGTTGGACAGTCCCAAATACATCAGCTCTGTGCAACACTTGATACGTCCCAACTAGATCGGTCCGATCTGATTGTCACAGGACGCACTTACCACCCATGTCAGCACATTGGACGCGTCAATCAGACCGATCTGACTCAATAGCTACACCTGGAGACATAATTGTCATCTCTGTCAAGTGTGAAAGTCATTCGACCGTGTCGGTTGAAGTTTTACATCATTAAAACTTCAAGCGACCTATCTTTGCTCTACTGGTATGTCCGTCAGCGCACGCATATCATCTGGAGCCACGCAGGCCCGGTAAAGTCACTGCATGGCAAACATACCAAACATATTCATGTCATTAGATATGTCCATCGGTCTATCTGAATGTTTCTAATAGGAAGACCTTCCGAATAATAAAGACATACTGGTAATCTCAGATACGTCAATGAAATTCAAATCAGCATCCGGACCTCTGTTCTTTTATTTCTTTCTATGATAGCTGGTTCTGTCTTTCGATGGGTCTTAGTTTTAGTGATTGTGTCTTTTGATGTAATCTTTGCGTTCTCATGACAAATCGTGGGTGTAACAGTTATCTAAATTTAGGTAGAAATTCTTTTGGCATATAAGGGCACTTATCAAATGCTAATTTTATGCTTGACATTCGAGACATCCCATATCGATAAATCACATTTTAGATTTTTACAATCAGAAAACATGAATTCATTTGTAACTGCATAGTATTCAATTTTCTATACCATAACCTGTAAATGAAAATACAACCACTCAAACATATCACTCATATCATAAACATTAGATACATTCCAGTTCCTATATTACAATTGAATTTTTACAATCTTGAAACATATTGTTCATTCTTGTAACATTCTTCTATTATTCCAAATTGTCTAAACAGTCCCTATAAAACTCCTACAACCATTAAACATATCGATGTAAAGTTTAACATTCGATACGTTCCATCTGGACAAATCACAATTGAATTTTCTGCAAACCAAAGAACACCTTCATTTGATACATTGGTGGTGTCCCACTGGTCTATCTTGATAGTTTCTTATTGCTATTATAATTAACAAATGATCAGTATGTCAGTGATCTCTGACGTATCAATGAAATTTGATCGCATCAGCCTTGACGCTTTTAGTTCTTGTTCTATTATAGACTGTAATTGTTTCCTTTCGATGTAGGCGTTACTGTTGCTGATTTGAAATTAGATGTTATCTTTGAAAGCGTTCAGTTATGTGTTGTGAAAGTGACATTTGAGTAAATATGTATGTTAGATACCGAGTGTCAAATACCGAGTGTCAAATACAGTGTCGACACCAGTGTCAAACACAGTACCGTCTAAAAATCTTTTCAGCGACGTCGACCAGTATTAAAATGTTAGTTATTGGGAAACATTTGAGTACTTCATAAATTACCGTCAACGTAATAGGTCGTCACACTTGATATTTGTTATGGTCACAGAAATGAACACAATATCATCTCTGAGTTTGTAATAAGAATATCTCCATGGTATATTGTTTCATTGTATGTCATCGTCGGCACTTTGTCCATATCAGAGAAATAATGAACCGGTGCTAATTTATATATCGGTAATCGTTTATCGAAAGTGTATTTATAAGATGAAAATTCTACTGTTTTCCAAAATCGGGACAGCACTCACGACGACAAACCATGTGTACGCCTGTTCCTAATTTAAGACCTGTACCCTTCATTTTGCTTTACCTCGTGTACTTGTTGATATTAAACTACATCTCAACAGAAAATAAAGGGCCAGCATAGGAGATCGTCTGTCACTGACGTAAAATGATATAGTAAATGCCCGCCCACAGAACTTTCGTTGGTATATCGTCGACGGACAGATCGAATCTACTCATGTCGACATTTCGGATCTTGTATAGTACCAGACGAACGAACAAATGTACTGCGTCGGCGATTAACGTTCCTATAATAGAGATTTTTCACCGGTATTGATATATGTCGTTACTGTATCATATTGTAGCGCTATCGCTTTCGTAGACCGGTGTTAGGGTGTTTGAGTGCCGATAGCGTGTGCTGATGATGTCTGGGTACCGGCGTCGACAGTGTCATCATATTCTGTAAACAAGTCCTCATGCTTTCTAGTAACAAAGCTGTCGACCATCACCCGAAACTCGTCTTTCCTTACAACACTATCTTTTCTCTTGGTATTTACCAACGCTGAATTTTGAACGTGGTACCCTATCCATCAGTCCTGATTTCTCTTTCGCACCATTGCCATCCATTCTCTTTGTTAACGGTATATAACAAGATCTCCACGAGGCTGCGTATCGCCGAAAGCCGTTGCAAAAGCTTCTTTGTGCGACCTGTCTCCCAGTCGAGTTGAAAGTCCCATACCGAAGTCGGATGATCCGGTTTCGAAGACGGCATCTACCCGGAACAGCGAGGTTTTAATCATTTTAACACTCTCAACGTCCGCTCAAGGGCGTATGCAGACGTAAGGTCCTTCGAACCGGGCATTGCTGAGCTTAAAAATAGTAAACAGGAATACCGAATAAGTCCCCTACCATGTTTGCCAGTTTGTTTTGAAGAGCCACTGCGCATCGAGATTAGAATAAGGATTGAGCGTGGTGTAGACTTCCCGCAAGAACTCAAAACACGACTCTTGTGTGGTATTATAATCGACAACTTATCTTCACTGTTCATCTTTTATACCCGCTAACAAGACCTTTTATTTTAATACGAACATACAGTCGTCACTACTGCATTGATACCCGACAGGAACTTCATGACCATATAACACGACCAGGTCAGGTATCTAATGAATAGGCGTATTCTAAACATGTCTCGTCATACTGTGCTCCTTTATCGTCATACAAGTAAACTAGACGACAATTTTGACGGTGACAACGGGAGATTGATGTTGATCACCTGCGGTATTGTCAAACAACCGGTGGCCGTACTTTGTCATTTACATCTTCTGGTATTGTAGAGATCATGCGAATCTAAATATACGTATAAGCACTGCTATCACATGTCATCGGTTCTGCCAACGACCAACCAGTACAACCGTACTCAGCACAGAAGTAGTCTCAGTGAAAGTAGGATAGAGGCCTGTTGGTATACAGTTACTGTGAGAAACAGTTGTAGAGATCATGCGATCTAAATATATTACAAACTTTACAATCACCGAATACGGCCACATTTTGTTCTGAACAAAATCTCTTAATCCATCCTTCCTGTCCGCAGTACAGATATGACCGTGTTGACCGTGACTCATTACAGCAATATCGCAGCACGCTAGAATTTGTCCATTCCGCTTGTTTTGCAGCGCCGGACAACATCGCGACGTGTTTGAAGCCGATCTGCGTAAGAAACGAGTGTATTGATATGCTGAACTGGGACGCCCTACAGTCGATAAACCGCCAGCTGATAGCCTGACGAACGTACATCGCACACCGACCACAGAAGACGCATTCGATGCACGGGTTGGATATGTTAACGCTTTACGAATATCCCATCCTGTTTTGATCGGAATTAATCGGCTCAGACTATTTCCACAACGATACATTTTTGTCCTAAATTTATGACGAGTATTCCGGATAGAATACCTCTTCGTAACCTTCCATGTCTCAAAAATCACACAGAAAGCTGAATCGTCTGTCGAGAATATTGTCTTTATCGAACGATAGTGTAATCGCGGCGTCGCAGCGTCGTCTTTTGATGAAAGAGATAGTTTCACTTTGCGCATCATCTCTTTTATATTCGCCGTATTCTGTCCACGAGACCTGATATGTTTAATATACGGCTTTTCAATTTCGACGGGTACTTCTTCTGGAAATCCTAAATTCGTCAGCGTATAGAAATTATAGCTGTATTTCTTTGACGATGCAACAATAATAGGACTGATAACGACAGATTAGTTTCTGTTCGAACAGTTCGGGAAAATGATTAAAGGGCACCAACAGTAGCGACGATCATCTACGTCGTAGTCCATATCGGTAGAGATAACAATGCGAGAACTGGTCTTTGCGTGCTATGTCCCATTGGAGTCCAATCACTACGATGTCGTTAAAGACTTGGTTAAAGTCATCACCTTGGTCACGGCCCGTAGGTATTTAGGGAACACCGCGCATAGATAACCGGCGATTATCCGGGTTTCAGACCGGCTCTCGAATCCAGATGCTGCCGAGTCACCTTCGAAAATCCATAGTTCGTTGTCCTGAGTCTTTTTGATTACAGTTGATGAACTTGTCATTACGAAGTAGCTGCCCTGCATCTTTTATTTAACTTCGTGCTTTTGCGTCTTCGGCATTCGTTTCTTGGCATACCAGTCTAAGATGTTGTCGATAATCTCGGACTTCAGCACTTTGTTTATTGTGTCTTTTGGATAGTTCGTAGTAGGATCTTCGATAGGTTGTTGGTAAGCATCTCTATGTCTGTGAGATCATACAGTCGGATTATGAAATTACAAAACAAGCTATACTGTGCGTCTATCGACTGCAAACTGTCGTTTGTATTTTCTTTTGGTAAGAAACCTCTTGAATAGCCTTATTAAGACACTTTAATAGACTGGATATATATGTACCTCAGGAACATTCTACTCGTTTACAAAATACACCACTATACACTTGTCGTCTGCAGGCAAGATAACATATTTCTTTATAGTGTCCTTACATATGCTACTTTACTAGACGGGTCTGTATTATAAAAGTTTAATATAGTCGTCGAGCTACTAAATCCTAAATTTGTGCGTCGGTATTGTCGTCTAAGACCTTGAAAGACCCTGGATTCGCCGCAGCATCGGCTTTATCGTTTTGATGATAAGTGGCACAACGTCTTTAATAGAAAATCTTCAATCTACTGTCGTCGATAACAAATATCGTCCGTCTATGTCGTGTGACGGCTACTTTTAGATCGTCGCAGAGCTGCTGCGTTGCCTTTTCCATGTACGATGGTATTCCTTCACCGTCGGCGCATTCGATACAAATACTTTAGGAAGATATTGCTGGTGACGCACCCCACCGTTGTTCCGACAACATTGCGACTCGTCGTCGCAGATAGAAGACGTACGAAGACGGCCGAAAATGAACAGGCAAGTAACAACCGGCGGTACTGTGTTTTGAACAGCATGCGTTGTCTTCTACCGTCACCTTGTTTGTGCTTTAAGTCGATACTAACATTGTCTTATTAGACCATATTAGAAGCACGGCGGTATTCGTCACACGAATTAGAGATAACTTCGTCAATAATCTTTACACACCGGTACGTAACTGATTTCTGATTGGACTCATCCCCGCGACCAATGATCGATGTGGACTGGAGTTTAGTCAGACCGATGTACATACCCGGACGGGTAGGATGCAATCTGGTTCGTTCTAATTCTATATATATCTTTGACTTTTCTTTTCTTTGCTACTTTCTGTATAGATAATTTGGTAAACATAATCAGTACGTTACATACATCAATATAGTTAAACAAAAGTTCAAATGTGAAATGCTGGTATATCGGATTTTTATATATAACAATATAGAATCTCAATAATGAAACTATCAACATGTTCCTATTAACGCAGTATAAGTAACGATGGTCCAATCAGAGAACAGCAAAGATTACGTCTGATACGCAATCGTATAGGCCTGTGCCGCAGCATCGAAAGATGAATCATATCTGACTGCTAAAAAGATGAGTTCGAATCTCAGCCCAGATGCTGGTTGAACCATATTGACACGTACAAGGTCACCCGATGTATGTCTTATTTGTTTGCTAATAAAAATATGGAAATATCAAGATAGATAGGTGGAACGTCAAATGTTATAATATGTCATACACATGTAACTTATGTTATAAAATTCAATTCAGACTTTGTCTGATTGGAATACACAATGACGTGATGTGCATTATGTTTTCTGATTGATAAATTCAAGGTACTGGTTTAGATAGTTGGGAGTGTTCGAATGCACTACTATGGAGGTATGTTCTCTTGGTATAAAATTGACTGTAGATTTAGGTTCTGGCGCACTTCTAATGTATCTAATATGAAATACATGTTCTATAACTGCCCCAGTTTTCAATCTGCGACTCTGTCTAGTTGGGATGTATCGAAAGTAACCAATCATTGCAGGACGTTTGAGAACTGTCCTAATATGGCACCTGAACTACAGCCAGCTTTCGAAAAACTAAATAACAAGATATACAATGAGTCTAATCACAGAACGTATAAAGATAACTATATCTCATGGCAGTCAAGCTTAATACACCTACATCAGCGAGAACACCACAATCTATTATAAAGGACGAACTGAACTGCAGGTCCGGATCTGTTGCAGCATCGGCATCTAAGATCACCGTGTGGGTAGTTTGTTTTATGATTAAACATCGGAAACATCAAATCGACCCTGGGATGTCTCTAATGTGACGAACATATCTTTCATGTTTTATGAATGTACGAATTTTGCATGCAGCAGCCTGAAAACTAGGACGTTAGTAAAGTAGAAAACATGGAAGATAGTTTCTCATTGTAAGCAATTAAATGTGGTTTAAGTTCTTTGGAATGTCGGCATGTTGCAAATACGAAAGTATGTTCTATTTTGTGAACGTTTCAAATGAGATTTGTCTGATGGGATATTTATAAAAGTAACAAGTTATTATAACATTATTTTATAAGTTCCCTAAGATGACACCTGAGCTTCAACCACAATTTTAACAAAATGGCAGCACATCACATCAAAAACTAAATCACTCCAGACTAAAGCCTGCCCAGGTGTAGAACTGGAGAAATTGCGGGAACAGGAGTTAAGAGTCAGAGCCGGATGCTGATTCTTGAATTTATAGACACGTCTCTTGTCACAGACATGGTCGGGTTGTTTATGGGTTTTATGATTAAAAACATCAAAATTGACGAATGGACTGTATCAATGTTTGGGACATGCGTGCTATGTCCCGGAAAATGTTACGATTTTTATTACTGATTTATCTGGTGGGACGTCAGCAATGCACAAAGAATGGATCACATGCTGCACTAGAATGCCATAAATCAATTCAGACTTGTCTTCAGCGGGGACACTTCATAACTAACATGGGATCGATGTTCGACAGCTGTACAATTTTCCAGATCAGACCCATCTAATTTGGAATACGTCAAATGTAAGATATTGCGATATGTAGTAAATGCAATTTTGGAATCAGACCTATCCGCTTGGGATGCTTATCGAGACGTTAAAAGAAAGGACGGTATATTTTATATTGTACTAAAATGATGGTGAAAACATCTACACCGAAATTTATTATATAAATAACACGTCCTTAAAAATTCATCACAGACGCAAAGTTACTTCTAATAGTAAATCAAGCTAATATGCCAAAACCCCAAAACAAGAGACGAGCTTATATCGTTGATAGGGAAGAATTAGAACGTCAGGTCCGGATGCCGAGTTTGAACTTTTATCGGCACTCTGAAATTGCGACATGTCTGGTTGGTTTTTCAGTTTAACGTAGAAAACATCATAGACCAGGTGGGACGTTTCAATGTCGATAATATGTATCGATGTTTAACTATGTACTAGCTATAATGGTGAGCTGAGCACTTGGGACGTTTCTAATGTCGAGAACATGCCGGTATATCTTTAACGGTTGTTGTCATTTACCGAAGTATAGGGAAATTAGGATGTCTTAAATGTTACTAATATGTCGACAATGTTTATGGGATGTAAAAGTATTTGGAATCTGACCTATCTGGATGGGACGATTTCTAATGTCAGCTACATGCGATAGTATGTTCGATATGGCAAAATCCTTTGAAGGCAAAGGTTTTAGATAAATGGCACCCGCAAAGCTTACTATCAAAACAGATATTTTACGGTTGTGATAATTTTAATTGTGACTTGTCTGGTTAGGATGTGTCTAGCAACAACCATGTTATCTATGTTTGAGTCTTGTTTACAAATTTGATTCTAATTTGGGTAAGTGGGACGTTAGTAATGTGCCCGGATATGAAATGGATGTTCAGGAGACTGTACTATAATTTCAAAAGGCTACGGTTTGGAAATGTGGAGACACTTCAAATGTAATTACAATGAATTCAATGTTCGACGGTTTGTAAAAGGGAAATTAAATCGATTTAAGCTCTTGGAATGTTTCTAGTAGGACCTTATAATACATTTAAGCTAAATCTGGCACACCACCCAAATTTGTAATAATGAAAAGTAACACAGTTTCACTAGTAGTAAAACAGCTTTCAGCATTGCAGTTCATCTGGAGCAGCTTAAAGATTACTTCGTAGTAGTAGATCATAGCATCTGTAACACCCAAAGATGACAGCATTTAACTCAGATCTCATTATAGAAGAAGAATTAGAAACACCAAGGTCCAGATGCTGATCTCAAATTTCATTGATAGCATCTGAGAGTTACAGATATGTCGAAATTGTTTTATGAACTAAATATCAGTAACATCAAAATGGGCGAATGATGTCAGAAATGCTCACTGAAAATTATGCACGGTATGTTTGCATGGTGTAGAAGATTTTCAACTGTGACTCTGTCTGGACTGGGATGTACCCACTGTCGCAAAACATGGCTGATATGTTTTAACAGCTGCAAAGAATTTCAACTGTGACTTGTCTGGGTAGGATGTATCTAATGTTGTTAAACATTTTAGTATATTTTTAACTGTGATAGAGATACAAGTGGCATGAGTCCCAAATTCAATAAATAACCAAAAATAAGTGAAGCTTTACAAAACTATATCAACGAAGCATTATCGTCTCGAGCAGACGAGGTTCAATAGCATGCCACATACGAGCAAGAACTCAGAGATCTTATAAAGAGTGTTGAAAAGAGGTCGCAATGCCGGACACTGATATCGACACGTCGGCGTTTACAGATATGTCAGGACTATTCAGAGACCTTCACGAAACATCAAGATAGACCGGTGGAACACCAGCAATGTGACAGAAGATGAACCACATGTTTTGTCGACCGTATGTCTCTCTTTGAAAACGGATATTTTCCTTGATTGGGACACCAGCAACGCTACAGATAGCGCAATATGTATGTCTGTGTTTGCCGTTACCTCAGCAGTGACTTGTCCAGCGAATGGGACGCATCTAACGATCACTAACATGGATTTGATGTTCATTGCCGCAGGCGACTACAGGATGTGACCTGTCCGCTAGGACGCCGACAATGTATGAAACTCACTGACGCTTTGTGCTGCTGTGAAAACGACCGATGAAGAATGCTACCAAAATCTCCAACGACTAAACAGTATATAAAGATCTCATTACCAGCAGAATGCTCTACAAAATAACTATCTAAGCCAAGACGTAAACACAAACAGAGACGTGCGTTGACTGCTGACTAACGCCCGCAACAAGCTAAGCCGTACATAGCCGTGAGGACCGGAACACATCAAGGTCGGGATACCGATTTGATCCTTATATTGACACATCTGAGATCACCGATGTGTTCAAAATTATCTGAATTTGCTGGGTGAAAACATTAAAATCGACGAATGGGACGTCAGCAACGTCACCAGAGCATGTCTTATATAAGGCTTGTTTCAGGACGAGAAAATTTAATTGTGATCATCGTCGCGATGTTAGTAATGTGCAAACATGAGGTTCAGGTCTGCGCTGCGTGTAAGTTGTTGATGGGTACTGGTTTTAGATGGCTGACACTTCTAATGCCGGCCAATATGGATCAGATAGCTTTTACGGCTGTGCCCGATTTTAGCTGCACCTCATCTGGATTCAACACCAAATGGCGCAGCTATGAGGATCGATGTGCAAGCCGGTGAATTTCGAAGGCACTCAGGGATTTAGAATATGAGTAGGATGTCTAATGCGACAAACGTAAGTACGGCGTTTTAACAAGTGCAGAAAGTCCACCGTTAACTATCCTGTAGATGTTGCGAAAGTTACTGCATGATCTGGCGTTCTGCGGATGTTCTATTAGTTTAGTGCAGACTTATCCGGTTGGGATACTTTCTAACGTCGGCAGCTGTCGCACATAGCTTTATGGGATATGTGCAGTTAAAACGCGATCACTATCCGTTAGGATGTGTCCGAAGTGGTCCTTTCGCCTCACCATATTCAGACTGCCACCAAGATGCGACCGTAGCTGGGCGCTGAAAAGCCATCACGGTAATCGGACTTAGTCTGGTTTTCATATATGGAAACAGGAGATGCATATATAGACCGAGATCACATGCCCGCGTCGTTTGGGCGATATTATTTCCTGAGACGGCGCGAGTCGTCTGTGCACAGATACCTCGACATTTTGCCTGTCTCGGTACTTTTTAGACTGAAACAACTACAGTCATATTAGGGAGGAGACAGGGTCCGCGCATAACTGCACCGACAAAGACTATATGAGCGAGGACACCAAAGGATTCACTGTAATACACGTGCTCGGGCTTAGCAAAGCTATGTCGAGATGCCTGAGGATTCTACTGCGCTGAAAGACGTTCGTCTATATGCCTGTCACCATGAATCTGGCGGATCCATGATTGGGACGAGGGTGACTGAAGTAGGACTACTTTCTGCAAGCTGACTGCGAGATAGGGTCATAAAGATTAGTGTACCCAGATTATGTCAACGGACAAGCGCGCCTGCGAGACAAGATGTACTGGTGACATTACCAATTACGATTTTCGATGTAATACCCGACGATCTGCAGATTGCAGGCACGAAATATAACCACTCAAAATAATATGGGCTTAGTTTAGTAGTTTAGAGGTGCACGTGGAACGGGCTGCGTCTCGGTGTCGCAAAAGGTATCAAAGACAGGCTCAAATTGGCGGCTAACGAATCGGCCGGTGGTAACGGTTACAGAATACTATGAAACATGCCGACCTATACCTACTAACTTGTATTTCGTTACAAAGTACTAATTCAAACAAAAACAACAAACAGAAACGACGACAGTACCAATCCGCATGAAACCTGGCAATGCAAAAACATAAAAGAAAACGGTGATGTACTTATTACAAAAGTATATTAAAGACGATGCACACGGATCCGATAAAATGGACATCGATGTGCCCAATTGGGGTGCTGACGACTTTATAAATACCTGCTATATTCCAGAAAGGTATTCACTCGCCATTTTCATTACCCGGCTTCTTTTTATTTTAAGGTATTCTTTAAGTTCCCGACACACAACACGGTCTTTTCGGCGATATCTTAAATAACAGCGGTCCTCGTGGAAGCGACTATCATTATACTACACAAGATGTACAAAAAGACGATAAAGGAATATAACAAAAACAGAGCTTTATCATCTGAAAGTGTAGACGGTATTTATGTCGGCACAAACACGGCTGCAGAAATACCTAGTGTTTTACACCATTCCCAAAGATACAAGATGTCGGTACCGGGTGAACGATTGAACGCGTTGGTGAAATTTACCAATATGCTTTCTCATATCTTGTAAAGAAACCGTGGTACATTAAATCTATCAAGGACTGGGACAGGCTGAGTTTATTAAATTAGAAGATATGGCTAAAGAGAAGAGTGATAGAAATCGAGTATGGGAGGAATGGAGGCTATCGATATGCGTCTTACCACCATGTTCGACCTATGTCGCCGCATGTTACGATATGGCCCACACTCAGAGAGATTATTCCCGATAACCTTCGGAAGTTCGAGATGCAGGTCGTCGTGTTCAATGTACCGTGAGATAGAATTTCCACCAAGCATTAAAGACGAGATGACGGTACTTTTAGTACAAAACGACTGGAAGGCGACGAAAAGATGTCTTATAAAGTATATACATTCCAAAACTGCGAATTCGACATCGAAATCATCCGGTTCCGGTATGCCCGGTTAGATGTAGAAAAAGCCGGTGAATTAGGCATCATACTATTAAGATAAATACGACAGAGTCTTCACAACTACCCGAGTGCAGAGTTTTACGATCTATTACTGTCACCGAGTGAGTTTAATTTCTACTTACAACAGTAAACATAATAGTAGGATGAAAGCGTTACAAGACGCTATATTAAATAACAAATATCACGACAAAAATGCGAATGCTAAAGATGTTATCCGGTGCCTCCGGAAGCGATAGCACAAAACGCCTGGCGGAACAAGGAGGACGTACTTTGGCTTGAAAATCATCTTACGCCGAAGATGCAGCCCGGTTTTAGAACAAAGAAAATACGACAATGCACAGGTTGGTATCGCGGAAGGTGGTAAGCTCAGTTCTTATTATAAGACTAAAATTAAAATGCCTAAAACAAGGGGTATGGAATCGTCTTTGCATGACAGACGGTTTTAATATCTTACTGAATAAGATTCTCGGCGGGCGTGGTATGGCAGTACATCAGCTCAGGAAACATCTACGGTTCTATCAGTAGCAACGGGAATTATATTAAAGATAAAATAAAGAACCTAAAACGGGGCACGCTGTACGCCGGCTATTCTTGGACACCACCGTCGGAAGCCGACTTGTGCAAGCCAAGCATCTGATAGATTCGAGGCGGTGGTTATCGTCGAATAAGTCAACAAGTTCTGAAAGTATACCACCGACAAAGGGTCGAACGTCGTACCGATGCTTTGCAGAAAGAACAGATGCGAAAATGCAGACAGCCGATATTAAGAAAGGTTGGCAGAACGCAGTCGTCGGCGCGACCGGTAACAACACAACTACAATGACTGTTTCGGAACACCAATATAATAGGCCGAGTCTAAAAAGGACGGTACTATTCCGAGTACTGAGAGAGAATGATCATGTTGAATACAAGACTAGAATTGGGAGCAGATGGCTGAACGTGTCAAACAAGGCAACGGTGACGTATTACATACTGTAGAGTCTGATCTGGCGCAGCATATAAGGCTAAAATGTCTAAACTATGGTAGATAAAGTCAAGAACGGTAATGGAGACAAGCTACAGTGTTGAGGCTGATCATGCAGCATACAAGGCTAAAATGTCTCAATATGACTGAGCATGTACAAAACAAGGCAAGCTGACGGGATATAAGTACGGTAGAGTCTGATCTATTGTATATAAGAACAAATTACAACAAATGACCGAACACGTCAAACAAGGTAACGGTGACATTGCAGCTAACGTGAAAACGATCACACTGTATATAAGACTAAAATGTCTACTATGGTAGAAAAAGTAGCAAGGTAACGGTGACGTATTAAGTACAGTAGAGTCTGATCATATTGTAGTATATAAGTGCTAAAATGTATACTAGTGACCGAACGTGTCAAACAAGGCAATGGTGACATCACAAGTAACGTTGAAGCTGATCATGTTGCATATAAGAACAAACTAGAACAGATGACTGAACGTATAAAACAAGTAATGGTGACGTATTGCCAAAAGTGCAGTTAGCTGCCAGTCATCAAAATTACTTAGAGTGAAATACAACAGATGTCTCGAACGTGTTGCAGAACGGCGATGAAAGTACAACATCTGGTACATCTCTCCGACGCTATCAGTGAACGAGAAAATCTAAAAGCTAAATTAGAAGCACTCAAAACGGTACTTTATAACATACTTTGAGTATATTAAAAGACGACCTCATTCATTTGGGATCGTCTGTACATATTACAGGGGATGATTTAGCTGTTTCTGTTTTGCGTACCGACGTGTAGAAACGCTAACGTCCATGCCATCACTCTAAGGCTCTCTGACGCACTCAAATGCAGTGACCTTGGTAACAGTAAGGTCAAAGAAAAATCGTGCGTTAGAGCACAGTTTTTCACAGTTTTCAAAATCTGTCGATTTGGTTGTTATTATGTCTACACGATAGCTAACGTCAACGCATCATGAAAATACATACAAAGTATAGTTTTAGTATATTACATGATACGTTATGGACAATCATGTTAACTGCATTGCTATGGTCTCTTTTCGTATTGTTTGAGTATTACTTTGGTCTAGATTTCGATGGTTTCTGTTTTGCGTACAGGTATATCAAACTGCTAACGTCCCGTAAAAAGGCACTCTTAAAAGGCTCCTCTGACGCACTCAAATGTACTGACCTTAAGTAGTACCAAGCCTCAACCATCGTGCGTTGAGAGAGCAAAATTTTGGACGTTTTGATTTTAGCAAAAGGCGATCCCAAATGAATGAGATCGTCTATATATACTGATTAATGAGGGTAGTAATTTATAGTTGTCGTCGAAATGATCTGCCGACCTGAGTTAGCACTGGGACCGTAACTAGTGCCGATGAGTGTCGCCTGTATTCTATTTCGCTCTGTACCGTATTCGAGATACACCGAAAAGTCACGTCTTCGATTCTTTCTTTATGAGTGTCGACTAATGATTCTACTGTACCGGTGCTGTGATAATCGAAAACAACATTGATTAAATGCTTCATAGTCGAACTCGTATATTCGCTGTATTACCTTTTATTATATTGTTTTATTATCCACGGACGCGGCATTTGAGTGTATACCACTTTATCGGACCTTAAGACCCCCTAAGATTACACTGTATTCTTTCATACTAAAACTGTTTTGTTAATACTGCGTTCAATTGTCCAAATCGTCGATGTACATTTCTTCGATTGTTTGTTTCTTAGCCGTTTAATTTCGCTTCTAATTCCTTATTGTCCTTTAATAATTTGTCGTACTCTTCTTTTGTACAACGTACCATACTGGTATGAACAAGTTCTCAGGGTAGTTTGTACTATCCATATCGACATTAATGTCTTTCTGGACGGTTGTTGATCTTTCAATTTGTTCTTTATAATAAGATCTCATAAAACGAGCCAGGTCTGTATTCTTCGTCAGTTTCTTATTCAAGATGTCCAACAACAATGTTTTACGCCTCATAAATAGACAAACGCCAGTTTACAAAGTATTCCGTCAGTTCGTAGATGTTATTGAAATAACGAATCTTCTTGTTCTCATCCAACACATACAACTGGTCTGACGGTACTTGTTTCGTCAGCTCAGTGTCGATTTCCGACATGTTGCCGACTTGTTTTGTCCGTCAATTCTAGTCTTACCGACTGTTGTAGAACTTGATGTGGCTAGTTATCCCGACCACTCTATTATTGACCAGTCCTTTACGATACCTTTCTCGATTGTTTATGTAAGAATAGCGAAATCATCGAAGTCGATGTTATACGGCAACTCACTGATTTTCTGAGCGTTGTCGAGTTAACAACTTTAAGTCCCCGAACACAAACTATGTGTTGTTTTCTTTATCGAATGACCACTGCAGTTTTAGGAATACTCTCTTATATAAGGACTGATAATTGGTCTTCTTCGATTTCTCTAAAGACAGCGATGCAGTATTTTGTAACGTCCGTCGGGCTGTACGACATACAGTAGAACCTGTGCCGGGTGCCATACCTTCTTGCATATTACAGATCACCGTCGGAATAATAGGAAGAAACATTCGGTTCGACATACGTCCTTCGTCGAGATGATATTCCAACAACTCGGTGCGTCGTTTTCCATATATCGGCATATTTGATAACGATGACGAAAAGATAAATCGCGGTGCAGAAATCGCTTTCGGTGTTCGTAGCGTTCCGTTTTTGTCCGTCGACGTATAGTGGATTTAAGATTAAATCCCCAAACTGCTGCGACAGGGTGACGATAGTACCGTTCATGCGAGGGCGTCGCCGTGGGGGTATAACGACAGGTTGAGTGATCACCAGACAGGTTGAGTGAGTTTCTTCGATGCACCAGATTTTAGTCCGCCGTTAAATGCAGCGTGCATGATCTTTCGAGCACCCGTCTCGAGCCGTCTCGCAGGTCGGGCAGGGCTCTGTTCTGGAGAACATAAAATACGTGCTTTTGTACTCCGATAGGAATTTAGATATATCTTTCGATTGTTTTGTCATACTTATATTTTTGTGAGCATAAAACATGTTGCTAAGGTATTTTACATTACTGGTCTCCCACTGGTCGATCATGTTTCCCGATACTATGCCTCAGAATAAGTAAGACATGTCTGTGATCTCTGATGTGTCGATAAAGTTCAAGTCGGCATCTGGACCTTGAAGTTCTAGTTCTTGTTCTACTAATAGATCTAGGGTTCGTCTTTCCGACGTCGGCTGTAGTCTTAGTGATTTAGTCTTAGATGTTATATGGCGTTTGCCATATAAACAAACTAATGGGTCTACTAGTAGGTTCCAATTTATGTGCGTACAAGAACATACCGTCTGAATGCCTTAGACTAGACAACTCCCAACCGGACAAAGTCGCAAATTGAAATCACTACACCAAGCCAAACATCTCTAGTATCTATTGCTCGAGACGTCCCATTTGAAAATGTCACAATTGAAACGAGTACAGTTATAAAAACATGTGACATATTTTCACATTCTGACAGTCCCACTCATCGATTTTGATGTTTCTTATTTCACAGCCTGTATTCTCAAACAAATCACCCATATCGGTGACAAGTGATACGTCGATAAAGTTCAAGTCGGCAGCTGGCCCTCTGTGTATGGATTTTGTTCATAGCTCGTAATTCTCCCCAAAGTATAGGTTTATATAACGAGAGCTTCTAGTCTGAAAGTGATCTTAACGCCATTACATTGACTACTTTGAATTTAGGGTCTCAAAAATGTTCCGGTAGTCCGTAACACATCTTAAAAAGCATTTCTTTATATTCACATTCGTCATATTCCGTTTGATATGCTATGTTTGAATCTGAAATATACATTTTTTCATATAGTCATGCTAACATCATTTAGTACATCACAATCAAAAGTGCTCACAATAATAGAACACGTTCATGTTTTCAACATTGTCACGTCCCATTCGTCGATTTCATGTCCTAATTTGAATCAAGAAACAGATAAGACATATCGGTAATATAAGACGTATCGAGTTTGGATTTGGTCGCATCCGGACCTTGACGTTTTAATTCATCTTCATTATAGACTGCAATTGCTCTTTTCGATCGAGGTATCGCAAGATCTCAGACTTTTGATGTAATGTGAATCGCCATCGCTGTATCGTATTGTATATATTGTTAGTCATATAAACATAAAAAGCCGCGGGTTTGCGGTCCGTGTTCTCTACCGCACTAAGATATGTACCTGCTACAATTTGCTCTGTTACACGTAATAAAACCAAACCGGAAAGGAATCACCGGGTGAAAATTTTGAAGCACTGTCAAACGTAAGTGGTTTAGAAAATCTGTACATTGGACACGTTCCAATCAGACATGTCGGCTTTCAAAATGGTACAATCAAAATGGCAGAGATTCCACTCCTCTGCCTGGAAAACATTCCAAAAGCAGAGACCGGTACCCAGCAGTCGATGGCAACCGGCAAACACAGAGATCCATCTTTGTGACATTGGATGTCCACGTCCCATAGAAAGATCACACTCAACTTTCAGAACATCCCAAAAACATACCTTCGTATTCGCTCACATTGCTGACGTCTCAATAGTCGATTTAATGTTTCTGATAAGCTGAAATGATGAAACAAATACGTCATATTGCTGATCAACGATGTGCTCTGCGAAATTTCAAGATCAGCACCGCCTTGACGTTTCTAGTTCTCGAAATATTAACGTACTAGTTCACGTTTTGCTTTCTGGTCGTATTCTAAGCGCCAGGCTGTATTGGATAGCGAATGGTGCCATGGTTCAATAAACTGCATACGACCAACCCCACGATCCTTCGAAACGCCGGTACATGTCTAACAATACAAATTTAGTGTTGTTATACATTGTCGTTTATGAGCCGTGATAGTGTAATACCATTCTTTATATTATATTTAGTACTTAGTTTGTCATACAGCTTTGTTTAGACCTTCGTTCTGTTTTATATCGTCGTGCAGCTTTCTTGTCGTCTTGTTCGTACCATTCTTTCAAGTTTATCTGTATACGGGTACATAATACGGGCTTGAATATTAACCCCAACGGCAGTGTCTATCAGTCAATTTCAGAATCTCTTTTTAATACTTCATCTTTATGTACAGCCTCATCGGACGTGGTTTTGTATACACTATTTTTATCACAACTGTGCGCATCTTCCTGTCGATGAACACACCGCGCCTCAACCACAGAAACGTTCTATTTTGTGTTTTGTAACAGTATAGTCGGTTTTGAACGGTAGTGACTAGTGCGACACATTGAACCAAGAGGATCGTCGTGGTTGCCTCGGATGCGACAACAGTACAGTCTCGTTCTTTAAGTGTTTTATTGGTTATTTGGTCGAATTATCTCGTGTTTGAAAGTCGTCGAATCCGACTTTCCAGGAAATCACCTCTACTTGAATGAGTAGCGTATCTGTTATATCGTTATCTTGAACAAACCTAGATAACTTCAAATTCGCCGTGGATGTCACCTAGCATTGTTATTAATATCGTAGTTAAGTTCAATTTTGCTTAGTATTTTATAGTACATTATTCATTATTAAAATTAGCAAATTGTTTATTCATTTTTATCAAACAGGTCAATGTATTGATCTGGTACTTTCTCGACACTCTCGCGTTATATTAAGAATACCTCTTTGAATAATACCATCTAATAAGCGCCATTCTTGTCTAGTTAATGTAATGAATAATTTTGTGATGACGGTACGCCCCTTTACATATACATCTTACGCGTTTAATTATCTTTAATGAATCTAACATGTTTCTAAGTGTGTTTTGATGTATCTTATTAAAGATCTTTTACATTATCGTTTTCTGCAATCTCAACACAGACCAGTAGCTGTCATGCTCGTACATGTGTCTCGGTGTATCTGCTGGACCTTTCATGATAGAAGTTTTTGAGTCGTTTACCGTTCCGTTTATAATATACTTTCTTATAAGACTCAAATGTATAAAAGTATTAGATATTGTTTATGTTTTATCATGTTCTAGGATAGTCAGAGTTCCATGCAGCTTGATCTGTGACTCTCTATTATGAGCCTGTTCACCTTCGTTGTTCGATACGTAAACGGTTCGCATTTATAAGTGTATACTTGCACTTTTCTTGATGAATAACAAAGCCATCAATACTGTAATTGTGCGTATTTGAGATAGATACGCATATTGTTTTGATTAAATGGTTGATTTATCTTATTATATAGTCTGTTTGTACTTTAGAATCAGGATATATGCCTACAAGATTATCAATTATAATTTGATAAGTATGAACATCAAAACACCGAAAAGTAAAAATGTCGTTATATAAAGAAAAATATGAATACACGACGGTATTAACACGTGCGACTATGCTCGAAACGGTGCTCACAAAAACACTTCCGAAGATACTATTTAAGGGCAATTCTTTGTTTCGTAACATTCGCACAACTAATCGACCTTCGTATTATCAACCTACTAAAAATACCATCAGACAAAAAACTTCAAGTCTGTTTGACACCATTTGGTCTGGTTTCGGTGGTTTCTGTTTGTGTACTGGGCAGCTGTACAAACATAGAATCGTAAAACCTTTGAGCCCTATGACGCACTAAATGGTGACCTATATTCACCCAGCGTGAATACTCAACGCGTAGCGTTGTCAGTAACAATGGGTCAAGAAAAATCATTACGTGAACTGCGTTTCTAAGGTTTTTCTTATCAATATAATAATTGAACCTCGGTAGAATTTTATAAGTCTACTGAGGTCATTGTCTCAATTTCTAAATTATTTGTATTATATAAATTTGGGTGAAGCTGAGGATTGTCGTACATCTGGGCACCTAAATATATCTTCATTATTTGTTACCTTAGAAACGTCCAATCAGAAAGGTCACATTTTAGCTTTTCCACAAAACATAAACATATCCACGTTCATGTCTGTCACCTGTGACGTCTCCCGCAGACAGGTCAGACAAAATTTTCACAAAAATAGCTTATCCTTCTCATGTTCTTTTACATTTGCGTACATCCCAATTAGACAGATCCTTAATTGAATTATTTACACTGAGGAAACATTCGTATATTTCGTCACGTTGCTGACATCATATCGATTTTGATGCTTACGATCTTTGTTTTCGAACCGACAAACCATGTCTTCCAATCTCCAGATACATCATTATGATTTGAACTTGGATGTAATCTTTAACCGTTCTGTGATGAATGTTGAAAGTGACATAACTGTTTTAGTATAGAGTACAGTTTAAAGAAATCTGCTAGCTAAAATAGTAGTGGTAGATTCTTTGCAATGTATTTATAGATAATCTTTATTCGGCGATACTACAAATCAAAGCGACTTATAATATCTCTCTATTTATTAGTACGTCGACTTGTCTCTATTGTCAACCAGCACAAACTCTACCATCTAAAGCCTGCGCGTTTCTGTTGAATAGACGGTATCTTAACGGTGATTCGTTTTCTCCGGTTTCCTACTAATCTCACCGGATTTCTCAAGGTATAATCTTCACCTTCTGTAACGACCACTTCAATTGCCGGTTACTTTTAATTTATCATAACAGATTGTCGATATATCGTCGGTACCCGTACTTAGTTGCGCGGTGGTGGAGTAATACGTTACATCTTCCAGTAGTAACATCTATATCACACAAATACGGTACCGTTTAGTTGTATATGCCAGTCCGCTGGCGTCATTGATACTATCTAGCAATAGCAATTAAGTCCATTGCCTCAAAACTACCTTCTGTTCCAGGACTCATATTGCTTCTAATACAGTATCACCAATTTCTTTATTGGAATCCCTTTAGGTGGCATAATATCAACAGCACCAGGCATACCCCGTGTTTCGCGACTTTCTTAGCCAATCTCCTCTTGTTCTTTGGTTAATACAACGAATCTTTTCCGCAACGACACATTATACAGAGTCACCTTCCTAACCTCGTTTCATTTACCGAGGATATTTGACGTACGTGCAACGTAATTATGTACTCTAATGTCATAACCGTCACCTTCTTCTTTTTCTGGAATAAGCAATTCTCAGGTCGACGTCGAACTGGCTTACACAACACCAGTAGGATATTTGTGCCGTTGCTGCCGATACACCACGACACCACAGCGACCGCCCAATGTTTTTGACATATTCGAATTTTCCATCTTGCTTTTCATCTTCACCAACGTTGGGATAGATCTCTACTAGTTTTTCATACAACGATTTTTACCTTCAACCTCTCATCTGCTGTTAATAAACAAAACGGGGTTAAAGGGAATGTTATATTTATAATAAAATACTAGATTGGTATTTGTTTGAAATATCGTGCTTTATCGATAGGGTTAATAACATAAACCCCAGTCTTAGTAGTTCTATTATATTAGCACATTCTTCGTTAAACAACGTACTTAAACGCTATTACAATAATATCTGCGTTAGACTTATCTATTTATAATGTTTATTATTTTCGTCAAAAATAATGATATTACGTTGCTAAGCTGTTTATACCTCACACTATCTGTCTTGAACATCTAGCCAAAAGAGCAGTAGATGTATTCTTTATAACTATCCACACAAATTAGCTAGTGTTTTATCTTTAAACAATCTGTTGCGCAAACAATAAAATGTTCTTAAAATAATTTGTCTTTAGATTTACCAAACGGTAACTAAATTCTCCTCTTTCTAGCCTCGTGAATATGTCTCCTCTAGAAAGTAGCGTTTTGGGCTTCTATCTTGATAAATATAATTTGAGTTCATTATTGACAATATATTTCTGATATGTAAGAAATCCTTATTATTAAGGATTTTACAAGACTACACCAACAGACTATTGACGACTTTAACAGACACACAATCTTTGATTGTAAATCTTCTCAAGTACGTCTGCTCTGTCTTGCAGTTGACTGTCTTTGTTATTGAGTGTCAAATTGAGTGTTTTTACACTGTCCCAGTGATGACTGAGTACTGTACAAGTACTCAAGTTCTGTTACTTGGGCTGTCAGTTCGTTCAGTGATTTTAGACGATACGCAACAGCTGAGGCCAAAAGTCCCAAAATACCGACTACAATAGCAAACTTATTTCTTTTATGGCGAATTTCTCATCTTATATATTGGTGGTTGAACTGACTAAGCGTTAATACTCAAACACGCCAAACCAATTTTAGCACCGACGGCTGTCAATATGATTCGAGATGTCGTGACTGCCGAGTACCTTTTACTGTCGACACCCAGCGCGTCACAGACGGCTTTCATCACAGCGGGCCGAGACGTCATACCGGCTGCGTAGCTTCCCAAGATAGAACTGAACAGACCCAACCTGCTTCTAGTTGTCACCTTGCTCTTTTGCTTCCATCAGACGTTTGATAGGTAGTCGATGCGTAAACCGCCGATCTCGTTCAGTTGTCGTTCTTGCTCTTCTTTAATATGTTTTACTGTTTCGGAATAGTTATTCATATTATACAAAATTTATTGTTACAGCATCCATTGTAATGCTGTCGTATTTATGTCCCTATTGTTTTGTTATAATAGTATCGTATGGGAACCGGTGATAAGGGAAATTCTAAGATCGGAATCCAGTTCGATGTTGCTTACTATATCGAGTCCCACGTGTTTAGACGGTTCGTAGTCTTTTTATACGGCAGTACATACTGTTTCAGTACCGTTAGCAAATCTCTTTCTTATATAAAGTATATCATCCGTCTCCTGTGCGCTCTTTTCGTTATCGCTCGCTGATGTCTCGTCACTCGTCGACTCTGTACCGTTTTATACCAGAAAGTTCTTTTTATAATATCGTCTTGACAATCTTTCGTGTGGTCGTCTGACAGGTACCAGTGCTAGACTTGGTCTCTTACCGACCGTTCCATTGTCTGTTCTTGTAAGCGCTTTATATAGAACACTAACGCATACTTCCAAGCTTATAATAGGCTCTATGAGGTTTTATAGTAGATTCCAGCAAATGACCTGTTTGGGTAAGGTGGTTTTAACTCTGTTGCTTGTTCTAGCTGTTAGATAACAGTATATCTTTCTGAGGAGACAAATCAAAATCACTGGTATGTACCAATTCTTTGATGTTTCTGGTTAGTATACAGTTGACTACGTAGAGTTATACTCTTACTCCATATCTTGGTGTACCCTACAGGGAGGAATCTCGACAAAAAGCAGCTTTGAAAGTGATCCGGTGTCGTATTACACTTTGCTCCGAGAGTTTTACCCACCATATTACGCACAAAATTGATACTCGTCGCGCGCACACCTGCGAGCAACGTTATTTACCGTTATATTAACATATTCGTTCGGATGCAGAGTACCGTGCGTCGACAACATAGTCCCCTGCGAACATACTGGGCCTGGGCGTTTTGGCCAAGGGTGAATATTTCCTTTTAGTATTCCTGAATGTGCTTCAAGTACCGCACCGAAACAGTCTGCCCTTCGCTAGTTGCGTACCGTGGACGTTATTGCCGAACCGAATCGTTATCTCGTTATTAAAACCGACGGTGACGATATAACTGCTTCCCACAAGATCATAAAGTTCTGCACCGGTGACTCATGGTTCGCTATCGAGCACGAACTTCGACATATAGTCTGCTCAGTCAGTTCGGGTGTGGATTTATATTAAATCGTTCTAAATGGTTTTCCTTCCGACACAAAGTTAGCATGGTTGAACTGACCCTGTCACACCTCTCAGCTCGTGGTTGATGATAGGTGTTCGACGTCCGATGACATTACAGTACCCGGAATTGATAACTGCATTATATAGCAAACCCGTTCGGATCTTGCCAGTAGACAACCGTTCGGAAATGGCATATCTTGCGTGATCGTTTGTACTCAATCCGTTATTGGCTTCTGCCTGCATCGTAACGGTTCCCTACGGCGGCACGTACGGTAACTCGTCTCGCAGCCGGATAGTGTTGCTTCGTTATATATAGATTTCTTACGTCGCGCAGTGTAGATATTCTGTTCCGACCTTTTCATCCTCTATACATAAAACATGAGTATTCTGCATCACACCTTTTGATACATCGAAAATGGCAGTAAATACTTGACTGTGCTGATGCGGTATATTTAACATGACGCAAACGTCTTTGACAAATAGGTCACCTGCGTCTCGTCAGAACCGATTAAAAAGATGTCTATTGTTTTGAATAGTTTCACGGTCATTGCTGCTTTATTAAAATCTCGCCTGCATCATACACTGATTTTCTTCGAGGCCTTTGGTGTTACTAAGGTCAGCATGGACGACGATAGCAGGCCAAATACAGCAAAGTACCGTTACGGACGTGTTATGTCTGGGATGTGTGCTAGTAGCACATAACAAGACTAGTAGAGACTAACGAAACTGATGATACTGACGTTCGCCTTTCGGTATCTGTCGTCGTGAGATGTTTATTATAACGTGATATATGCTAGCGATGGTCACCGTCTCAATGCTCTGACTTCGACGCTATGTTTCCGGCCTGCGAGAGGTAAAAGTGTCTTTATTATGTTCTCATATCTCTTCTACGCGTGTCGTAGATGGATCTCATGAACCCAGAGAATTGATCGAAGTCTGGTACCGGAACTGTGGTCCTCCTATCAGTTCTGTATTTTCTGTATTAAATAACATATCTAGCTTGTGGGCGGCGTCTAATTCTGACGTTAAGAACACCCTACCGTCTATGGCTAAATCCAACATTTGTTTTATTATATAGATTGATTGATAGAGTCGTGCCACCTCGACAGGTGTGTAAGTCGTCGTCTACTATGATGTCGAATGCACCCGAAATGTCCGCCATATCGGCTGCTTTTATCTTAAATATAACAAACGACTCATTTCGTCCGATTTCTGTATCTTTACCTCCGATACTGATACGAAATAGGTCTACCTTTGTCACATAGCTGCCTAAATTGATACCTATATTCTGTTCTACACGAGGACGCAGATTGATGTGCTGCTAAAATTTTGTACTTTATAGAATATCGGCTATAAAGCATGTCTGTTTGTCTAAATTGTTGTTTTATACTAGACTGTTTATTACTACAATTGTCGTCTAATTCTAGAGTCTACGATATGACAGTTTAATTTGTGGTCTAAATTTGAATTCTAGATGCGTCTTGTATTTCCATTTCTGTTTGGATGAGGAATGCGCTGTTTTTGTGATGTCACAAATGTACTTATACCATTCGTCCGTTATACTAACGTCGTTGGAGATTTATAACAGTACCGCATAGCCAGTCTACAAAGGCAACTCGGCACAAGAAAAGTCTGGTTTTGCCTTCCACGATTTGAATAAGGTTATATAAAGGAAAACTAAACGACGACAGTAGGCTACTTAAATCACTATTTTCAAGTTACGTGAATGAGACTATGTTTTATATAGTCGGTCGTTGATATTTCGACACGATAACCCAGAAACAGTTCGTCTGTATGTAGTGACGACTCATGCTCTTCTCTTATAACACTCTTTTCGCATTTCCTTATATAACTCTAATGTCTTTTCGTCGGTCTAAAATCCATTGTAGATAAGGCTGTTTCGTGTGATATGAACACTTAGTAGCCTGTGAGTTGCTGTCTGTTTTCGTGCGTCGTATTAGCGTCCACATCGGCGTGTACACATATCTGCACAAATACTCGTTCTTTCGAATAGACGTCGTACCCATGCTTTCCGGAGACACAAAATGGTGGTGCTTATGCTTTCTAATAAACCGGGCGTCTGTAATACTGGAAATTTGTTATGAATGAATGTAGAGTGTGCTACTTATAATGAGATGCTCTACCGTTTTCAAAGCCTAATCCACTGACGCTAGTTCGAGATCGGTTATGCATCTGCTAAAAACGACAGTACGGGTCCTACACTAATCACGTGTCATTTCGTACCTCACCATCGCTCCACTTGTCGGTACGGTATAGTGTTATAGTTGCTATTATAAGGCGATCTGCGTTTTCAAGCTTTACGTGTTGTTTGGTATATATCGTCTCGTGCTCCTCGCCGTTCCGATACTATTTTGTACGGGTATTCGAACGATCTCAACGCTGGCTAAATTAGTTTGTTCTCTTTATAACGAAACGGTCTTGTCTAAAACCGGAGATCCTATTTAAGGAATTAAAATGAGTAAGTGTAACGTCGTCCTCTCCAAAGAAGACAATCCAACCGTCCAAATCCGGTATGTCGACGCATGGCGTATTCGGAATAAGATTTCCATATAGAGAAATTGATTGTGCTCAGCTCTGTTTCCGGACCCGTGTTGGTTGATTTGCTTTTATATAAAACCCAGATGCAACTTGTCACCGTTTATATAAGAAGTAACATGTAAAATTTTAGGTACGTCGGTGTCTCGTTATGGGGTGGTGAGATTCTTAGTCGTCGCGTTCGTAGTTTCTTTGTCGTTATCAAAAGTCGTATTTAGACCGGGAAACAGAACTGATTCCCAGGTCGTAATTAACAAACTCGGTCTTATCTGTACCATATAAACGGTTATTGCTCGTGTGCACAGTTCTTGATTTACGTCCGTTGATACAACAAACAAATCGGTATCGTTAAGTACCTTATTTTTGTAGTCGACCGCTCGTATGATATGAAATGTGCGTAACGTCTCCGAGTCGTCGACTTCTAACGTCTACGAATACGACCCTAATTGAACGTTGTATATCTTGCTTTGGCATTTATTGTCTCTTTATGATGTACTGGGCTTTGCAAATACTGATTGCCATCGTACAAAACCGGACTATATTATATATGAACAAGAAAATAAAACAGCATACTACACTGGAACAAATCAAAACATACCAAAGAGGCTATCCTTACGGGTCTGAAACGTTTACGTGAACAAGCGACCGACACAACCCGAACTTTGTTCTGTTGTAGAAGAGTTTGAGCGTCTGTACGCAGTAGAAAACAGTACGTTCGGCGGCCTGTATCTGCTGGATCTTGATCTGTATACGTACACTTGTGTCGCAGACAACCCAGGGTACAGTAGCTGCCATTAGCGATTCTTGGTAGACACATGAGAATCCCTACATCTCGTAAGCAGTTGATGTCTATTTAAGGGATGCAGGTCGGATTTTTAGCGCATAACAGATATGCGAACAAGAACAATATATGAACAAAAGATACAAATTTCTGTGTCGGCGATATTATCGCTTTTACGTTCATGCTTATATTTAAGTTCCGTGTGAGCCGCAATTCGAATATTTCTTGCCCAGAATGTGCGATTATTGGGACATTTCGGACTCTACACTCGATCACTTTCACCGGTTTTACTGGCAGCGTGTATCTAAGCGCCGCGGTGGCTGCCTCGTGATGTAATCGGCATGCATCACTACCTGAGCTCACCGAGTGGGTTCGACTTTGTTGTGTATCTTGAAACAACAGCGAAGTTAATTAGACTTCTGCTGGCGTTGATGCGCTTTGCTCATCATGGTATCGTTATCTCACTATTTACGCTCTTGGGTGATCGACCTGTTCGTTATAACGGGAACCCGGACGTGTAAGGTTGTAAATGCAAAGCACCTTTCAAAAATAGTGTAGGCACTATTAGCCTAAATCAGTGCCTATAAGTCAAAGAGGTGGTATCTACATGGTGCTTCTACCATTGGCTGACGATGTACTTGCTGCATCAGCCGCTGGTTTTGGGACGGGTTGATCATACCACACAGTCTATTTCAGATCAGCGCGCACTGAAGCTGCTGTAAGATGAATCTTATGTCACTGGTCAATAGCTTGGGCACCAACAGGCTAGAAAATTTATTAGCACAGCTGCATAGCACCTTGTCCAAAAGCACCTCCTGTGTAGCTATCATATAAATTATTGAATACCAAGCAGATAAGCAGATACGTGCGCTATGACAAAACAACTAATTATCGTCGACGGTCCGGATCACACCGGTGAAAGACAGCGATTGCAGCATGTTTTAACACACTCCCGAATGCGGCAGTACAGCCGGATTGTAGGTACCGACAAGATGGGTGTTGAGGCGTTAAAATATCAAACCGGTCTTTCTCTGCGACTTTATTGACTCACTGCCGTCGACGCCCAGTCCAGAGGTGATTATCTGCAGCACCGTTGCTGGGCAGGCGAAATGGTCTGTGGTCACTGCTGTAATCGAAATGAGGGACCATGTCAAAGCTTGTGCTACAATGGTGTTGACATGTTCGATAATATGCCGACTGATGTAAGCGTGAAATACATTTCATCTGGCAAGTACCGGTCCAATTTTCTTGCCTCGTAACGACGACGGGCTGTCACTATCGAGATGCGAGGAGCGACTTATATCAGTTTGAACTAGAAACATTTGACACAGCATTTGATATGCTGAGCAGATAGATGAGGAAGACCACCACAAAGTGAATGTCGCGAAAGACGACGTAACACTTTTATCGATGATTTCGCGATGACATGGCCATTGAATCTTGTCAAACCCTCAACAACTCCATACATCGCTAGAGTAGACGTACGTCGTTTCTTTTGTAATCGTTGGAAAATGGGTGTGCCAAGAACAATATGCGTGACAATAAATGGATTTTGGGGTGGCACTAAAAGATATTAGATAAACACGGGCTAAAGGTATGGCCTATGTATCGTCAGGATTCTTGTATTTACGGCGGTAAATGGTTACATACTAAGATAAGTGGGTCGATAACGACAACTATTCAACGACACAGAACGATACTCTCATCAAACTAGCATAAAAGGACTTCATCTGTATCTTTAAGCTACGCGATGGTGGAGACAGAGAATGCAGTTTTTGATAAATGCCGTTGCCGAACAGAACAAGCACGTGGTAGAGTCATCTCGTTAAACGGGGATAATATCAAAAAGATACACCACGATACATTGCTTGAAGAACGATCGATAGAATACAGGAGAACATCGAACACAGGCTAAACGACTTGCTGAGACTATTACCACATGATTAGGAATTTTGCTGCACGAGATTCCATAAACTCACTCGAATTTGTCGTATACCGTTCGCACTTTGGATTTCTCTTTGTAATTACGGTCGCGCACCGGCATGGTTTCGGTAAAACATAAATTACCGAAACATTCCTTTCAGCACAATTAACACGGTAGTGCAGGACATTATCGACTCTCCCGGATCTCTACCACGTCCGAATGTGTGGTATAATGTGTACAGACTTGGCTGTCAAGAACTCGGATCTTGCGCAGCCATTGCTGACGTCTCACGCTGTGAAGTCGGTGTTATTTAAGGGACCGTACGGGCAAGAATAACAATACGATAGGCCTTATCCTCGGTGGAACAGGCTAAGCATCAACAGATACATGTATCGTACACTCAAACTGCGATAGGCTTCTAAGATCGAGTCGATGCTCACCGCTTGACACCATGATTTAATACAATACAGACTCTGCGGACCGGAAGTGGCGATGACAATCACAGACCGGGCACATACTGTAACACAAACCAAGCAAGACCAACATAAACCAGTACAGCCAGATCAAGTGTTAGAAGGTCTTGACGATTCAGAACGTTTGTGTACCAACTTCGTTCGGTTCTAGCAGATCTCACCAAGTCGTGTATAGAAGCGTTTTTCGTCTGAACAGATGATGACGGCCGCGCCGGGTATCGACTATCATCAACTATGCAGCCACTATGCGCCGATGGGAAGTGCCGAATCAGGTATCGACCTCGTTGTCTGGAATTTACTCTAACTATACCTGGGTTCTATGCCGACTAACAAAAGCTGCCGCCGCGCACCGGTGCTACCGTCAATACAGTAATCGGCTGGCAGCGTCGTCGATAGCGATGTTGAACAAGTATGCGCCTCAATCCTGGACTGAATAGTACCGGTGAGGTGTTGTTGCTGGCACAGTTCGCTCACGAAAGCGGTAGTTCCACTCTTTAAGGAAATCGGTGGTGCCGGGCTGCTGCGGTCAACCGAAAGGTCCTGTAATGGTAAACGATACTACGGTCGGGGTCCGATACAGGTAACGCAATGATTATAGTTATGAAAGATATATACGAGGCATTTGCCCAAATGGGGACTGCCGCGTAGTAATATCTATGCCAGCGACCTGGTGTGGAAACAAACGATAGTTATCGCTATTGCTGCAGCGCTGATTTCTAATGTTGAACAAACGAGTTATAGAAGCTGCTAGACGGGTGACGTAGAAAGACTACACGGTCTATCAACGGCGTACAGAACGGTCTCTGACGATCGGCAAAATGAAAACACAACAGATAATCTCGGGCTCTTTTTCAAAATAGTCTACTGGCGCTTAGGTTGTTCTGCTTAACGTCAATAGTAGTGTACCACCGACATGATCCAATGGTTCGGTGAGTGACAGGCGGTCAAAAGCAATAGTACCTATAAGATGTTTGATAACATAGATCCCTTGCTGACGCGATATAGGTAGTGCCGATGTAGAAGAACATGCCCATGCTCGGTGCCCTGGAGTCTAGACGGGCAAAATTCTGAATCGAGAGCGTCAGGCGTACAATATAACTAAGCGACTGGCGAATTATTTCCCTTTGACGAGCGAGTATATTAAGAGAGCATCCGTATATTCCGACGAAGATTTTCCTCAAAGAGGTAGACACCTCGCGGGCGCTTGATTAAGATAAGCTGAGAATCGTTACGAGAAAGCACAAGACACTGTCATTCAAGCCATTTCGTTGGATGCGCCAAAAGAGGTGCAAGCTGTACAGTGCGTTGCATCATCGTTGCAGAACGGTATGTTGTCGATGCGACACAGCTGAACAATATCGTTAGAGCTGGAGACCATCTTTCAAAGAGATGCAAGACTATACAGAGGTAAACTTTGCCGAGAAAGACAAAGAACAGACAGATAACGGTGATATCTGTTAGGGTTCCAGAGACTATCAAGGAGACATCGAACGACAGCTTTCTGGCAAGCTTCAAAGACAATATCTAATGTCTCGACAGACGTCTAAAATACTATAAACAAATATATAAACAACAGAGGTAGGAATCCTAAATTTGCCCCACCTTTATTCTGTTGGGTCGATTTTAGATATAAAGATATAAAGATATGAGCTAGCATTTACCGACCACCCTTCCGAGCGGTAAAACGCAGAGTACACCTGAGTGCCGTTGCCCTGTATGGAACACACAGGTAATCCTATTGCGAGCAATCAATATGTTGTCGACGGTACTGGTAGACACGTACCGGGTTACATAGCGACGAAGGTGCAGCTGCACCAAAGATTTATGTGTCAGTTTGATGAATGTTCATTTCGCTGGTGTGTGGCCTTGGATGTACCGGAGCAATGCTATTAAAAAGCTGTATACGCCATCGATGACCTGGAAGTTCTACTTGCCAGTTGGTATGCTGAGTCAGCACTTACCAAGAATAGTGATGGAGATAAATGCACTATTTATTAGAGTACAAGAACTCGAAAGAAAGAGTTTTAGTTCTAGTGACGGGTATTATTATATCACAACTCCAATGTATCGTCGATGATCCCATTTGTGCGGGTACTAATATTAAAGTGCTATCGACTATAGCAAATTCGATGTTGTCTCCGAGTGATGATTCCGCGGTATTCACGTCAAAAATCCAGAACCGTTCACCGTCGAAAACGGTGAATTTGGTTAAGAAAGGTGCCACCGTCGTGTGCTGGAAGCCGCATCGAAAAAGAACAGTTCGTTGTTGACAGCTGTTAAGGTCCTTAGTATTCGGCCTGCAGCGTTGGTTTACTGGGCGTTTGCTAGCGGTACCGCTTGGCACTCTGATGGTGCCAATTTTGGATACAAATACAGGTGGTGTTTATAACACCCTCTACGGTACACGTGCGACACATACTGAGTCATAACGCAGACGCCGATGTGAAATTAGACGTACTTAACCTAGCATGAGACGTGCAATGTCGACAATACAGGTGGTGATACGTCGCATGATCTGAACGCACAGGGTCGACCTGAAACTACTGGTAGTCGTAGGGTACAGGTACGTTTGTCAAGAGACAGTAACTGCATAGCTGCGGTACAGAACAAAGTAGATCTGTAACAGTATCGACGTTCGTGACACGAGTAGAACGTACACAACAGTACACTTTCCTTTGAAGAAAACCTGTGGTATTTATAGAGGGCGCTAGTTTAGAGTATAACGTACAGGACGTCTCTTGATGTGAAAGAATAACGGTACGCCGAGTCGTTGTCCCGGTTACACTGTGAAATATGGTTTCGCCTTTCAGGAAATTGAAGGTAACACGCTAAAAGTATACCAGCTCGCGTACCGGTGACGCTGCAACATACTAACATTGGTTGCGATGGTACAGAAGCAAGTACCAGCGTAAATACTGTGCAGGCCGCCTGTACCATTTTAGCACTGTAGGGACATCACAACGAGTGATCACTGTGAGAAAGATCACAGTTCCGAACTCCGACTGGTCCTGTAATGTCGTTACCCGGCATCGTAACAGACGCCACATTCGTTCAATCGACATCCGAAATTTATGTTGAGGCTACCGGTAATACAGCGGATGTGCTATGAAGGCCGTCAGCGGCACACTTACGATTTACACAAACAGTGCTACTAACACCACACACTGCTAACGCAGGATGGGCCAAACCGTGGATACTAACAATTACGTCTAACGAGATTTCAAGTGCTACTTGGTATAACGTTAAATTTCGACCATTTACGTTTAGAAACGGTAAAATCAGATGAGTGTTTAATGTGGCAGACAACGCATGCGTTGAATAATATCCCCATATCGTCGTTGGCAACGCTGACGGAGTCCGCAGTCACACGACTGCTCGAAGCTGGCTGTGACTACCAGGTACAAATGGAAGGATTGCAAATCGAGGGCGACAAACTTAAACTAACAGCCAATCGAAAGTCGTTAATAGAGATCCAGCCGTACTCTTCCGACTGATGAAAGTGCATTGCCGGGCGAAGTAGAACTCTTATTGTATCCGTTACTGTACTGGCTAAGCGTACGACCGACAGAATATATCCGGTCGCAGGTTGATAGCGATGCGTGCACAAATATAAATTCAGGATTACAAAGATGCTTTATCAGTAGCAATGAAATACCTGTGGATTTAGTCATGATATAAACCATGCAGTCACAACATCAAACTAGCTTTGCGTTGAGACACCCGGTGTGGTTAGCGTTTGTAAGCGGCGGTGCAGGAACCGCCACTGTAGAAACCTAGATACTAGCAACTCGACGGCAGAATCTTCTACAAGACGTATGCAAATGTTACTGTAACCGTTACGTCTAATGAAGTACAAGACACTCGAAGGCTAGGTACGAAAGGAGCTGGCGTACAAAACTCGATGGTAGTAGTTTTATTGGCCAGTATGAAGAAATGACCGAAGGAATGACGGCCAGCTCGAGCTAGTAACCGATCACACGCCAATATCTGAATTAGTATCAATTGAAGGTGGTACGTACAATCAAAATCAAAGAGAACGCACTAAATGCAAAAATCACCGATGGTACTCGCTTTGATAGTACCAGATGATCCGACAGTAGTATAAATCAGCACCGGTAAGAATTCTTTGGCATTGATGGTACTGATATGGGCAAAACTGTAAATGTTCAGTATTATGCACATCAACCTACTGTTTCTATTCCAACCTGTCAACCAATTTACTATCAGTGATAACCCGATGCACCGGAATATCAATTTTGATGACGCCGCTTGTGTATCCTGATAGTCAAGTTTTAGAAAAGAAAGTGAGAGTGGTCTGTTTATGGGTGGTCTCGGGACTATATCTGACAGTGGATTGTTTACACTGACAACTGCGGAGTGTGGGTAGTATAAGCGCACTGTCAAATGTATCTTTGGTGGGCATTTTGAGATCTGAGGAAATTAGGACGTTTTATCACTGTTAAAGATACGTATGAACTAATCATTCCTAACACAAAGTAACAATACAGTGATCTTGGATCATAGTGACGGTCGTTAGACTATATATATACTAACATTAACACATCAAAAAGATTTATGGTATAAAGTCTGCTAAAACGGACAGCCTGTTATGCCTAGTAAATTCCTGTTAGGTATTCGATCATCTACCCTGTGACTGTGAGTGGTACTATTCATGGCTGATTATGTAGCTGTAAATTGTACGCAAAACTCAGATAATACTTTTGATCTCAACAATATCCGCTTCCGTGAAGATTTACGCATTGGTGTGAAACATTATTAGGGTATGTTACATTGATAAACGGTCACACAAGAAGAAGATCATCACTCAAATTGAAAGAATTTATAACGGAGATGTATGCCGTACCAGCCCTGTACAATTTCCAATGAATAAGGCTCAGCGTAGTGCGTATTTTGATGTGTGTTTTGTAGAAGGTGTTCCAAGTAAAATATGGTTATTCATATTGTCAGACAGACTATGATGTTACCTATAATCTGATCAAAATGGAAATTGGAACGTTACAGGATCAACAGACGATGAAATGACTACGCAGCGGCTCAGGCAACTGCGTATATCAGTAGAACAACGCTAATCGATGTAGCAGAACACTGCATGGATATTGTGCTAGATCTCAGACACGATCTCGTCTCAAGACACCATTACTGCAATACGCGTTAGATACCGCGGGTCAATCTACGAGCAGATGAATCCCACACCTACGCCTGCTCCAACACCGTCTACCCCCATGGTAGCGATGTAACTATGCAGATCAAGACACCGATGAACGTCGGAGATTAGGGTGATCGCGTAGAGTAAGGTTCATGAACATGCACGGTGCAACATATCGCCCATTGCATCTACCCGACGGATCCACTCGTGAAGGAAGAGAACTTAGCTCTGGTATTGCCGCCACAGATAATGCTGGTATGTACGTAGCGTACACTTCCAGCAGGTTCAAATCAAGTTATACGAATCAAATTGTAACAAAGTTTCTTTAGCATACAGAAACCGCAGGATCGAGAGACAGATAAAGAGATCCATGCCGGTGACTCGAGTAGACTTTACAGCACATGAAGCTGTAGGTATGTTGTATAACAGTGGCGGTGGCCATCAGGTTCCTGATGAATATCTAACATACCAATGGCAAATAACTTCAACGCCTGATGATGATAGCGACGGCAATTGCTGGTGGAGATAAACAAAATCCAACCTACGTAGCTTCTGAGCCAGGTGCTTTACTATATCTGTCGTACAGTAACGATAGGTGATGGTAAAGCATACGTGTGAAAGACGAAAGTGACTGTAACAGCGACCGAATCTACACTCGCCGCACCTTCACCACCCGAAAACCCCTTAGAGCACTTATACGTCATTCATAACGGTAAACGGAGGTAGAGTCAATCAACAGTTGGTACTCTAAGTCAGCTACAAGTACCGTGAGCATAATGGTAGTTTAGAAGATACTACTACCGATGTCAACATACGGGACAACATTGAGATTACATCTGAAAAGACGGTATCAATGTTTACGGTAAATACAAAAAGAAAAAGACGATTACGTTCTACTATAGAAAGCAATTTAGGCACTAAATCAGATGTCACATTTGATGTAACGTCTAACGGCCGTACAGTAGGTCAAATAAATGTTAATGTAACCGGGACTGAAACTACGCCTACACCTACGTCACCCGTATTAGAGGAACACGGTGTACGTGTAACCCAAATGATAACAGTACATCTACGTCTACACCCACACCTACTCCCTAAACCTGCAGACGACAGTCTCAAATAAGTCTACACCAAGACCTGTAAACAGCGGCTAATACACAGTCACCTAAACCTGTAGACGACGCAGTACACCAACACCCACGCCTATAGCAGGACCCAGGTTGTGACAAGTACAAAAATTAAAAAGAAATGTTCAAAAATAATATCGACAGTACTTAACTTGTTGACTTTTTGGTATCTTTAAGCAAAAAGTAACGACGGTGATAAACAAGACTCACTGTTCAAAAAGTTAATAAAGGACAATAACAATTATAGTGTCGGAAATTTCTTCCTAATTGTACTAACAATGGTTGCTATATTGCTCCTGATGGCACTGATGTCGTTGTTGATAGAAATGCTAATAAGACTATTGTTACCGACCTTAATGGTATGGCGTATGTATATACTCGCTGTTGTATCGTTGCTTGGTATCGGTGGTGGTACCTTCGTGGTAGAATGGTTCAATGAATAAGTATTCTGGCACGAGATGACAGTACTACTTTACAGACGATGTCATTATAGCAGATGACACTAATAATACTGACGAGAAAGTACAAGACACAAGTAAGTCAATTACAGTACATAGTAATCAGAGACAGCTGACAGTAGGATCTGTCTCTTTTGTGTTTATTTATATTAAAATAATTTAGATGTTGATAAACTCTATTTGGTCTCTGGTTTGTTTTCTACATCTACTGCTTCACTGTCTGTACTGTCATCTGAAGTGTTGTCTACTACTTCACCGTCTGGTGTATATACTACATTGTCTGTAATGTCTGTGTCTACGTCGTCCACACTGTTTGTATTGACTGTAGTAGTGTCTACATTTGTATTTTCATTGGTCGTCGTAGCACTGTTTGTATTGACTGTCGTAGTGCTGTTATCGACTGTCGTAGTACTGCCTGTGTGGACTTGATTACAGTAGGTTGTACGTCAATGGTGTCATCAGGAGACTCTAACGACGCATCAGAACCGTTGATAAAGTCGGCCAGGGTTGATGTCATCAGTAGTGCGATGATGGGTAGTATCGCACCTACAATATAAGTGACAGTAACAGTTGTCATTTTATCGGGTAGATTCGTCCATATAAAGATTGGATCTTTGAAGTATTGTGAGGTCTGGCAACACTATTTTGTTAGCAATGCACTTATACGACGCAAGATATTACCCGTATGACCTGACTATCGTTAGTACCGTCATCAGCACTCACGGTACGACCTCAGATTGCTCTTTTCTTCGTCGACAAGATACTGAACAGCACCACTGCTCGGCCGATTTTCGGAAAAAGCAATACCAAACAAATACTACCATGATAGTCGTGTGTAGCAGACGAAGAATGAGAACGAGTGGATAAGCGAAACGACTGCGACGATGACATACAAAAATGAAAACGAACCGATGTATAGATTACGTTTATTAAGAAATTTTGTCATATTACTCTGAAAAATTGAATACTCGTTCTTTGTCAAATATAATTTTACCGGATACCTATTGATGTTGTTGGACACTGTGGCTCGAATACTGTTTCTAGATTACCTTGAATATCTTCAGTATTACCAGAAATGTCAAACCTATCAAAATGCACTATAAAATCTCAAGGTTTGAGACCTTGAAAGTGTCCAGTGTAAAGTCTTTAATACCCTTTACGTCGTATCGCTCGTCGAATCTCAATTTCAGCATGTGGGCATCTGTCTGCCCAGATGCTCAAAACTTGTCGTACTCGAAATAAGCATCGGTGATATTGTCCTTGCTGACACCAAGAATTTTGCAGTTGCTGTTTCACTCGTCGGCATCTGTTCCAACAACCAACTGTCTAAATATGCCGCCACATCCTGTTCTTGGTACAACGCCGGCGCCGATATAAGAACGTCTTTTCGGATCATCTCGTACGTTACTGTGACATCGTTAAGACGAATAATGTCTTCTATACCCCTCCGATAAATGTTCATGATGTATCTTTTTAAGTCCCATCACTACATCTGGCTCGTATTAGCTGTTGACGCATGAGTGTATTTAAGCTAATACCTCATACATCAACTGTACTTATATTGTTATATTGTTCTATTGCAGCGTGTTAGTCGTCCAAAAAGTCACCAACAAGTTCTTTCTATCCACCATCAGCAGACAGATAGTTCAAAATCTTCTTGATACGCATTGTGTACAACGATAGTAGCTGCAACATTTTTTCATCGTCTTCACGGCAAAAGTCACGCAGCGTGCTTGTTTCTACCGTTTAGACCATAAAATCGTTGGAATCTACTCGAGCTCTTTGTTCACCGAATTTGTTTTTCGATAGCTTTGTACATCCGGAGAATATCGATTCTCATCTCGACGAGATGTGCGTACTGTCCGTTGAGACGGACGGGTCTGCCATACGAGTGAACAGTGAATCGACTCGCATCTTCCGACTTAGACAACGTAGCATCGCCGTCGATGGTGTTTTTGTTTTACATACTCACCGTCGTTAGCGGCTCTTTCTTTCTGTACTTCACCGTACGTCTTACGAATCATATCACCTTCTGCGTTTCATCACCGTCTCTGATGGTATTTCGATCATCCACGAGCATAGCCGACAAAACTCGTAGCGGCAATCTTCCCGTCGTCAGCCATCGTCTCGTGTGGCTTTACTGTAATTTGTTGAGTCGCCATGAAACCTTTCTGTGCGAAACCGAAGAGGTCGTCTTTGCTGAGGCTCGTCTTACCGATGTAGCTGTTCGCGATACTGTGCATCAGGGTAAGCATTGTTACAAGGATTACGCGCCGAGTTCAGATTCAAAGTCGTAAACAACGAAAATCGACCGCGTCTCTTTTAGCCATGATACTCGTCAATTTTGTCGTGTTTGGAATACCGGTACTCTTTACGAGTAAGAAACTGCGGTTATCGAGGGCTTGTACAGTTTTTGCCAAGGCTACGACCTTTGTTTGACCGGCTTTGATAGAAGCTGTACAGCTTTATTAGGACCTTCAAAAACCTGAAGTGGTTCTAGATCAGGTTGGTTGATTAGCCATCGATAACAAACACACCGTCGTCGGAGATGTACCTACCGGCTACACCAAAATACCGTTGTAATTCAGCAGGTTCGAGTGCATTCCATCGCACCGGACTGAAGTTTAATGTTGCTGCTTTTTAGCTCATTCACACCAGATGATTGTGCTTCGAAACTGGACATAAAAAGCTTTAGAGATCTCATATAGTTATTTTATGTTTTCTTTATATCTTATTAAAAATCAATATGTATTTTATAGCCGACCATTAAGTAGAGAAAGTACCGACTGTCCACATTATATATGAATTCTAACAATGTAGTACAGTCGGCACATTGGTCTTATGACTTATAAAGTGTATCAGAATCAACCTGAGTAGTAGAAAGTTGTCTCGATCTGTTGCATTACAGCTTGGTGTTTTTGAGCAACACGGTAGACTTCTTCTGTCACCTTAGTGTATTGTCAGCGGGTCTGTTTCGAAATAGTCGTTGATGTCGACGATAGCCTGCCATTCTTCGTGATCCGGTGAATTGAGTTGTCCGAGGACGCGAAGCGTCGTGTCCAAGATAGGATAAGCCAGTTTTATCGTGGAACTCTTTCATATCCCAGAACTTATAAAGTTCAAGAAATGATTTTCGTCGTCTGCCAAGGACTTACTTGTTTGTCGAGGAACATGCAAATCTTGGTACACATCTGCGTAGCCCTTGTCTTTCTCATCTTAAACTGGTGACCAGCGACATGGGAAGTTTACTTCGTCGATTTCTACAATTACTTGCAGCTTCCACCTCTTGAAGTCTCTGTGGAGGATCTGTCTTCAAGACTCTTTTTCGAACGCTTCGAAGTCTTAGCTATCTGTTCTTTTGTTTAGTACTCATATTTTTAATATATTTTTATTGTCTTTTGTGACTACTATAGTGGTTCCTGCATGTTTCTAGAGAGTAAACTGTACCTCAATTAGTTCCCACACATGTCAGTGTCAATAATCGCTTTCTGTGAGTGACCACGCAGACCGTTGATGCTAGTAATCGTCTGTAGTGTACTATAACATATAGTCCATATTGCGCCGAAAAATCAGTCCGTACAGTAAAAATGGTAGAAAAGTATTTCAGATTCTGGTATATTCTTGTCGAGACGCTATGTCGAAGACGACGAGGAAATATCGTGGTCCATAGGTCCGACATGGTCGATGTCACATGTTAGATACGGTAGGTTTTTCCATACTGAACAACTGGAGCGATAATAGAAAGTTGTTTATATAAGAAACATTTTACTTGTTCTTCGTTGTTCGTCCGCTGGTCGTCGAGTTCTATGATGGCGCTCGATATGTCTATCTTACCGTTTGCTAATCGATTGATGACACCGCATATTCGGCCGAGCCAGTCTGTATGAAATTCTGTTTTAAGGTACTTATACAACAACTCTTTGAACTTTGTCTGTATACAGTAGGTTTTACACAGCTAATTGCGGCTGTACGTTAAATACGACGTTATCAGCGCATAAATGTTATATAATATAGATAGTCGCTTTTAGATTCATTGTAGACTGGATTTTTATATATCTAGTGACACACAAAAATCGGTAGAGCAACAACTGAATTCACACAAAACATGATCATTAAAATATGTTACATATACAAGACTATATAATAACGGAAGCGTATACTACTAAATTGGTTATGATGAAAACGAATATAACAACGCTACTGATATATACGACGGCATAATAGGTACTTTTCGGTAATGTATACCGGTCTGTCAAAACTTTGAAGAGCGTGCTCGTAAACCAGCATATCTAATTTTCGACTATATAACTAAGACGAATGATACGGTCATCTTAAGTGACAGGATAGCGAGAAAAACACAAACAATTACCAAACTTAATAGGAAGCTCTAGTCAAGAGAATGAAACTATTTTACGACAGAGAAGATGCTTTTCTGACATAGAAGGTGAAAGATAAATGTGGGTTTTCGGTAAAGATAGTGTTAGTATTATAAATAACAAACACCAGTCGATAACTGTGGCATAAAGAAGGTGACGGTTCTAATTCCTCAACGACGTGGTAACAAGAGAATTTTGTGTGCACCGTTATTAACTATATACTGTCACAAAAATATAGACTATAAAGAACTAATACAACAATATAGTCGACCTAACGAGTTTTTGCATTGGTGTTGTCGGCATTAGAATTAGACGAGTCGAGTGATATGCCAAAAGATAAAGAACAACGCATGGCATAATTCATTCCTCGGTACTTGTAAAGTCATTTTAGAATTACTGGAAGGTAAAAACCATGACGACTATCAAGTTAAACGTATCGACGATACCGTCGGAAATGCCACCGTCAGTAAAGGCATACCCGATTTAGTAGACGTACTACGAAACCGTTAAACCAAAAACAGAAACAACATCACAACGGCAGATATTCTTTTATATAACAAAACGAAGAAGAAAGCATCAATCCACTAAGAAAAATAACAGACAGTGTCTCAAGACCAAATAAAGGACAACAATACAGTCGATAGTGCAGATCCGACGATCAACTAAAAACAGGTACGAACAAAACATTAAAACGTCAACTTATCAACTTATGGGAAAGAGTACGGTATCGTCGGCATCTCATTAAAGAAGACAAATAAAAACGCAGGGTACCAGTACTGTAATTTTGATGCGAATATCGATGCGAAAGTTGCTGTTTTTGGGCGACATCGACGTTAAAGAAAAAGAACAAGTATCTATATCAACTGCGAGACGAAAAATTCAAAAGACAATATCACAAAATATAAAAGACGAGAATGGAAAGGTTGTTGGAAAGTATCGACGATAAATTAAGCAAAGACATCCTCAGTACCGACGATGAACCAGAAAGAATTTATATTAAAGGGTAAAACAACAATCACCATCCGTTCGTTCGGTAACAATACCGGTGCGTGACATCAAAATCGGTAAGGCACCGGACCTTGGAAAAGTACATAGCTAACACATACCGACGAGTATTTTAATAAACTTATCAATAACAAAGAGGATATTTCAAAAGTACACACAGCGTTGTTAAAGAATACTTAAGTGATATCTCAAGAAGACAACCTAAAGATTTGAATAGCGAATTGCCGTTGATAGCGTCTGGTATTAAAGCAAACAACTTTGCGTTGCTGTTTATGTTGATTAAATAGTCTGTGTGGTCTTATATAACAAACTGATCCTTAAATACTCTAACAAGACCATAAATAAAGTATGATTCACTTTTAATTTCAACCCGATCGACTTACGTTTTCCTGTTCTAACGTACGACAATGTTAAAGACAGCAAAATCTGGGACTACTAAAGAAACATCTTAATTTAGTAGACCCTTATTTGTTATTTACCTACTGGGTAACTGTCCGAAACAGACGCGTGATTTCTTTATTCGAATATGTCCGTAAGGAGGATAGTAAAACATATCTTTTATTGTTCGTTCGGACTATGGAACGAGGTACGCTACTTTTTTATAACACATATATATAGAATTCTGACGGTCTGTTGGACAAACCTGAGCCGTTCAAAACCACATTAAAACATACCTTTCGAAGAGTTCAAAGACATAGTCCATAGTTGGAATCTAGGTACGAACTGCGCCCGTACCAACCTGAAGCGGCATACAAAGTCTTAGGTTATCGTCGTAGCTTGTCGGAATTGCTCGACCCGTGCCGGCAAAACGCTGATTTTTATATTATATTCCGATATGATAAGCTCTTTTTAGTGCTACAAAATCCCAATGATAGTACCGTCTATTTCGTTGGTGAAACAGGGCTTCGCTGATTTCGCAGAATACGGTGAGTCTTTCAATACAGAATGCGTGTGGGCAGGAGGAAAAACTGGTAGAGTCTTCTAATTTAACAATAGGTACGTTCCAGAGCCTCATCGGGTATCTGGATCCGAAGTCGAAGAAATACAACCCGAAGTTCTTTTAATGATTACGATTGGAGTCTGTAGACGAGACGCACCGTGCGACGGCAGAGCAAACGAAGATCGATTATATCACAAGACTTTGTAAAGAACGTTAAACTGTTCTTCGGCATGTCCGCGTACATTACCGAAGCCGAAAACTATAGAATGGTATTGCTTGCAGTCTATCATCGGTTGTAAAATACAGTATCGGAACCATGCGAGAACTAATGGACGCAGGTTTTGTATCGGACATTGAAATCAACCAGGTCAGTCTTTAGACCATCAAGATGATACAGCGAGTAAAAGAACTGTATCTAAAATGTGCGGAATACACCTGTTCTAGTTTTGACGTAGACATAGGACGGCAACAAAATACCACTGAGCAACCTGCACAAAATCAGATCATGTTCAGAAAGTCGTTATGGTAGGTCTCGCACAAGTGCGCGAGAAGTATCTTGCTAAAACAAATCTCCTATAAACGACTATATCTTCTTATAAAAGGATATATTAAAAGACAATGTTGCACAAACAACTCTGTCGTCGAGAAATACTTACACATTTCCTGGACGAACGGATAAATTATCTTATAACAGACATTCTACCGAATTGCAACACAATACACTTGCTACTGGCTCACCATACAGAGTATATCGTGGCTTTTATAATATATTAAAAGAACAATTTAAGGACCGTCATGTCTTTATGATCACGGGTGCGACTAAGTCGAAAGAACGAGAAGCAATCAAACAGTCTCAAAAAGAACACAACGATTGCATCTTAGTCGCCTCGTACGGTACGTTGTCGACCGGTATCACATTGTCCAACCTGTGCCTGCGTACTAATGGAATCATTCAGTCGCCGGTGGTGAACATGCAGTCGTTAGACGCGGACTTGGACCGTCTAAACTAAAAGACAAATACATTGTTTACTGATATTATCGACAAATTTCCTCAAGGAAATTATCTAATGCACATCTACCCAAGGCAAACAAAACGCAAACTGTACGACGAATACAGATACCCTTATAATACGACTGTTGTAAAACTTTAAAATTTGCCCTCTAACGCACGATTTGTCGAGGTCTGGTACGCCAAGGTCACCACATTTGAGTCGCGTCAGAGAGCCTTAGTGCCTCACGGGCTTGTGGTGATTCTGTACGTCTATACTAGAAACAGAAACCGCCGAAATTGAAACCAAAAAGTAGGCCAAAAACGATGAAAAACTATCAAAATTTTTGTCACAGAACACCTGTACTGACAGATCCAAATTCGGACGTATTATATCGACCGATAAGTTTTTACAAAGAACAATAAAGAACTAAAAGACGACTTTATTCGGCTTAGTAGTTATATAAAGGAGAAACGATGACGACGCTGATGATGTTGTAATGGCTCAGCGAAGAGCATTGCCCTACACTATTCGCACAGCGGTACAATTTTTGTCTTTGTAGGATCCGACACGGTGCTGAAACGACAGATATAAAAACAACCGGAAATCGATATTCCGGTGCCGGGCTGGCTGTGAATGCTTGTACATAGCATATAAAATGATTTAATTCGAATAATGAACCAAACACTCTCACTTGAGTGTTGTAAATTCTTTATATAATGAAGCTACTACTATAGTATCGACATTAGACTCTATTCTGCAACAAGAATTTCCAAGGACCGTACGAGATCATACTTTTATCAACGACGGGCTCTGACGACAATACATTAGACACTATAAAAAGAATATGCCGACAAGTACAGTACAGATGATGTCGAGATTGTTATAACGTCAAACGATAGCAAATTTTAGGTATATCCGATAGTCTAAACAAAGGTATCATGTCTGAGTAAGTTCTGACATCATTGTTCGTATTGACGGTGATAAACTAAAATGTTACCGGGTCGGCTACAACACCTAGTATGATACTTTACAAAAGAGAACGTACTAGGTGTGCTTGCAAGTTCGGGTATATGCGTGCAAGGTCCGGACAAAGAGTATCGTATACAGTTCGGTAACGAATACCTAAGTCTTCATACATTCTCCGGCGATACCAACTACGTTATTCACCCGGCCGTTGCATTTCGAAAAGTCGATACTAACAGACAAACCCGGGCATAGACTGTACGAGTCGTATTTTTAACAATGCCGAAGACATGTGGCTATGGGTACGGTGTTTGGAACAGGGCATTACTATTGAGATATGACTCTAAAATGGTCACCGAGCACCCGATGTGCAGTAGTGTTTGTGATAACACATGGTCTTGTCGCGACGAATCGGCAAATTTTGTCGTCGCATGTTGATGCTGAGCACGAAGACAGTCCACAGTTGACTATTATAATACCTTTCAAGAACGAAGGTGACGAAATTGCCTATACTCTACGAAACATTTTAGCGACTCGCAAAGACATAGACCTGAAATTCTACTGATCAACGACGGTTCCGACGACGATGATGACATTTCATACCGTCATTGCTGTGCGTACAAATGCTCGTATACACAATGAAACGTCGTTGGGTGTCGGTGAAGCACGTGGCGTAAGGAGCACGTGTACCTCGGTACAGAATTTATGATGATCAGCAGATCAGCGCTGCGGTTCTATGATGACGACCGGGACGGCAAAATGAGTCGGACTTAATCACAAAATACAGCCTATATAACGATATACCGTGCTCGCAGACGTTAACCCGTGGGCGAACGGAATCGAAGAGTACCCTGTTTATACAAAATAGACAACGAAGTCGGCACTAAAAGAAACAGTACAAACGGGACGGGTGATTAAATTCGGAGACAGACCGTCTGAACTCGCCGTGGACGGTACAAAACCATTGAGGATGCTAACGTACAGAAGGTCCTGCAAAAAGCACCTTTTGTATAACGTGCAAAAGCTAGCATTTGTTCAACCGAGCTATAATAGAATATCCGGTACGGAACATTTAATCAATTGCAGATGTGACGAGCCGTTGTTATCTATAAAACATACCTTGCAGGTGGTGGCTGTCATCTTTATTCCGGACCCACATGTCGGACACATCTATCGTGACAAAGCACCGTATGATGATAAACAAAAACTTATATACGAACACGTTGTTTATGGTGTATCTCTTTCGTCACTTCGATACAGAACTTAAAGAACTGTACTCTCAATAAGTTACGTGAAAAGATGAGCGACGAACTATGGAATACTGACACGAAAATATCGACCTGCAGGAATGGGATTTTATATAAAGAACTATTATAATCGGAACCCTCAGCGCATTTCCATTAGGAGACTTCTTTAAGATGAATGATCAGTGCTCTACCAGACGACGGTACCAATTATGTTTAAGTTCTGATATAAATTAACATTGATGGAGTCACAAATTCTAGTATTTTTCGTGCTCATTTTGTTGTCGATGAGTTTGTGTTGTACGGCACAAACAAATTACGACGAGAACTACCTGAAGATCAGTGATTTATTGTTTATACTCGACAATTCGCTCTTCTGGTATTGAAAAGTCTTCTATTTATATACAGCAACTGACGACAATAGTATACCGTATTATGAAATAACAGACCCTGTTTACCATAGCTGCATCGCAAAAACATACCGTACTGTTAATCCGATTGTATATTGTTTGAAAATATATTAACGAAAATCGTGATTCTTCAAAAATTATGACTACTATATATAGTAGAATCACGATAAGCGGTTCGGTGGTCGTTGGTCGAATATCTTCGATAGACTCAGTAGCGATCGTGCCGATCTGATAGCCGGGCACTCATCAAAAGAAATCGAGCATCCGGAATGGGCACATTGGGACTATAACTACAACTTAGACATCACCGACGACGATAAGATTATAAGAAATACGGCTTTCCAGTTTTTCGTCGTTTGGTCTTGTTCTGCAATGTATTATTTACCGTCGTTTATCGACACTGATAAACTAAATCTGGTTATATGAACTATGGGCACTCGACCCTCTACTTTATGACGCAGGGTACGAATGTGTCAGTGCTGGATAAGTTATCGGGTCAGTTCAGCACAAAATACAACTATTTAGACTCTGCGGACGGTAAACGTGCGTGCGAGAGTATTTATACTTTTTATTATGATACATTAGAAGATGGTCTTTAGAAGAACAATCTGATTTTCAAAGGGCATCTAATAACGCGAGTTAAGTCAAGTAACGATAATTGAAATGGATAAAAATAGATAAAAAAATCATTATAATGAGATCTTTTATTAGTATAATGGGGGAAGCAATTCCCCACAAAATTTAATACAGGACATCAAGAATTTGTTTTGTCCTAGACTACTTATTGATAGTCGAACTCGACGAAGACACATTGGCGCTTTGTTTTAAGTCGAGTAAGTTTGTATCGAAGCAAGTCGCACAAGCTGTCATGAACACCTCAGTTAACAATTTAAGCTTGAAAACGGCTCGTCGTCGTTACTCACCTTCCTCATTAATCACGGCTACGGAAATGTAGAGTATAAAGAACGGTTTTATTACGACGTCAGTTGCGTACGATAATACGTATATCGCCGATTGTTTCCGGCACGGCGAAAGACCTTCAGACGACAGTTCCGTACTGAACTCGGTAGACGAACTGATGGATACAGACCCTACTAATCCTCAAAGACTCTGGTGTCGTTAACGTACACTTCGAATCTTTATATGGCACGTACCGGTGACGGAAAAGTGCTACTAAAATGGAATCATGACGAGACGGTGAACGGCGAAAAGTTCACACGAACGTTGATAGAATTCCACGATAACAAGACATTCGTCCTCGACCTATCGCGAACATCGATGTTTACGCCACCTTCTAAGGTCCGTAGTTGTGCTATTGGTACCGATAGACTCGGCTGCCTTCCCGACCAGTAATCCCCGCACATGTCGTCCAAGGCACTTATCGGTACAGATAACTACAAAAAGGAAATTGTTAGAGCAACGCGTTATGGAAGCCAATGACTTTTTGCTATCGTAGGTCCTGACGGCGATATTGTAAAATGTCACTGACAATAGGGACGACGCAAAATAATGCTGATGGATACGTTAAAGAAACAAGAACCCGACGTGACGTACTGAGATTGAAAATATATCATGACGAAGTACTGATAATTATCATGAGACGATCTCAGCAATTTGGAATCGTCTTTTTGATTAGATTTTAAGCGCAATTTGTGTATGTTTTCTGCCTTGCACACTGGCATACCAAACCATAACGTCCCCTTAAACAGTATCTTTTAAGGCCCTCTGACGCATCTTCAAAATGTAGTGACCTTAGTAACAGTAAGGTCAAAGAAAAATCAGCGTTACAGGGCAAATTTTTAGAGGTTTTAGCAAATGTTGTCAATCAGACACAGTCACTGACGTACTCAGCATATTTTTGAATGTCACTAACGAAGCCTTCTCCGACTTTTTCAATGCCTCTCCTGTATCTCACGGCATGAGGGTTCCAGTTACAACTGCTGGACCTACTGCGCATGATAAGCGTGTTGTTACCTAATGTCAGTAATGCGTCGTAGAGTGTCTCACCGAGGACTGTTGCCTCGACCTTATTAGGACCGATATGTACATTCTGTCCTCGATGTCAACATTACCGGCTTTAATAGGATGTTACCGTTACCGGCGATATTAACATGGGACAGTCCAGTGGGCAATGTCGATACTGCTTTTTGTCGTCGTAGGTTATATAAGAGTTAGCACACACCGCCAGACCGCATGAGTAGAACCTCGGGAGTTACCTTCTGCGCTTTTTAATAAATTCGGAAGTCGATATATTAGATCGAACACGGTAGATACCAGTACTCGGAATATGCTTTTGTATTCTTTATCAACCATATTTTACTACCCGGTACCATCATATAGGAATCCTTGGTACCCGCAAACATACAAAACGGCACACCCACGGCAGTAGATCTTTATCTTGTGTGTTATCGTCGACTCCAGACGGAACAGCACATTTGATACGCCTTATTATGCGGGTCTTAACGTCTACACAACACCGGGCAACAACTCGTAATCTGATAGCCTCATACTCGTCAAAATTTTGATTAGTGCTAGTTATAACTAAACCAGAATCTGTAGTGTCTATCATTCTCTACAGTCGAAAACTAGAATGACTTAAATTCTGTCTTAAACGTACCGGCTGAGGCTATGGGGCTCTTTATAGTCGAAACTGAGCATGTCCATACTCGACATTATCGGCATGCCTAGTCACATGAATAAACGACATTATTTTTGGTCTCAATAACCTACATAAAATGCCTGACATATCTCGTCGCACGTTCTATCACGGAATAGTTGGAACCAAAAGCTTTCAAATAATATGAAATAGTTCAAATAACCCAGCACATGCCGAAAAACGTCACATTGAACGTCATATCCACCATCGAAAATGGTGAGTTTGGTGCTCTGTACACCACCGGTCATTAGGACTAAGCAAATTATTCTGTTCTATGCGTTCTGTTTTTATTAACGGACCTCGTGCTCTATTGGTCTGATCTAAAAGCCAACGGGCATTAGAAAACCCCAACACATCGACACACTTTGTATACTAGTTAACGAGATCAATAGGGTTCTTGTAAAAGATTTTCTCTATTGATTATATTCGTATACTTTTCTTCTATCTCCGGAGCGATAAATTCTTTTCGGCAACAACAGTCGAAACGCATCTTGTTGCGATTTAAGACTTTAAATATATTCTTTTCATCGTCTTTATATTCTACAATAGTCTTGTGTAGTCTCATATATAGTATTATCTATTGACTAAATTTTACTTAGACAGTCTTGCACATTCGAGTAGTAGTCTATGCAGAAACACTATTGACTAAAATTGTACTTATGCAGTCTTATACAGTCTTGTAGTCTTGTACAGTCCGTTATAGACCTGTACCGCTGTCTGAGCGTCGCCTCGCCGTATCATGTTCCGGTTGGACATCACCTCGCATTTTCGGCGTCTATTCGTCTCGAACTGTCACTGGCTGCCGCTTCTGGTTCCGGACCGTCGTCCTCAGACCCACTCGTCACCCCCTGAACCCGCTATCGTCGTCCTCATCGTCCATACCGAATCGCTATCGTCAGACGACCCTGTCGTCCCCATCAGACTCGTCGTCCTCTTCACCACTAGAATCAGATTTGTCCTTGAAAGACTTATTCAACGCTAAATCAGACTCACTCATCTTCAGATATTTTGTAATATGAACCCAAATCGAAATACGGATTCTCGTTACCTTCGTCGTCCATTACCGATAGACTGTCTTTCATATTAGTAATAAATTCTAATCGTTTAGTCATGACCTCTATGTTCATCATCTCTTCTGAACATATTATACGAATTGAACTGAAGCCCCACACTACCGGATAAGACGATAGTTACTGTTTAATTTAGGAATACTTAACGACAGCTGTATACGCAGCGGTTTCAACAAGACTCTGCAAAGACACCGCGTACCTATTGACGAAACGAGAAAAGTCGATTTTCTTCACGCAACGCCTGTGTCGCATCGTTACCGAACCATGTCGCTTTGCGAGTCTGCACCAAAACGACTGGCAGGAATTCTGATGCTCTCATATAACTTATTTTAAGAAGCCAATTGTTGATCATTATCAGACAACGTCGGTCCTGAGTCGGTTAAGGTTTCTATCCGTGGCGTACCGTCTCTCGTTTTCTCGGCATCCAGTATCTTTTGCTGAACGGTAGATTAACACGGCCGTTTATCTTCAATTCGCCGGTTCTCGTTATTAAAAGAAATATCTTCTTTTGGTAACGGTTCATCGCTTCGGCTAACGTCTGTCGTCCCTCGGCACGATCCATACCTCCGACCGGAATAGTGAACATGGTTTTGAAAGACGACCGTGTCACCGTCCAAATGATCTGCGCTTGCTCTATAATACGATATATATTAAATGGTCTAATTAGTCTTTCAAGATACGACCGACGTTGGTTAACACCGGAGTCTTCGAATCTATTATATCACTATGAGTCCAGTAGTCGTCGTTCGCAGACTATGAGCATCTTTTGTACTGGTACCCAGTAGGTAACACCGTTTTCGACGACACTGAGCCAGGCTACAAGGGTCAAGTCTCGATTATCGCCTTTACAAACTTAGGATAGTTGTAGTCATCGTAGACAATTTCAAACGCCAGTACCCCGTCGATAAGGAATCGTTTGTACTGATACCATGCCCGCTGCTTCCATTGTAACAAAATTGTACAACGTGATAAATCTGTTCGAGAACGGTATTGATATGTTCTATATATTCTTCTTCTAGATTCTTGAATGACAGCTATCTAAGAACGGTTGACAAAACTGTACAGATCGTTTTCGTCCCCGACAATACTCACTGGCCATTTTGTCGATGATGTCCTCAATTCTGCATGCAGCGACATCTGACGTAAGAAATCACGACGTTGTGTTAACGTCTTTTTCCAGAAAAACGACTGTTCTTCGGCCTTTTATCTTCCAGTTACCACAGACGAAACATATCGACATCGCATTCTCGGAAGCAGATCCTTTGAAGAATAGGATCTGCAGGTACCGCCTGCATGTTCTTGACATATCGTCGTCGTAATTCATCCCGTAATGGGACAACGACTTCAAGAGTTTAGACAGTCCTTTCGGTTTCTTCACTCTACCGGTTGTTGTAAATCCTCCGTTTGAGAAATTATTACGGATACTTTGGATTACCTACGCCAGTGCCAAAGCTCTCGTCTATAATGTTGTATATATTAGAACTGTCTTCGAAACTGAGGACATGTCTGTAAATCTCATGTGCTGTTATATATTTGCTATTTGACTCATATCGACCTTATCATACAAAGATGTAATTGCCCCCAAATCTTGTAGAGTAACCACAAAAACACATCCCATGATAAAGCAAATTGGAAACAGAGATGCCAGTGCGCCATAATTTTTAGTACCGCTTTCGCATAAGCGACCATGCGACGATGAGAGCCTTAGACTTTGCTCTTTCTAATAGCGCACGTGCAGTTTCTATCGCTTCTGTCGAACACCGTCCATTTGAAGTGCCATTTGATATGCCAAACCGTCGACGGCTTTGATCGATGCACTGACGTGTCGTTCATTATTTTATCGCTATACTTTGTTATTTCGCATCGATGTGTCGACAAACGCTTTATCGACCATCTTTGTTGGCATATTCGTCGATTACAGTCCGGACCGTTTTCAATGTAGGTTAACGATAACGAAATGTAGCTCTTCACTTGCGGTAGATAGTCGTCACATAACTTTTAACCTCACCGGCGTTTTTATAGGCGCTGACGAATTTCGACGACTTTTTCTTTTTCTTCTTTTCCTGTTCTCGCTTATTGATGTCTTCCGCTGACTTTATTAACGATTCTAGCAGCTCACCCTTTGTCTTAAAGTAGCCTTTACCGTCTTCTGGTCTCGTCAGATAATCCCGTTAGATATATAGGCACATAGCACGCTTTCCGGCGCGACTGCCTCATCTCTGATAGAAAATCAGGTGGCTAAGGAACGGACCCATAATACGTACGAAGATAGTTTTGTACCGCACGAAATAATTTGTGTCGTACACTTTTCTAGCAACCGCGTTCCAAGACCTATCAGTTCTTTCTTGAAAAATATCGGCATATTCCGATGCCGACTTTCAGGATTGATACGCGCAACAACACCGGTTTACGCGTCGCTGCACTTTTTAGACTGACATTGTTGTCGGCCCTGCAAGGCATCGGAAGTTAGTTTAGTAAGCGCAGTAGCTGCCTCTGCCCTGGACAAAATTCGTCGCTTTATTGATAGCTAGTTGAGAGTGTCGCACCACCGCCCGGTTTTGTAACTGCACTATATTACTAATTGTTAATGCGTCTGTTAGTGCTATTTATCTAATATCATAATAAGGTTGTCTCGACCCCATCCGGCCAATGTAATGTACCTTGGTTGTTTTGGTTTAGTCAACACGACGTTTTCACTGTTCTATAATAGTGTCTTTTGTATACAAAGACATTTGGTGACAACCATTCTGAAATATCGTCATCTGTTAAATTGAAATACTGTTTTAATACATTTATCGCGTCGAACGGGAACGTACTCGTCGAAACCACTTAACATTTAATTTAACATCCGATTCTCGACATATATCTGTATCTAACATCTTGATGCTTCGCTTGTATGTTCTTGGTGATGTCGTCTAGGCTCGTCGCTTCGGTATCGACCAGTAGTGCTGTCATATAAAGAACTCCGGTATCTGCAACGACGTCGGAAAGGAACTCTTCGACTTTATTCGTCGGTTTTGCTAGCATATCTTTGCCGTGCCATCGCCACTGCGGGTCATCCGGTGCCGACATAGGGCTTTGCAAACTGGTAACGACTGTACCATACCGTCGTCGGATCTCATTTTGAACATAATACTGGAAAACTCGTTCATTCCCATCTGACCGTGGTCTGTCATGATAATAGTATCACCTTCGGTGTCATTGATACTGTCGCGAACAAAATATCGTTTGACCGGTTTGTATTGATAAATCTCACCTTTGTATATTTTTGGTATAGTTATCGTTATTATTCTTTTCATCTATATAATAGGACACAAAGACGAAACATAGCCTATTTTTAAGCAAGTTTTTGTAGTGTATATGCGTGATTTTCAGTATAGTGTGCTGGTATGCTACTGTCGACTCAAGTTACTGTGGTAGACTCACACAAGTATACAATACAAGACTCACCAAGATGGTAAAAAGAAAAAAGAATACGAATCTTAATCCTATAAAAGAACAAACTGCTGGTAAAACAATCGGAACAGGTGAGTTTGGTCTACAAAATCTATCGAAAAGCTTCCGTGAAGGTCTGGATAGGGTATGCCGCTGAAAGCATCACCGTTTATCGCAAGGTAACGCAGCTACTGCGAAAACCGAATCTGGTCTATGAAGAACAAAGGAGGAAATAGAAGACTCATATCCGTTGTAAGACCGACGTGGTATATTTCGGTGACGAAATGTTACTTAATGACACTGACAGGTCTTAGTCCTTGCGTACTTCGCGACTACCAAGAAGGTTACTTACAACATGTAGCAAATAATAGGTCATTATGTTGGCGTGCCGACAGGTCGGTAAGTCGGTATCTCACCGCGATAGCGTGCTTATGGAAGATCTTTATTTATCCAGACAAACGAGCACTTATACTGTCTAAATCCGGACCGGCCGGTGAAGACTTGCTACTAAGATAAAGGACATGTTTATAGTTTCTGCCACCTTAAATGTGGTGTGATGAAGGAACTCAAAAGAAATCAGTCGATAACAATTCCAGTATCTCCACAGAGGCTTTTCCGACACTGCGTAGCCTGGGTAAGACAATCAACTTCCTTATATTAGACGAGTTCGCATGATGTCTCCCCGGTGAGGTAGAGTTGTTCTATAATAACATTATTCCTACTATTACGGCTTCGATACGAACTCTAACATTCGTGTATCATGTCGACACAGAACGGCTTTAATTTGTTTTATAAGATATATAAAGCGTCGCTGGAAGGAAAACATCTATGCACCGTATAAGGTCGATCTGGTACCAGCACCGCAATGGACAAGGAGAAAGGCGGATGGAAGAAACGAGACGAAGCATGGAACAAGAAATGATCGGTATATTAGGTTCAAAGAGAATTTCTTATTACCAACACGGTACGCAGTTTTTCTATCTCTAACGCCTGTTTGGTCAGTCGAATGTATGACGGTGCTACATGAACAAGAAAACGAAGTTTGTTTCTTTACATGGAAAAATGAATATAACGAAAAAGGGCATTTACTTGACGTTGACAGCATCCGGAATGTCTCAGATGGCATCCAGATTACGATATTTCTAATATAAAGAAAGACTACTTTATTATACTGGTCGACTCTAGCGGAGGGATCGGTGGTGACTATACTGTTTTTAATATAATAAAAAGTAACGGAAAAAGAAGACACGAACTGCGTAGGACTAGCGCATTCCAACAAAGCAGACTTAGAACACAGTGCTGGAATTTTGGCTGTGTCAGTCGTTGTTCAACGACGGTAACGCTATTATATCCATCGAATACAATACCCACGGTCAGTCAGTGTTTTATACTTATATAACAAATTATAACGAACAGAGTACGACAAAGAAAACAGTGGCGTTTACCGTACCCGGCGCGTCGGACGGTGTAGATACTTAACATAGCAAAGATACGGTAAACAGTTCGAGGACGATAACTCAAGTCGTTAAATATACCAGGTATAAAGATAACCAGTACAAACAAACCTGTACTGTGTTCGATGTTAAAAGATAAGTTACGAGAGAAATCGAAATCTAAAATATACGACATCGGTACCATTACGTGAAATCCTGAAAATTTCGAAGATAAAAACGGTACCGGTTCTTATAAAAAGCAAAAATACGGTCACGACGACATCATTATGTCTTTCGTCAACTGCCGGCGTTGGAACAAAATATAAGATTCAAAAATTTCTAGAGGACATTGATACCACACGGAATATAGTAATATAGAATCGAAATTGGATATGTTCACAGCTGACGATTCTCAGTCCGCACGGTGCTGTCGTTGTACCAACTTATAAAACCTTAGAAAATCTCCTCTAACGCACGATTTTTCTTGACCTTAGTAGTACCAAGCTCAACACATTTGAGTGCGTTAGAGAGCCTTAAAAGTGCCTTTTACGGGCTTGATACATGATTCTACATGCAGCATGCGAAACAGAAACCGTCAAAATTAGACTAAAATCGACATGTTTTATATATTAGCGAAAAACAGATCCTACATTATCTGGTAAAATTCGTCTCTAGTATAGACTACAAAAGAACACACTGTACTAATTTAGTGTCTTTTAGATACTAGAAGCAAACGATTCATAATATACCGGTTAAGTTATACAACGGACAACATGTTCGATATTCGTCGTTGCTATAAACATTATTAACAATCGTGGTGTAGGCGACGATCCGAAAATGTACGAGTTCGGTGACGCGAACACCAACACAGTTGTTTCGTCGTCAGTTTATGTTCTATGCCCCTGTTCTATTGGTGATGCAGTTAACGACACGCCCGATCTTTTTCGTTATAGATATTTATCGAAAGGACAGAATGTTATCGTCGATGACAGCACTCGTTAGACAGCAAGACTTATGTAGAAAGTACTGCGTTCTTATATAGAGAAAATAGACGATAAAACAGTAAACATCGTCGTGACGAAAGAGCGCAGGACTACATCATAACATATTACGGTATAGACTCATAAAAGGTCATTGGTAGAGTTACAGCACAATAACCTATAGTTCGACAAAACGGTGTCCAATATAGAAACAGGGTATTTCAACAAGAAAAATTGTAATGCGGCAGATAATACCACTTTTGTATCACATCTGACTTAGACGACTATATTGACAAGAGGATAATCCAGGGTATTATGTCACAACATTAAACTGCCTTTTATATGAAATAGACACTATAAAAGACACACACCAGAATATAAAAACACATTGTCGAACAACAACACCATATCTTACGGGAACGACACCGAGAAACAGAACGCGACTATACATCACCCGTCACTAATGTATCGTTTATCGACGATCTATAGCGACGAACACGCTAAATCATTATGGACTTTATTGATTTCTGCCAGAAGTAACTCAAATACTAAGCTATTAAAGAACATCTTGGACGTCGTAAACACATATAATGGACAATAGAGCAGCTGGGATGCTGTGGTTACAGAAGGAAAGGCAATGCACAACAACGTACTGTATTCAGGGCTGCGTGATGTTCGTCGGTTCAGAATTGAAGTGAAACTCCATCGTAAACAACCTTAATAAAAGAAAAATATCGTATCGAGTCGTTTGTTATCGACAAACTGGGAATGTCCAATACCAGAATCGATATTGATACGCGAAAGGATACGCGAGAGTGATAAAAATACGCTACTTGTAAAAGTCGGAAACATAAGAAATACAGTATAGATTTCCAATGCGTTTTTCGAACCGGCGACCGATGTGACAGACAAGTCCGGATTGTACATAGAATATACCGGCTTTATAAACGAGTTCGCCCACATACGACGATAAGTGCATTCGAAAAATAAAAATAAAAGAACAAGTCAAGACAAAACTCGAAGATATAAATAATAACACGTTATCTAACCAGTACGAATACACAGGCATAACAGTAGTTTGAATAGTAAATGCATCGCCGATAACCTATATATCGCGACAGAAAACGGTTATACTGAATACAACTATAAAGTACAATGAAGGACGCCCGTACAAAAACAATCGTTTATAAACATTAAAAATATAAAACCCATATACAAGGTCTGTTATCGTCGTTGACACGATATACGTACATACCTGCAGACGAACACAATGCACGGTTATTTTGTAAAGACAGATTCGTTGCATAGAGACTTGTATATTTTAGGCACACCGTACAATGCCATTAAAGACTTAGAACATCTGTAGTCCGACAAACAAATGTATTGTAGTGTCGACGACAATAAGTATAACGTCAAAAATTTTTAGTACGTTGTTTAGATCGTCGAAACAGGTTAATATGAGTTTTTATAATATAAATAACGACGGTTCTTATATAACCTCGATTAGTAACTTTAACAGCGGATTACTCTTTACCGTTTTGTCACAGTGCTGAGTATTTTAATATAACAGAAGCTATATATAACAAATACATCAAACAAGACGGTAAATTTAAGAACATGTTATACCTTGCGGCTTCGACAGAAAATAAACCGGTCGTATATGATCCTTCTTCGCCGAAATAAACGGCAGCTACCTACTTGTAGACCCAGTATTCGGTAATTTCAAAACAGTTCGATTGACAACGATATTGTTTTATATAATAAATGAAAGATCGAGATGCGACTTTTATAAACGGGAAAAGCCGTCCTGAAAGAAACACAATGCGACTGCTTTATACGCTGACTTAGCACCGACCAGTACGAGATCGTCAATAAGCTATTATAAGAAGATCGCTTTCCGGTAGTCGTAACGGTTATATAACAAGTCGCAAAGAAAACGATGTCTTTGTGTGCAATTGAATGTAAATGTCACATCGGAGAGGCAAGACTGATTCACCGAATATGAAATATAGCATAAGCCGACGATGTGGACTATATCAAAGCCAACATTAGTATTATATTACCGTTATTAAAGAGTAACATCAACTTGACGGCAGTAAACACACCCGATTTTTGAGCGACCCACAAGAACAAGTTCTATTTAGGTTATTATAGTCCTTATATAAAACTATTGAAAGGAAACAAAACCAATTCCTATTATAAAATCGAAGAGGTAGAAAACAAGCATTTACAGTATAATAAACTGTTTCGTTGCAAGCGTTGTCGTTATAACACGCGAGACCGACGTATGGCAACTTGTTAGATTACTACGGTCTACCCGACGATGTACACGAGCGTTGCTACAAAAGGGTTTACAACGTCATTATAACGGATGACAAAATAGGATATACACTTTATAAAAAGACCATGGACAATACACTAAACGAATCCGAAAACATAAAAGCCTATTGTCATTATCCAAAAATAGGAACTATTCTCACAAGACCGAGATAACACAGTGGGTGCGTTGCTAATATGGGTCAACGACTCGGCTTTAAAAAGGAGACAGCGTCGTTTATCGTTATTTCACTGTTCGGTGACTTGTTTACAGGCGCCAACGCAGCCAAACATGTCGGTGTACTATATTACGATAACAGTACCGCGAAAAGCTTTGTGTTGTAGAAAAAGAATGCCCGTACATTATATGTCGACGGCACAAAGTTCGTGCTGACGTCGATGGTATTCTGCGTCACACGATACCGTCGAAAGAGTAAGGCGTCGAACATCCCTACTAATAACATCGAGTACCCAGTTCGGTACCAAGTTCTGTACACTACAAGACACGAATACGATTACTAGTGTCGGTTTCGGTGATCGCAGGTATGTTAGGACGACGAACAGAACAACTCGAACTGTTGTCACAACAGATTCTAATACCATAACTCACTGACTGAAAAGTATGTTCGTATCTTCCATCTCGAAGATGTTCTTTAATAACAAATTTTATGTCTTAGTAATGACCAGAAGGCACGGAATTCAAGTATAAACATACTTGATATTTTACATTTGACTCGCAGCGATAAGAAATACTATATCGACGAAATTATCAAACGATTCAGCCTAAACAGAGGTGCCTGAATTAGACGACCCGCAGTTGTACAACACAAATGATTTCAACGGTGAATTGTCGGCAAAAATGATGACATTGTTGACAGTATCGTCCGAAACACTGATGAGAAACGAAAAGTACGGTCTAACAACAGAGTGCACTTCGATGGGGAACGGTGTCTTGGGCTACAACGTAGAGCCTAACAAAGCAATTGACAGACAGCTTTAAGTCAGTATCAACCTACTCTATCTGTACAGCGGGCTAATCGACTATATCAACGTATCGATAAACCGTACCATTGAGTTTGTACTAACGGCGGTAAATAATACATACGGTGAGAACAAGGTTAAATTACGTCATAGTATTTCGACAGTCGCTGTACGAAACATTTTATCCTGCCGGAAAGAATGAACCGTACTATACAAACACATTATATATACCGTTAGACTACACCCTATTATGAAGCACTGAACAACAGCACGGATATTTACTATTCCAATACATTTATATTCGACAGGTAAAACTATACCGTAACAGCATGCGGATGAGTTCAATAAACGAACACGCTTTATATTACAGAAAACATAAAATCCGGCGGTATCTTTTTATTTCCGACGATCCAGATAAAGCAACAGGATAAGACAGAAGTGTGCGGTTTTACTGTAAAACTATAACGTTCGCCATACGAATTTTATCAACTCTATCGAGTCACACAATACCCTTACCGAGACGAGCATGGACATAAACAACATAGCAGATACCGGGGTGAATGCAGTCGGTCGCGATGCCGGTATGCCACATACTATCTTCGCACGTATTGGACGGTCATTTTACTATTATAAACATACCTGCTTCGCCTAGACACGAAAAAGCAGGAAAATTTACCGGTAAACCTGTACTTCGACGATGTCAACGGCACGGTGGAGGTTAGTACCAAAAGCCCACGACGACTACCATTCTGTATTTCGCGACGCTATTATGTCTTTATATGAAGGTGGACACAAAGTTCGGTACTGTACGCTACCCACGACAATTTGGGAATATAAGCCAAATGCGAATACCCGGTGGTCTTCGACCATATCCGTACACAGGATAGCACTGATGGAATTGGGTAAACATTACTGTCAGTCAATTCAATAAATTACGATCGATTAAATTAGACGCAACGAGTAAAGACTTACCTAAGAACACAGAGTACGACCCAAGAGACAAATCGAAGTCGAATTATCGTCTATCAAGAACCCCAACTTTTCATTATATATCGTCCTGACGGCTTTCGAAACGTCACCGGCTGCAAAGCACCTTTTGCCGATATAGAAGTAACTAATACAGACTATAAACTGATCGTTGTATCGACTGGGACACCACCCTCGCAACCGACGATCAACGTTATAAAAACGACAGAGACTACTACCACAGAGACCGTAGAGAGACACTGCTATTATAACTCAAAATAGATCCAAATAAATACATCTATCGTTCGTATATTGTCGATACAGACGTAACGACGAACCCTATACCATCGTCTGCACAAGTACTACAAACAATACACACGATGACGGTATCATACAGTGAGAAGTCTGACCTCGTATTTCAGAGTATGTATTAAGAACAATGTACCGACGTTTAACCTGGCCGAAACATTCCTCCGTGATAAATACATTAAATAGATACAATGTTATCTCTCTGACAGCGAAGGTTTGATGTACAATGCTTATATAAACCCACTGGCGAATAGACAAGAAAGAATTTGTTATCGGTACGTCGACAGAAAATATCTAAATTTAGGACGAGAAACGTTGTCGGACCATAACATGGCAGAACTGTTCTATAGCATGATAGCCTGTCGTTGGAATTTCGCTTATACAGAATCTAAGGCGACGTACTTAGTAATCCTATCTCGACACACACCGTAAACGGTATAAAACATACAATTGTATGCGGACTTGTACACGGTACTAGTACAGTAGTAGCACAGTGTTATTTGGCAGACGACAAATCAGGAACACAAGACAACGACTCTAAATTGGGTATCAAGCCAGACCTTTCAGGCATAAAATTGACGATAATGTGTTTATTAAAAGTAAATCATATTAAAACATATACCAAACGGTCAAAAAGTATCTGAGTTAAATGTATATATAAAAATGAACCGTTGTACACAACAGTTTTGTTTTCTGGTGGTCAACGTACAGAACGAGCAGTATTGCTGACCAACACGGTCGATTCATCTGTAGGTGCTGTATTAGATTTGCTCGACAAAACATGTGTTAAATATATCAGACGAAACACAAAAAGTAAAATAGTCTTGTATATAGAACAGTATAATTTCGAAAATGACCTTGGGAGCCATATGTCGACATACACAGCCTATAGAGCACGTTCAAAAACAGTTCACCGTGCATATGCACATGGTTAAAGTACAATAACGGACAGCATGTAGAAAACAGCTGTGTTAAATCGATACATGGGCAGGATACAAACACCTCATATTTGCACGCTGATAAACATCAATAAGCTACTGGAACAGAAAGCTGGTAGCAAATGTGAATAAATTTGCAACATAAATGTATTAAATCACGACGATAATGTGTTAAAACATTAACAATCAACTATTCTTAGTATGTAATGAAGATAAACTAACGCCGACCCACAATAAACTTTACTATATCTTAGATGTTGTTTGGCACATGACCGAAGAAAAATGTACCTCAACTAAACATTGAAGTTATCGATATAATGAACAGAAAAATATGAAATTACTAATCGTTTATATAACAGAAAAACGATACAAATGGAATACACCCGCAATCATGTCACATCTGGTATAGGACCGCGTTATAGCGACATGGAATATATCAAAGAAGATGATACAAAACAGATATACAAAACAAAACACTTTTTGTATATCGCAGATCGACGACAATTATATCGGTGTTTATTTAGATCATGGTGCAAACCACAAGAACTGTCGATTTTATACACGAGTATGTCGATCCCGGAAAGATATTTAGACGATACATTAGTAATCTTTTATAGACAATAAAAGAGCGAACAAAGTAACGAAACAACCCGCTGTTAACGTACTCGACGATCTACGTCACCGGAGAACAACAAATGGCTATGGTGACGACGTGGACGACCTTCCTAAAATGAAACACGACGCAAAAAGGCGATCATGTCGGAGTCGATCCTCGCACTATGTACGAACAGTACAAAACAAGACAACGACTTGAATTCAAACACAGCAACTATTGTATACAACGGCGGTAGTTGCTGTTTTAATTTGTTATCACAAAGGATTTTTACAAGAGTACATACAAAATCAAAAATATGTTATTTATAGACGACACCGACACGGGTTTGAACTCCTCTTCGATAAAACTACCCGTGGATATGAATATAACGATATGGGTACAAATTCTGGACAACCGGATATAATAGAGCGAAGACCAGCAGGTCACATTTGTTCCTGACAACCTATGCGTCGCTGTTGATGTTAGTCATCTGGCGAGATGAAAACAACGAATACGACGCTGAGTTTATGCAACAGTCTACGCATAGAACTGTCGACTACCCCAACGTAGCGGGCTACTAAATCGAAAGTCAGTTGCTACGCTCGTAGATTCGTCGAAACAAGACCTCGCAAGGTACACGAGCTACCGACGCCGATATGGTGTGCATTACAGAAGGTCATCATAATACCCATATACGTTATCGTCGTCGGAAGAAGGTGACTGTCGAGCTACACTGATAACATCTTGAAGACACATCGAAGGACAGCTATATTAGGCAATTAAAGAACAGTACTGTCCTCATTGTCGTGTCGGCTGAATTTGTCACCGATATAGAAAAATACAGTATAAATCTCGAAATAATGGTGCAGTGCGCATGATGCGATGCGTGCAGTGTATACCGGTTCTGGTGATCAGTTTGATACAGCGAACACAACGAGAAACTAAAAGAGTACTTATAACATAACATACTATTCATTCACAGGTCGGGAACTATACTTCGGGCTCAGACTCGTTGGCATGGTTCGATTGTGGGTTCTTTATAGCGTTACAAAGTTACTTTATAATCGATAATGATATACAACGACAGTTTATACGAGAACATTTTAATATCAACGAACACTGATTAGAATCTTATCGGTATTTTAGAAACTCTTCATTGTTATCTATTATCCGTCGACATCGACTATTGCTTGCCGGCGAAATGTTCTCGACCATAGCGACGATAGCAAGTTCTACGGTGAAGGTCATCTCTGTATATGATAGTTCACTTTACCAAAACAGTAGAGTACGCACGGTGTAGGCGAGACAGTTACTATATAAAAGAACTATTTTGATTTCTCGTTCGCAGAACTGGGCATCAAACCGTCGATGTTACGGTACTACTACAAGCAACTGTTCTACCGATTCACCTCGATAGTCGCTTCGCATCCTTGAATCAACATGTAAGGACAAACGATATAAAGATACACCGGCGTCGGTGCAGCTGATAGAACCGACGAGCTAACAGATACAAAAATGGCGACAGTAGAGTTCCCCCGCACAGACAGTTCTTGTTATCAGCGACCAGTCACACCATTACGGACGATAGTTTAATGTCTGGAACAGTAAAAGTTAGTCGCGATACAATGTACATCGACGAGCCTTGTATTGCTTACACCTATTCGTATTAAGACGATAAAACGGTCGTTACAACCGGAAATGTTTTTTATAAATGTACATCTTATATTAGAAAAACAAATCGACGTTGACTTAAAATACTACGATAGATATTGTTATAGTACAGTCAAAGAGTTACAAGATGTACAAGATATAACACTTAACGCGGGTCAGTCGATTCTCAGACACTCGTCACACAAGGTAGGTGTTTGCCGCAGGCTCAAAAGTTCTATATATAAGACATTCCGAAATCTGTGCCGGATTTCTCAAAGCGTTGTTTAATAGATGCGCGCCGACACCAAGATAGTGCTCAAACTGGTATCTAACTAGACGACGTGTTAGAATTCAGTAAAGGTTCACTGCGTATATAAAAGAGTCGAAAATAGTCTATAAAGAACGAGTAAGAAATTATTGGAGCTCTTTAGTTTTGTACAACGACTGACGAGCGCAAGAACGAAGAACATATCTAGTAAAGGTCTGCTAATACCAGTAGCCTGTTAAACGTGGAAGGGGAGCAATTTGACATCCTGTCGGTACACGTTGAGGCTACTGGTGAACAACCATGCTCATAACTCATGACTGGTATCTATTAGAACCTGAACCATGTCGATATTAGAGTACAAATATGACGAACGTCAAACAAGTCTATTTCGAAAATGGTGAACCGAAGTTTAATGCGTATATGCACCATCCGCAACTGGCACAATGGAACAACAAACAGTATATTTATGACCGATAGGCATATTAAAAGATGCACAATTAACGTTCATAAATAGATCTAAGCCGAATAATGCAGTGCGTTCTACTATCGATCTGAACTGATATTGATGCAGATCTGTCACCATGGGACCAACTGGTCCGGAACAGGTATATAACAAAACTAACAAACGACAATGTACCTGAAAATGGACAAGTCAAAAATAGACACAGTGATTTGCATGTATTTATCGATAATAAGCTGTATTATATACAATCGAAATCGAGCGACAACGACACGTACGACATTTATGATTTAGTTGTCGGGTGGTGCAGTTTAGTATCGTATCGAATAATACCGATGTTACAAATAGTGTATATTTCTATTATAATAAAACCGATAGATAATAAAAGTTCGAGTTATATAACAGTGATAATAACTCTACAAATCACTTGAAGGTGCAAACCGATACAAGTAAAGATTATATAGTGCCTGTACAAGTTCATAAACTGTCGAATACATTAGACAAATATGTACAAAATACAAGTGTGCTGTTCAGATATCTTAATAGAAAGTGCAATTTGTTCGAACTGTACAAGAAAGCACCGGTAAAAGACGATTCACTTTTATATAAGACGAAATCAATGTTCAGTTCGGTAACATGCTATTTAGTCATAATATAGAACCTGAATTTAACGTCGACGGTACGCTAAAAGTCGTGAGCAAACAGATATTCGTGGGTGGCTTTACCTAAATATCGAGACTACACAAGACGGTATAACATCAACACAAACAGACATAGTTGTATCGGACGAATGGCACACGTAGACGATACCGCACAGGACAATATAGAATACTTGTATTATAGCCGTGCCGAAGGTACACTGATAAACGATGTCTTTATACGGTATACAAAACCGACGAGTATAACAACCAAAAAGACGGTAGCGATAGTACAAAAGACATTCAGCACTATACAAGAACTAGACGACTATTTTCAATCGTCCTGAACTCACTGACGTATATGGTAAGGTACTAAATATACTTGACGAGCAAAAGCAGAGCACTTATAGTAACTAAACCACTACTCTATGATACTTATAATATCTTATGCTGGGTAAAAGTAGTATAAAATACAGTATAAATATACAGGCTTATAAGACTGTTAAGAGTGGTGAGACACTATCTCGTACCACTATGCTGTGTCGGTGGTAGATAAAGTACAATTCGACGAAGAAGGACCGTACACAGAAATCGATGGTAAGCGAGTGAAAGTATATATAGCAGAGACTACGAACTCACCGGCATAGCGCAACGCAAACTCGGGCATTCACTACTTATAACTCCTCTGGAACGGTACAGACCTCTTCTGTTCGTACTAACAAGATTCTGGAGTCGATAACCAGCCAGTGCCTCGACGGTACCGACACAATAGAACTATAATGAACCATCTTTGTCAGGAAGATAAAACTACAAAACCGGAGGGCGAAACGGGAAGTCAGGATACAAAACCAGAACCTGGTATCAAATCACAGGCACCGCACTCGAAACCGCGTTTCCTGCGACGGTGCACTGTACAACTTCTGAGACGACCGATACCTTTACCGTGTTCTTTCAACCATACCAAAAGAGGTGGACATGTTTGCTTTTATATTGAACTTCCTAATATCGAAGGCACAGGTAAACTACTACGTAGAGCTTACTCACCGTATGCACGCCGAAAGAGAATTTTGCGTGAATATCTATTATGAACGACACATTGGAGTAGACAAACGACAGTAGCATACAAGTCGGGACATACACACTATATCCGGTTTCTTCCAGAACGTAATTTGCTGTATAAAGATTTTCTTCGGGGAGACGACGTTCAAACTATACAAGGAAAGCCGATAGTTTGATGCAGACGATATACTAAATACATATGGAGCATTTGACGACGAAGCCATGCAATACGATATGGCTTTGATGCACGATACAACAAGTATCGGCGTTGTCTTTAACATCGCGATCGACAGAGTCCGTCATCACTCAGCCTAAAAGACTTAGACTTTACTACTAGCAAGAGATCTCGAAAGCGAAAGTCAGCGACGGTCTCAGTAGGCACTACTTTGTATGGCAACGCCAGCGACGATAGGTTCCTTATCAATACAGAATGTGTGCAAGCACAAGGACTGGTAAACTAATGAGTTCCTTTCTAAAGAGGAAGTACCTGTTATATACACTACTAATTGCTAGTAATATGGGTTGCGTCCGAGGTCACGACCATAAGCGGACGGTACAGAACAAGTCGATACTACTCACAACGAAGAGACGACGACAAAACAGAGTACCTATATTAGGAGAGAATCTGAAACGAGGCTACTACTGTATCAGGCAGAATTATAATATTCTTATATAAGTTGTCAATTATAAACTATACTAACTACTACCATCAGAGTAGATCGACAAAAACTATATATACCAAACAAACATGAACAAGTCGATTGTTGAACGACCTAGCCAACGGATTTATGATCCTTAAACCTGGTTTTGGAATATATAGAAAAGACGATGGTCGAAAGACACGCAATGACCAACGGTTGGTCTATTATAAAGAGAAGAATACATCGACGCCCACAAAGCGGGAAGTATAACGGTATAAGATGTGTGCATTTCGAAAGACTCTTCCAAGATCTCGGTTGTTTATATGACGTCTGGTAGTGTGTACCATATATCTACTATATAAGTCGTCGCACGACCCGATAAAGGAACTGACGGCATTAAAAGAGATTATACGGCGTTGATTTATAGTTCAGACAAAATGAAGAATGTCATCCACGGTCTCAGACAGGTGCAGAGAATGCTCAGAAGAGGCTAAATTATTTTTCTAAACTACTGAGAAAATACGTCGCTAAACTCGATCTATATTCCGAAATTATGTCTTATATAGGCCAGACAGTACGTAAGGACAAGCGATTAGGATGTGTTCCCGAACTTCGATAGTCACGGGTGAAATACAAACATAACTATCCGTGACAACATAGAATACGTTATAACAATAGCTGCTTCAGTACACATGCTCGCATACCATAAGAAGATACTGCACATAGGTTTCGAATATGTCAAATTTAACAATCGAAACTGCAGAATAAAATTCATATAACAACAATGTTAAAGCATATCACTTTACTCCTTTAGATAATATAAATGAGGTCGGCGCCGGACGCACAGTATGAAACCGCATGGTCAAATGCCAGAGTCTTGGTCGGCAGGTGCCAACAACATGAAAAGATGACTGCACATGTCGACGTTAACAGATGTCGTGAGATTGCGTCTGCACCGCCGTTGAAAGACAAAGACTTGTACGCCGACACGAGTAAAGAGTTATGGCATCCACTACTCCAAGATAGTCATCAAAGAAGCCATCAAGATGAAAAATGACCGCATCGAAAACGGAAAGTTATCGGGCACGGCACACTCGTAACATATTGGGATGCACGTAGATCCGAATGGGTCAACGAGAAGTCATCATTAATACGATAGGACTCGCTCGTTTCGGATGCTTCGGACTGTACATCGACTTTGTCACGCCATCTTAGGCCTCACATGACGTCTCTATTGTTACACGACAAAGATAGTTCGGTGAGACAATCCTTCGTCAGTTCTGGTAAAAGAATACCTTCCGAATTTTAAGAACCCTCAGCAAAACAGTGTTGACGGGACTTACTACGATAGAAGGCCAATGACGCATTGTATGATATGGATTTGAAAAGCAAAATCGGACTACTGTTCATGCGACTTATGTTATAAGATAAATATATTCTGTAATTATATGAGTCAATGATGATAAACAGAACAGTGGTAAAATTCTATTATACAAAGAACAAGTTAAATTCACCAGAACTGTTCGACGGTATAATACCGGTGCGTTGATAATGTAGAGAGACAGAAAGGGTTATTTACAATGAAAAAGATATTGGCAATTTACGAACTGTACCAGACGATAAGCTACTGAGTTCAGGTTACGATTCCAAAGTCTCGACATTGTAAATACCCCTCACAAACATTGCCGTAACGTACAAGGACGATACCACTAAGATAAGAGATAGTGTCAAGAAAATCAAAGATACGTTAGATCTTGAATACATAAAGAAGAATTCTAATTTAGAAGACGCTTATATTGTCAAACACTCAACGGTAGCGAGACCAAATTATGTACCAGTTACCGACGTAGAAAACTGTTCTTGAAGACCCGATAAAATACTGGCAGCAACATACGCTACGGCTATGTTTCCACAACCGACGGACAGGATGAGAACGGCCAAGTGCCGATAACTAGTAAATAACAAACCTGTATTAGACAATGTGCCATCAGATATCTTCTATTGGGACCTTTATAAAGAGATACTTGTTCTTTCAGCTATAAACTAAACGACGTTGGGTATCGACAAGTCGTGGGCTGTACGTTTAATTCGTACACCAAAGATAAGTACACATCGACTTAAAGAAATACTACCGAATATCTACGAATTGAACATCGACGGTGTGAAACAGAAAACGTTACTGTTACATTATTACTAAATGCAAATGCGTTTGGAAGGTATCATGAGTATAGATGAACAAACCGTACTGTCCGATTTGAAATTTAAGGTCAAATATGTCTTCCTAGTGTAAAGAAAGTTTTGTATAAAAACTGAAGGTGACCAACCATACGTAAAAGACAACTTTTATACAGACCAGACACTTACATTGTACTGCCGAAGATAACAATCGATCCCAAGACGTATTTTTATCCACTGTGGTATCGATGAAGGTAGTAATGAAATACAGTTAAGTAAACTGTCGATAGATAACGCTGTCGAACTAGAAAGTCTGGACGATACTGTCAAATGCGATTATATTGTTAATAAGAAGAATGTGTTGCTGCTACCCAAAGTGAACGTAAGGTCCCAGAGCATATCTGGTGGATAAAAAGACAGCAGAAAAGAGTCTATATCGTCTGCCGTTATATGTGTGTACAACGCGGGACGATATAAAGACGGTACAAGCGCAGTACGTATACCGTCACAGCACCAAAGCGAGGTGTACGCAGATGGAACTCGTATGTCATTACAGGACCGGCCGGACTAACACAGCTGGACGATATGTCTATTCTACTAGACATCAATTACGAAACCTATAGACTACTCTGCATGCAGACCAGACAGTAGACGTGTCACGTAATCTGGACGACAGTGACCTCTAGGTGAGGTGTTAAAAACTGTTATCGATTTATATTACAGGGCGAGAATTTGTATTGGCACGGTGTAACAGATCTGTCGACGATTATCCTATATAAATAAAACAATATGCCCAATGGCGTCGTCAAATCAAAAAGTCGTGTTTGTAACAGACTCCTTACGACGCAGTATGTTACGAGCACATCGGGCACGGACAAAATCGTCTATTTCAAAAGCACTCCTAATGCGTATCTTTACCAGCGACACGTACAGCGGCGCTGTACCGGTACAACCGGGAGAGATATTGTAAAGGACGGTAAGTTAGCCATACTGTGCGCTGGGTATCGCCAAGAGTCGTGGTACATAGGAGCGAGTCGTACCGTAACCGTCGCCGACGACACGAATATGTTAGCAAAGGGTTCTGTATCGGTATTACTCAAAGAGCTAATCGCTCACCAACCGACAATACCCAGGTTCTTCTGGGTATCTTTTAGGCGCAACCGTCACAGCGGTTTCTATGAATATCCTGACGGGTCGGAACTGAAAGGCGGACGGGTGATAAAGCTGCATATGTTAGACAACGAACGAGAAACACAAACGAAACAGTATCGAGTTGCGTTGCAGTCAACGTGCAGACACGTCTACCCCTACTTATACTAATTTAGTGTCTGATTTGGTGCAAACCACGTATTTCCAGCGACGGGGACAAAACATAAGGTAACGATGTCGATAAAACCGCGGTCGGAGTCTCATTAAAACACTCATAAAAGAGAACCGGACAATCCTGGCTGACATCCGATATAATGCTACGAACGCAGTCATGTCCATCTGTGCACAACTCTTACGTTTACTGCGGTAGTCGTTTGCCGTCTGACACAGAACATATAAAGCTCGAGTTTCGAGTGTTATAAAACTGAGCCGGACGAAACACCTCCCATACTTGCTACAGTAGCTGTAGAAGACTCTACAGTAGAAAGTGTCTATGTATCGTATCGAGACCATATTAGTATTTCTGAAGGCATGGTACTGTAGGCAAAGATTTGCATGGCGAACTACCATTCTGAATAATACTTCGGACACATACATGGAATAACAGTGCCGACCTACTGTTGAATTCTTTTCTAAAGAAGACATCATACCAACCGGACAGTAGGTTAGGAACAGAATATGTCGCACTGTAGTCAGTCAATGAACGGAGATTTCTGAGAGTTACTTTCTGAAGAAAGGCAGACCTCCACACGGGGTGTTGCTGGCACCTTCCATCAAATGACGTATATAACAATAACGGTAATAATTCGCATGGTATTGCCAGCTCAACAATATCAAGACCCAAACGTATTGCTCGCTATTAGAATTAAAACAATAGTAAGTTAGTAGTAGCACGGAAAACGACTTGAAATCGGATATGAAATTGCACGTTATACAGGTAGTTCTGTGCCCGGATAATGATACAAACTACTTCTCTACTATTGACGATATTCCTGTATAAATATAACAAAAGACGCTACTAAGATTACGGTAGCGTGTACCTGCAGGAACACCGAACAAGACGATCTCATTTACGACTTAATTTACCTGGCGTCGCCGTTCCTCAAGATATTCTGCTGTTATTGATTCAACATGCTTAAAGATCACTCTGCTCGAGTGCTGTCGTCTACAGTACTAAATGTAGGTAGTCTGTACATATTTACGATAGCACTTTACCCATACGTCACACCTAACTGGTTAATAAAAGTACTAACTGTTTAATAACCGGTCGGGTCTGTTCATAATAGTCTCAGTGTTTATACTGCAAAGCAACGCCAGAACTTATGGACTTTGTGTAACGGTAGCCTTTCGAAAAAGTTAATCTTCTCGTATGTGTACTCTGCCGTAGCGAACAGTCTGGTCGTACCACGTAGTTTTGCATTCTGGGCGACGAAACGTACATGAAGACCGAATCTGATAGTATTTATATTACAAATCGCTTCCAGCCTGTCTTGTGACATGATAGTGGCCGGTTTATTAGACGCTTTTATTAAAGTATTTCTATCGAACCACGGCTTGAATGTTTGCAGACCTTTGATCAACATACGTGCTCAGCGAACGTGTGATAGTAATGTGTTAAATCCTAATTCTCGCATGTTCCTCGTCCTTAGTTCGTGGTATCATTCCCGATAAACAACGTCAACGGTGCTCTGTCGTAGTACGGTGTCCTTTCTCTTTTGGTGCTTCGGTTGGCATATAATTAAACAGTACAAGCCGTCCGGCAACAGGTATTTCTTTGTAGGGTGCAACCCCGTGTTTCATGATAGCAGTACGCCAAGCTCACTGTGCACTGGTGTCGGCTTTATTTACGAGCGGACTACTGTTTATTGCTGTTGCTCAAGATTAAAGTCTCTTGATCTCGTCGGGGCTATAAACTATGTTTTACGTCCCGTTTTGATGTCTCGAACCAGTCTGACCTGCTTTGCTCCGACTCAAGTCTATATGTCTATTATTTATCATTCATTTCGTGTCTGATTTGTTGATTTTCGTAGCGTGTTTTGTTTTGTGCAGTAGCATACGCATACCCAACACGCCCGTAAAGGCATCTTTTATGTTTCTGACGCACCTCTGAAATTAGTTGACCTTAGTGTGTGGTAAGGTCCAAGAAAATCGTCAAAGCGTTAGAGAGGATGCCGTAGCGTGTTTTGATTTTAAGTGGTTTGGTCAGTAATCAAGCAGCCTAGTATCGTCCGTCTTGGGTGCGGCTTGGTCTCACATACGTGCACGATTCTTTCGACGCCAAATTGATAGCCTCCGATGTTTGTTTTGGTATCAATTTCTTTATAGGAGGATCTGAACACGCGACAACACGGGCTTTTCCAGCCCATAGGGAAATCCATTGTCGTCGTTTTTACCAAGTAGAAACTGGAAATCTGTCTTTATAGGTGTATTCTATTTTCTGAAACTTTGAGTCGTCATCCAATTCTGAGACTGTACTACCTTGGTCATCAATATATAGTAAACATAATATCCTGTATTATCGGCTGTCAGCGCTTGTAGTTTTAATAAAAGAACATATTGATTTTCGTTATTATACGTTTCTTTTAGTTTGTCTACGAAGTCAAAAATACAAGTTGCTGTACCCGAATTTTCCGCTTCTTGTTTATATTTGCTATAATACTTCACATTATGGTCTTGTGCCCAAATCCCAACGGACCGAGATGTATGAGATTCTGCACCGAAATCACCAAGGACATTGTCGTTCTATTAGTCCGTCACGCAGGAAACGTCTCGGACAGCCGATTTTCATTTCACTTTTGTCAGATAACAGCGTGACTATAACCCCGGACCCCATGTATTATAATAAAGATATTGGTGTACTTTTTCACAACGTTTTACGAAACGTACAAAGCGTCTCAGTTATCTCCCTCAGTGATATATAGTCGAACATAACATCTTTCCGGAAACTTGTTTATAACATCCAACGCCGTTTCGACACTGAATCTGTACTTTCAACCGTGGTAGGTATAGCCGTCGTCGCAGCCGTGCGTCTACGAGCATTTTCGGTCGTAAGTTCGGAAGTAGCGAACACCCATATCGTACGTTTCGCATGTTGATACGTTGACAGGTAGATTTCTTTGACCCAACGCTGGAACATATTGGTCATGAATCCTTGGCGAATGTACAACTGCCAGTGCGTACTACAGATAACACGTCCCGATCGGAATTCTTTGTAATAGCATATCTCATAATTATGTTATTATACGATACTTTTAACGAGACACAGGTACATTCCTCACCCTTCTACTTGTTTGCAGCACGCGAACAGTGAGCTTATAATAGAAACGGTAGACCTCTCCTGGTCACCTCCAGGTATTTCGTTGTCGTGCTCTGACAGAAATCGGATGTACTTCGTCTGCCGACTCTTGCACCCTTGCCCTGGATGGAAATGCTCTTAAATACAAGTTCTAAACTACTGTCTTTGCTCAGTACAACGGATCGCCCTCTATAAGCTTTGTACTGCACCCAACAAATGATATGTTATAGTGCAACCTTTCAATCGCACACTGCGAGTCTTATTTCGCCACCTCCGATACTGAATGACTCTGTCTGTTGCGTCGGGTAGATGTACTTTGTCACTCAGTCTATATATACACTCATCGGTTAGCGTTGTCGTCGTTTCTTGAGTACAAACTTAGACGTGTCGTAGTCTCATATTCGGTAACCTAAATCCGAGCACCGTGTGACTTGTCCTGTACAGTACTCTTTATATCTATTAGGTCAGAAACCGTCGCTGTCGATGTTCCGGTCGATTGGTTGAGTATTATTTCTCGCACTATAAACTATGTTTGTCATACAGTCTATGCTTTATTATAAACAATATCACCGTCGACTACTAATAGTCACACTCAAATTATAAAGTACCTGCTGCAAGGCATTATGTTGATTATTTTCGAGGACAAGTCTATTGTCGCTGTTTCGTCGTCGACAGCAGCCGCATGAGCATCTGTACGGTCGTCGTACTCACCTGTCGGTCGCGCCACTATAGCTGGCTTGCTGCCGACCCACTCATGTTACGGTGTCAGCCGTATATGAAACAATAGACGATACGCGTTTCAGTACGGCAGGCAAATTGCGTGCGCAAAGCATGACGGTGCCACACTGTTTTGTTGTATATTCTAGTATACGAGCCTAAATTTAGGATCGTCCATACACGCCTAGATAAAACGATGAGACAACGTCTTCAAGCTGACACAGCTTTATAGCACACTCTCCTGCTGGCTGTGTTTTTCAGTTTTCCGTTCGCGACCAAATAGTCTAACATAATACTTTTCATCTGTTCAAACCCGACCGGATTGAAAACTCGTCGCCAAGTGAGCGGCCTCTTCATGCGACAAATGAGGCCCCACGTCGCCAGACTCATTATAGATCTCGTATATTCTTCTGCGTCCATTTTTATACTTGTATTGCATATAAAATGATAATCCTTTCGTCTGTGTATTTACTATGTATGGCAAAACCTCTCAAAAATTTGCAGTCTGTCACTAATGATATTTTTCTGGACCTTGCAGTACCTCAAGCTCGTCACTATTTGAGTGCGTTACGCAGTGCCTCACACAAAGCCTTTACGCTGTTACCGGTGTCTACCGTACATGCGAAAGGAGAAACTGTCAGTAATCGACAAAATGAGGCACGTCATTACAAAGATGCTCGATGTACGTCACAGAACACACACATTGCAATGAGATCTGGTGTTCTGTTCTCAACGGACATGCGCAGAACCGCCGGACTGTTCGTGGAGACGCAGCCCTGCTAACAGTTTGTACTATATCGTCTGGTTATAGGTCTCTGCTTTATCCTCTAACACTGTTAGAGCAGATGTTCCGTGTTCTTTGTTTGTGTATCCGCTGATTTTGTCCGAACAGTTTTATGGGCGAACATCATCATTGTATCTGTCATTTCACTTTATCGGTGCCGCTCATCGAGGCTGGTCTTTCCGTCCATAACAGTACTAATATCTACCAGTGCTCGATCACACATCGCTAATAACATCTTTCGTCTCGTACAAGTCGTCTCACCGCTTTACCATGGCTTTGACGGTACCCAGTCGACTTTTTCTCCGCCACTGTTGACAATGAAATTTCGCTGTGTACTATAATTTACTTCAACGCTTTGGGTTGGATAATAACGAAATCTTGTCGGCTCGCATCAACCACTGCGGTATCGTCTCTAACATCTTCAAACTCACGTTCTCGACTATAAGGATAACTCTGTACTACTTTTTCTTGTATGAGATCTTGTTCCATACATTGAATTTAATTCCATTCTCCTTATATAAGGAAATAAGTGCTTGTTTCGGTTGTTTTTCGATACCGAATGACCTTTTACAACACTGTTCTCTAATCTACCGTTCAAATCACGAACTCGAACACCGTATTCGACAATATCGGCTTTATTGTCTATCAGAGTGAGTACGGCCGCGTGAACAAAGTCGTCGTTGATATAGTAGTCGTCGGCATCCAAGAACATAAAATAGTCACCTGTAGCCGTCGATACCAACGCATGAGCATATCGGCAACCCATATTTTCAAGAACTCTGCACTTTCTATAAGCAATGTGTGAATTATCCGACGTTCTGGATAATCGTTCTGTACTCACCATCGACGAGTCGGTACTACCGTCGTTAACTAGTATAAATTCAATGTTGACGTCATCCGTTCTCTGCTTTTAGAATAGAACCCGCTGGCACGCCTATGGTTGTCTCGGCATTATACACAGTCATTATAATAGACACTTTATACCTTTGCTTATTTTTCCGCTGCGGATAGTTAAAGATTGAAAATAGTACTGTCGTCGATGCGACGAGTACCGAACGTTAACGTCGATTCCGCACTCGCTTTCAACAGTGCCTTTTCCAGTCACCGTAACGAAAATCGTCTGGTTGGACGCTACTGTCGTCACACAACACGTAACATTTGCCCAAGATATTCACCTGTCGCCATTCTGCCGGTACTACGAGGCATATAAACGACACTATCGTCGCAATCGGGTGCTTAATGGGTGTATATTCCACGTCCTTTTACGGTTGTCATAATTGTCATTTCCAGTACCGGATCGTAGACTTTCTTACCCTCACGATGTCTTTCCGTTCCATATAGGATCGCCCATACCGTTCGCACACCATTTTAACGGATGTTCTTCCCGATCGTCGGAACATACTCACCGTTCATCGCTGTGAATCCTAAGAGGAACCCACCATTATATGGCTCTATCTACCTGGCTCTATCTTCGACAACCGCACTGGTACCGTAAGGAGCGACCGGCCAGATCGCTCCTCATCTCGTACATCTCACAGACCCCGAATTTATGAACAAAATCCTGGTAGTCTATAATGTTTTTCATAGGTTTATCACAACAGTTCTTTCTCTTCCTTTGTTCGTAGCATATCTGAGCATATACTCCCAATATGTTTGTCAGCTTCGAGAAGGCATCTGTAATCGAAACTCTAAAGACTTTCATTACCAATATCGGATCTGACAGTTTCTCTGCCGCGATAAGTCGATACCGTCCTGTACAACACATGGTCGTCTGGATGTTGCGCATGCCCACATAAAGTACATACTTCGACATCTGCCCGCCGATCTTATAAAAGATTACCGACGAAGGTGACAGCCTCGTTTCTTCCGGTTTTGTAGCATTTACGTCCGTCAACAACCACCGGCTTGGTATTTCTCGATTCTCTGTTAGAGATGTCCGGGCTGAAGGACTTTACAAATTCTTTTGATACGCTCGATCATTCTAATTTGTTATTAAAGTAATAAATTAAAAAGTTCTGAGTGTACAGCTCACCTCACACAATCCGGCAGCTGCATTGTTGTCATAAAACGATTAAGCGGAATAATCACCGCTCGTCCCATTGAATTGTTCTGTTCGGCATCGGTGCCCATTCCGGTAGCTCACCCTGTGAAATGCATACAATGTCCTGCATCGATTTTTCGCAGTATTTAATCTTCTCGGATGTTGTTTCAAGTACTTTCTGGCTGTTCTTGTGCGGTGATTTGCACTGCAAATATACCAGCGGACACTCAACAGGGCAACGTTTTTCGAGCACTCAAACTATCCTTCGTCGTCGACAACATATTTCTATATATTGCCGATACCGACACTCATTATGATATATCCTGCACCGGTGCTGATCATGAACTCGTCGCGATATTTCGGTAGTTTCTTATTGAATTCATTCAAAGCACCTTTGTTCTTTACATTATAAGTCGAACATCAACATCTTCACCATCGGTAAGATTTTTAGCGATAGCTGCGGTAGTTGTGGACTTGATGATTTCGATGCCGGTGCCCGATACCTTCGGACTATCCAAGAACTTACCCTTATTAAAGACGAGACCTTTGATGTATTTCTTCTTCTAGATAAATACACGACTTTTGGAAATCGTCTCGAGCTCAAATTCATGGATGCTACGGGCATGACGAGGTTTGTAAATCGCCTCACACCATTCGGTATTCAGTTTGTTCTGAAATTCTGTATTATAACGAAGAATCCATTCTGTCTTTTGCTCTATCGGACTTGTACAGTTCTCGGTATTCGTCGGTCATACACTCAAAGAACGTACCGTAGCGACATATACTGAATCGGTATCGGAGAACACTGCGACCTGTTGTGTACGATACCAGTCATGTTTAGAACTCGTCCAATGCGAAATTGAATTGTTCCCTTAGGTCGTATCGTGTCCAAATCGTCTCATGGAACCACTCTTGCATATTGTGCACATCGTTTGTGCAGATGCCGGACACTCACCGTAATGTCACCGACACTCTACGTTATAAAAAGTGCAAAATCCTGGATTTCCGCTCGCACCGTACGCACCGTTACCGGCCAATTTCTTAGACAATTCGAACATGGTGTGGTCATGTCGGAGGTCTTCAACCTTGTCCCGCAGTTCTTCGAGTTCTTCTAAGATATATGTTACCATCGCCTCGGGTGATGTCTTCAATACGTCTGAAATAATTAGCCTTTGATGTCGGGAGAAAATTCCATTTTAGATTGGTTTGGCTTTTGTGCCTTATATAGTATTCGTAGAATCTTCTATAGATTCTGGTGTTAGCACCAACCTATAGAATGCTTCTCACAGAGATCTTCCATAAGACCCAACGTGTTCGGTACTTTGCAAACGTTCGTTCATTGGTGTAGCATACTGCTCACAACCGCTACCCTGCGATACCAGGACCACCGGCTGTCAGTGATAGTACCGTAGATCTGCGCATTTTTAACGTAATAGTCGATTGCATTTTGCAATACTAGACGCCAGCGGCTGTGATACAAGTTCGTCAGGTATTTGCAAACCGCTCAGTTTCTCTTCTGCGAGTTTAGATTTACCGTACTGACAATAGTCTTGTATTACACAGTGCCGGATAGCGTCCTTTAATTGTTGCTAAATGCAGCTTTTAATTGCGATTCTAGCGCACATTTGCATTTAACATGTTGAATATAAATGTATTTACTGTGCCATCACGAAGTCCTGCAGAATTGACGAAGATAGTCGTGTCTGCTTTATGGATAACACCCTTAGTGTCCCAGAGATACTTGATGATCCAATGCGAGTACTTCGAAGGGCTCCAGTGTAGGTTCTTGATTTGCGCATGCAGTAGACTGTGCCGCAGGCTGTGCTTGTGACATCCACAGTTCTTATATGTATTGTTGTCACAGGTCTTCAGTCGAGCTGAGTCATCAATGTTGTTAGGATTCGTCGAAGCTATCCTCATGCCGATCTTGTTCTTGTTTGGCATCGTTGTCAGTGTCGTCATCAGCATCGTCATTGCAAACCCGAACACCTCTGTAAAGCAATGCAACAAGTGCATTTTGAAGCGCTTCGAATTTTGCTTTACTTCTTGATGTTCATTTACATTGTCCTTTCGTTGTTCTTGTTTGTTCTGTTCTTGTTCGCTTTGAAGTACATTAAAAGTTCGTCGAGTGTCATAATTTTACTGATTTAGTTTATAAAAGATTAAGTTTATAGTTGTTATTTTCGTCGCGGTTTCGTTCCGTCATAGAACGATCGGCTACGTTGATTTGTTCTTCTGTCCATGGACCGTCACCGTTCGCGTCGTAGAACTTACCGTCCTTGTATTGAAACGTCTTTCGTAGTCCGGTTCCCGGTCACCAGGTGAGTCTATTTTCATCAGCGTCCAAAATCCGGGCGATCGAATGTCGCGTAACAGATATGCTACCTTTTCCATCTATTTGTTATATAAAAGTACCCAAGATACCGAAGACAACACACAACAAAGTAACTGCGATAGCGATGATAATTACACTTGATATGCTGTTGATAAGTAGACTAATACCCTTGCCACAAGAGTCCGAACACAAAACGGATACTTTGAAGAATCACCGATACCTACAACAAATAATAGATGATAGTAGAACTGACATATTAAATAGCTCTTTTATATTTTGTTAGTTATCACCTTATTACCATTCGTCACTGCCACAGTCGGCGCATGCTGAGGTAACTGCTTTATGCTACGATCTACGATTGCTTGTGTCTCATCCGGATTGAACATGTTGTAATGTTCCGCTGCACCCGGCTCGTTCCGGGTGCTTGATGTAATGCACGTGTCGTGAACAGTCCATTGTTCGTATGTCCTTCGGGTCCATGATGGCCTTGAAGTATCTCGAGTCGCTGAGAAGAGAACTGCGAGAGTAATCATAACTGTAGACTTTGTGGGTTCGACTTGTTTGTTATATATATCATTATAGTATACTTTGTGAGCAAAATCGGTGTCTATGAGAAAATCAACGCAACTAACATCAATTTGTCCGACAATACAATCGTCTTGTATTTTACGAGACTGTGTTTTTCGATGACAGTCGCTGCGTCTACACTACCGTTTCTAACTCAGTTGCCTGCTGTTCTGTTATAGGGACAGTAGTATATTCAGGTTGTTCACTCATCTGTACGCTGACACAACACAATTGGTTGTCTTTTGTTGACCGACAATAGAACTCTATCGGTTCGTCGTAGAAACACAAAAATCTTAATCTTACCTAACTGCTCCATCTTAACATTGTTATCTTGTCATTTGTATATACAAATGGTATAGTTTAGAACCAAAATCATCCTAGTTCCATACTAAATTTGGCAGTTTTCTGTTTTGTGTACTGGTATATACAAACCTAATATCGTCACGACAACGTTGTGCGTTGGTATTCACGTCGTGAATATAGCCTCAACAAAATCGTGCGTCAGAGATCAAATTTTTGGACTGTTGTATTGTCGAGCGATCTCATCGATATTTTGACGTAGTTCTATCGCCCGTTCATACCTCCTTGGTGATGCAGTTCACCGTCTTTCTGAGTATTTCGGGGTCGATGTCATCAAATCGTGTCTGCATACTTCATAGCCAAATCATCTGCCGCTTCGCGAGCATCGTCTAATGGTTTTGCAACAACGGCATCGGCAGTTTCTGCATCGTTATCGGCCGATTTTGTTTCTTTACTCATCCTGTACCGGTGTTTGTTGACCGTCGTCGGGAGCTTGCTGGGGTGCCTGTTGCTGATTCTGTACCTTTGCATCTTTTGTTTTTTGAGGTGTTGCCGATGCTGCATTACCGCTGTCCGCATTCTTCCCAGTGTCGGCTGCACTCTTCGCGGCGGACGCCGCTATCTTTAGCACGGCTTCTTTTCTGCCTTCACGCGGCGGCATGCGCATTGGCTTGTGCCTCGATCTAATTTATCCTCGTCGAAACCGCTATAACCGTAAAAGTCACCTAATTTATTACGAGCGTTCGACATAGAGATTGAATTGACACCGTGGGTGTACATACGGCTGATTTCTGTAAGGTCACGAGGTTTTGCATTCTTTAATTTCACCGTTACCTTAATCTCGGTGGGGAAATCGTCAATTCTCAACGGCCCGGTATGTTCTATGGTAGAGTCTTCTAATATAAGGTTACCGATGGCGGCGATAGATTCTGGGATTACCGATGATGATGTGCCATGACCGACATTATCGCCACTAGTAAAGGAATTCATGCGTACAGTGCAGGTCGCCCAATGCCGCTTTGGTTGTCCTTTTTAAGGGCATGCGACGCACCAAACTTCTGTCTATATTCCCAGACCGCTAAAAGATAGACTGTACTGATATTCACCTTTCCGATGCTATTAGACGCACCTTTTGTTATCAGCATCTGACGGCCTTACCTGCACCCTGACATTACTAGCGGAAATCTTATCGACGCAAAAACGCTTCAAGTCTAAGGTACCGTTACCCAGCGCGGCGGCGAAACCTCCTAATTTATCAAAACTGTACATCGATAAAAGCATCTCACCTTCTTATATGCCCGCCATATTTTGAGGAGGACCTATCATTTTTCTAGAACCGCCCCCAGAAATGACCTCGACGATAGGTTAATTCTAATATATTACCGATAAGGTCCAAAAATGCCGACTTCGGATTGATATTATCGTACGAACGGAGCTTATAACGAAAATACCAACGTGATGTCTTGTGACATGTCTAATTTGCCTTCGTCAGATATGCGTACTCTGTACCGTATCTTTCGGTGTATACGCTTATTACTGTCGTAATTTCTAAGGTGTCGCATCGTTTGCCGTACCGTGCTTCTGTTTTGAAGTAGACCACTGAGCGTGTCGATTTCATTACCCACTTTCAGGGTCGTCCAAGTACGCTCTTACCCGATACATAATTACCACCTTGGTAGTCGTTATAGCTGCGGCATTGATAGAGTTCGATATAGGCCGACGATACCTCTGTCCTGGCTCTCTGAGGTCGGTATCGATCTCTTGGATTTCGAGATTCAACGGTTTCCATGTTGTTGCTTTAACTGTATCTCAAAGATATTTTCAGTTTGTTATCGCCTAGTAGCGAACCAGGCACGTTACAGACGGGCGCTTGTCTTGTGGTGTCCATTCCTGGCATTTTTCATGTGCTTGCTGAGTGTGTCTAAAGATGTTATCACCGACAGGCGTGGGCAAACTTCATCAACGTTAGGCAAGATGGTTGATAAGGCAACGTTACCTCAAAATCGCGACAGTACATGAAATCGGCGAACCTATAACGTGCCTGCAATGTCCAAGTACCGACGATCTCTTCTGTGACGAGACCGACAAGCTCTCGGATGGTACAGTTTGATATATTATCGCCGACCGGATACACTCACGGACTTATGTGCGTGTCGAGTAAGGGTACATTCGGTGCGATACCGCGAACCCGTACACGGTACAAACGGATTAAAATATAGATATGCTACTATCGTATTCGGCCCGCTTTCTACCACGCCGCGAGCCTTGCGGTGTAGAGTCTTTTAACAAACCAGCATCGACGGAAGTTGTCGAGTTTAGCATTATATACAAAACGGTATCTCGTTCATCCGGCAATGAATCGTTGAGGCTCTGTGAACGGGGTTCCTCTTATAAATGGGTCTACCGGGTCGCGTGTCATATTGTAACGATGTCACGCGGAACATATTCTGTATTTGATGTGATGTCCGCGTACTGACTGTCGTAAAGACTTGTTTTAGTATAAGGATTCATATTGATATTCACAGCGCGGAGACGCTCCAACGCCGACCGCATGGGAAACTTTTACGTTCTGTAAGCTAACATGTCGCTTGGCGACTTGCCTTCTGGTGCCTATTCACACCTACGCCTACATTTAGACCATTGGGGAACGATAACATCTTGCTTATATTGTGATTTGGCTTATATATCAAAATCAGGGCATGTTCAGGTTATTTTATATAGTAAACGTATATATAGTATACATAAATGAGACATTACACCATTTCTTGATCCAACTGGTCTTGTACACATCAGCGGAGAAGGCTGATTTTAACGCACGCACTGGGAACCTGGGACCGATGCACAAAAAGCTATCACACGACTTTATCGGAAATGGTCTGTCGGTCGAAACAGATGCGAATCCAGACGCCGCGTCGTTTAGAAAAAGAACTTTTAACACAACACACAGAAAGATCGCAAGGCCGATGCCAACAGATGCTTATCGTCGTCGCCTACTGTGCTCTGTCTCGAACTGTACAACAACACTGTACACACGCCGAAACGACGTCAGCACGTCAGTAACACGGTAGCTTCACCAGGAAGAGACATAAGACTACCAATGATACTGCACATGCTGATGCTGAAACGGTATCGTCGAAGTCAGTAGCATCTAAAGACCGCAAAGCCGTGGACGTACATGAGACTGCAAGTAACTAGTTCCGGAAAATACAACGCGGGCGGGCAAGTCTCCGCTGGTAGTGAACGCTGGACGACATGTTGTACAGATTCTACTATCGCTGTATTATATAACAACGTTAAACGGTAATATAAAACAAATGGCATTAGAATATGAGATTTTGGACACCAAAGCAACTGCTAAATGCCGACGGTGAAGAATTTATCGACCCTACTAACAGATAATGTTATACCGTTAGATATAATGTCGGGACAACCGATATTGATACAAATGAGACATTACGTCGCTCGTCCGGATCTTTATATTCCTGGCAATGTACGGGTGAAGACGATTATGCCGATATAATTTGTAAGAGTCAACGGTGGCTGGTAACCCCTTCGGAGATAAAACGAAGACGATATATCTCTATATACCCGGTATAAGAGACCGTTATGGAATTATCAAAAAGACACTGAAAGCTTCTGAATTTGTTACGCCGAGATACAAAGACGACGACGTAAATACTGGGTCAGTCATAACGAGATCTGACGATTTCAAGCTGCTTTCAGACACCATTGAGCACTCGAACGAGACAAACCTCCCCACGGGCAGTGAGGTATATCATCGACAGATCACTTGGTCTGGTGTTTACTAAACAAAAGAGACGGGCCAGTTACTTGTACGGTCTCCTTTTGTACTATTTTGGTCTAATCTCGACGGTTTCTGTGCTCGCGTACATGTGTTGCCAAACGGTAACGTCCCCGTAAAGGACACTGCTAAGGCTCTGTAACGCACTCAAATGTGTTGGTGCTACCAGCACCAAGGCTCGAAGAAAAGAAAAATCGTGCGTTACAGGGCAAATTCCCCAGGTTTTCATCGTCGATACAGAGACCGTACAGGCAAACTGTACAGTCGTCTTTTCATACTTACTAACCACGGTCGGTGGCCGAGAGAGATCGTTCTGTGACAACGACGAACGCAACGTTATTCGCGGCGGCGTATGCCTGAGCCGCCTCCATTTAGAAACGTTGATGCACCTGTTGTTCTTTCAGCCATTGCGACGCTTTCTGCACGGCTTCTTCAAGTTTCGCTCGTACCAGGCTTTGTCTCAACGAGTAAACTTGTCCGTCGTCGGTGCTGTTCGATAACATAATTCGTGAGCATACTCACACATCTTTTTCACGAAGGGGTTGTAGTCACTATTTTGATTATTTCCAGACCCCAACAGATTTGATCAGCGGATCTCGCCCCACAGTATTTAATAAAACTTTTAATTCCAGCGGAAACGATATATAACAGGCCTGTCACTTTCTGCTATTACCTGCTTTCATCACATTTGCGTTATCTAAATAACCCTTGGTTTGTAGTCGACCGTTTTTGTTCCGGTTTAGTCGTTTTAATATCAAAGTCCCATGTTCTATGATTCACTTCTTATGGTTTGGGGTGTGTGATCCAGATGTATCTCCTGTCGCATTTCTATCAGGTAGGGAGATACCGTCGGTCTGCCCGTTAAGCGAAGTATCTCGGTTTTCTTTCCAACAAACTAGATGTACTTCGGGTTCCAGCTGGATCTGCTCCAGAGCAGACCATCAGCTAGATTCTCATATATCACTTTTCTTTCAGCTGGTTGATTTACAGATACAGGTATAGTAAATTCACTGCCACCAGCCCACTGATCTCACTGATGAGTCCATTCATCTCCATTTGTTATCTTTAGGATTAGGTTTTATTCCATTCGGCCAGTGCTGTTACACCAGATAAGTTGTACGTCGTATTTATAAGGACCATTGTCCATCTCTTTGTAAAACACTTTTAACTTTATCATTGCCACGTGGTTGTACCACCTGTTGCAGACTTGTATTTTATCCGTACTACGTATTACTACTGTGCTGTTACCGTCAATAGATATACCACTAATCGGACTGTCGTAATGTGACAAACGGTTTCGGATTCTCGTTTACGTATCGCACTGCCTGCTGTTAATTTAACAACACTAAGACGTACTCTTTTAGAGTTTTTGAATTTTCTTTCGAATGTTGTCGCAGATAAGCTGTTGTTAACCATTGTCTTGTCTCCATTCTCCAGTTAAATCAAACATTTATAGTGCCTCGGGGCACCGTTAGCGTGTGCTTCGATACTAGGCTTTGTGGGTAAGATTTTATTTGCTTTCACCATCAGTATATGAGATGCTATTTCAATAGTTTGAGATAATGGTGCGGTAAATTGATTTATCTCTGCTTGTATCATCAACACCGAAGATGTAGCCAGCAACAATGCGTAATTTTGGTCATCGACGCTATGCTGTTATATCTTTGACGATTGTATCATTACACTGCTGCTTTATAATCAAACAAGTATACAGTATCGTGCCTTTACCCACATTTCTGTGTTTCACTGGCTCTAAACACACCCTGTTTATAGTACCTGCTTGGTTGTTTATAGTATCAGCCTCATCTCGTTACCTTACCATGATAGTTACCTTATAACCCGATTTTCACGCACACCGAAATCAGTAATCTTGGGATTCATCTCCATTTTCGCGTAATGGTGTCGGGGTATCGAAAATGACTTCCGACGGCGCATTATTGAAACTAACTGTCCTGCAGCTTGTACTGTTGAACTGCATATCTACATACGGCCAAAGTATCGTCAGTGAGAGAAATGTGATTCTTATAGTACCGGACCTTTGTTGCATCTTCATGTATTGTGGGACTGGCAAGTAAATTGCCGTTGAATAAATCGCCAGCGCGCTAACCACGTTTTCAGCCATCCTTAGTGCGTTGTTTTGTCATGAAGCACTAAGTTTTCCAGGACACCTGGTATTAGCCAATAATAAACAAAACGCTGGGTTGTAAGCATCTTCTTTGGCACAGATCATAGACCGTGCTTTGAACACCTTTTAATTTCACATCAAAATTTCTTACTCGTTGTTGTCCGGCACGTCGCATGATGCCTATCATAACTGTTCTATCTACATTGGTAACTTTCGGTGTTATTCGTATTTTATTATCACCACTCCATTACAGGTAATGCCTTACCTAGATTGTGGTTGTCCTGTGAGTTTTAGGTTTTACAGTTATATGTAGTGTCTTTTTGTGCCATCGGTGGTGTCTGTTGGAGCCTTTCATAAAGATGTTGTTACTCATATCGTATTTCTTTTAGACGTACCGGCTGTAATCTCCAATACCGTCAGAGTCCTAATGATATAGATCTGGGACGCATCTGCCCATTTTTGGACACTGTAATCTGCTTATTACGGGTTTCTCTGTAAACTTTCACGGCCGTTAGCTTTATACATGTAAATGCAGTTATATTATATCTACTGGGACTATTAGTACTAAATAAGCCCGTGTTTTGTTATTGTATACAAAGAATTGCCCGCGCATTTTTCAACTGACCACGTAACTTCTTTTCTAAACGTGTTGGTATCATAAAGAATGTAACACCCTGTCGGTAAATCTAGTATCTAACTGTAACGGTAGTTCATGTTGTGGTACACTCGTTTGTTACAACCCTTTTCCCGGCTGTGCATATACTCCTCGTTCCTGAAAACCTTATACGCATTTTACGCTGAAAACGATTTTCGACCGGTCTTTGACTTCATCTTTCGTAAAAAGTATAAAACTCAGCTACCCTGTTTGTTTTCATTTTCTGTAAACTCTGGTATCCTCTGAATTGCCCAAAACAAAAACAGATGACCTTGACGGAGTGTACCGTGAGTACACCGGTAATATTTGCCAAAGTAGATAATGCGTACACTTCTATTCTGAGACAAGTATCGTCAGTTCTCTCCTAATCCGTTTTTAGAACCATATTATAACGTGCACTAGCAGCATGTTAACACCTACTACCTTGCACGTTGAGGAGATTACACTCGAAACTAACAGATTTAGCAGTACTTATTACGTCGTGCGCAATCTCGAACTCCACTCGTTTTGTGTGTGTCTCACGCTCAACTTTGATATTGTCTTTCTCGATACAACCGCAATGATGTCTGTATTGTAGTCCGGTAGTTCATTGCAAGTATCTATACCAGGCTGTACGACACAATACTGTCTGCTGCCTGCTGTGATACTCTCACAGGTTCACCGTTGTTTACCGCCACATTAGATATACGTTTGGGTTCTTGTGCTGGTTGCGGTAACAGTACTCACCTAACTTTTGGTTATTAGAGTATCACATCGAGCGATGTTTGATTTAGCACCCTGAGATCACTTTCTGCGCCAAACAATTTGCCTTTTGCTGGATAATTTATACCAACATCGATACGTCCTTTGATACAATCTCATGCTATTGGTGTGCCCGCATCGGTAACGTTTCTTCCTCGGTGCCACCCGCTGTATGTCACAGTCTAGTTAACAGCGGTGTCTGTACCTGCCTTGAGTGTACCCGCTGAATCAGCGCAGTGTTTCACCGTAACATTGGTTATACGTTCTAGCGGCAACGCCGTAGCTGATTAATCGCTCCTGTACATCTACCACTTTCTCAGCTAGATGTTATATCCAAAGTCGACGCTTAGCACCTAAAGTCCTTTCCGTGTTGGAAATAAATTGTCTCTGTTTGTTGCGTCCAATGGCAATTCAATACCGTCCTTTGATGCTGCGCAATCTCAATGTTATTTGTGTCCATTATCGGGTAGTCTGCATATAGTCTGCACGGTATAGTTATGAGTGGTAGGTGTGCCGGCTTTTGGAATTGTACCGAATTGGTTACCGTTTACAGTCACCTTAGATATGACGTTGAGTAAAGCAGTGCATGTTACATTGGCCGTGTGTGAACCTGCTAAGCTATTAGAGATCAAGATCGAAACCAATATTTGATTTTAGCACCTTGGAAAGCGCGCGTGGTGCCGTAATCGTTTTGTTTTCGTTGTCTGCTTCAACCGTGGTTTCACCGTTTGGAGGCAATATCTCATATCGTCTGTAGTAGCGATCGGTAGTAGTTTCTTTCCTCGGCATAGTTGTATGTTACGGTATGGATTAACTGTCTTAATTATTGTAGCTTTGCAACGTGCTCACAGGTTCATTGTTGTTTACCGTTACCTTGTGAATATGCGCCTCAACTTGATTTCGGTACGCAGACCAGTACTGTTGGTGTGCGCTGGGCGCCGGAGAGCTACTGTTCTCTTGTCGCATCTAACGTTATATTATTGCGCCGCTATTAAAGTTCCTCTTTGACGCGAATATCGAACCGTTACCTCCAACCGGGATATATAGTATGCATCGACGGTTGCTGTATGTCCAACTCTATCCTGGTTATGCGTCCGATTGGATAATTTGTGTCTTTAAGCGCTTGATCATCTGTACATACCTTCCGACCGATCTTTTGTACGGTTATCGTCGCCGTTGTATTATCGTTATTAAATAAAATGTGTCGACACTTGTTCTTATTCTGGATTATTTTGGCGTAGCTTATCATTTTGGTTTCGTTACAGTTACTCCCAACGTGGCTTGTACATTACCTACACTAGCTGTTATCGTATCTATGTGCGTTCGGCATTGCTGTTCTTAGAAAGTCTTAGTTATATGACATGACGCATTGTTTTGCTGCTATGCGGACTGACGTCGTGCATAATCGTAGCTCCTGTACTTATAGAAGGTTCGTGTATCACTAGGAAAACGAAAAGTTTTATCGTGCGTCGTGGTAGTATACCACTTCAGCAACATTGTTATCCGATATAGTTACATTCGATGGAGATAACGCTACACTAATCGGCTTGGGTAGGTGGATTGTAACTAACGGTACATGAACTACTACCTCCATTGTTGCTTAGGCTGATTAAGCTTATCTCTAAGGTCCTTGATTTGTTGTTTTAATTCATTTACCGCACCGGATATGGGCGCGACATTACCGTCGATATTGAAAATCGTTGAAAAGTGCGAGTGGCACGCTGTATGTTACCTTCACCGTCGCAAAACAAAAAGATATGAAAGTACACCTGCATATGTGTTGTTATAATGCTATTTTGGCGCATCTTTTAATACCTTTCCGATGAGATCACGTGGATAACGACGACGACGTAATGAGATCTGGGTTACTAAATTTATCTGTATTGGTTATCGCTCCAAGTTCTGTCTGTATTTCTTAACGGCAACTTGTCTGTTGTATGCTGCTCCGTATCGGCATTGTTATGATTGATGAGTCATCTGCTGCCCGACGCGGTTATCAGTATCATATCGTTAAGTAACTCACGTTCACGTTTCGTCTATAATAGGATAATTTGTCGCAACCTTTATGCCGATGGTGGAAATTACGTTGGTTGACATCCGTCGACGTTGAGATCAACTTTTGTTAAACTCTGGCGGTTTCGCATCGGTGCCGAACTCGATGGAACACTGGAATCGTTTCTCCTAAATACGTTATATATAAAAGTATCGTTGGAATATCAACTTGTCGTACCAACTCGCGGCAACAATACAATCGACTCATTATGATTACTAAGCGTACTTTATTTCCATGCTAATTTCTGTCGGTAAAGCGCCTCATCGTCGCATTAAGGCACCTTGTATAATATCGCAATTAAAGCGGCTCGTGCTGTCCCGTACACCAAAGGATTACTGAGCTCAGCTGTATCAGTAGATATCTCAGCAGTTCTTCCACCATACCGCAGGGCATCTTCGCGCTACGTTGTCTTCTCCGGTCGCCTCGTTCATACTGTACTTGTAACCGTTCTTTCACCTATACTATAAAGATAGGACGAACCTGTATTGAAGATAAAATGATTAATCAGCTTGTTATAAGGTACACGATATGCTCATTTAGATAAGACAGGTATGCCCTGGTGAGTAACAGCAAAGAGTCTATCGTCTCTATCGTATAAGTCATCGAACTTTGTCTTGTCCATGGCTTTTACCCATTTCTTGATGCGTTTTAAGTCCGTATTTTTCTTTGTTTTGAGTCTATCGGACATCTCTTATTCTTACTCTTTGTCTGCATAAGAGACATCATGAGAACTCTGCTCTTTCAGGACTGAAATTTTGTAGCACAGGAATCTCCTTCCAGCACACCTAGGAGCCGGACACTGGCACATTGCCTGCTACGCGTATGCTGTCGTGCAATGTAGCATGAGTCTGTAACGTGCACCGTTGTGAACCGCCCGCATCGTCGTATATCACGGCATATTACCTGAAAGTTCGTCGAGTTGTCTAAAGTGTGTCTTCGTCAATATACCCACCTACGTCACCTTTATAAATGTCGATTTTCCGCGCTGTCGATAATAACTCTTTATTCTGTATACTCTGTGACTGAGTATTCATGTCTGTTGTTACGTCTTTGTGGTCGTCGTACAACAAACGGTATCTGTCGCCGACTATTTCCGGTCTTGTGATAGACTGCCTAGTATCCTACCGCAAATCCTGTAACGTGCATTTTTATTATATTTATATGCTGTGCTCCATATAGTCGTACTAAGACACCACATTTGTTATTAAATACATCTTCAAGTTCATAATACAGTCGGTGCTGTAGCAAAAAGTCTGCGAGGTGTGTAGTTGCCCGTAATCTTAAATGATGCACATGTCCATCGGACTTTCACCGTTTTCGACTCGTTTTGCTAACTCTTTCAACGTGCATTCTCTGTGCTGATTGCATTGAACTGCATTGAGATTATTGTGTCACCTGCCGCAAACTGTGACCTACTAGTATTGTCCATCTCATTTACATTATTCATATAATTGGAGCACTCTATCGCTGTCTCATACTGTCTACAAATTGGGGATCTGACGGTGACGGATTTTGTGGGGCAGCCTTTATATAGTCCTCTAAAGAAGTTGTTGCTTGCATACTATTCAACTGCCGGATTTGAAAAGCACGGTGAGACTACAATCATAACTTGTTTTCATCGGCCTCATCCATGTCTTTCCTGCGCAACTGTACTGTTCTGTACGCGTGCACTTGGATTGTCGGACTGCCTTGTCTGTTATTGTAGTTGTGCCATTTTAGCACAACCCGCACGTTTCCGGCATACTACTGTCGAACTTCCCGATGTATCTAAGGAGCGGTGACTTGGCATTCTTAAAAGTCTCCCAGTTGTTGTAGACCTTGCACGGTACAGTCTGTTTTGTTGTTCTTATAATAAGATAATATAGACCGATAAAAGTCTGTCTTCGGTGTTTGGGGCGGCGGTCCTTCTTCTGGGTCAGTAGAGGATACCTGCTAGTATTGTTTTAGTAAACGATCTTATTAAGACTGATTTAAGTGCTTGCTCCAGAAAATACCAATCCGTGCGATAGCTTCTAATATAGCATTGCTAACGTGATATTTAGTAATTTATACGCCGGATTCAATGTAAATTGATCGTCTCTATGCAAACTTTCCATTTTAATACCCAGCAATACTAACTTCGGTACTTGTTCTGGACTTGCAATGTCTTGTTTGGTACTTGTATGGTCTTATTATGAGGTACTTGTACGGTCTTGTGAAGGGTACTTGTATCGTTAACTGTATTAGTGTCTACGTGAGTGCTTGTACGGTCTATAATTATCCAACTTTATCGGTTACTGGACTTACGTATGGTCCTGTACCAGTGTCTACAACTGCACTAAATGTGTTCTGTGTTAACACCCACATTGTCACGCCGCCATTTGTCTGATTTGGACTCCGTATTATCGACTGTGAGTCGAAAATGCTTTAATAGTATCGGTAGTCGTATTGAGTCGTCGTTGACGTATCTCATTGACACAGTGTCACCACTGCATCAATACCACCCATTAGAAGTTGCACTAACGGTCTGATGTCAGTACTAATAGTATCATCTGCATATCATTGGCAGTGTTTGTGGTCGTTGACGTATCACCACCCTACGTTATGTTGTGTCAGTATCTTTATGGGTGGTGTCATCTACAAGTGTCAACAGCACTGTCGAAACAGTACGATGTGCCTTGGTAGCACGACGAGGCGTTACGTTCTTGCAATCAATCGTTCTGCTTTGCTTCCAGAAATGGCAGATAGTTCGGCCTACGAAATCGATTGCTACGAGTTCCGGGTACGACGCCCTAGCTTATCTGTTCTTCCAATCGTCTTGTCCGTAAAAATTATCACCGCGAGAGGTGCGCCAACCGTTTTAAGGTAAATCTTCTTATAATCGACACCGTCTTCCGTGTTGTGAGCACATCACCGGTGAGGTTCGGCTTATCTTAAAGCGCGTCCTTGTCCATATAGATGACACTTCGAGGTGACGTTCCATCGGGCTACATAAAACGAGATCGCGGTGCTTGATATGAGTGGGGTTTTGGCTTTCGGAGGAACTTCAACTTCATCAGAAGTCATTTGCCTTTGCAAAGCCGCTTAGAGAACGAGGGAAGAAACCAGATCGTTTGTTGGCACGTCCCATGTTAGTGTCGATAAGCGAAAGAAGGTATCAAAACGGATTCACCTGTCCTTGCATATTTTGAAGGATGGCGAGCTTAGAATAGCGGCATAGTACAACTTGTTGTTGGTGAGATGTACTATCTTATAAGAGAGATCATGTTCAAAAACTCCTCGTCTGAGAAATGTGTTGGGGTTCTCTTCCGTCATGTGCTTTTGCTGCGAAATGGTACTGTTCGTCTTCGCGCTCGTGGCGTTCCTTTATCTTTCGCTTGCCATTTCTCCGCAAATATCGCGATCGTACATAAAAATATAAATTATTAAATTTGGTTTTCACTTCTTGCTTCAACCTACCACTGCTAGGTGCCAATCCATATCACCAATCATAGGAGGATGGTCCACAAGCGTAAATTCGAGTGCTACGAATACCTACTAGTTTTGTTTCTTATACAGCACTTATTCTACGTCGGCCTTCATGGAGGATATTTAACGCTGCGTGTAAATCTCTGTCAGTGATGGCTTGCACATTTAGGACCAACGCAATAACGATCTTGTGAATTTCAAGGTCGTTATAGATGTAACCACACTGTGAGAGCAAGTCTTTGAAGACGGATAGTTTTTTAGTACAACTTTCTTGTCGTTTTGTAATGCCTTGGTTGATAATACAGTCTTAAACTTGCAGAAACCAACTTCTACGGATTGCCTTAGAAGTTGTGATCATCATACCACTTATGAGATCCTTCCATGTAACAGTGTCATGTTGATAACAACTTATTTTACTACCAGGCCAGATGTAAGCTGTATCCTCTTCTTGTTCGTAATAGTCTCGCTGTACTTTTCTTTTTGCTATCCGCTTACATTGTTTGTGGTATTATTTGAACCTTTACGTTTCTGGGACAGCTGTCGTTGTAAGCTTTATAGAGTCGCTTTTCATCTTTCTTGTAAAATGTTTGTTCTCCGGGCCGATACGTCGTTGTCTGATGTTATAACCAAATCCTTACACACCTGAATCGATGCAACACTCATTCTGCAGTTTTATTAAACTTAACAAAGTTCGTTATCGTTCATTTGAATAGGGACAGATAAGAAGAAATTGCCACTCTTGGTTTTCGATAGGTTGCACTTCTTGTATCTTATATTTACGTAAACGTTTATGGTGTAAATCAGAACTTAACGGAGCGATATGTCTTTTGTTTTGGTTAGAGTGTTGTCTTACGTGTATCAGCGTATTTTTCTTTGATAACATGAACCTTTTTGGAAAGCGATGCAGATTGTTTATCTTTCTTGGACTTGAACTTTGGAAAACCGCTATGCTCTTTGAAGAACTTCTCGTAGGCTGAGAACGTGTCTAATACGCTTGCCCATTATCTTTGTATTCTGTTCTTTCAACCAAGTATATTGCTCGTCCTTTAATAATTCATGATGAAAATGTTTGGACAGTTGTGTTAATACAAGATTTGTTTTTATCTTTTCGTACGCTTCTTGTTTCCGAGCAAAGCATGTAGTTATAAACAAAACGATAACATCAAGTACACTGTAGTACCTGTTCTTTGTGTTTTGTTTGGACATAGCTTCTTATTTTGATTGCTCGTAACATTTTTGTTATATTTTTCTGTTTATTTTCTTCCGTTCAACGCTTTCCATTCATATCATTGATGTATTATAGCTTCGCAACTCACAACTCCCAACATCATATTAATGAGATTTGGCGGGTGAGATCAATAGCAATTTCCTGTCTTTTATGTTCAATTTATCAGTTAGTTTTAACAAACTTTACTTTGTTCTTTCAAGTAGACTATTATAATCTTATGCATTTATAGCCATAGCGAAACGACAAAGTAATCACTTATTTTACCCTACTGTTACTTTGCCAAACGTTAATTTGCCGGCGTCGGTACATTTCTGATGTATTTCTACTGTTGTTAGCGCAGTTCTGTACGGTCGATAACGGTATCGTCAGTAGCGTGACGAGGGCATTCTAGAGATAAATATGCCCGTTACCAGATTCTTTGACTCATTTAATATAGCATTCTCGTCCAACGCTGTTTGTGCAGCCTGCCTACGTTGTCCTTTTCTGGTTCGGTTTTGTACTTATTAAAGACGTCGTTTAGCGACATTGGGGTGAGACTAGCCACCATTTTCTTGTTGTATAATAGGTGTTATAAAACATACCAGAACCTATGTTGGTTATATGAATGACTTTTATTCGGATCGTATTCGTAATTAATACGGAGTTGTTTGGATTCGTATTTACAACAACTTTGTACTCTTTTGTATCTTCTTTATTCATTGGATAAAAGTGCACGTTTCGGTTGCTGCGATGCGTTTTTCTTTATATTAAAAGGCGATTACTTCTTCCTATTGACAGGCCAAGTTCGGACGCCATATGCACGCTGTTGTAATATATCACACCCTATGCTGATAGCTAAACGCTGAGTTTTATCGCGTTCTGATACTGGCCGTACTGTCCGCGTTCATTACTATTAGCTATTTTTGGTCTGTAACGTGCCAACCGACGCGCCGATGTTGTACGGTTCGAAGACGCGCGCGCATCCTTGATTGTATGTTGCAAAGTTCTTTATCGTTTCGCCCGATGTTCTGTGATGTCCATATTTTAATTCGTTTAGTTTGATTTATATCGGATATGCTCGTACGAACCGTCTGTTTTACTAACACATTTTATATAAGAAATATCGGTTAAAACACAACAAGCTTGACTGCACTTTACGTCGCCTATATATTCTGTTCATACGGCACATTTATTTCCAGATAAGTGTTCTAAATCGTTTGTGTCAGCCCTTTATATGAAATATATTACAACGCGATTGTTTTTCGTTCTTATATAAAAGGAGCATAACGACCACTGAACGTCTGCTACGTTGTTGACTGTATTGTGTCGGTGATAGACTTTGACGGTGTTCTTTATATATCTTTATATGAAAATCTGCGACATTGATTTTGTTCACAAAATTCACTGATTTACCTCACAGAGTTCGCTATATATAATATAACAAAACAATAAAGAGAGTTACACACAATGAACATTGCAAACAAAAATGAGATCACTTGTTTTGAGGAGTACAGTCAAAATCAACAAGAAGGGAATACACTTATAGAAGACGTATTAAAAGAAACTTTTTGTGCTAGTGTCTGTTATGGTAACAAAGAGAACTTATCATGGACGGTTTCGGAGACCTGGAGCGTTCTTCGTAAATATGCGAACGAATATAGGTTACCGGAAAAGAAGACTATCCGGACGGCGCTGGATCGCCAATCTGTGTTTATAAATTCGGTAGTGAAGAAAATAGCTTTGTATAAACTGTTATTCTATCCGTGTTACCTGTCAGGACAGGACGATATGTTTAGAGTGTCATTTCATGTGGCGGTGAACCGATCCGTTAATAAATTTACGTCGTGCTGAATATTTATCGCGACACAGGGGTGCGATACGGTGTGTTATGATGATTTGGATAACATGACATACGCAGAGAAGAACTGCACGCTATCGACGAATGTCTTGAAAAGACAGTGAACAAATTCAAAAATCACCAAAATATAGCGGCTTCAATTCGATAGAGCAGTATTTGGATAAAACATTCCGAAGACGTTAAAGCAACTTTTGGGCGGAACAAAACGCGAGCATTGCAGACCACAATTATATGTTTTCTTACTGCACATCATCGGTGTTGTGCAATTTAATATACTGTGTTTTCTCTCTTTTCTGAAACTCGTGTTATATATAAGAACATCAAAACTTCATCGGAATTTTACCTATTATATAACGAGACGACGAACAAGAAAACCTTGTATTGTATTCCTATCGATATTTCCGTTTTTGTGCGGCATTTTCTTAAAGTATTTGGTGTGGTTATATGTTGATAGGTCTAATTATTAAAGTGCCTGATATGTCATAGCCGACTGTACTCGCTCTGACAACGATGGTACAACAAATACAGACAGAAAAAGAAAGTAAAGGATTTTCTGTGCTAACGACTCTGAGAGACTAAAACAAAACTATTATAACAAATGTGTGAGTACCAAATTAGTGCCGCACTTTATTGTGTTAATCTTAGTACAAAACAAAATGGGTAAAATCCTAAATTCATTTAGTGATGCTATAAAAGATTATAATGGACGTTCATAAACAACAGAGCTGCGGATGTGTATCCGAGCGCATCAATGAGTAGCATAAACCAGATCGAGGGTTCATCTGTTCAAATAAAGGACGCTGTTGCAGGCGGTATCCTCGTTACATCAGTGTTGAATGACTTTTTATGGTCACGCGTGAGCAATGTGATGATGAACAGACAAAGCAGAGCGTATAAGTCTAAAATAGCGACGACGATGTATTCGTTTGATATAGATAAATTCATCATCGGGTGACAATTGTGCTTCTATTAAGGGTTGTTTGGCGATCTTGTGCCCAATAGACCAATACCCTATGTAAAGTCTATGTGAGTACCAGATGTGACGATCCAATTCGTCAACACCGAACGTTTGACACTATCGTCCGATACACTTAGCGAATACAATAAATGTTTTTGAAAACTTCACAACTAATTTTTCGACAAACTTAAAAGAACCAATTTTGTCTCCTATCGAGAAACGATTTGTCGATTAAATTCTGAAGACACTGAGCTTGTGAGAAAACTTACTAATAATATGCTTGATGTGTTGATCTTATATTAGACGAGCTGCAGCATGGCAGTTGTTTCGGTCCTGGAGCTGATTGCCTCGAAACTATGTGTATCAGACAGGGGTGCTGTGCACGCCCTTGGGTTCTGTACTGACTAATAAATATCGCTGCGAGAGTTGTCCAGGTAGACGATACTACGTTTGTGAAGTGATCAACAAAATAGAGCAGCGGAGCTATCGTGCTGTTTGCAAACTGTTCGATGCCGTTACGCACAATGTTCAGCAACCGCACTCTGGGTCTCAAAGCAAACCAGGCTGTTTTCAATGCCGTACTGGAACCGGGTGATGAAATTCTTAGGTCTCGATTTGGCACACGGCGGTCACCTTCTCCGCAGTTTCTCCCTGTTATTTTTGTCGGGTATGTACTTTACGAACCTCTGCGTATCATGTAGACCCTAATGCAGAGTGGAGCTGCTGTGAACCAGAAGAATTAGCCGTCACACATCGTCCGAAGATGATTATAGCAGTGCATCGGCATATTCAGAGAGAATGGGACTGGGAACGTCTTCGACAGATTGCCAGATAGCGTCCGGCGCTGTTCTCGTTGTCGATGGCACATGCACTGGGACTTATCGCGGGTAAATGTCTGTCGAGATCCTGCAAAGTACGCTCATGTGCCAACTTATCTACGACGACACAAGACCTTACGCAGGACCTCGCGGCGACTGTATCTTGATGGGAAAAGATTTTGAGCAGTCAAAGGTCTCTCGAAGAAGGCGGCAGTCTTAAAATGATGTCAGAAGTTGTCGACAGTATGGTATTTCGGGTATTCAAGGCGTCCGTTAGAATGTCATCGCGGCGAAATGTGTGTGTTTCGAAGAGGCTTGTGAACCAGAATTTCGATTATATGCCAAAGCAAGTGATCATGCTGAAAAGCACTGGCTGCAAGTCTACAACACTGGGGAGAGCGGATTGTGTCGGTGGTACGAGACAACGTTGCTGCTTGGTCTGACTTGACCTACGCTCATCCAGGTTAACGGGAAAGCGGGTGAAATCACGCTTGAAAAAGCCGGTATTACCGTTAATAAAATATGAGTTTCCTTACGACAGGCGAGTCGCCAGCTTATCTAGCAGGAGAATCGTGCGGCGGCTCTAACAACAAGAGGTATGGACGAAGAAGATATGGTCTGGGTTGCAACTTTATCGTACGTGCCATCGATAACTGGAACGACGACGATGCCTTGCGAGGCTGACGAGCAGAAGTTAGGAATTTGCTGGGCAATTCGAGCTGCACCGCAACCAATTATAATTGAAAACCATGGATACAATACAATCACAGGTCTTAGCAATTCTTAAATATGACGTTAAAACGGGTCCGCATTCTGAAGCTGTCGATATGGCTGGCAGGGTGCTCCAATGCCTGTAAAGGGTGTTGGTCACCACATACCTAGGACGAATAAAAGATTTGTTGACAGACAAAATTACCTTATATAGACGATCTGTTAGAATGTCTTATAAATCTACCACAGTAAAAGTATCCTATTTTAGAGGCGGTGATCCGTTCTGCCACATGGAACGGTCACGTACGAAAGCTTCGAAAGAAGTGTTGCTTTTCAAGTTAATAAAGCAAGTACACTACCGACGACATGGAGGTATGGACAGGTTATTTGTTAGAAGACCTGCAACAGACATTGGTGTGTCGACCGTGTTTCGATTATATCCAGTACCTTAGTCGACGGTCGTTCAGAAGAGGTCGCGAAAGAAGACTTGAACTTAAAGTTTAGAGGCTCTGCCAACCAACGTGTCTCAAATTAAAAATGAACGATATATATAGCAATATAAAGTAGACGTTTCCTAAGCCGCTAAAATGGGTCGGCTCGAAACATACTATTATCGACCTTACTATACCAATCACACAGAAACAAAGCATATTGACACCTTGAGGTTCACTTTTATAGAACCTTTCGCTGGCAGCTGCTACGTGTCCGCTTTATATATTAAAACACTTATAAGAACTGTAGCGTGTTGTGATAAACGACGTCAATACCGGTCTTATTAACGTATATAAACAAATTGGGAACAGCTTGGACGTGCTAATCGACTTACTGTCCGAACTTAAGGAACGAATATATGGGCCATAGATTCGGTGACATGAAACGACAAGACATGTACTACCGGTGCCGGGACGAGGCCAATACAGAACCTAAAAAGAGCACAGTACGGTCCGCTGCGCTTTTTATGTTTCTTAATAAGACAGGATTTAACGGACTGTATAGAGAGAGGCTCGAGAAGGACTATATAATGTCTCTCATGGTCACAGATCAGCTATCTTAGAACGTCGATGTACTAAAAAGGGAACTTCTACGTTACTACAAAGAAACCCGAACTGTATAATAAAGACTTTAATAGTGTTATAAAAGAAACATACAACAAAAACGAAAAGACATTTGTATGTTTCGACCCGCCGTATTATGTAGTCAAAAACAATTCTGAATACAATAGATATCACCGCCGATTCGTTCGACGACTCTTGTCAAAAACAAATTAAAGAATTATCAGATTACATTATAAGTAACGGTGGGTGTACGACTGATCAAATTCCGATACAAGCAGCTCAGATAGATTCTTCGGACACTATATAACGACGAACGATACAAAATAGAGTACATACCTATCCGTCGTAGCATGAAGAGGCGGTGCATGGCGGGACAGAACAAGATCTTTGATTTATTCTATGTAATAATTTGAACAGCAGAGCGCATTCTACTTAAAGAACACGCTGTTTTGTTCGATTTTGTGGGTTTCTGTTTTGTGTACTGGTATGCCAAAACATAGAATCGATTCTTTGGCACTTTTAAGGCCTCTGACGCACTCAAATGTGTTGAGCCTTGGTAGCAATAGGTCCAAGAAAAATCGTGCGTTACAGGGCAGAATTTTTGGACGTTTTATAAGTTACAAAAAATGCCATAAAATAACAGTAAAAGATTTTTGAGTTTGAACAAAATTCAAATGATGAAAATCTCTCTCGTAGATTTTAATTTCACTGTGCTGAAATATCAAAATCAAACCTAGTTTGATTTTTAATTGTATCCTATGTTGTATCACTATAAAAGAGAACACATGAAAAGAAGAACTAATTTATTTTATACAGACGGACCGGACAGTAGGTTTTTGACGTTTAGTAATTATACAGAGCGTTAACCGGACATTTCTTATCGACATATGCCAAAGCTATACCCGTCCAGATTTCTTTGTTGTTATATTGACGATATTGATGAAAATAAACCTTATATAATAAAACATTTAATAAAATACTATGAGTCTAAATTAGCGTTCTTGCGTGACCATTTTCGACAGTCAAAAGTAGGTCAAAAAGCAAGCGATGTTACTAATGCCATTGAACTATCTGTTGGACTGTATCAGTGATACTGTAAAGCGGATTTGAAGTACGTGCTATAAACGAAATAACAGAACAAGACTATAACGGTGCGTACACAGACACTATTTGTATTGTTAATTTAGATAGTATTGTTAGTACTGAACTTGCTCACAGCTACTGATACAACCAGAGACGATGCAGGTTACATCGAATACAACGGAGACGGTACGAGACTATACGGGTGGACAGAACAGGAACTGTCGAACCCAGAATAGGCTGATCTGAAAACTGAATTTGACTATACCAACAGCGGCAAGCCTATGTATTCTACGTCATATAGTAATTTTGTCACCGTAACAGACAACAGTGCCGTCAAAAGATGAACTTGTATTCAACTGTATTATACCGCTGTTCGACTTGGTGATACCAATTATGTCACTAATAATATATCTTTTAACAGAGTTATCTAGATAACGAAGAACTACCGTCGTCAAAATGGGTGTCATCAATGTGCCGTACGGTATCTGGTTCAGTAACGATATTGTTTAAAAAGAGAATGGTATCGGGTTTCGCACCGACGGATTCGCTTTTCGTACTATCACAGTTCAAAACGTTCCATATTCAAACAAATGCCGTCTGAGCACGAGATTCAGAAAATCACCAATTCGTTCGCTACTTTCGCACGGGTACTGTCTGGTGCTGCACTGTCTAATAAAGTAGACGCTTTATCGAGTCAGCTAATGGACGTGAACAGCCGAATAGACAATATAACGGCACAAGCGTCGTCACAGACTGATACTAGACAACGTGCAAAAGACGCGCAATATCAAACTTCAAAAGAACTACAACCGAACAACCAGCAACAATTGGACGATTTAGAACTATCTTAGATACCTTACGCTGGGATCTCGATACAACAACGATAAACTAACGCTTATGCTCACGAAAATTCATCGCTAAAGAATACTATATAAAGCTGCCAGTCGATGTGCAACGACGCGGTGAATATGCTCTGGTATCAACCAAAGTCTACTGTCGAGATCACCGAAAATTTCTATTAAATTAGAAGACGATACCGGGATTCATGTTCCTTCGTTACTTTATTTAGACAATAAGGTAGAGGAACTCTCCAGTTCTATCGAGTCGTTAGTTAATCTAAACAAGACGGAGTTCGCATGGCTGACATGCCGACAATATGCACAAGATTGAACTGGCTGTGGGTAACTCAGTACCTAATAAGCCGGATTATGTCGACTCGGGTCACGTCCATATCCGCGATAACAATTTCCTCAAGACGCTTGTCGCCATATGTACCTTCGACTGAATGTACAGAACATTTCCCGATACAATAAATAATTATATATATATAGATTGTAATCTGGTCCGGAACTGTTTACGTTGTTGTCGGTAGTAATCTACGGTCGTACAAAGAATACAAACAAAGCACTGTTCAACTATGTTCCGGGACGCGACTACGACGATACGACGCACACCTCACCGCACGACCAAATACAACAAGTACGACAGTCGATTCGGATCTTGGACGTCACCGTCTCGACAACAGTCATATCGACGGTCTTAATAACACCTATCGCATCAGAATAAATACGTTTAAGTACACTGGAACGAAGATAATGCGATGAACAGTATCTTCGCGTGGGCGATAAGTTGACTATTCCGGGTCGCAATGTCGTATATGAATAACTAGAATTAGAAAACGGTAATCGCGGCGATAAAAGGGTTCTATATAGGGTAGAAGAAATCGGTCACACTGTCCTTCAACCGATAAATGAGGGACGACGGTATGTATTTTGTCTTATATAACAGCTTTTCGGAATTTAGATACGTCGACATACATGGAAGCATCGATACATTTGTGTCTTTATCGGTTCTGTTGTGTCAATAACGTCACGGCGAGTTCGGTAAACGTTCTGGTCGACCTCGAAAAGGTCTTTGTAAAGGACAGCAACAACCAGTATGTGTACGACAACGATGTTCAGATGAACACATTCAGTACTATAAATACTGTCGTAACATCGGTGATATTATATTAGGACTAACAGAAGTAGCCTATCGATCTATTCATAACTTTAACAACTTCATTATCAGTGAGATAGTAACTGCGATACAATAAAAAGTATTGTTAGTGCTACCTTTGTTCGGGATAATGTCCGTGGTTCAGATAAGCAAACATCTTATCGACAATAACAGTTCTAAAGATGTTGTTAACACATAAACAAAACAGAACATCAATGCGATGAATTGACTGCCTTGCAAAAGTAGTATCGACGATGCGCATGACCAAGATACTCGAAATTGCTTCAACACTACCGAATTAAAAGGATATAAGTAAAATACGCAGACCGTTGTGCGCTCCGACAGTATATTTCTATTATGACAATATCAATAACGTCAAAGACGACATTTCGGTTTCGAAAAGTCCCTAGAATTCGCTGTCCGCGGTGTTACGGCATGCGATACCTTAGAGACCACGTTAAAGATACCTATAACGAAGATCAATATTATCGCGTTAGATATGGTACAAGTATTCGAATACAAGTTCTAATAATGCAGCTATCACCAGTATCAATACGCGATGCGAGCTATCGTTGTCGGTATGGAACAGCAGCAGGTGTGAAAGAAGGCGGTCTATCGTCTTCGACAGTGTCACAGGAGCATACAAACCGGTCTTCAAAGAAGGACAAGACGTCGGTGTACGATGAGATCAACTGGACATTCCTATTGTCGCGGAGAAGATATTTACCATTCGTTTCAGATACAAATACTCTGTCGGACAACCGTTTATCGACTGTATAGCGCCGTGGAGCGAAAATTTGATTCAATTTCCCTCAGGAATATGCCGACGTTACTAGTATATATAGCATTGTTACACAAAACAACCACCGATTTACAAGATGTGCATTTTTATAGACATCTACTGAACGAAGGTTATCAAGAACATGTTGACGATAAGATTCTAGACAAAGACCATGAGGTTTATCATGCACCGGAGTATCTATTCGGATTTATGGACAAGGACAGTAAAATGTTGTCGTTAAAGGATAAACTAACCGATCTGAATTCCGAGCTGCAACAGTACAAAGCCCTCATCAGATCGGGCTGCATTCTAATCTGAAAGTGTGTCTTGAATACGACGACAGAGAAAGTAGAACTGCACCGTAACAACCATGAACACATCTCGTTCGACCACGAAGGGCTGACATCAAAGTTTGCGCGCGGAAACGATTTAATCTTTGTTATAAAGAACGAGAACGACACAAAATCTTAATTTGTACAGTATATTCCCCGGCGACGTGAGATACCGTTGTTGTTGTGTACAAACGCAGACTATTACGAAATATAAAATGAGCGACTGAAGAACACCGTTTCCATACAAAGACGATACTAAAAGCGGCACGAGCGCAGACGTGGGACAGTTTATCTATTTTAGAACGAATGCGTACGGCGGTAGAATCTTACTATTTCACGACGGTCCGCAGCAACGAATGAAAGCTTAGCTGTTTATAAGAAGAATACTGTGCTATCGAACGATGAAAAATCAAAGTACAATATTGTCGGCAATAAAATACTGGGTAGCGATCTTGCAGCTGCCGTTGCCGTATCGGTACAGAATAAGCGACAAGAACGAGTATGTTAAGTTATGTCAATTCCGGTACGATAAAGTAGTGTCCGAATAAGGTACCTGGTTAACATTAGATAACGATAATTTAGTACTAAAAACAGACGATCGATTGAGACGCGAACAATACGGCCAGAACAAAACGTCGATGTATTAAATAATTTGAACAATCTAAAAGTACGACGACCCTGACTTTTAGACAAATTTGTGTATAATACAGTGTCCGATATTTTACAGATACGCCGATATTCCGGTCACATCCGACGATAAGATCAAGAACCCTGCGAAAGAACAGCCAGCCCGGTACAGGAATTCTATCTAGAGGTTCGGTGCCGTACTATATCCGGAATTAAAAGCAGCGAGTCGCTTCAATGTATCAAATACGATAAATACCAATATAGTACGATAGATTCCAGCAAAGACGTTACTATACCCGTAGTAATGGATTACATGTTACGAAGACGACGGTGAACAAAAAGCTATACCAAAACAATCGCCTTCGATATTCGTCCGGCACTGTTAAAGAACTAGAACACTATATTATATCGATAACCGTCAATAAACGCTATAAACTTTGACATTCATCCAGAACGCTTGCAGGCATCTGAATGAGGTCTACGAGTGTTCTTTTTAACTTATAACACGTAACGTGTAGAAACCTACAAAAATTTGCTCTCTGACGCACGATTTTAGTTGAGGCTTAGTAGTACAAAGGTCAACACATTTGAGATGCGTCAGAGGACCTAAAAAAGATGCCTTTGTGGAGCTTGTTGTGTGTTGTACGTCTATAACGAAACAGAAACCGTCAAAGTCAGGTATCAATATATAACAAAAATGTCTGCCGAGGAACGAACAGAAAACCCTCTGGCAGACGATTCAATGACTAATGTTTAGAGTCGGGATAAGCGATAACTTTCTAACGCCCATGATGATGTTATTAGTCATCTGAGATATACGTTGATCTATATCAGTTTTACGTGATAATGGTACGATTCTGTGTGCCTCTGCAACGACAAATAGACATTCCTAATTTTAGTACGGCCACTGGGTTCAAGCCCAGGTGGTCCCGCTAGAGAGGATATTCTATTCAATTGAAGTATAGCCGCATGTAAGTGTGGTGATGACAGAGGTGAACTTGTGACTACGGACTTTCGGTCCATTGCTCTGGTCAACTGTGTTGACTTGCTGTTACCAACTGGGCTACATCACCGATGGTTTGCCTCAGTGATTCGAACTCAACTCTCTGAACCAAATCAGATATGCTAAACCATTACATAGCGAAGGCAATTATTGCACTATACACAGCTATAGTCACATGACGGATTCGAACCCACAATCTCTTGCTCCCCAAAAGCAAGTACCTTAACCGATTGAGGCTACAGCGTGCTGTCTTATGTCATTCATGACTGAATATAAGACCTGTACGATGAAGGCTACACATCGTCATGTAAAACTTGTATTTTATACATCGTCGCCGACTATTGGGCTATATTTTTATAAAAATAGTAGCTGTCGGGCACTGTCGCGGAAGATGCCGGATTTGAACCGACGGGTCGTGTCACCGACCGACGGTTTTCAGAACTGCTGCATTAAACCACTCTGCCAATCTTTCCTAATAAATGCGGAAGGTGTAGGTTTGAGCATACGATACAGTTACCTGTACATCTCCTAGCAGGGGCCAAATACCACAATCGACTACAGGGCTAATGATTCCATTGCACGGCAAACCTTGCGTTGTCATCTTCTGGTTTTATTGCATATACCAAACCTACAAAATGGTCCCAGCCAGGTTTCGAACCTGAATTTCGTCTCCAATGAGACGATATTATGCTATACTAACTGGTAATATAGTTGCGGGAGGAGGTCAGAACTCCCGACCCTCAGGATATGAGCCTGATGAACTCCACCTGTTTCTGTCCGCGATGTAGAGCTTCCTGTCAGGGATCAGACGACAACCTCTTCATTACAAGTGACGCACTACCATTGTGCTAAGGAAGCGGTGGTGGATCGACTGCGCTCCACCTACGCAAGGTGTCAAAGACCACCGACCGTAAAATAGTCGGGTACTGTTGATGGTTGGGCGAGACTCGAACTCGCGACTCTTTGGTTCTAACCAACTGAACTACCAACCAAACGGTCCAGACGCTCCACACCGCCGGGTGCGACTATACTAAATGGTCAACTAACGGTATGCTTGAGATCAGAGGCCGTTGTAACGTACATGAAAAATCTAAATCGTACATTTGGTTTTCACTTCTTGCTGCAATCTATCACTGCTAATTGTAATCAATATCACAATCCATGGGAGGATGAGTCCACAAGCGTAAATTCGGTACTAGGATGCCTGATTAAATTGTTATCTCTTACATATCACACATAGTGTATGTTATGTTCATACGTTGAACAGCTGTCTGTTTGAGGTTAATTCTGTGCACAGAAACATAGCCTTGACATGGGTCTTTACAATATGATTTGCAACATAATACGATTCGTGCTCAGCACGACAACAGTATTGTTCTGTTTATAATAATGTGGTTTACAAGAAAATCAGTAAGTCAGTCATTAAATTCATAATTTAGTACCTTACGGACTTTTTATAAGCGCTAATCACTATCTGGTCGTTATGAGACCCAGTGGGTTTCTTCCTCGTTATTGGATACATTCCACTGTTCATCTTCTTTATATAAAGGAATGAATACCAGTAGGTGTAACGAAGCAAAGGTAGTGTATGTTACCGATAAGCAACAACGGTACGTGCCACAGTTAACTCGGAAATTCCTGATTAGGGTATCTGTGTACGTTATGGCCGCACTGGTCTACATCGAGAATCGTGTGTGTGTCGTGAACAACACACGTAACTCAATGAGAAACAAAAACAATACCTGGTACATACTGCATCATGATTTTAACGTGTTTAGTCATGCTTGTATAGACTTTCTTGATCTTGTGAATACCGCTAACGACTAATTCACCAAGTTCTTCAGACTCCCCATTTGAAAATCTCTACTTCTGTGCCGCAAGTACCGGTTTAGCTGATTCTTCAACCATTTTCTTTCTCCGGCTTTGATGTGCTTTCGTTTCTTGTGGTCTTTGTTGTAAGGCAATAAGTTGAACACAGTTGAGAAATCTTTTTAGTGCCATATCTGTCTATGTATAATCAACGTCATGTCGCGTGATAGGTTCATAATACAACTCATTTACTCGTTCGTTGTAGTACGCATCGTTTATAGCGACAACAACTTACCGTTTTCTCTGAAACAACATACTCAGTAATGGACCGACCGAACGCATAAAAGTACGATGCGGAACTTGTTATAATCAGAATGATCGAGACATCACTTCAATTTCATCTGAGTGGGCACATTCGTATGATTACGAGATACGGCAATGTTTCTACCGTCGATGATGTTATCGGTATTGCTGAACTTTGAATATGCACAAAACGCAACAAACTCTTCTCTGTCACTATCGGCAGGATAACCTGACTTCATTTTCTGTGTAAAAGCATAATGTGTAGTTTTTGCTGGTCTTGTTTTTGAACTTGATTTGTTATATATTATATAGCATACATTGTGTGGAAAAATCAGCGTATACTGTTACTATTTGGTGCTGAGTGGGACTCGAACCCACGAACTCTAACGTTCAGAGATTCTAAATCTCTCATGTATACCAATTTCATCATTCGGGCAGCTAAGTAGGGTTATAACGTTACCAACAGCAGCTCATAATACTAATTCGCGACTTAGTAGTGATTACTCGAGATTTGGAACATTTAATTACTCATCTTCTACGGCTGTATGATAGAAACCCTAATTAGTTTTAGGACACTCAGTAACCCTTTACGTTTACCAATTTTGCATACTCTTATAGTACGTTATATATGTTGATGAGTATGCGAAAAACATATACACACGCCAGTTTCTAGTGACTGGGCACTTGTTCTGGGTGGACGGTAGGGGATTGAACCTACGACCTTCTCCTTGTGAGAGGGAGCTGCTTCTATGCCACTGAGCTACGAGTCCTTATTCAAGACAGTGTAAGTTCGAACCTATGACGTTGGTGTGATCACCTTTAAGCATTCGTCCACTCTGCCAAGCTGCCTTGATATTACTTTAATAAAGTAAGTAATACTATAAATATAATCGTCGTTATGTTTTTAAGATCTCTTGAAATACGTCTAAGACCTTCTTCACACCGCTAAAATAGTGTCAATAAATCGACATCGTTGATTCAATTATTATTGTATTTGACGCTACAAATAAGAAATGATCTGTTGTCGGTAACAATTCGGTACACATACTGTGATCTTCTAATACAAGTGTAGAGTCCTCAACTAAATACTCAATTTCTTCTTTTGTAATCGGCGTAATATGAATACAGTTTTTCTCCACACGGATGTCCTGCAGAAATACCTATAAAGAAAGTTAATATCAGTAAGAAGACTAATATCTTCATATTCAGAACTCATACCTTTACGGTGTTCTTCTTTTAAGTCCTCTACCAATCTCAATCTTCAAACTCATAACCTACTTGATTGTTTACTGTTACTGTTGGTACCCGAAGTGGGGTTCGAACCCACATGGTCTACTGACCAAAAGATTTTAAATCTTTCATGTATACCGATTTCATCATTCGGGCATATATATACTATCTATCGTCCTCAACCGCTATTATATTATATGATTCATTACAAATTTATGGCTTCTGACTGGACGGTTTTGTAATATGCCGGTGGTAATGTACGCAGGAAATGTTCTTCATCTAAGGAAGGCCGATCACGAAACTGACTGTGTTGTCATCAGCAAAATAGTATTCAGGCTGGGACTTGAACCCAGATTGGATGTGTATAAGACATCTGGCCTAACCTTTACGTGACCTGAACGGGTTGCCTACTTAAAGTAGGTCTTGTTGTGTTACTTGTTTATTATGAGTTCGTTTTACAAGCAAATCAACTAGTTGACTTGTGATTGTCATGTTGATTTGTTGACTCACATTTATAATAATAGTCTATATTGGTGGTAAAATCAGTATCGGTCTACAAATTTTGTTGTTTTGTATCGAAATAAATCGACTTTACAACACCAACATATTGCTGTGCAAGCTGATAAGCATACTCACTAACTGTACTTTCATGTTTCAAAAACTCATCTTATGGTCAAACTACCCAGCCAGTCGGTGACCACATCATATTGGATGCGCTATACGTCACGACATGTTTACGTTCATCATCTTCATTTACAACAAAGGTTATAAACGACTTATTGCTGTCGATAACAGCGTCGCCACAAATAATATCGTCAGAACCTAAAATAACGTGCCCGTAGTTACAGCATCATCTTCGACGCCAGTAAGTCCGGTAAGCATGGCATGGCCGTAAATGTTGACATTATCACCGACATATACATCACCACTAAGACTGGCATTGCCGTGGATCTGCGCGTGTTTACTAACTGCAACTCTATCTCTTATATCAGCATTTTCATACACCTGTCACAAAATACTGTAGAGATTACTCATTGAATACCTTGCATTGTCTTTAATAATCACGTTCTCACTACATTTTGCATTCCCGCCAATGTACGCATTGCCAGCCTGGACATTATCTCTCAATGTCGCATTTTTCTACCTTTCGCATTGTCGTACGCCTTTGCATCGTTATATAAGCCAACATAAACCGTCCTGGGATAGATTTTCCTCTTTTGGATCCAACCACCCTTATCACCCGACTTGACATCGTTAAAGTCATTGTACTGCTGAATACGGTACAGGAGTCCGACCTTCGTGACGAATAGTCTCGTCTTGGAGGATTTTTGTATTTTTGTTCCATATCTTGTTGTTTTTAATCTAAATATCGTCCAATTGGTGAGTAAATCACCCCATAATGTTATCTAATTCGCAAACGCGTCCGGCGAAAATCAGCCCACTATTATCTTGTAAACGAGTATTTAACTCTTGTACCTTTTATTTTTATTGACTTGAGTGGCTCTTGTTTGTGGATATTAATCACTTGAATTTTGGTTTGTGGTTCAGGTGTCATATTAGGGCAGTTATCAGATGTACCGCGATAGTGTTTTACATTGCTAACATCAACCAGACAAATCACATTTGAGTTGATACAACCACTAAACATGTTGTCCATGTTCGTCACTGCAGACTATCCAAGATCTATTTTGGTATTTCTGATAGTGGGACCAATAAACAAAAACGACATGTCTGTGATGAGCGACGTATCGATTACCTATAACGTGACAGTGTTAGTAAGTTCAAGTTGCATCAGGACATCGTCGTTTTGGTTTCTTCTGCATGATGAGACCTGAGTTCATCTTTTTGATTTAGGTGTTAGTATATTGGCGCATTTCGTCTGAGATGTGATGTGGATTGCCATTGTTCGTCGTTATTTCTCAAAAACACATTCAATACCGTATGCGTCTGCCGCTTGGCGTTCAATCACACAACCGCGTGCTTTTCTCCCAACCCACAAAAGTAAACGAGGTCGGCCCTGTGCCATCAATTTCAACGACTCTCCCAAATACAACAGACCTTTGTTCGGTGCGTTAGATTTTCAAACTCCAGACCGAAATAGAATTCAGTACAGTCCAACCAGTAGACTCAAATTTATCTTTGAATTCTGTACGGACTGCCCATCTCTATATTAGATAGACCGTGCATTGGTTGACTGATAAATACTTTCTTTTTCATTTTGTTTAGATTTAATTAGACTGTCGATATACGTAGTAGTTCAAGAATCAATACGTTGTCCTGTATCACTTAGACTCGTCGCGTTGCTTTTTCATCGACGCTGCATTTTTCTTGAACGTATATTCTTTTGTCATTTTTGTACACATTGCCGTTTACAGTGACGAAATAATTCGGATCCTTTCTGAACTTTTCGAGTTCCTCTTCGTCGAACTTATCTTTGTCGTCAGGCAATACAATGTTGTCGAACGACAGATTACATGTTTGAATCTGTGACGGATAAAGTGACGCAAAGTCATAACACGTTCAGGTATAGTGACCGGAGATACAATCACAGAAAGCACCTTTGTACGGCTTCTTTTCGCGAACTGTATGATCAGTTGTATACGATTACTTTATTGTTATCGTAGAACTCGTAGAACATATTGGCATTTGTGATTGCTACCTGTCCGAAAGCGTCTTTCAACGTAATCATTGTACTGGTAGACATAGAACACGGTACTTCCAGTGACTTCAGTTTTCTATGAATCAGCTGTACCAGCAAACTGTCGACAGCATTATAGTAGTAATACCATTCTACATCACGTTCGTACGGTTGCTGCAACGAACCGTCGTACTTGATCTTGTGTGCGTCGACTGCCTGGACGATACATAATCCAACGAAAAACGACTCGTATGGTGCAGGAATTGTCATACTGTTTACAGATTTCCATATGGTCCAAAAACAACACTGTGTTGAGGGCCGGTAGACTATACGACGTACCGTCCGAGTTCTTTCCATGCAATCTTTGTAACCTCCTTTGTGGGTGAGGCATTGTGAATCATGTTCTTGGCGGTGTAGCACCGAACAGTCGCTTAATACGTGTCGTAGATACATCGAGTCGAAAACGATATGAATTCAACCTGCCAGCACCGGTGTGTTTTGGAGCAACTTTATTAAAGATCCTCTAACGGTTCTTCTTCTGGAAAATGCTTTATAATGAGACCTTAATATAGTCTTCCATTCTGTCCCGACTGTTCTACAATCGACATTGCAAACTTATTATCACGGATCCATGAAAATATATCGTTCTTTCAGCAAGGCGATGAGACTCCTGTGATAGTCGGTGTGGGCGTATACGATACAACTCAAATTATGTCCTCTACTAGAAATAGCGGTCACTCGTTGGTCCAACTACTTCAGGATCCGGAAATTCGTCCGATACCTCTGTTTCCAATATCAGAATGTATAAAATTAGGATAATTGTTCTCCGAACAACAGGGCGACTCCTCCTTGTTATATAAATGTATTCTAATATATCAAACGTATTAGGATTGTCTCGAGGTCTTCTTATTTACGCGTTTGCCTTTTTGTCCGTCCCAGGTATCATGCTCCGTCGGGTCATACTCGTACGACGGCATGTAACTAAGATACTTGATGATAAAGTCGCGTTTACCGTCGCTGTACATATATGAAATACTGAACTTTTTGTCTCGCTTATTCCAGGTTCTATCTAAAGATCATTATTTATACTTTTCTTATATAGAATATGGTACATATCGCGTGATAAATCAGTATTCCTAAACTAGTATAATGGTTTAATGCCCTAGTACAAGATCTCAAATTGAGATAGTATTCCTCTGGCATCTTATAACAAGCTACAAACATTAGAAGCGCTCAACGCTTATTAGATATATACCAACCAGACAAATCACAATTAAAGTTTTCACACATATAGAACTATCTGAGATATGTCTGTCACGTGGACACATTCAACTAGACAAATCACAGCTAAATTTCAACAATTACTGAACATACCGCTCATATTTCTTACTTTCGACACGTCCCCATTTTGTCTATTTTGATATTTCCGGATGTCAAGTGAATTAAATAAATTAGACATGTCCGTGATCTTCGATGTGTCGATAGAAATTGAGATCTGCATCTAGACATCGATGATACAGTTCTTGTTCTATCAACGAGCGTAACTCATCTTTCGTCGCGGGTCTCCTACAAGCGATTTCGTCTGAGATATGATGTGTGTTGACATATTGATCAAATTGTGGATGTATTCAGGTAACATCTTGGTACACTTGTCAAACATGAATTTGTTGTGCTGAACGTTCGATGTGTTCCAGCGAGACAAGTCTGAATTAATTCAAACAACAGTAGAACATCACGGGACATATCCCTCACGTTGGACACGTTCCCAATGCAGAACAAATTACCGTTGAATTTTCTACAATTAAGAACATGCACCACATACTTTTGACGTTGTGGACATCAATAATCAGGTCGGAATTGAAAGATACACAATTGTAAAACATGTGTGACATATTGGTGACTTTCGAGACGTTCCAACTGAACAAATCGTCTGGCATCGAAAAATAAACAATCTCCAAACATGGAACTCCATGTTCGTTACATTGCTGACGTCCCAACGAGGACAGATCACTGATTGAAACATAACACCAATCAAACATGTGACATATCCGCCACTTTCGACACATCCCATTTTAGACAAGTCACCAATCTGGCAGGTACAATGACAGAACATCTCAGACATGTTTGTTACATTGCTGACATCCCTTGTCGATTTTGATGCTTCTGGGACTGAGCAGCAAATAAATTAGACATGCTCTGTAATCAGCGATGTGTCGATATGGTTCAGGTCAACATCAACCTTGACGTTTCCAGTTCTTGTTTGTGATAGACTTTTAGTTCAGCTTTTGGTTGTGGTTCAAAATCCTGCTTATTTGATGCGGACATAGTCTGCAAATGTATAGGTTGTTCGTTGTGTTCGTCGGCTGGGTGATTCACGATATGTACGTGCCAACCATTGAAGTCGACGTTCGGGAAAAAGTATCCTGCCTGTGGTGCCCTTCAATGTGTGTCAAACATAGTCTGTCTGCCGGGCAATGCCGCTGTGAATTGACGCCACCGATAATAAATACTTGGTCGTCATCGATACGCTCACTAATGCAGTTTCTAAAAAGAATGAAAAAGGTGGTACCTTCGGTGCATCTAAGCGAACGACTAACCACAAAGTTCCGACGATTAGGGAAGAGCACCGTTCAGTAGCGACTCGAGTCTTCCGTCCCCATAATTACAGTGTGTCCCGGTGAGTGCTTTTGAATCGTTGCAAATCTACTCGCAAATGAAAAAGCATGTGACCTTCGAAGCCGATAGCTGTTCTTGTCGAGGCACAAATTATTGTGATCATATTATATAAGTTATTTTTCAAAAACAATACCGCTATTATAGGAATTACTATGGTGCTATATAAAACTAAAGTAGTCATTGCCCAATAAAACTCATCTTTACTATCATTGCCTGATTATGATCTAAGTCAACAAAGTCGGTATACCCAACGAGGTAGTTTTACAATATCACAATCACGGAACATGTTGAACATTGTCGCATAAACGTTTTCAGTGTTCCAGTGTCTAAACCGATACCTGTAAAATTATCACAACCGTGAACATATATTCCATCATCCGCATTACCCTAACGTCCTCTCTATCTTGATGTTTCCTTATATCGAAAATAACAGAACAACCAAGACATGTCGGTGATCTCTGATACGTCAATGTGATTCAAATCAGCATCCGGACCTGACGTCGTAGTTCCTGACGTATTAGTTCCTTTAATTCATCTTTTGGTAGGTCGTTGATATGTCGTTCTGGAACATATAAAGGTCTAGTTTTTGACGTGATGGTAGTCCATTGTAAACTACAAATTGTTGTGCTTTCACCAATTGTCTTTGTGTCGCCGGTTTAACCGGGTTATTATGACGATCCGTAGCATGCTGCACGTACGCCGTCTTCCGACCATCTATAATCACACAGCTCACCAAACTGACACTACCGACAATCTCGTTGGGCACCTTTTTCCCATATCGACTGCTGGCAATGATCACTTGTCGGCCGTCGCTGTGTCATCGGTCGTTCGTCATTAACCATTGCATATCAATAGGTTCACCGCGTCGTTCACCTGCAACTGTGCGTCACGGCACTGTTCTAAAATATCTTAGTCTTCCATAATTTTACTTAAAAAATTTCAAACGTCGACCTTATGACTCTTTACCTTTTGCATATTGCTTCGGGTCACCGTCGTCGAGCAACAATGTCATATGCTTATTATTGTATTCTTCTGTACACGGTATAGTGATAGTCGGCTCATTGGAACACCATACCGCAATAGAGTCGCATTGCGACATAGTTTCGTGTCTTTTCCTTTACTACGGCCCACGATGCGGTGTTGAACTTTACATAGTCTCGTCCGTGGTTGTTCTTACGACCGTGTTTTTCGTACCTTATACAATTTACTATTTCACGTTCTACAATAAAATCATAACGTGCGTCGCAGACCATAAGTACGTTGACTGTATATCCTGCCTCTACAAAGCGTGCAAGAACAGCGAGTTCGGCTGCATTGCCGATTTGTTGTTGTTTTGTCATATTTTTGTTTTTCTTAAAGACCACAAAGTTGTTTTGGTACTGTTTTGAATTCGCCCGACATATTACATTTGTCGCTGAGACGCAGTCGATGTAGCTCGGATCGATTTTATGAATTTTGCACGTCACAACTCGGTACTTGCGAGTGAGCTACTACTGCACCGTCTGGGAATACCTTCAACGTTGTCAGCGTAACGATAATAGACTTCCAAGTTATCGGTTTGTTCTTTTTGTCTATTAAATACATCAAACGTGGCCTTCACGTCCGAAAGTGCGTCGTGAACATTCAGACAGACTCTTCCATCGACTGTCCTGTATGTTTTCATAAAGTACCTTCCAGGTCGGTCAGTTGATTCTGCTGTTAATCAAGAAAGGGTCGAAAATAACTCGGTCGGTGAAATTGAGCAGACTTGCCATATCGTCCCAGTTCCTCATTCAGCGGATATCAAAACTGTTACCGTTGAATGTCAGTACCGCATTCTCTTTCGGATTTGCCGAAGAACTCTACGATTTGTCGGCAATATCTTCAAAAATGCGGGTACTGTTCCAGTTGTTCGGTGTGATACCGTGTTTGAAATAAGCACCCATACTAATCTTATAAAGGTTGGCGCCGGTTTGCGGATCTTAGGGTCGATCTCATCTACTACGTCATTTGTTTTCGCATCGTATTTAATAGCTGAAAACTGAATAATCTGATCTGTCTCTCGATGCGGTCCGGTACATTCGATGTCCGAATGCTACGATATACTTGTAATTTGACTTTTCATTTCTTAATAATATTTGGTGCCCGATGTGCAAAACTATCTTCACAGTCTACACTGTAGCCGGTGAGCTTATCCTAAGACTGTTTGCTTCACTATCGGACTGCAGGTTCATAAAGCATATCCCAAAAATTCAGGCTACTTTCCTTACATTCAGGAAATTCACTTGCAAGTATGTCAAATTGTTTCTTTGTCATAGTTCAGTACAGTTTCTTCTGTGGCCAATTTAGCGCCTTACGATCTATAGCCCATAATAATTGCCACATTTGCTGAGGTAAATACAGACATAGGGATAGTTAATCATCTTCGCCTGCCTTACCTACGACACCCAGAATCTTCTTTTACGATCGTGCGGGCATAAATACATCGTGACCGCATTTATCACACTTTACATTAGGGTAGTCTCTTGGATCTGCAAACCTATTCAAATTTGGTTGTTCCATTTAATGTAGCTTGATTTGTTTATATGAATATAGCGCACTTGCGCACAAATCAATAGTGACAGCATTGATTTCAGTACAGTTTGTACAAAATCGCTACTTGTTCGGTGCATAACGATTTCTGGAAGTCTTTTTACCTTCAAAACGCTATTACATTTTGCTTGTAAACTGTCGTCCATATAGGATCACATGTCGTTTGTGTGCGCACGATACACCATGTAGTCTAAAATACCGTCTTTTGATTGGTAATACTCAGTACACTATCGTGTCGTTATAGTTTGTTATATCAACATCATGAGACTGGCGTGTCGTTAAGATTTATTCGTAATATACCGATTGCTTCTTGTATCATACTAAAAATGGTATTCTGGGCTGTTCACAACCTTTATTGCCGTCTCGTTTATGTCGGTAAATGGTTTAATCATAGTATCCTTTATATAGAACAGTTACGAGATGAAAATCAGCAATAATCAAAAATGTAGAAAATTTGCCTCTAACGCACGATTTTTCTTGGACCTTGGTAGTACCAAGCTACATGTTGAGTGCGTTAGAGAGCCTTAAAAGTGCCCTTTTGCAGGGACGTCACAGTCCAGCATACATGTAGCGAAACAGAAACCGTCGAAATCAGCTCATTTTTACAGGAATCTGCACAGTCAGATTTTTATATAACAAATATAAACCGACACAATGGCACGATCGCTAATGGATACAATACGAGAACGAGGTAGAACATCATCCGGAAAGAACCCGGATCAGGAACGGCCGTCGCTTGTTGTCTCTCGTTTCCGGTGCGTTGGTGTCTTTGTTGTACGGCGTTGATGTGTCTCCGAGACGGTGACGACCTGTCGTCAAAAGCCAGGCGTTGGGATCGAACAGAAACTCGTTATATAGTCTTATCGCAGATATTAAACGTACTAGAGTAGAAACGACGGCAATACATCTACGATGCTGTGTGAATTCGGACCTACTGCGGAAAATAAAATAAAGTTTGACATCTAATGCTATATTGGATAGTTTATCTAAATAAATATTACTACTCTGTAAAGGTCATTGGATTTTCTCAGTCAAATCCAGACTTATATCGTTGATTGACAAACAGTGGAATATCAAGTAACAGTAGCTGACGGTACCTAACATTGTTGACTTACATTTTCGTGCGAAGGCGACGGTGTGACGATCTTAACCGTTGTGAAAATTTGTCGAGTTAACATCAGTTCTACGAGTTTGAAGCAATTTCAACTGTTCATGATGTCCTTCGCGATAAACAACATCAGGTACTACAATAGATGATGAACGAGCTTCGGATCGTATAAGCACTATAATAGAAAGTCTAGATAAAGTTCTAAAAAGTATTAAAATGAGTTGAGCCCAGAGATTTCAATAAACTAAAAGGTAAAAGAAAATAGTAGACAATGTTAACGATTCATTTACCCGACTAGAATGTTTGACGGTACTCAACTGAGATCTAGTAGATTCAATAAAGAACTAAATAAGAACGATAATAACGACGACGAATACGGTCTAGGATTGATAGTTAGTTTTATAAATGTTGTAAATTCAATTATCACGTCGAATGCCGTTGCACAACATAAGATAAATAGAGGATTCGGAAGGTTGCTTGCGGTGTAACAAACAGATTGGTTAATTCTATCAGTACTAGTGTTTCTATTGCAAATGGTGGAATGGATAACATTAGAGACCATTGGAATCTCTTTTAAGTCGTATAGCCTGTTCATAGACGCTTCGTTGAAGACAGCCGATATGTCGTTTTGAAATTGTTTTTATTAAAGAGAAAATTAGGAATTTCAAGTAAGATATTCAACAAGCGTTGTCAATCTACTGTCGTCGATGTCGGATGTTGTTAATAGGTTATACATTGCCACTTTAGACGAAGACCAACAGAACTGCAGCTGGGTAATGTGACGTATAGTGCATTTTAATAGTACAATGAAAAGAATAAATGAGTGCTATCAACCTAAAAACTACTGTTGTCTCTCTTATAAAGTTGAAAATTGCATAAAACTACACAAGGGTATCAATGGCATTATTGACATATACTAACAGACAATAATGTAGATATTAACGAGACTACACAATCAATTAAACAAATACTTAGAACTTTGCACCCGGTCTAAAACTTGTGTTCGACAATTGCGACTGGTTAACGATTCGGTATCGGTAGACTCGATAAGTCGATAAAAGAACCTTGTCCGGCGCCGTTAAAGGGGCTAGAAGCGCTGGATACAAAGTAGTCGGTAAGAAGACGGGTAAGAACGTCGGTCGTTTCATCCGCGGTTTCATGCACACTTTCCACTATCGACGATGCTGCTATCAATAAGGCTAAAGAGTCGACAATAGTCTTCGCCGCAGTAGTTGGTGTCGGTCTGCATTGCTCGCGTAGGTGCAGCGTCTATGTTAATATCTTGAAATCGATAATAGCCTTCGCTGTGGGATTACCGTTGTTTTGATTAAAAAGGTGTATCGAAACAGCAGCGGCTAAGATGAACGGTGTTGAAAAATCGACGATTCGTTAAACGCATTTATGGGATTCGTTATCGGATCGACGTGGGTGATGCTGATTGGGTCGTTAGTTATGGGATTCGATGAATCTAAAACAGTCTCAAAGAGTTTTGTTGTGTATGCCTATTATTTACAACCGGGTTGACAGGCATATATTACCTCATCTCTAAGATGGCGAACGACGAAAGCGAGAAAAAGGTTATGTCGTTCTATATGATGGTCGCCAGTTCGGTGCCTGTAATGATGCTGGGGGTCTTACTTCATGCGTTATATTCAATTAGAAGATATAGAAAAGTTCATCGGGGAATGGCGGTCTTTGTCGGGGTGTGACTTATGCGTTTTATTTGGTTAACAAAAGTAGTTAAAGATGAAAATGTTCTACAAAAGCATATGCAGTTCTCATACTAGTCGCCGTATCGGGTGCTATTATGGTTGTCGGTGCAATGGTGTCTAAATTGATAGATTGGGGTAATCTATTAGCGTTCACTGTATCATTATCAGCATTCATTTTGCTGTTTGTGGTGCCTACAAAATGTTATATAAAGCAATAGGCAAAGAAACAATAACAATCGTAAAACTTTATGATCTTGAGTAGCGCTGTCGGGTACTATTTTGATAGCGGGGAGCAATGGTGTCTAAACTGATTGACCCTATAGGTCTTATAACGTTCACAACATCGTTGGCATTGTTCTTATTGGGTGTAGGGAAGTATACAAGATGCTGTCGAAAACAATGGGTGAGAACCGGTAACGATAGCAAAAGACTTTATAATCTTAATAGCGGTGTCGGGTACAATCTTGTTTATTGGGCGGTACGTTGATGAACGTTATAGACACAGATGGCGCGTAACATTTACAGTAACCTCGGACTGTTCCTATTAGGTGTAGGACTTGTATGTAAGATAAGCGGATCTTATGGTCGACGGCGCATTTAAAAGCATGCTCGCGACTTTCTATCCTTGTCGCTGTCGGGGCGCTACTCTTAGCCGGCGGTGCTATACTTGAATTGATGGGTCGAAAAGTATCGCACATGTTATTCTGTTCGGTGTATCGCTGCTATAGGGGATTTATATGGGGTATTTATGAGATATATAAAAAGAATGCAACGAATATCGGTGTCGCATTCAGTGTCGCTGCTGGATTTGCATTGTTATTGGTTGCGGTGTCGGGTGTCTGTGCTATTGGCTGGTGGTGCTATCGTGAACTAATGGGTTGGCAAGGTATCAGCGCCGTCAGCCTTGTTTGAAGTGTACTACTAATAGGTTTCGTCGGCGGACTAGCCCACGGATATATAAACAGACGTACACAAATATCAATGTCCATACCACGGCACTGGCATTAGGTTTGTTGGTTGCTATTTCTGCCGCTACGTTGTTGATGAGGTAAGTTCGTTGCCGACGACAAAGACATGTGATTGGGCAGTTCAGGTATGCAGCGATAACAGTGTTGTTTGTCGGCGGTATGTCGGCTGTAATGTTCTTATTAAGTCAAATAAAGGGTAATCTGGTCAAGGTGGACTCGACCAGTACTAGCTATCGCCGGCGTCACATGGTTGATGGGTAAAGCCTTGCAGAGGTTGCCCTAGTCGCTCGTATCGCATCTGCTGATGAGATTAAAGACGTATGATGTTGATGGGCGGTCTTGTTATCGCCGGCGTGACCGCTATCACAGCCGCGTTGGGTGCTGTAACAAGCGGTGTGGGTGCGCTGCTGTTGGGTGCAGGTGCATAGCACTGGCGGGTATAATCGGTTGTATTTGCTATCAGTGATAAATGGTACGTAACATTGCGTAACGCTACAATACTAAACAATGACCTGAAAATAGACTTTGATAAGGTAAATGGTCTCGTCACGGGTATGTTTTGATATCGCTGTTAATATGGTGAAAATCAGCGCCAGTGGACACTGATGGTAAAAAGCAAAACTGGTGAGTAGTACCATAATGGATCTTATCGGATCAGGTCCTGTTGCTCAGGTAGTCAAAGACTTTGCAGATCTTAGATTCCTGTATAACGGTACTAAATTAGCCGGGTGTGTTACTATCGCTGACGCTGCCTTCAAAAGTCGCTGAACAATGTAGAAAATATTATCTTAGCCGTTGTGAAGACCGCTGGTAGATACTGTCATGAAAAATCCAGACCTATTTGGTGCGGTGGATCACTTCAGTAACCCGTTTGTTGATACACCGACTGTGAACGCTGCGGAGATGGTGGGACATGTGGGTAACTCGTTAGGTGGGTAGCACAGGGTGTTAGAGACTTAGCTGAACTTAGATTCCTGTATGTAGCACTGAAATTGACGAGGCTACATTGCGTTAGGTAATGAGACGTTCCAAAAAGTTACTAGGCAAACGTCAAGAGTCTATATTGGCCGTTGCAGAACCTATCGTATCGACTATTAAAGACCATGCAGAATTGTTTGGAGGAGGTAGCTGGTTTTACAGAAACACCTGCGGAAAAACGCTTGCGAAAGATGGTCGGTAAAGTGGGTAGTTCACTGGGTAAAGTGGCAGAAGGTGTTGAAAGACTTGTCGAACTTAAAATACCCGTATATAACGGTACAACAGTAGCGGTTATATCGCCTTAGAAATAGTGAAAGCATTCAGTAAGGTCTCTGACAACGTTCGTGAGTATCATATTAGCCGTTGCAGAACCTATCGTGTCGACTATTAAAGACAATCCTGATTTATTCAAAAGAAGGTACATTTAACGACAGTCCGGCTGTGAATGCAGCGAAAGCCGTTGGTGAAATAGGAAAAGGCATTAACACCGTTGGCGATGGGTGTTCAGTTCTGGTCGATGTTGAAGATTTTGCCCGTCTGACGAGGTGAAAAGATAAAGGAATACATCACATTGAGAGCGACCAGTTCACTTTAAGTAGCTATAAATATCAAACGTGTCGTCGAAGCGGTCGCGGTGCTCTTGTCAACACAGTAAAAGAACAGTACGTTCATATTCGGTAGCTGGAACGGTGGTATTGTATCAGCAGACGCACCGGCATTGAATGCGATCTAAGGCTATCTTGTTGGTTTCCAATTCGTTATCTCCAATAGCACAATGTTTGGCATATTATGCGTCGGGTAAAATTCCCTATTATAACAGGATATGATGCGAACGGTAAACCTATTATAGACTTGTCCACTACACTGTCCAGGACACGATGAAGGTGGCACAACAGAATATCAAGATATTTCTCACTGCTATATTAGATGTATTAAAAGACGTACAAGGTGATTTCGGCGGCGACTGGTTCGGTAGCGAGGTCAGATGTAGAGCGAGCAAGTAAGGCTGTTACAGAAGTAGCAGGTCGTTAAAAGACGATGGTTGACGTTGTCGGTAACATGTCTAAAACGGACTTTGCTACTGTCAATGCTCAGGTCAACAAGACACAACAAAACATCAAGCCTGTTGGGTGGTATTGTCGGCATTATCGGGCTGTTCGGTGCGGAAAACACACAAAATGCCGATGGGACTACTAGAGCCGACCATGGTTGGTTTTGCATCTTTATGGTCGAAACGGTCTCGGGACGTCTGTGCGAGAATATATAACAACGAAATCAGAGGGATCTTAAAAAGCGATAGATGGTATAGTAGATGCGTCGAAGGAACTTAATAAACTGTATACTTCTGTTTTCGGCACTACAAGATACAATAACATCTAATAAAAAGAATACCGACGCGTTTATTAGAAAGATTACTGTTAACGGCAGCAAAGAGCAACAGTATGCTAGTGTAAATTCGTTAATGGCAATTACAACAGTCTTCTCGGCTATAGTAGATAATATAGACAAAAAGAACTGTCAGCAATGCTTCGGATGTAAAGAAACATCGCTGGTGATCGATACATTCACCGACGGTTCGGAGATATTCTGAAGTCACTTACTAAGGCAATACGGTCGACAAATAGTTTTGTAGCGTCGATCGCAGCGCGTTGGGTAACTACAAGCTGTATTAAACGAGTATAAGAGCGAGTATGTTGAAAATGGTCGCTATCTTTAGGGCATTGGATCGGCTTCGATGCGAGATATTGCAGACACAACAATGTACCAGGACAGGAGGCGTTTAATCTGCTTAGGTGAGGCAGACAGCACGCTGAACGCGAGGCGGCGGTGGTTATTCTATCCTCGCAAAGGGTATTCTCGCGAGTGCCGGGGCCGAAGCTTTCGCTGAGGCAGAACCAGACGTTCGCTCGGCATGCCGCTATTGTAGGTGGTACGTCCGATCTATCGAAATATGCTGTGAAGGTCCGGTAATTGAATAGACTGAATGACGGTTTTGCTATCGAAAGCGCAAAATAACCTGGCGAAAAGTTAGGAAACGTGAGATAAGCTCACCCGTGCCGTTGGCTGTGCGGTTGACCGGTGTTCTTAGTAGACTGGTTAAAGAGAAATAGAACGTGCAGAAAAGACTATCAATAACGCCGATAAGATGCCAGGTTCGTCGCTTTTGGTATGATCAAGAAAATCTGTTAGGACGTCGAGAGATTGTGGACAGAAACTCGTGTGAAGTGAACCAAGGCATGTTATTGCCGATGCCACATTAGAAGGCGGCGGTACCGATTTCGGCAGGGCGTCCCTAGTTCCAAGCGCGACAATGAACGTTTCGGCGCCGTCGGTTTACAATGCCGATACACCTACACCGACTCATAAACAAAATAAAAAGAACGATAGTATAGGTCTTTACGGAACAACGAAGCATCAGTGCCAACAACGACGTACTTGTTCGTAAATTGAAAAGGTCGAAAGTAGTACAAAATCAAAACCTCTAAATCTGCCCTGTAACGCACGATTTTTCTTGGACCTATAGTACTACTAAGGTCAGTGCATTGAAGTGCGTTAAGAGTGTTAAAAGTGCCTTATATTCACTCTGTGAACACTCAACACAGCGTTGTCACGAGCTTTAGGTATTTGTATGTCCTTATGCAAAAACAGGAAATGTACAAAATCGAGCCAAATGGTAGTGATTTGTTGTATAAAACAACTATTGTAAATATACAAATATAGTAAATAAATGTGATAACAGTGAAATTGACCTAGTATAAACTCTACCGGTATTTGTGTTAACGAACATGGTACGAACGGAGCAAAAATAAGTTCTATATATAAGACCGAATACACGACGAAAAGGGACAGGGTACAAAATTGAGCAATTTTAAGTTCTTGTTGTACGATAAAAGCATCAGTAGGGACAAACACAGAAAACGAGGTGTGTAAAAACAAATTTCTTATATATAACGAATCATATTAAAACAGTACTTAAATCGGCTGTTCGAAGGTGGAGTTAGCTACGATATGAGAGTATATATGGAAAGGTATCTCGTAGCGGTTCATTATCGACACTCGATTGTTCGACTAGCGGTCATAAATTATCTTATTCGCGGCGCTTGGGTCGCTTTCATATATCTATATACCATAGTGCCGCCCTCGGAAGCGAAAACATGCCACTGGTAGAGGTAACGCCTCGAAGGAACTAATATCGAATACTTTCTTGGCATTGCATGTCTAAAATGAGTGTACTAAAGAAGGTAGACGACATCGCAGATACCTATTTTCCATGTCTATCTAACTTATCAAGTTTTATAATGAAAGAAAGAAAAATTTTATATCTTTCCTCAAGAAATAATGGTACAACGCATTGATGTCAGTGTAAGGCTGAGGGTATCGAGTGATTAAACTGTATTGGGTTAAAAGACTTTTGTCTCTGACAAAGTATTTGTAATTAAATTAGGAGAACGAATTTTAAGTGGAAAATAGTGAGAGTTATGACAAGTTAAGAATAGATTGGACAGGTATTCACCAGACTTTTTGGTATCTAACATCTTGGATCAGTGTTGGATATACTGAGGGAACATTCTACAAAAGCATGTTATTGATAATAGTTGTGGTGATGGTGCATTTCTGTGCTGTATAGTTGATGGGTATTGTAGATTACATTGCTCAAAATGAATCAATTCTTGGGCTTTAAAGGGACTTAGAGGTATATTCATGGTGTTGAAATCGACACTATTATAGCATGATAACGTTTGTAAAATTTGGATACAATTGTTTCAAAGTTTGCATTCAAGATGTTAAGTGGAATATATTAAATTGCAATGCTTTATCTGTGTGCAGTGTTTTGATAACATGATGGATTTTGTGATTGGCAACCACCATACGTGGTACACAATTTGGTCTTAGTGAAGATGTCAAGTCATTTGGCTTTGGTATTTATTTGTAC
>BNJU01003745.1_pt1 | contig 159191 bp, 170 predicted proteins | sample 8539281 | NCBI WGS metagenome assembly BNJU01 (sample SAMD00202456, study PRJDB9452) | human saliva metagenome | isolation source: human saliva | place: Japan
TTTCCGCCACCGATTCTTTAACAAAATCAGGCAAATCCACAGATTCTTTGATGTATTTAGGCAAAATTTACAGATTCTTTGAAGAAATCAGGCGCGCGGTGGACTCGTGCTGCGGTCGCGCGGTGGGCGCGCGGTGGGCGCGCGGTGGGCGCGCCACCTGACTGGCGAGAAACCCCGTCCACTAGCAGCGCTTTCGCACAAGAAAACCTGGTACGCACACGAAGTGGATACTGGGCGGAAGGCGCGTTTGTGCAGCTAGCGCGGTCGTGACGCGTGTGGTGCGCGAGTCGCAACTCGTACGTGATCCTTCGCACGTGGTTCAACGCCACTCACGCAAAAACCCTCCCGCGCGAAGATGCGCAGGAGGGTTTGCAAGTTGGATTAAGCCGTATGCTAGAGCTTGATCTCGATATCGACACCAGCTGGAAGGTCGAGACGCATAAGCGAATCAACGGTAGAAGCGCTTGGGTCGAGAATATCGATGAGACGCTTGTGAGTACGCATCTCAAACTGATCACGGGAATCCTTATCCTTGTGTGGTGAGCGGATAACGGTGTAAAGGTTGCGCTCGGTTGGCAGAGGGATAGGACCGGAAACACGCGCACCTGTCTTCTGTGCGGTGTCAACAATCAGCTTAGCGGACTGATCAATGACCTCGTGATCATAGCCCTTGAGGCGAATCCTGATCTTCTGGCTTGACACTTTGGGTACCTCCATACATGAGCTAGAGCTCGTGGTCGTTTACTTAGGATGCAGAGCCGCCGTTTTTGGCGACAATCTCTTCGCGTACAGCGTTAGGAACGGGCTCGTAAGAATCGAACTGCATGGTGTAGCTCGCACGGCCCTGGGTCTGGGAACGAAGGTCGGTTGCATAACCGAACATCTCACCAAGAGGCACCTTAGCGCGGATGACCTTGGCGTCCATACGATCGTCCATACCCTCAATCTTGCCACGACGGGAAGAAAGGTTGCCCATAACGTCGCCCATGTACTGCTCAGGTGTCTCAACCTCAACAGACTCAACAGGCTCGAGAAGGACTGGGTTGGACTTCTTGAGAGCATCCTTAATTGCCATAGAACCAGCAATCTTGAATGCTGCCTCAGAGGAGTCGACCTCGTGGTAAGAACCGTCAACAAGGGTGACCTTAATGTCGACTACTGGGTAACCAGCAATGACGCCGTTCTCAAGAGCCTCACGAATGCCCTTATCGATAGATGGGATGTACTCCTTAGGAATAACACCACCGACGATAGCGTTGACAAACTCGTAACCCTTGCCCTCTTCCTGTGGCTCAAGGTCGATGACTGCGTGGCCATACTGACCCTTACCACCGGACTGACGGACAAACTTGCCCTCAGCGTGGCTTACTGCCTTACCAGCAGTCTCGCGGTAAGCAACCTGTGGCTTACCAACGTTGCAGTCAACCTTAAACTCACGACGGAGACGGTCAACAATAATCTCAAGGTGAAGCTCGCCCATACCAGCAATGATGGTCTGGCCGGTCTCGTGATCAGTGTGAACCTGGAAGGTTGGGTCCTCTTCAGCCAGCTTAGCAAGGCCGATGGACATCTTCTCCTGCTCAGCCTTGGTCTTAGGCTCAACAGCAACGTCGATAACAGGATCTGCGAAGCTGATGGACTCAAGGATGATTGGGTTCTTCTCGTCACAAAGAGTGTCACCAGTAGTGGTGTTCTTCAGACCAACGCATGCAACGATGTCGCCTGCGGAGCACTCGTCACGATCAACACGGTCGTTTGCGTTCATCTCAAGGATGCGGCCAAAGCGCTCACGGTTGTCCTTGACGGAGTTGTAGACGTAAGAACCTGCCTCAGCCTGACCAGAGTAAACACGAATGTAGGTAAGCTTACCAACATAAGGGTCAGTCATGATCTTGAATGCAAGAGCGGAGAATGGCTCCTTAACGTCTGCGTGACGAACAGCCTCGTCACCCTTAGGAGTGACACCGTCAATCTCTGGAACATCCAGAGGACTTGGAAGGAAGTCGATGACTGCGTCCAGAAGCTCCTGAATACCCTTGTTCTTGTAAGCAGAACCAACAAAGACAGGGTTAATCTGACCAGCAAGAACGCCAGCACGAAGAGCACCCTTAAGGGTCTCAACGTCAACCTCTTCACCCTCGAGAACAGCCATCATGACGTCCTCAGAGAAGTCAGAAGCTGCCTCAAGAAGCTCTTCACGCTTCTCAGCTGCAATCTCTACAAACTCTGCAGGAATCTCGTCGAGTGGCTCAGGGTAAATCATGCCCTTAGCATCCTCTTTGAAGTCCCATGCAGTGTTGGTGACAAGGTCGATAAGACCCCAGAAGTTGGACTCAGCGCCCATTGGGACCTGAGCTGCAATTGCGTTTGCGCCGAGGCGGTCGCGCATGGTCTGGATTGCACGGAAGAAGTCTGCGCCTACGCGGTCAAACTTGTTGATGAATGCAATACGAGGTACGCCGTACTTGGTTGCCTGACGCCAAACGGTCTCGGACTGTGGCTGAACGCCTGCAACTGCGTCGAAGACTGCAACTGCGCCGTCCAGAACACGAAGAGAACGCTCAACCTCAGCGGTAAAAGTCAACGTGACCTGGGGTGTCGATGATCTGGATGACGTGGTCTTTCCAGAAGCAAGTGGTAGCTGCGGAAGTAATGGTTACGCCGCGCTCCTGCTCCTGAACCATCCAGTCCATGGTTGCTGCACCGTCGTGGACCTCACCAATCTTGTGGGTCTTACCGGTGTAGTAAAGAATACGCTCCGTAGTGGTGGTCTTACCAGCATCGATGTGAGCCATGATGCCGATGTTGCGGAGGTCTTTAAGATTGTACTTAGTCTTAGCCATTTGTTTGCTACTCCTGAATTCCGACTAGAAGCGGTAGTGGGAGAAGGCGCGGTTGGCCTCAGCCATCTTGTACAGGTCCTCACGGCGCTTGACGGATGCACCTACGCCGTTAGTTGCGTCGATGATCTCGTTTGCAAGACGCTCTGCCATGGTCTTCTCTTTACGGCTACGGCTGAAAGTGACCATCCAGCGGATAGCAAGAGTAGTTGCACGGCGGGAGTTGACCTCCATTGGAACCTGGTAAGTAGCGCCACCAACACGCTTAGGCTTAACCTCGAGTGTTGGGCGAATGTTATCCATAGCCTTCTTGAAGACAGTGAGGGCATCCTCGCCAGTCTTCTCTGCGACGATGTCAAATGCACCGTAGACAATGCGCTCTGCGGTTGCTTTCTTGCCGTCGAGAAGGACCTTGTTAATGAGCTGGGTTACCAGACGATTGTTGTAGACGGCGTCAGGCATAACCTCACGACGTACTGCTGCTGCGCGACGCGGCATATTAATCTCTAAGAACTAGTTCGAGTAGTGGACGTGATTACTTAGCACGCTTAGTGCCGTAACGGGAACGGCCCTGAGCACGATTCTGAACTGCTGCGCAGTCGAATGCACCGCGAACAACCTTGTAACGAACACCAGGAAGGTCACGGACACGGCCGCCACGAACCAGAACAATGGAGTGCTCCTGGAGGTTGTGGCCCTCACCAGGAATGTAAGCGGTTACCTCAATGCCATTAACAAGACGAACACGAGCAACCTTACGGAGTGCTGAGTTAGGCTTCTTTGGCGTAGTGGTGAAAACGCGGGTGCAAACACCACGCTTCTGTGGGTTGTGCTGAAGAGCGGCGTTCTTAGACTTTGACTTGACGCTCACGCGGCCCTTACGTACGAGCTGGTTAATAGTAGGCAAGATCTTCTCCTTCTTATACCTATCTACCTGCAGTTTTACATATTCGAAAGGCGACACAGCACTGTCCCCTTGGAATTACGCAGGGAAGTACTTTACGCTGATGAAGCCACATGTCAACAAGCCACTGTGCCGGGCGTATCCATACTTCATAGAAATTACACGAGTAGCAAATATTAGTTTTAGATAAAGGAGTCTTTGTTTTCAAAAACTATAAATTTGGCGAGAAATGCCTTGGTTAAGGACGACTCTAAGTTCAGGGGACTAACTTCAAAACAGCAATTACTTCTTCGCCGTCTTTCTCACCCGTCTCAACAAATCCATATGAACGATAGAGATCTTGCGCGACCTTATTTTTGGGTTCATAGGAAAGCCAACAAAACTCTGCTTTTCCACAGGGAAAGGTACGTATAAACTCCAACGCAAGCCTGAGTGCTTCTTTGCCGTATCCCCTACCTTGGAATTTTGCATCAATCATCAGACGTCGAAGATCGTAATTATTTTGAGCTATTGCTGGAGCCCTGTCCCAACTGCTATCTGGTCCAAACCCAATCATCAAAAACCCTATTGGTAAATCATTCTTGTATATACCAAAAGGAAAAATCTGTCCGTTTTCTGCCTTGGCTATATAGGCTTCGATAAGACTTATATCATTTCCAGCAACAAAACTTTGCTGGTCCTCGGACACCTTGAGCTTAAGAATGTCCCACACGTTTCTTCCGTTTATGTGCTGAAGACTTAACATACGGTATCAATCAAAAAATTCATTGCTCGTTGATATAAAAAGCGACAAACTTCTACTTTCCTAGTGCTGATGAGCAGCGTGAGCAAGACCAACGCTAATAAGCGTAATGACATGATCATCAGCAAGAGAATAAATGACGCGACGACCATCTCTTTTTGCAGCTACCAGACCACGATCGCGCAGAAGGCGAAGCTGATGAGAAGTAGCAGACTGAGAAACAGAGAGAAGCTCCTGCAGTTCAGTTACACTCTTCTCGCCCAAAAGAAGAGCTCCCAAAATCTGGAAACGTGTAAAGTCAGAAAGCGCATCATAAATTTGAGTGGCATCATAGATGATATCGTCATTAGTAAGAAACTCGTGCAGTTGTTCTTCAGAAACGCACTCGCAAATATTGTTTGTATGCTCACACTCGTGAGAATGATTAGTCATGATACTTCCTACTCTTTACAACTCAAAACTCTGAGTACACAGGGCTTCTCGCTAAATATTGTTTGTAATGTACCTTAGTATATACCGACTCTGCGTCGTTCAAGCCTATAAAAAGAGGACTCCAGCTAACGGCTGAAGTCCTCTTCTGTATCGGAGTCAATCTCCGAAAAAGTTTGATGTATCAGGCGAGATTATTTACTCGTCTTCGCCGTCTGCCTCAGCGTCCATACGGACAACCTGATTGAGAAGGTCATCCAGAGAACCAAGGTCCTCGTTGATTACATCAGGGCTAACCTCGTCGGAAGAAGAACCGATGAGTGTCTCGGTGTAATCAGAGTGAGTGGATGGAGCTGCAGAGCCCAGCATCAAGCCGCCATCGCCTTCTGGCGAGAAGACCATGTTGAGCAGCTGAGAAAGATCCTCAGAATCTGCCTCATCCTCTTCTGGCTCAAGGATGTAGAGGAGGTTACGAGCCTCAAGGCCATCGCGGAGCTCCTCGATTGCCTTTGCACCAATACCATCGATGCGAAGCAGATCTTCCTCGGTCTTACCGATAAGATCGCCTACGGTCTCAATGCCAACCTCGCTGAACTTGTTGGTCCAACGCTGTGACACGCCAAGATCGTCGAAGAGGTACAGCTTTGCGTCCTCGCTTGAAAGCGTGCGGCCATTCTTGGAGTAAACGCCACCGTTGTAATCCTCGTTGACCCAGTCAAGCTGCTTAGGAAGCTGCTCCTCGATGTCCTTAAGCTCTGCTGGTGCCCAGTCTGGAAGAGACTTAGCAAGAGAAGAAATTGGACCATCAATCTTGGTGCCGTGGTAGGTAAGCTCAACATCGCTGTATGCGGAGAGACCAGTACCTGCAGGAATCTGCTTACCAACAATAACGTTGGACTTGAGGTCAAGCAGGTGGTCAACATCGCCCTCGATAGCTGCAGAGGTAAGAACGCCTGCAGTACGGATGAACGATGCACTGGAGAGCCAAGAATCGATAGAGCTTGCAACCTTCAGAGTACCAAGGATTGCTGGCTCTGCCTCTGGTGGAGTGCCACCAGCAAGGGCAATGTTCTGGACAGTCTCTGCAAAGACATAGCGGTCCACATACTGACCAAGCAGGTACGAAGAGTCACCTGGGTTGGTAACCTGAACACGACGAAGCATCTGACGTGCGATAACCTCGATGTGCTTATCGTTGAGTTCTACACCCTGGGAGGTATAGACGTCCTTAACGGACTCAACGAAGGTGTGCATAGTGGACTCAATGTCAGTGAGTCGACGGAGCATACGGAAGTTGACGAAGCCGCGGGTAATCTGGTCACCAGCACGGACAACAACGCCATCCTCAATACCAGGCATGAAGCGGACAGATGCAGGTACACGCCACTCCTCGATGACACGGGAAGCATCGTCTGCATCAACAATACGCAGCAGGTACTCGGTGGTCTCTGGGGTAATATGAAGAACACCAGAAACAGGAGCCAGGTCAGCCTCGCGGCCAAGAATCTTCTCGTTGACGTTGCCGACAACGTCGAACATACGAGCAACGGTAGGAAGACCCTGCGTAATATCGTCTGCGCCTGCAACACCACCGGAGTGAATGGTACGCATGGTCAACTGAGTACCAGGCTCACCAATGGACTGAGCTGCGATAATACCAACTGCAGTACCAATGTTGACAGGACGACGGGTGGAAAGATCCCAGCCGTAGCACTTCTGGCAGACGCCGTACTTAGACTTACAAGTCAGAAGCGCACGGAGCTGAACCTTAGCAAGGCCGTGCTCAACAAGACGCTCAAGATCCTGTTTGGACTCAACATAGCCACCAGCAGGGATAAGAACCTCGCCAGTGTTTGGATCGCAGACATCCTCAAGGGTGCAGCGGCCAATCAGGTCAGTATCAACAGAAGTCTGACCAGGCTTAATCAGAGGATAGGTAACTGCCTCATCAGTGCCGCAGTCCTCCTCGCGAACAATGACGTCCTGTGCAACGTCAACGAGTCGACGAGTCAGGTAACCAGAGTCGGAGGTGTGGGATGCGGTATCTACCAGACCCTTACGAGCGCCGTAGGTAGAAATGAAGTACTCGAGAGGCTCAAGACCCTCGCGGAAGTTTGCCTTAATTGGAAGGTCGATGGTTTCACCGGACATATCCGCCATCAGGCCTCGCATACCGGCAAGCTGACGAAGCTGTGTCTTAGAACCACGAGCTCCAGAGTCAGCCATCATGTAAATTGGATTGTTCTCTGCAAAGCCTGTAAGCATCTCAGAGCCGAGAAAATCGGTGCACTCGGTCCATGCGTTAACAACCTCAACGTGACGCTCTCGCTCGGAAAGGAAGCCGTCCTCGTAGTACTCGTTGATCTGATCAACGCGGTCCTGTGCCTCCTGAAGCAGCTGTGGCTTGTGTGGAGGAATGACAGCGTCCCAAACAGAAACGGTCAGACCAGCAAGAGTTGCGTAGTGGAAACCAGTCTTCTTGATGTTGTCCAGAATTGGCTCAACATCAGCCATTGGGTAACGGTCGCAGCAATCGTTGACCAGAATGCCAATGTCGGACTTAACCATCTTGTAGTTGATGTATGGGTAATCCTCTGGCAGGCACTGACGGTTGAAGATAATGCGACCAACAGTGGTCTCAAAACGCTTGGTGCCCTCAGTAACATCCAGGTCCTCATACTGACCGCGGCCAGTCATAACGCGGAAGATAGCACGATCGCTATCAGCAACGTTTGCATCCTTGGAGCTTACGCGGACAACAACCTTTGCCTGAAGATCAAGGTCACGGTTGGCTTCAATAGCCAGAAGAGCATCCTCAAAGCTTGCAAAGGTAAGAGTCTTAGCGTCATCACCGGTCTTCTCGGAAGTGAGGTAGTAGACACCAAAGACCATATCCTGAGAAGGAACGGTCAGAACCTTACCAGAAGCAGGGCTTCTGAGGTTGTTGCTGGAGAGCATCAGAATGCGAGCCTCTGTCTGTGCCTGAGTAGAAAGTGGCACGTGGACAGACATCTGGTCGCCGTCGAAGTCTGCGTTGAATGGTGCGCAGACCAGAGGGTGCAGGTGGATTGCCTTACCCTCGATAAGGACTGGCTCAAATGCCTGGATAGACAGACGGTGAAGGGTAGGTGCGCGGTTGAGAAGAACGAGGCGGTCCTGAATGACCTCATCCAGAACGTCCCAAACAACTGGGGTACCACGGTCAATAGCGCGCTTTGCGCCCTTAATGTTTTCAACCTTGCGAAGCTCAACCAAACGACGCATGACAAATGGCTTGAAGAGCTCAAGTGCCATAGCAGATGGAAGGCCGCACTGGTGCAGCTTCAGGTGTGGGTCAACAACAATGACGGAACGGCCAGAGTAGTCAACACGCTTACCCAGAAGGTTCTGACGGAAGCGACCCTGCTTACCCTTAAGGGCCTCAGCAAGAGACTTCAGAGGACGTCCACCACGACCAGTGACTGGACGACCACGGCGACCGTTGTCAAACAGAGCGTCAACGGACTCCTGAAGCATGCGCTTCTCGTTGTTAACAATGATAGAAGGTGCCTCAAGGTCAAGCAGGCGCTTAAGACGATTGTTACGGTTAATAACACGACGATACAAATCGTTTAAGTCGGAAGCTGCAAAACGGCCACCATCAAGCTGAACCATAGGACGAAGATCAGGTGGAATAACTGGAACAACGTCAAGGATCATGTTAGCTGGATCGTTGCCACCCTTGAGGAAGGCGTCAACAATCTCAAGGCGCTTAATGGCCTTCTCGCGCTTCTGCTTCTGAGCATCCTCGTTGGCGATAATAGCGCGGAGCTCCTTGGCCTCTTTCTCAAGGTCAATGTTGGAGAGAAGGTCGCGGACTGCCTCTGCGCCCATACCACCCTTGAAGTAGATGCCATAGTAGCGCTTAAGCTCGGAGAACAGACCCTCATCGGAGATGAGCTCTCTAGTCTCAAGCTGCATGAACTTCTCGAGCCTCACGACGAAGCGTCTTCTCTTCCTCGTACTCTTCCTCAAGATCAGCGACGCCTGCACGAATCTCGTCCTCAGAAAGAGGCTCAAAATCGCCAAACTCATCATCCTGTGGCTGGCCCTGCTCGCGAAGACGTGCAATCTGATCGTCACGCTCTGCGTCAAGCTCTTCGAGGTCTGCTGCAAGCTCCTCACGAAGATCGTCTACGTCAGCCTCACGTGCCTCAGTGTCAACACTGGTGATTACGTAAGATGCAAAGTAGAGGACTTTCTCGAGGTCCTTGCTCTTGATATCAAGAAGACGTGCCAGAGGGAAGCTGGTTGGGCTCTTGAAGTACCAAATGTGGCTTACAGGAGCAGCAAGCTCGATGTGGCCCATGCGGTCACGACGAACCTTTGCGGTGGTTACTTCAACACCGCAGCGCTCGCAGGTAATGCCCTTGAAGCGAATGCCTTTGTACTTACCGCAGGCGCACTCCCAGTCCCTTACAGGTCCAAAGATCTTCTCGCAGAAAAGACCATCCTTTTCTGGCTTAAGGGTACGGTAGTTGATGGTCTCAGGCTTCTTTACCTCGCCATAGGACCAACCGCGGATATCATCAGCAGACGCTAGAGAAATTTTAATAGCGTCAAATTCAGTGGAATCAAAATCTGCCACAGTCGCTACTCCTTATCGGTGGTCGCGTCGCCTACAAGTGCGGATGCACCCTCAGCGTCTTGGGACAGGTCGGAAGCGGTTACCTCAGTGAAGCCAAGGTCGTTGAGGATCTCAACAGCGTTCTTCTCCTCAGGATCTGTGACCTTTGCGGTATTTGCACGCTTACGATAGGAGATTGGCTCAATGTCAAGTGCCAGGGAGCGAATCTCTTTGACCAGAACCTTGAAGGACTCAGGAATTCCTGCAGTAGGAATGTTCTCGCCCTTAACAATGGACTCGTAGGTCTTAACACGGCCGTTGGTGTCGTCAGACTTAACGGTGAGGATCTCCTGGAGGACGTTAGCAGCACCGTATGCATACAGTGCCCAAACCTCCATCTCACCAAAGCGCTGACCGCCGAACTGTGCCTTACCACCCAGAGGCTGCTGGGTAACAAGAGGAGTAAGGACCAGTTGAACGTGCGTGGATCTTATCGTCAACCATGTGGCCGAGCTTCAGAATGTAAGAAACACCAACGGTAATTGGGCTCTTGAATGCCTCGCCGGTACGACCATCGTAGAGGGTAGTCTTACCACGCTCGTTGAGCTGTGGAACAAACTCCTCACGCATGTCCTCGCCGTACTCCTTGAGAGCCTTGTTGATCATATTGATGTTGGTGCGGCGAACAATCTCTGCAACGGACTCATCAGTAGCACCGTCAAAGAGTGGTGTTGCAACAGGAATTGGACCCTCAACGTAACGCTTAGAATCTGCGTCGTCGTCATCCCAACCGTGTGCAGCGCCCCAACCAAGATGGCACTCAAGCAGCTGACCAACGTTCATACGGGAAGGAACGCCCAGTGGGTCGAGAATAACGTCTACTGGGGTACCGTCTGCCATGTAAGGCATATCCTCAACAGGGAGAACCTTACAAATAACACCCTTGTTACCGTGACGGCCAGCGATCTTATCGCCCTGCTGGATCTTTCTGCGCTGAGCAACAAAGACGCGGACCAGGTCGTTTACTCCTGGAGGCAGGTCGTCTCCAGCCTCACGGCTGAAGCGGACAACGTCAACAACGCGACCATAGGAGCCGTGTGGCATCTTGAGGGGACGTATCACGAACATCGTGTGCCTTAGCACCGAAGATTGCACGAAGCAGGCGCTCTTCTGCGGTCAGAGCAGTCTCACCCTTAGGAGTGACCTTACCAACCAGAATATCGCCAGGGCCAACCTCAGCGCCGATGCGGATGATACCGTCATCGTCGAGGTTTGCGAGCATGTCCTCACCAAGGTTTGGAATCTCGCGGGTAATCTCCTCAGCACCAAGCTTGGTATCACGAGCATCAATCTCGTGGCGGGAAATGTTAACGGAGGTCAGAAGGTCTTCCTGAACAACACGCTCGGAGACGATAATACCGTCCTCGTAGTTGTAGCCTTCCCATGGCATGTAAGCAACAGTAAGGTTTGCACCAAGTGCCAGCTCAGAGTGGTCAACAGATGGACCGTCTGCGATTGGCTGGCCTTTCTCGACCTGCTGTCCAACAGTGACGATTGGACGATGGTTGATGCAAGTGGACTGGTTGGAGCGCTCGTACTTAGGAAGATCGTAGCGCTGAGAACCGTGCTCATCGGAGTAGATGACAACGTGAGCTGCATCAACCTCGGTGACCTCGCCGGCAAACTCTGCGCAAATAAGCTCACCAGAGTCCTGAGCTGCGCGGCCCTCCATGCCAGTTCCAACAAATGGAGCGTGGGACTGAATCAGAGGCACTGCCTGACGCTGCATGTTTGCACCCATGAGGGTACGCTTTGCATCGTCGTGCTCAAGGAATGGAATGAGGTTAGCTGCGACGGAGAGAAGCTGACGTGGAGAAACGTCCATGTAGTCAACGTCCTCAACAGGAACCTGTGCAGGTGCACCGAAGGAACCGTCGAAGTCGCGGGTACGTGCAATAACGCGGTCTGCAACAACAATCTTGCCGTCTGCGTCAACCTCAACAAACTTCTTAGACTTAGGGTCAATTGGGGTGTTAGCAGGAGCAATAATGTGATTCTCCTCCTCGTCTGCAGTCATCCAGACAATGTCGTCAGAGACAACACCGCCTGTAACCTTACGATAAGGAGCCTCGATAAAGCCGTACTCATTTACGTGAGCGTACAGTGCCAAGGAGCCGATAAGACCAATGTTTGGTCCCTCAGGAGTCTCGATTGGGCACATACGGGAGTAGTGCGAGTTATGAACGTCGCGGACTGCGGTAGGAACGTTGGTACGACGGCTGGAGCCGGACTTGTGTCCTGCAAGACCGCCAGGTCCCAGAGCAGAAAGACGACGCTTGTGGGTCAAACCAGCAAGTGGGTTTGCCTGGTCCATGAACTGCGAAAGCTGAGAAGAACCGAAGAACTCCTTGATTGCAGCAACAATTGGACGGATGTTGATCAGAGACTGTGGAGTGATGTCGTCTGCGTCCTGAGATGCCATACGCTCACGAACAACGCGCTCCATGCGGCTCATACCAATGCGGAACTGGTTCTGGACCAGCTCGCCTACGGTACGGACGCGGCGGTTGCCAAAGTGGTCAATGTCATCAAGGTGCTTAGACTCATCACCTGCATGCACTGCAAGAAGGTACTGAAGAGCTGCGACAATGTCCTCTTTGGTAAGGACACGAACATCTGCAGGAATCTCTTCCTCAAGCTTCTTGTTGATCTTGTAACGACCAACGCGAGCAAGGTCATAGCGTTGCTCGTTGAAGAAGAGGCCGTCAAGCAGAGAACGGGCGGAGTCAACAGTTGGTGGCTCGCCTGGACGCTGACGACGATAAATCTCGATAAGAGCATCCTCACGTGTAGTTGCAACGTCACGCTCAAGTGTGTTGCGAACAACATCGGAATCACCAAGGAGCGAGAGGATCTCGTCATCGGTAACAGCAATGCCAAGTGCACGGAGGAAGACGGTAGCGCTCTGGCGACGCTTGCGGTCAATGGAGACGACCAGGTGGCCGCGCTTATCAACCTCAAACTCAAGCCATGCACCACGTGCAGGAATGAACTGAGACTTGTGGACCAGAACACCGTTGTCCATCTCTGACGAGAAATACACGCCAGGTGAACGAACGAGCTGTGAAACCACAACGCGCTCAGAACCGTTGATGATGAAGGTACCGCGCTCAGTCATCGGTGGAAATCACCCATGAAGACAAGCTGCTCCTTCATCTCACCAGTCTCTTTGTTGACAAAACGGACGTCAACAAAAAGAGGTGCTTGATATGAAATGTCTTTTGCACGACACTCAGCCATTGAATTGGCAGGGTCGCCGAACTGATGGTCACCAAAGGTGACCTGCATGGTTCCAGCGCTGTTCTCAATTGGCGAGAACTCAGCGAAGGACTCTGCAAGGCCCTCTCCCATAAAGCGCTCAAATGATTCCTTCTGTACAGAAATCAGATTTGGCAGCTCCATAGCTGCGGGAATCTTACTGAACGTCCTGCGTCCAGTATGCGCCTGAGGCGTGGTGAGGGAAGTCTTTTTAGCGGTAGACACCAGGTTGTCCTCCTTCAAAAGGGTGGAAGGTGGCAATTGTCGCAACCTAGTAATTTAGTCAAGATTTTAATGCGCGTCAACAGAAAAACACTTGATTTTTTAAGACGTTTTGACTATATTATCGCGTTTATGTTTTTCAACTGCACAAACGTTATGTTGCAGGTAAATCCTTGACTAACTCGTCTTTTCTAGTTATGAAGATTTTGTGGAGAAGGTCCACGGAGACAGAAATAGCTTTCGGTGAGCGGCACTCCCCCGCCACGTCGCTTCGCATGGCGCTCCATGCTCACCGGATGCGCCCCGAGCGCACGGGTTTCTCGCCACACGCGCCGACCTTTTGCTGCACGCGCCTGAAAAGTGCAAAGAATCTGTATTTGCGCCACCGATTCTTTTGCAAAATCAGGCAAATCCACAGATTCTTTTGTAATTTTAGGCAAAAGTTACAGATTCTTTGTAGAAATCAGGCGCGAGAAAAACTAGGGCATGTCACGCAGTAAGCCAGAGCAATCACGCAGGATTTATGAGCCTGAAATGCACACCAAGTCTGAGCAAAAGTACTCAGACAAAGCGAGAAAAACAGGCAAATCGCTCAGACATGGCGAGAAAATCCGGCAAATCACTCAGACTTGATGCACTTTTCAGGCTGCAGCGAACGCATCTCAGACTTGATGTACTTTTCAGGCTATAGCGAACGTATCTCAGACTTGGTGCACTTTTCAGGCTGCAGCGAACGCACCTCAGCTCCATGCGCCCCGAGCGCACGGATTTCTCGCCAGGCAAACAAAAAAGAGGCCAGACCGAAGTCTGACCTCTCCAGTAAGCAATGTAGGATGAACTTACTTAAGGGTGACGGTAGCGCCAGCCTCCTCGAGCTGAGCCTTAGCAGCCTCAGCGTCCTCCTTCTTAGCGCCCTCGAGGACTGCCTTAGGAGCACCCTCGACGACCTCCTTTGCCTCCTTGAGACCAAGGTTGGTAAGAGCACGGACAACCTTGATGACGCCGATCTTGTTGTCGCCGAAGCCCTCGAGGACAACGTCAAAGTTGGTCTTCTCCTCTGCCTCCTCAGCAGCGCCACCAGCTGCAGGAGCAGCAGCGACAGCTACAGGAGCAGCAGCGGAAACGCCAAAGACGTCCTCAAGCTCGTGAACGAGCTCAGAAAGCTCGAGTGCTGGCATCTCTTTAAGGGCCCTCAATGATCTCATCTTTAGTGACAGCCATGTCAATTCTCCTTTTTAAACGATGCAGCCTTTGTGCTGCATCTGGGCAAAAGCCCGGCTTGTATGTGTGCGTTTAAGTGCGTCTACACTCTCACGCGGTTTGCGCCAATGCGCGGGTACAACAAAACGTTGCTTATGCAGCGTTCTTCTGATCTGCGACTGCAGAAAAGAGCGGTTGCGAGTCCACGAGCTGGACCAGCGCAAACCTGTGCAATACCGGTAAGTGGGCTTGCAACAACGAAGACAAGCTTTGCAATGAGCTCCTCGCGAGAAGGAAGGTCTGCGTAAGCCTTTGCCTCGTCAGCGGTAAGTGCCTGACCATCAGCGATACCACCAATGAACTCAACTTTCTTGAGCTTCTTGGCCTGATCGTGATGACCTTAGCGGCCTCGACAGGATCATTCTCATAGAAAACGTATGCGCAGGTACCGGCGAGCATCTCGTCAATCTCTGGCATACCAGCGTTCTTAAGAGCAATCTTGACGATGTTGTTCTTATAGACCTTCATGTGAGCGCCTGCTGCGGTAAGTGCGCGGCGAAGCTCCTGAGTCTCCTTTACGGAGAGACCACGATAGTCGATAACAAACAGGCCCTTGGAGTTGTCGAGAGAAGCGGAAACCTTCTCGAGCAAATCAAGTTTAGACTGAGCTGGCATGTAGTACACCTCCTTTATCATGTCTCGGGCACGAGCGCCAACAGGTGCGGCCCTCACATGAAAAGACCCCACTTTGGCAACCAAAGCGGGGTCTGGATGTACTAATCTCAAGACCACCTCGGCAGGCGGGAATTCCCATTAAGCCTTGGATTCAAGGCGCCGGCTGTCTTTGGCAGCGAACGTGCAACTACAAGACATCTGTCTTGCGTTGGATATTGTGCAGCAAAAAACTATCCAAGTCAAGGTTGAGTGCACAATTTCTTTCTCTTCACAAAAATTTAACGAGAAGGACGGACAAGCTGCGACGTACAGCTCGGCCACGCGCGACGCAAGAAAAATCCGGTACCTGCAAGCAGATACCGGATTAAACGTGCTAGGTACTTCTAAGCGTTTAGCTTAGTCCTCCATGAGGTTACGAACCTTGGTTGGATCAACCTTGATGCCAGGGCCCATAGTAGAGGAAATAGCAACGGTCTTGACGTACTTACCCTTAGCGCTGGATGGCTTGACGCGGATGATCTCGGAGATCAGTGCGCCATAGTTCTCAACAAGCTGCTGGACCTCAAAAGAAGCCTTGCCGATTGCAACGTGGCAGATACCAAAACGGTCTGCACGATACTCGACACGACCAGCCTTGAGCTCGTTAACCATCTTTGCAACATCCATGGTAACGGTGCCAAGCTTAGGGTTAGGCATAAGGCCACGAGGACCAAGAACACGACCAAGACGGCCAACCTTACCCATCATCTGAGGGGTTGCGATTGCTGCGTCAAAGTCAAGCATGCCCTTCTCGACCTCTGCGATGAGCTCGTCGCCACCGACGATGTCAGCGCCAGCTGCCTCAGCCTCGCGGGCCTTCTCGCCCTCTGCGAAGACTGCAACGCGAACGGACTTACCAGTGCCGTGAGGCAGAGAGATGGAACCGCGAACGTTCTGGTCAGCCTTACGAGTATCGACACCAAGGCGAATTGCTACCTCAATGGTCTCGTCAAACTTAGCAGTTGCAAGCTCCTTAGACAGGGTTACTGCCTCTTTTGGGCTGTAGAGGTTTGCACCGTCTACCTTGGCAACTGCATTCTTGTAGTTCTTTCCGTGCTTAGGCATTATGTACCTCCTGTGGTTAGCGGGCGTCTGCCCTCCCACTCCTGCATCTTCCGTCCATAGTTACGCCCTCTTGGCGAGAAACCCAACTATGTGCACTAACGTCGGATGCTCTGACAAAACAACCGTCAGCCACACAAATGGCTGACGGGAGGTAAACACTACTCGGCGATGGTTACACCCATGGAACGAGCGGTACCAGCGACGATCTTCTTTGCAGCCTCAATGTCGTTTGCGTTGAGGTCAGGCATCTTGATCTCAGCAATCTTGGTGAGCTGCTCCTGGGAGAGCTGGCCAACCTTATCGCGCTGAGGAACACCGGAACCACCCTTGAGGTGAAGCTCCTTCTTGATGAGCTGAGCTGCTGGAGGAGTCTTGGTTACGAAGTCAAAGGAACGATCCTCGTAAACAGAAATCTCGACTGGGATGATGTCGCCAGCCTTGTCCTGAGTTGCAGCGTTGAATGCCTGGCAGAACTGCATAATGTTGACCTGTGCAGCACCCAGAGCTGGTCCTACTGGAGGAGCTGGGTTTGCCTGGCCTGCAGGAATCTGCAGCTTGATAAAGTTAACAACCTTCTTTGCGGGCATGTTAAGCCTCCTGTTTGAATACGTTTGAGTCTATTCTCGCGCACTCCCGAGAAGCAATCCACAAGGGACGAGAAGTGCGGGATAAGCCGTTAGTTACTAGTCTATCAGGGAAATCTGATCCATGGTGAGCTCAACCGGAGTCTCGCGACCAAAGATGGTGAGCATTACCTTGATCTTGCCGGACTCTGCGTTGACCTCGGAGACAGTACCGTCGAAATCAGCGAGAGGACCAGAAAGAACGTGAATTGCCTGACCGACCTCAATATTGGTTGCTGTACGCTTAGGTACAGGGCTACCCGTCTTCATGCCGCCACGACGCATGATCTTATCGAACTCATCGCGACGCAGAGGAACTGGCTTGCCGTCAATGCCAACAAAACCAGTTACGCCTGGGGTGTTACGAACAACAGCCCAGGTATTGTCATCAAGCTCCATGCGAACAAGAACATAACCTGGGAAAACCTTGGACTCTTTGGTCTCGCGCTTACCGCCGTCCTTGACCTCAGTGACTTCCTCGGTAGGAATCTGAATATCAACAACAGCACGCTCAAGGCCATAGGTCTCAATACGGTGCTCAAGGTCTGTCTTTACCTTGTTCTCATAACCTGAATAGGTGTGAACTACATACCAGCGCTTAGCCATTGATTATCCCCTCAGTCCAGTAAAGGCGACGAGACCAGCAACAATGCCAGTATCAACCAGCCAAGTTACCAAGCCAAAGAAAATGATTGTTGCAATTACGGCTACAGAGAAACCAGCAAGCTCAGAGCTTGAAGGCCACACAACGCGGTGCATTTCTGTACGAACGCCTGCAAAATAAGCACCCAGGCGGCCAAGAAGCCAGGGTTAGCGTTACGCTGAATGGACTTCTCCTGCTTCTTTGCCTCGACCTTAGTGGCCTTAGCAGAAGCTTCAGGAGTAGCTTCAGTCTGAAGGGCCTCACGCTGGGCGCGCTCTTCTGCGCGAGCCTTACGTGCGCTCCTCTTATTACGCTCCTTATTTGCCATCCTACGCTCCCTTGGATGTTATACCTACATACAAACCGGCCAACCCTTATGGGAAGGCCGGTGAAGTTATCTGGCAGGCCAGGAAGGACTCGAACCCTCAACAAACGGTTTTGGAGACCGCCGCTCTACCATTGGAGCTACTGGCCTAGAACGAACCCACCTAGCCTAGCGGGTCTCGCGATGTACCGTGTGCTTGTGGCACCATGGGCAGTACTTCTTCAACTCCATACGATCTGGGTTGTTGGACTTATTCTTGTCCGTAGTGTAATTACGACGCTTGCACTCAGTGCAGGCGAGAGTAACGAGTGTACGCATTGATCCTCCTGAACACGGTCACGAGATGTATTCTCGAAATGTGACGCGGTTGCTTAGGTTAGCACCCACTACCCAGAGATGTCAATACTTTTCTCTAATTACTCTAGGCGTTCACATATTTTTTCTCGACAAAAAACCCGGCGCGCAAAAAGCACGCCGGGCAAGTTAGCAACTTTAAAAGAAGTTACTCGATGACGGTGGAAACACGGCCATCGCCGACGGTGTGGCCACCCTCGCGGATAGCGAACTTCAGACCCTGCTCAAGAGCGATTGGGTGAATGAGCTCGCAACCAACGGTGATGTGGTCGCCAGGCATAGCCATCTCTACCTTGCCACCGTTTGCATCGGTGAGCTCGTAGATGTCGCCGGTTACGTCAGTTGTACGGAAGTAGAACTGTGGACGGTAACCAGAGAAGAATGGGGTGTGACGGCCGCCCTCTTCCTTAGTAAGAACGTAAACCTCACCGGTGAACTTCTTGTGTGGAGTAACGGTACCAGGCTTGCAGAGAACCTGACCGCGCTCGATGTCCTCGCGCTTAACACCACGAAGAAGAATACCAACGTTGTCGCCAGCCTCGCAGAAGTCCATGGTCTTACGGAACATCTCAATGCCAGTAGCAACAGAGTTCTGAGTTGGCTTAATACCAACGATCTCGACTGGATCGTTGAGCTTGAGCTCACCACGCTCAACACGGCCGGTAGCAACGGTACCACGACCAGAAATGGTCATGACGTCCTCGATTGCCATCAGGAATGGCTTCTCGTTGTCACGAGCTGGTGTTGGGATGTAGGAGTCAACAGTGTGCATGAGCTCACGGATGGACTCAACCCACTTCTCCTCGCCGTTAAGAGCGCCGAGAGCGGAACCACGGATGATTGGAAGGTCATCGCCTGGGAAGTCGTACTCAGAGAGAAGGTCACGGGTCTCCATCTCGACGAGGTCGATGAGCTCGTCATCGTCGACCATGTCGCACTTGTTCAGGAAGACGACGATGTAAGGAACGCCGACCTGACGTGCAAGAAGGATGTGCTCACGAGTCTGAGCCATAGGACCATCGGTTGCAGCAATAACGAGGATTGCGCCGTCCATCTGAGCTGCACCAGAAATCATGTTCTTGATGTAGTCTGCGTGACCAGGGCAGTCGACGTGAGCGTAATGGCGCTCCCAAGTCTCGTACTCAACGTGAGCAACGGAAATGGTAATACCACGCTGACGCTCCTCTGGAGCCTTATCGATGTTCTCGAAGGCGGTATAGTCTGCCTTGCAGCCCTCGGTCTCAGAGAGAACCTTGGTGATTGCTGCGGTAAGGGTAGTCTTACCGTGGTCGACGTGACCAATGGTACCGATGTTTACGTGTGGCTTTGTGCGGTCAAACTTTTTCCCTGGCCATTGCCAATCCTCCTTCTGGAACTAACCCTCAGGGCTAGACCGTGGTGAAAAAAACGTCTGTTTATACTCAACGGCGCAAATGTCTGAGGACATGTACGCCGTAAAGAGTCTGGTACCGGCGACTGGATTCGAACCAGTGACGTCACGGGTATGAGCCGTGTGCTCTAACCAGCTGAGCTACGCCGGCATAAATGCCGCTTGAAACATGGAGCCCGCGACCGGATTTGAACCGGTGACCTCTTCGTTACCAACGAAGTGCTCTACCTACTGAGCTACACGGGCGTGGTGGGGATACTTGGACTCGAACCAAGGAACTCAGAGAGAGCGGATTTACAGTCCGCCGCAGTTGCCGCTGTGCCATATCCCCAAATGCCGTTTTCAAGCACTCTTGAAGTAATTAATACGCTGTACCTTGTAGTTTAACGTACGCAGAAAGTCTTGTTGAACTTCTGTATTACCTCGTAAGCGGGAAAATATTACGATTGAATAAAAATCTTGTCAACGTAATCCACCCAACCGGGCGTATCTTATCAAATTTTTTCCACAATTCCAAGCGATTTTCTCGACACGATTTCATGCGGTTTTCTGGCCACAACTTCAAGCGGGTTTCTGGCCAGACGCATACGGGCTTTTACGGTTGTCTATAAAAGCCATACGCGATACGTCGCGAATGCCCTAAAATTCGCACGAAAAAAGCCAGGCAATGCCTGGCTGAAAATTCAAGTGGTGCCGCCACCAGGCTTCGAACCCGGGACCTACTGATTACAAGTCAGTTGCTCTACCAGCTGAGCTATAGCGGCATCAAGTGCAGAGGATATTCTATAGACTTTTCTGGCTTTGGTCTAGTCTCAATTTTTGAGAAATTTTTCTCCACAAACTGGTCAATACGGCATGTAGGAGCGCTTCCCTTCTGTAGGAGTTAGCTTGGTACAAATGCGCTGTCCATCAAGTTTGGCCAGCCTGAAAAGTACATCATGTCTGAGTAAAACAGCTCAGACTTGGCGAGAAAAACCGGCAAATAGCTCAGACATAGCGTACTTTTCCGGCTTGAATTCTCATTGCTAGTGCAACAACAAAAGACAAGGTAGTGACCCATGGGTCTACAATGGCGCTTACGACAACGTTCATTGAAAGGAATCCCATGGGTCACTATAGCCATCTTAGCATTGAAGAGCGCGAAGACATTATGGTCTGGTGGAAAAATCATGAAAGTATAAGCCAGATTGCTCGTAAGCTCGGTCGAAACAAATCAAGTATTTCACGGGAGATTAAAAGAAACGGTTGGACAATCATTGGAGTGGCGCATCTTTGCTATAGGGCCTCGACCGCCCAGAGAAAGACCGATGTTCGACGTCAGGCTTGCAAGAAACGCACTCTACTCGATGATCCAAGCCTTCGTGCACGTATTGTCTTTCTTATCTGTAGTCGCCACTTCTCACCTGAGCAGATTGCAGGCAGACTACACTTAGAACTTTCCTACGCTCCTGTCAGCTGTAGCACTATATATAGAGCCATACACTCAGGAAAACTAGACTGTGAACTTCCAGGTGTACAGTCTGTACGTAGAAGACTCAGACACCGAGGTAAACGACGACATACAAAACAGCTCATAGAGCGCAGAGGCAAAATACGAATAACTCATGAACTTATCGAAAGACCAAAAGAGGTTGCAGATCGCCAACGTATTGGAGACTGGGAAGGAGATACCGTCATCGGTAAAGCTAAAGGTCCACGCCTGGTCACACAAGTTGACCGTATGAGCGGCTACCTTGTTGGTGGAAAAGCTGCATCAGGGTCTAGTGCCGATGTCAATGTAGCTATACAGCAAGCTTTGAGAGGTGAGGTAGTAAAAACCATAACGCTTGATCGTGGATCTGAGTTTGCTCGTGCAGCAGAGCTTCAAGAAGCTATTGGAGTAAGTATCTACTTCTGTCTTCCACATCATCCCTGGCAAAGAGGCACCAATGAAAATACCAACGGTCTCATCAGAGAGTATTTTCCAAAAGGTACAGACCTCTCATCGATTAGCGATAGAGAGATTGAGGCAGTATATAATGAACTCAATTTAAGGCCACGTAAGCGTCTGGGTTGGAAGTGCCCTTGGGAAGTCTACCATCACCAAACGTTGCACTTGCTTTGAGAATTCAAGGGCAAATCACTCAGATATGGCGAGAAAATCAGGCTCCTTGGAGGGGCAATCTCGCGCGCGCGCTTCAAAGTCCCGCCTGAAAAGTGAGCCTGAAAAGCGAGCCTGAAAAGTGCAAAGAATCTGTATTTGCGACACCGATTCTTTGACAAAATCAGGCAAATCCACCGATTCTTTGCTGTTATCAGGCAAAAGTTACAGATTCTTTGCAGAAATCAGGCGCGCTGATTGCGCCCAGGCACGTCGAGTGCATTGGCACGTTAGTGCGGTCCTAGAGCTGTCTATTTGCCTAGCAGCTTCCAGAGTTTCTCGCGCTGTTCTGGAGAAATACGGTCTTCAAGCGTCATGCGCGTACTGACCTGATCGCGACGCATCTCTTCGACAACGTTATCTGCTTGGGAAATCTCGTGAACCAGCGCTGCGCTTGCAATGCGCGTGACCTCGCCGGGGCCAAAGCCGGCTGTGGCACGAATGTCCCTGTCCGACGTGACCAGAAATACCTTGCGACCAGCCTCTCGAGCGTCCGTGACCAGGCGCTCGATGACACTATCTGCGGACTCCCCAGTCTCGGAAAAAACCAACTGCACGCCAGCGTGGGTGCGCTCCGGGCGCTCGTCGTTTACATTTCCCTTGCCGTCAAACACAATAACGGCCTCGTAGGTACCCTGCGCAAACGTGGCAACGTCAGAAATGAGCGCCAAACGGGCGCGATAAAACGGATCGGTGTTGAGGTGATAGGCTCTCTCAGCAGCGGTTTCTTGTGCAGAAGAGCCACGCTCATCCAGCAACGCCTCATAGCGAGGAGTTGCCAACATGACGTTATAGCCATCGACTACAAGCAGCGATTTTTTCTGAGCCATACCTTACGCTTCCTGGGCTTCCTGGGCTTCTTACGCTTCCTGGGCTTCCTGGGCTTATGCTTCCTGAGTCCTGCGGAGCCACTCGTAGCACATGACCGTTGTTGCCTGAGCAACGTTCAGGGACTCTACCTGGCCAAACTGAGGAAGTTTGCACGTAAAATCGCACTTCTCAAGCATAAGGCGAGAAATTCCTGAACCTTCAGAGCCCATAACAAGTGCAAGGCGACCTCCCATAGGAGCCTCCCACACGGACTGAGTGGCGTGCTCGGTAGAGCCACATGTCCAAAAACCTGCGGCTTTAAGCTCTTCAAGAGCGCGCGGCAGATTAGAAACCTGAGCGATTGGCAGGTGAAGCACGGCTCCAGCGGACGTCTTATATGCTCCAACGCCAACTCGGGCGGCGCGAGCGTTTGCAATAACAACGCCGGCTGCGCCAACTACCTCAGCACTTCTTACGATTGCACCAAAGTTTCCCTCATCAGTGACATGATCCAAGACCACAACAAGAGCGTTTTCTGATCCAGCGCGCTGGATGATTTCAGAGAGGTCAGCGTAAGCAAAAGGCTGCGTACGGACAATAACGCCCTGGTGAGCGCCGTGGCTTGAAAGCGAGTCGAGTACAGGCTTTGCAACACGCTCGACAGGAATACCCTCCTGCTCAAGCTGACGTGCAAGCGCCTCAATCTCTTGGTCCTTCTGACCGCTTGCGGCTTGTACCAGAGCATTCTTCAAAGGAATACCAACGGTCAGCGCCTCTGCTACTGCGCGACGACCCTCGATAAGATCGGTTGCAGGCTTCTTGTTACCGGGACGTCCAGCGCCGGCACCTCGCTGTCCACCAGCACCTTTCTGTCCGCGAGTGCCCTGAGCTGCACGTGTGCCTTGTGCGGAGCGACTGCCCTTTGAGCCCTGGCCATTCTTGGCGCCGAAATAACCGCCCCAGTCGGCAGCCTTCTTAGAGCCGCGACCTGCGCCGCCGCGACCTGCAGCTCCACTGCGGCCAGTGGAGCCACCGCGACCAGCAGTGCCCTCGGAGCGCGTGTTTTTAGAGGTAGAACGCTGATTTCTTGCCATAGTTAGTCTGCCTTACGCTTAAGTCGAGCGCCAGCGGCGGTATCTTCAATCAAAAGTCCAAGCTCGGCAATGCCATCTCTAATTTGATCGGCAACTGCCCAGTTCTTCTGGGAGCGAGCCTCCTGACGAGCAGCAAGCAAAGCCTCTGCAGCCTCGTCAGCTGACGAGCCCTCATAGCCTGCGACCTGTACAGCAAGTGCCACAAGCTCCTCTGGTAAATCAGAGGTGGACGCTGCCTGAGTCAAATCAATTCCCAAAGCTCCCGTGAGCTCGCACAACATATCTGCTGCACGGAGAACAGGACTTGCGCCAACGTTCTGACCAACCTCTGCAAGATACGTATTTGCAGCAGTTACCAGCGCAAAGATAGCAGCGAGTGCTCCTGCGGTATTGAAATCATCATCCATCTGAGCGTCAAACTCGCTCTGAGCTGTATTGATTGCCTCAGCAAGCGTGCTATCAGCGTCGGAAAGTTCGTGCTGAGCAGAAGACTGCTTGAAAGCCCAGCGGAGATTTGTAACGCAGGTCTTCATACGCTCAAGTGTGCCAACAGTGCCCTCAAGGCGCTCAAACGAGAAATCAAGTGGTGCACGATAGTGCGTCTGAAGCATCAAAAGTCTTACTGCATCTGCAGGGTACTTGTCCAAAACTTCCTTGAGTGTGTAGAAGTTGCCCAAAGACTTGGACATCTTCTCGCCATCAACGCGAAGCATTCCGGTGTGCATCCAATAATTGGCGAGAGGAGCGTGCCAGGCGCAAGATGCCTGAGCAGTCTCGTTCTCATGATGAGGGAATACCAGGTCAGAGCCACCGCCGTGAATGTCAATTGGAGTGCCCAGGTAGCGATGAATCATTGCGCAGCACTCACTGTGCCAACCTGGACGACCTTCTCCCCAAGGGCTTGGCCAGCTAGGCTCACCAGGCTTAGCAGCCTTCCAGAGTGCAAAGTCAAATGGATCGCGTTTCTCGTCATTAACCTCAACGCGCTCACCTGCGCGAAGCTGATCAAGATCGCGACCAGAAAGCACACCATAGCCGTGGTCAGAACGAACCGAGAAGTACACGTCGCCCGAAGGCACCGCGTAAGCGTGACCCTGCTCAATCAAAGATTGAATCATCTGGAGCATGGCTTCAATCTCGTGCGTTGCGCGAGGACGAATATCTGGATCCAGAATATTGAACCGATGCATCTGCTCAATGAACGCCTGAGAAAACTCTTCAGAAACCTCTTGAGCAGTCCTTCCCTGCTCAATGGCGCGCTGAATAATCTTGTCGTCAACATCGGTCAGGTTTTGAGCAAAGGTGACCTCAAAACCCTTATGCATCAGATAACGGCGAATAACGTCAAACGAGAGGAAGGTACGGGCGTTTCCGATGTGAATCTGATCGTAAACCGTAGGACCGCACACGTACATGCGGATTTTGCCCTCGTCGATTGGCTTGAACTCTTCTTTTTTATGCGTCTGAGTGTTATAGACAAGCATGCATACTCCTCGCAACCATTGTGTATTGGTGTAAGTATAAACGGTTTGTGGAAAAACCTTTAAGTTCCATACCTTACTAATCAAGATTCAATTTTGTTACCATTTACGGATTAGTACTGGATTGTTTTTTTTGTTTTACTAAACTTGACGAATAAAAAAATTTTAAGAATTTATATTTGAATCAAAACTGCAAAGAACTAGAAGACAAGAAATCTTACTCTTAACAACTTCAGAAGGTGATTCGAATGAGTAAGTTTTTTAACATTATCCGCTACTGTATATCTACCATTCTGGATAAAGGCAGTCTTGCTATTTTTCTCTTTTTGTCATTCTTTGTCACAGCGCTTATGGTGATTCAACCGCTTCTTGTTGGATTTGTAATTAATCTTTTTATTACGGGAACTACTTGGAGCGAGATACTTTTCTATTGCGCTGTAGTTGCCGCACTAGGAATCCTTATTGCCGGCTGTTCCTATCTTGCTAAAACGCGCTATTGTCAATTGCAGATTGATTCTGCGTTTACTATTGAGCGACAGCTAATTGACAAGATTCAACATGCAGATTCATCGTTTTTCTCGTCATATGATTCTGGACATTACCGCCAGACAGTAAATAACGATTCTAATGACGTTTCAATTTTTATACTTACACAATGCGTGAGCTTTGCAACAACTATGGTCTCTGTCATAGGCACGCTTGCGATTATTTTATATTTGAACCCATTAACCGCTCTTGTAACAGCTGTTCTGCTATTGGTGAGTTTTATTATCTATAAGCAAATCCAAGCTTCGGCCTATAAAAGATACAAAGAATCTAAAGAACTGCGGTCCCAGTATGGATCTATTGAGCTCTCCCAATTCACAGACGTAGATTTTATCAGGCGTCATTCTCTCTTTGAGCGTTTCTTTAATCAGCACTATGCCGTCAATCAAAAAGTTCGTAGTGCCATTCATGAGCAGTACAAACTGGAATTTGGCGTACAGGAATTAAACAATGCTGTAATTGCTGTATTCCAAGCTATTGTCTTTATTACCTGTGCATATCAAATTTTTCTTGGAGCACTGCAGCCTGGCTATATTGCAACCATTTCAAGCTATTTTGTATCGCTTTTGGGCTCTATTACGCTTCTTATGGAATTTGGCATGGCTTATCAGAGCATTACGGTAAGTCTTAATCGAATTGAGCAGATTCTTGATTTACCTCAAGAATCCGTTGGAAATATTGTTCCATCAGACGATATCAATCAAATTACCTGCACAAATGTGTCTTTCTCTTATCCACATACAAATAAAGTACTGATGAACAACTTGTCTTGTAGTTTTGCAAAAGGAAATATATACGCCATTACCGGTGGAAACGGTACAGGCAAATCAACATTTCTGAAGCTCATTAACGGAGAGTGGTCTTCTCACCTATCGGGCACTATTGCTATTAATGAGGATTTGCTCACTCAAATTAATCAGTATGAACTTCGAAAAATACTCTTGGATTTACTGAACAAGAGCCAAGTATTGTTGACGATACGGTAAGAAATAATCTGACCCTACTCTGCAAAAAGCAACCAACAGATGAAGAGATAATCAGCTATATCAAGCTGTTCAATTTGGAAAAATTGCTGCTTGGTGACGATCAAAATCTTGACGTTCGCCTGGCTGAACGAAGCTCAGCTATCTCTGGTGGAGAAAAGCAAAAGATTGCAATTATCCGCATGATGCTTATGAATCCAAGTGTTATGTTGCTTGACGAGCCAACCTCTGCATTAGATCAAAAAAGTGTTGATGTTCTTCTTGATCTTCTGAAGAAGGTCAAACAAGACCACATAATACTTCTCATATCTCATGACCCTAAAGTGGTGGAGGCAGCCGACCATATCGTAGAGCTGTAATTTATTGCGCGCTACGTCCCAACAGTACAACTGCCCAGGCAGCAATGCCTTCTTGAGTGCCTACAAAGCCAAGGCCTTCGGTAGTGGTTGCTTTTACGCCAACTTTATCTGGCGAAACACCCATGACCTCAGCCATGCGGTTTCTCATAGCATCGCGATGAGGGAGCAACTTTAGGCGCCTGAGCTGCAACGGTGCAATCACAATCCAGAAGCTCAAAGCCCTCATTACGAACAAGCTGCATAACATGGGACAGGAGCACCATAGAATCAGCACCCTCATAAGCAGGGTCTGTATCAGGGAAAAGCTGGCCAATGTCGCCTGCGCGCATGGCTCCTAGCAGGGCGTCCATGAGCGCATGAGCCAAAACATCAGCATCGGAGTGGCCGAGAAGACCTTTGGTGTGCTCAATTTTGATGCCACCTAAAATAAGATCTCTACCCTCCACCAGGCGATGAACATCGTATCCGTGGCCAATTTTAAGCTCTGGCATGCTCACTCTACAGCCCCACTTCCGGTTGCGCCTTCTACCAGGCGACGGCTGAGCGTAGCCTCAACAATTGCAAGGTCAGACGGGTACGTGACCTTCACGTTTTCTCGTTGCGACTCAACGCACAGCACCGTAAGACCTAGTCGCTCAACTAACGACGAGTCATCGGTTCCCTGGTAGCCTTCCTGGCGAGCTACTTCGTGGGCTTCAAGAAGTGTGCGTGTCTTGAACACCTGAGGGGTCTGAGCAGCCCAGAACGTTGAGCGGTCAGGCGTATCTACAATGGTTACACCATCTACGCGCTTCAGCGTATCAGTTGCGCGGTGAGCCAAAATTGCTCCCGCAATCTTAGGCGACTTGCGAACTGTACCAATGACCTGCTCAATAGTCTCTACCTCAATGAGCGGGCGAACCGCATCATGAACAGAAACAAAATCATATCCAGCAGGCACTACTTGGAGCGCGTTGTAAACCGATTCCTGTCTGGTAGCACCAGACGTTGCAAAGTGAACAGGCTTGTGGAGTACAAGCTTGCCCACAACACCCTCTTGAACTGCAGCGCGTTTCTCGTCAGAGCAAGCAATCACAATGTGAGCCACGCTTGGCGCGTGATCGAACGCAAGGATTGACCAGCTCATCAGCGGAAGACCGCAGACAGAAATAAACTGCTTGCCGTCAGGATATCCAAAGCGCTCGCCAATGCCACCGGCCACAATGACGGCAACGGTATCGGCTTTTGCTCCATGTGTTGTGAGGCGAGAAGGACGTGGCTTTGACACGACCTTTGCACAGGTGCTGCTTGCAGCCATTATTCCGACTTACCCCACATTCTGCGGAGACTGTTAGCAAGTGCACCGGGGTTCTCGACACCCAGAGATTTGAGGCTGGATGTATCGTTTTCTGCAACGTGGAGCAGCTGCTGCAAGTTGTCGTAAGCGTCAACAATTCTGGCCGCAATCTCATCGTTGACCACATGAACGCGGGAAAGCGTGCGCAGGCCCAGAGGCTCCATGGACGCATCTTCTCCGCGGCCATCGGAGTAGCCAAGAATCTGGCCAACACTTTCTGCGGAGCGTAGCTCGGTGTTAGCCGTCTCGTGGAAGCGGCGGCGAATGGCGCGCGCCTCTTCGGCGGAAGAGTCAACGGCGTAATCGCGAATCATCAGGTTATAAGCCTCGTCGATACCGCCTAGATACTCCTCGCGCTGCATAGCGGTGGTTTTTCCCTCGCTACCTAGCTCCAAAAGACAAGAATCAAGCTGGTCAGCGGCACTCAAAAGAACCTCAAAGAGGTAGAAAATACCTGCTACATCGCCCAGGGTAACGTAATTATCAAGCTCTAGAGCGGTCAAGCGCAGAAGCGCGCGATCAAGCTGCTGGCGTGTATTTTGCATAGCAACCGAAAGCTGATTGACGGTAGACATAATGGCTGGTACCGACTTTAGCGGAATAACGTGGCCATCAACGTAGACCGTAATCAACGAACGGCGAGAAGACACAGCAATCACAATTGACTTGGTGAGCAAGCTCATGCGAGCGGCAGTACGGTGGCGAGTGCCTGTTTCTGCAGTTGGAAGCGTTGCATCAGGATTGAGGTGGAAGTTGGCACGCAGAATTCTGGTGAGGTCTTTGTCCACCACTACAGCGCCGTCCATCTTGCAGAGCTCAAACAGTCGGTTTGCCGTGAAGGAAACATCAAGTTTGAAACCATCTCCGCCCGCAGCAAGAACGTTTTCTGTATCTCCCACGCAAATGAGGGCGCCCAGGCGACCAGCGATAATCATGTCCAGTGCAACGCGAAGCGCTGTACCAGGGGCAGTCATCTTCAGAGCGGTGGCAATACGGTCCTCGTTTCTGTTGCGCTTGGATCAAGTTGCGTTGGCTCCATGGCTCTCCCTCAATTACTTGCAGCTTACAGGCTGCGTTTTGCGATCTGGTACGTTTACGGCTTCAATTTGTTTCAACATTTCAAGTATACGGTTTTGTTGCCGGCGCGTGTAGTGACGGTTTGGAGAAGACGGGTTTCTCGCCAAGAGCTTCTGCCAAGAGAACTGTGCGTTTGAGCTGCGATACAAAAAGACCCGAGGCAGAACCTCGGGTCGGAGTGTCTTACTCGGCGGAGGACATCAGGTCGGACGAACCGCCTGCACTACCCTGCGGCAGCGAGGATGGTCCCATGCTGACATCCATCTGATCAAGCTGCGCCATTGTCTCTTTCTTGCGAGGCTCAGGGATAACGCCCGTGGTCTTGGTGAACACAAGCTTCTTGCCCTCAGCGTCAACATCAACAGCAACAATGTCGCCTGCGGTCCACTGGCCAGAGAGAAGCTCCTCAGACAGTGGGTCTTCAATCATAGACTGAATGGTGCGGCGCAGCGGACGAGCACCGTAGACAGGGTCGGTTCCGTCTTTGGCAATCAGGTCCTTTGCGGCCTCGGTGAGCTCAATGGACATGCCGTTGGCAATCAGGCGATCGCGCAGCTCAAGAACCATGAGGTCAACGATGCCACGAAGCTGCTCGGTAAGAGAGCGACTTGAAAACAACAATCTCGTCCACGCGGTTCAAGAATTCTGGACGGAATCCACGCTTGAGCTCGGACATAACACGGCTGGTAATCTCTTTGTCAGACAGACCCTTAGAACCCTCTGACGAGAAGCCCATAGTATTGGTGCGGGCGATCTCGCGAGCGCCAATGTTGGATGTCATGATGACAACCGTATTGGAGAAGTCCACGTGACGGCCTTGACCGTCAGTCAAGCGGCCCTCGTCCAGAATCTGCAACAAGATGTTGAAGACGTCTGGATGTGCTTTCTCAATCTCATCAAAGAGCAGAACAGAGTATGGACGCCTACGAACAGCTTTAGTGAGCTCGCCGCCCTCATCGTAGCCCACGTATCCTGGAGGTGCGCCAACCAGCTTAGCTACAGTGTGACGCTCCATGTACTCGGACATGTCATAGGATAGCAGGGCGTCTTCAGAGCCAAACAGGAACTCTGCCAGGGCCTTTGCAAGCTCAGTCTTACCTACGCCGGAAGGTCCTAAGAAGATGAAGGAGCCGCCAGGACGCTTAGGGTCTTTGAGAGGACTGCGGCTTCTGCGGATTGCCTTTGCAACCTTAACAACAGCCTCATCCTGACCAACAACGCGCTGGTGAAGGATATCTTCTGTACGAAGCAGCCTTGAAGCCTCAGTCTCGGTGAGGTTGGAAACAGGAACACCAGTGATGCCAGAGACAACCTTTGCAATATCGTCCTCGTCAACGGTAACGATATTCTTGTCTAGCTGCTCACGCCACTCAGTCTCTAAGCGATCCCTCTCTGCTACCAGGGATTTCTCCTGATCACGCAGACGAGCTGCCTGCTCAAACTCCTGAGCGCTTGCTGCCTCAGACTTCTGGGTACGAACGCGGAGAAGATCTGCGTCTACCTGGGCAATCTCTGGTGGAAGACTCATCTTGTGGATGCGTGCGCGGGCGCCAGCCTCATCAAGGACATCAATTGCCTTGTCTGGCAGGAAGCGGTCCTGGATATAGCGGCTAGAAAGCGCAACAGCAGCCTTGATAGCAGCTTCGGTGTAGTGGACATGGTGGTGCTTCTCGTAGCGGTCCTGAAGACCGTGGATGATAGAAATGGTGTCGTCGGTGTTTGGCTCGCCGATGTTGACTGGCTGGAAACGCCTCTCAAATGCAGCGTCCTTCTCGACATGTTTACGGTACTCTTCTGCCGTAGTTGCGCCGATGACCTGGATTTCTCCACGAGACAGCGGTGGCTTCAAGATGGACGCGGCGTCGATGGAGCCTTCTGCGGAGCCAGCGCCAATGACGGTGTGAATCTCGTCGATGAAGAGGATGTCATTCTTGGATTTCTCCAGCTCAGCAACAACCTTCTTCATGCGGTCCTCAAACTCACCGCGATACTTGGATCCTGCTACCAGACTTGCCAGGTCAAGCGTCCAAACCTGCTTTCCGCGCAGGATGTCAGGAACGTTGCCAGAAGCAATGAGCTGAGCCAAGCCCTCAACAATGGCAGTCTTACCAACGCCGGGATCTCCCAGGATAAGTGGGTTGTTCTTTTGGCGACGTGCAAGAACCTGCATGACTCGCTCAATTTCGCGGTCACGACCAATGACGGGGTCAAGCTTTTTATCTGCGGCAAGCTTGGTAAGGTTGCGGCCAAACTGCTCCAGCATGGAGGCGTCGTCGTTTGCGTTAGGACGCATCTGACCAGCGCCTACAGGCATGCCAAAGATGCCACCCTCAATGCGAGGCTCTGCCATACGAGGACCAGCAGGTGCATCATCTGGAGTCTGGGCAACCAGCTCATCAACAGCGTTTCTTACCGCGTCGCCCGAAACACCCATAGTACGCAGGGCATCCATAGCGCGACCATTACCCTCGGACACAATGCCCAAAAGCAGGTGCTCTGTTGCAATATAACTTTGACCGTGGGTCATGGTTTCTCTGTACGCGTCCTCAAGCACGCGTTTTGCGCGAGGAGTAAACGGAATGTGGCCGCCAGGAATAGGGTCTCCTGCGCCCGTGGTGAGCTCTTTTACGGTTGCCAGGGCCTCGTCGTACGAGACCTCCAGCTTTGCCAGAGCTTGAGCAGCAATACCCTCCCCCTCTTTGATGAGAGCAAGTAGCAGGTGCTCGGTACCAACATACATCTGGCCAAGACCGCGAGCCTCGTCCTGAGCCAGGCTCATGACTTTACGCGCTCTGTCAGTGAATTTATCAAACATGTGCTGAAACCTCTCAAAACTATCTTGATTTGGATAGGTATGTACCCAAAAGGTTAAACCCACAATCACAAGAAACCGGTACCCGTAAAAGTGCAGGTACCGGTTTTAATTGATGTGACTATCGTGTGAACACGAAGGATTTTAAGACAGGCGTGTCACAAACTTTCAAGTCTCATTGTGGGTATGTCGCGAGTGCTGAATTCGCAGTGCGCTCAAACTCTTAGCGCTTCTCGGGCTTGAGCTGTGGGAAGAGAAGGACGTCGCGGATTGAAGGCTGGTCGCAGAAAAGCATAATCATGCGGTCGATGCCATAGCCAATGCCGCCCGCTGGTGGCATGCCGTACTCAAGTGCGCGGATGAAGTCGTAATCGTACTCCATAGCCTCCTCGTCACCCTGACGCTTAGCCTCCATCTGGGCAGCAAAGCGCTCCTCCTGATCAACGGGGTCGTTGAGCTCGGAGTATGCGTTTGCGTACTCTGCGCCGCAGATAATGAGCTCAAAGCGGTCGGTCAGACGAGGATCGTCTGCTTTACGCTTGGTGAGCGGAGAAACCTCTGCAGGATAATCGCAGACAAAGGTTGGATTTACGATGCTCTTCTCGCCAAGCTCGTCGTAGATCTCAAACAACAGCTTGCCGGCCTGCCACTCTGGGTTCCACTCAATCTCATAGCGGTCCAGGACTGCGCGGAGCTTCTCGCCAGGGGTGTCAATGGAGAGCTCCTCGCCGGTGACCTCGGACGCAATCTCTGCCAGGGACGCGACGCGCCAGTTGCCGGAGAGGTCAACCTCGGTGCCCTGATAGGTGATGACCTCGTGACCTTCCTCGCAACCGCAAGCCTTGCGGGCAATCTCCTGGAAGAGGTTCTGGGACAGCTCACGCATGCCGGCCAGGTCAGAGTAGGCGGCGTATGCCTCCATAGAGGTGAACTCTGGGTTATGTGTGAGGTCGGTGCCTTCGTTTCTGAACTGACGACCAAGCTCGTAGACGCGCTCAAGACCGCCAACAAGCAGGCGCTTCAGTGGAAGCTCGGTTGCAATGCGCAGGTAGTTCTCGGTGTTCAAAGCGTTGTAGTGCGTGATGAACGGCTTTGCGTTTGCGCCGCCAAGAATCTCCTGAAGAACAGGGGTCTCAACCTCCATGTAACCGTCTGCCTCCATGAACTGGCGGATGATGGAGATGATCTGAGAGCGCTTGCGGAACACGTCGCGGACCTCGGGATTCATGATGAGGTCAACGTAGCGCTGGCGATAACGAACCTCGCGGTCGGTGAGGCCGTGGAACTTCTCAGGCAGAGGACGCAGCGACTTGGAGAGAACCTCCAGCGAGGTAACTGCCAGGGAAGCTGGCCACGGCGCGTACGCATGATGGCGCCGGTTGCGCCGATGATGTCGCCAAGGTCGAGAAGACCCAGGAGCTCCCAGTTCTTCTCGTCAAGGTTGTTGATGCGACAGAAAAGCTGAATCTGGCCGGTGAAGTCCTCTACCACGACAAACGCGATCTTGCCCTGGTTGCGGATGGCACGGACGCGGCCGGCCACGGAATAGACTTCCTCGCCAGTCTGGCCGTCCTCGAGGTCAGCATAGCGCTCCTCCAGCTCAGCGACGTGAGCGGTGACGGTGGACTTGATTGGGTATGGGTCAATGCCAGTGTCGATGAGCGCCTGGCGACGGGCTTTGCGCTGGGCGCGCTCGTCGTTGATGGAAGCCTCTGGGGTGGCCTCGGTTGCGTCGACGTTCTCGGCGGCGGTTGCGTCAGCGGCGGCCGAGCTACCAGCGATGTTGTTCTCTACTTCGGACATGTATCCTCCACGTAAAAACGCCCCGCGCCAGACGGACACGGGGCGACCAAAATCTTTTGTGCCAGTCTAGCGAGTAATAGAGGTAATGGTGTACTTCTTCACCTTGCCGTTTGGCGTGGTGAACTCAACCTCGTCGCCCTTCTTATGACCAATAAGAGCCTCGCCAGCTGGGGACTCATTAGAGATCTTGTGCTCGAGGGAGTTTGTCTCAGTAGTACCAACAATTACATATTTAGTTGTCTTGCCTTTGCATCAGCAAGCTCGACGGTTGTGCCGATTGCAACGGTGACGTTGCGCTTGCTGCCGCCCTCGACAACCTTTGCGACAGAGAGAATCTGGCGAATCTCGTTGATGCGGGACTCGTTGTGAGACTGCTCTTCTTTTGCAGCGTCATACTCGGAGTTCTCAGAAAGGTCACCAAAACCACGAGCCTCTTTGATGCGCTCAACAATCTCGTCGTGTTTCTCGCCCTCACGATAAGCCAGCTCATCGACAAGCTTCTGACGGCCTTCTGGGGTAAGTACAATCTCTTTAGTAGTGTCCATCGTGTTCTTTCTGTTGATGGGTCAGTCGGTCTATACGTGTGAGATGGGGTTACTCAGCCTTTTTGGACTCTTCGTCCTCAACGACCTCAGCCTCTGGCTCCTTGGCTTCTTCCTTGGTCTCAGACTCCATGCCCTCGCGAACGCTCTTAACGGTCTCGCCGACAGCCTTGCCGAGCTTTGGAAGGTTCTTAGGTCCAAAGAGAACCATGACGATAACAACAATAATCAGAAGCTCAGGAATACCAAGTCCTAAAATCATATAAACCCCCAGAAAATCTTTTCCTGTAAAAGCGTTCAGAAAAAACGCCGTATCGGCTAGTATAACCGAGGGAAACCTTACTAACAAGGAATTAACATGGTCTTACATGATTTTTGGACATTTTTTATCTGGTCGACCGTAGCGGGGCTTGCCATTATTGGCATTTACCAGCTATTTCTGTTAATTCTGCGTGCTCGAGGCGTTTTTGTGACGCGTACAAAATTTGGCCTCACGATGATTTTTGACTCCGAGGACGCCGACGGTACGCCCATTAGGCTGCTCAACGTTAACGGCACCTTCCAGTCTGTGAGCTACATTGCGCCTGAGCTGCGTTTTGAGCTCTGCGTGCACTATCACCGTATGATGGCGAAGGTCATCCAGCAGGTATCTGCTCGGGGTCACGTTGTAGTCATGGGCGGCGGAGGTTTCTCGCTGCCAAAACACCTGGCTACGCACATGAGCGGCGGCGTTATTGACGCGATTGAGATTGATCCGAAGATAGTCTCGCTTGCACGCGAGCATTTCTTTCTGGACGAGGCTCTAGCTGCGGCTTCAAGTGAGCTGCGTATTGTCGAGGACGACGCCTGGAAGGTTCTGCAGGATGCGGATGCTAGTAGCATTGACGTGCTGGTAAACGAAGTGTTTGCTGGTCGGAAGTCGCTTGGACCCCTGGGAACTCCAGCCGGCGCACAAGTGGTTAAAGAAACTTGCAGATGGCGGTGTGTATCTGGCCGATGTTCGCTGTCCGCTCGAAGGCCACGGGTCTGCGCTACTTCCCCAGGTTGCGGACGTGTTCGCACACGAATTTGCGCATGTCGCGTATGTGCCCGAGTGGCCCGATACTCCTAAAACCCCAGGTAACAATCTCTTAATTGCAACCGATGCGAACATTGCGCTGCCCGAAGGCGCTGTTGTAGTGAAATAGCATCACTTTGAGGGCTGACCGCTCTCCAGTTGACCGAGCAACTTCCAATCACCCGAGGAAATCGCATATTCCGCCTTGTTTATGCGGAGTTTTGTATCAAGATTTCAACCCACAAAATCTGACCCCCTCTTTTGGGTAAAAAATCCGTTTAGTTGGAAGTCAAATCGCAATCACGGAAATTATTGACTTGCGTTTGTGCAGGTAGCAAAAAGTGTCCAGATTTCACTATTTTTGTCCAACGAAAAACCGCAGGTAAATGGCGTGCATAAAAATCAGTCGCCACTGTATATTCCAACTAAACGCATTTTTTACCACTTGCACCCCGAGCGCTCAACAAAACCGCAGTTGGCTGTGATTTGTACCGCCCCGGTACGGCTTTGTACCGCAATTTCGGGCCGTTTGCCTTTGCCGATAAGTAAATTCCTCAATTTCCCAAGAAAACATAATGTGAAATGGGTATTGTTATCTCTAAGAGTCTAAACAGGCACTATCAATGTCGCGCTTAAACACGCTTTACATCAGTCAATGTGCCTGGGAATACAATGCACTTGGGAGTTACTATGAAGACAGGTTTTGAACTACTGAATGATCCGTTTTTGAACAAGGGAACCGCTTTTACGCAGGAGGAGCGCCAGAAATATGGCCTGGTAGGCCTTCTTCCTCCAAACATTCAGACTATCGAGGAGCAAGCTGAGCAGGCATACGTGCTTTTCCAGCAGTATCCTGACCTCGAGACAAAGCGTCACTATCTCATGAGGCTTTTCTCTGAGAACCGCACGCTGTTCTATAACCTGTTCTCCAAGCACGTTGAAGAGTTCATGCCTATCGTCTACGATCCAACCATCGCACCAGATATTGAGCAGTATTCTCAGCGCTATGTCGATCCACAGTATGCATGCTTCCTGTCAGTTGATCGTCCTGAGGACCTTGAAACCTCGCTGAAGAACGCAGCCGCAGGTAGAGACATCGACCTGATTGTCGTCACCGATGCAGAAGCAATCCTGGGTATTGGCGACTGGGGCACCAACGGTGTCGAGATTTCCGTTGGCAAGCTCATGGTTTACACTGCCGCAGCTGGTGTTGACCCTAATCGCATCATGCCTGTTGTCATTGACGCTGGCACCAACCGCCAAGAACTTCTCGACGACCCGCTATACCTGGGTGAACGCCACAAGCGCGTTGATGAAGATCGCTATAACGCATTCATCGACAACTTTGTAACCACCGTCGAGAAGCTCTTCCCTAACCTCTACCTGCACTTCGAGGACTTCGGCCGCTCGCACGCTGCAGCAATCCTGGACCGCTACAAGAACACCTACCCTGTCTTCAACGACGACGTCGAGGGCACTGGTATTGTTACCCTTGCAGGCATCCTCGGTGGCCTCAATATTTCTGGCGAGAAACTCGTCGACCAGGTATATCTCTGCTTTGGCGCAGGAACTGCTGGTTGCGGCATCGCTGAGCGTGTGCTTCAAGAATTTGTGGACCAGGGAATGGACCGTGAAGAGGCTCGCAAGCGCTTCTACCTGGTAGATCGTCAGGGCTTGCTCTTCGACGATATGGACAACCTCACCCCACAGCAGAAGCCATTTGCTCGCAAGCGTTCTGAGTTTACAAACGCTGATGAGCTCACTAACCTGGCTGCCGTTGTAAAGACGGTCCACCCAACAATTATGGTTGGTACCTCTACTGTTCACGGAGCCTTCACCGAGGAAATCATTCGCGAAATGGCTGCTCATTGTGAGCGCCCCATGGTCTTCCCTCTGTCCAACCCAACTAAGCTTGCGGAGGCAACCGCCCAGGACCTGCTTACCTGGACTGATGGTCGCGCACTTGTGGCCTGCGGCGTTCCATCCGATGACGTGGAGCTGAACGGTGTAACCTACCAGATTGGCCAGGCCAACAACGCTCTGATCTACCCTGGCCTTGGCCTGGGTGTTCTTGCATCAAAGGCTCGCCTGCTCACGGACCAGATGATTTCCCTGGCAGCTCACTCGCTTGGCGGAATCGTCGACACCACAAAGCCTGGAGCTGCAATTCTTCCTCCAGTCTCCAAGATTACCGAGTTCTCCGAGCGTATTGCCGTCGGCGTTGCAGAGGAAGCAATCAAGCAGGGCTTGAACCGCGAGCCAATCGCCGATGCAAAAGAGGCAGTTGACGCCCTCAAGTGGTTCCCTGTCTACAAAGAGCTCTAAAACTCGGCGTGGAGTTTGACGAGAAGATCAATTTACCAGCACTTTTACGCACAACAAAGCCTCTTCTCAATGGCGAGAAGAGGCTTCTTTCTTGTGAGTTTTTGCGGGGAGGCGAGGAGGAACTGCCTAGGTTTCACTGCCTCAGCAACAGCCTACCCCGGCACCACGTTGGTCCAGCGGCACGCTGCCCTAGCAGAGCCTTAGTCTAGCAGCACGCCTTCAACTGCAGAGGCGGAGCCGTCGAGGACGTTACACTTTTGGATCTGATGAACAAACCAAGTACGGAATGCCTTTTGGTCAACGCCCACGCAGACAGTTGCGTTGGGTTTCTCGCCAAGGTATCCGGCCAGGTCAACAACGGTGCAACCACTTGTCAAAGCGCCGGCGCACTCGACGTCCACAAACACGTCTTTGGTCTCAAACATCTGGGGTGCCAGCAGGTAGGCCACGGCCGTTGGATCGTACATGCTGAAGCCCTCCTCCTGGTAGTGGACGCGATAGTTGAGCAGGAGCTTAACCAGCATGTCGCCGCTCTTGCCAGAGTTCTGGATGTTCTCGATATCCTCGGGCATCACGCGAGCGGCGTCACCAACCTCAAGGCCAACCATGGCCACGTGAACGCCGGATGCAAAGACAATCTTTGCCGCCTCGGGATCAACGCCCACGTTGAACTCGGACATGACGCCAAGGTTTCCGCGGGTCAAGGCTCCGCCCATCATAACAATGCGCTCGATATGCTCCTTGACCTGTGGGTATGCTTTCAGCAGTAGCGCAATATTGGTCAGAGGACCAAGCGTCACCAGCGTGGTTTTCTCGCCAGCGGAAGCGCCTTCCATAATGACGCGACGCTGTGCCTCAAGTGCGGTTTCTTCAAGAAGGCAGTCAGGCTGAATGCCGTCGAACTCGTAGCCTCTCATGCCCGAAGCGCCGTGAACGTCGCTTGCGTCCATAGGCTTTCTGAGCAGCGGCTCGGCAGCACCTCGCGCAACAGGCACGTGCTGGTTCCAGAATTTGAGCAGCTTAAGGGCATTGTTGGTAACGTTTTCGATACCAACATTTCCGCTGACGGTAGTAATAAGCTTAATATCCAGCGCCTTTGCGGCCAGGGCAAAACCTAGCGCAATGGCGTCGTCGATGCCAGGATCGGTGTCGATGATGACGCGCGTCTTAGTTGAAAGCGTTGTCATAAGTCTCCTTTGTACGTTTGAGCTGCATGTGGACTGCGAGTTATGAAGCAACGATCACTGCAATTTTAACCTAAAACTCAACTACCTGCTGATACGTTGGAATTGATTGCTGGGCGCCAACCTTAGTAGTAGCGAGCGCTGCGGCTTTCGCGGCCACATCGAGCGCCCGCTTGATGTCGTGACCCTCAAGCTGCCCCGATGCCTGGAATGCGGCGAGCGTACCCATAAACGTGTCACCCGCACAGGTAGTGTCCACGGTGTCCACGTGATAGCATTCCTGCTGGTAAACGCCGTGTGCGTCGGCAGCAACCGAGCCCTTGGACCCCAGCGTTAACACCGCAGTTGCCACGCCGCTTGCAAGCACCTTCTGCGCCGCAGCCTCGGACTCTGCCAGCGGGCTAATCTTGCCCTCGCCAAACAGGTCCGCAAACTCAATCTCATTCAGACAGAGCACGTCCACGCTGGCGAGAAGACCGGTGGTCATGGTAGCTGATGGAGATGGGTTCACCATCGTATAGAGCCCCAGCTCATGCGCGTACCTGATAAGCTCAAACGTGGTCGACAACTCGCACTCAAACTGTGTCAAGAACACGTCACCTGGCTCTGCAATGCGATCGAGCACTGCTTTTACGTCGTCAACTGTGCGTGCATGATTGGCTCCGTGGTCCAAATGATGCGATTGTCGCCACCAACGCGCACGATCACGGCAACACCAGTGGAGACTCCAGACAGCTCGTCTACCTGCTCCGCATTGACTCCGTAGCCAATAAGCGACTGCTTGAGGTCCTGTCCAAACGAGTCAGTACCAACAGCACCAATCATATGGACATCTGCGCCCATTCGAGCTGCAGCAACTGCTTGGTTGGCACCCTTTCCACCTGGGCTTGTGACAAGATTTTTGCCGCCGATGGTCTCACCTTGCTGAGGCATCTTATCTGCCTCGATGGAGATATCCATGTTCAAGCTTCCAAATACAATTACTTTGCCCATGTGATGCTCCTTTTTAGCAAGAGTACCGCGCTTGACGTTGCCGCTCGACGTTCTTCTCGTCAGTGCAACTGAAAAATGTCCTGTTTATAGGGTATATAGTAATAGCTTGACCAATCGCGTCAACCCTACTACTCTTAGAGTGCTTGAGTGGACGGGCGTTCAATTTTCCAGTTGGCGCCGCTCTTGCAAAACACCTATTTCAAGGAGGTGCTTTATATGCCTAGTCGAAGTAGCAGCTTACGTCTGACAGCAGATGCTGACCCTGTTCATTTATGTGTGACGGATATAAAGAAACCTCTTATTCAAAAGTTTTAATTTTCACTGCACCGCAAGCCTATATAGGGATATAAATTTGCAGGTTTATATAGCAATCCTGTAGATATATGAATCTATGTGCCCGGTTTCGGATCGTCCGGTTTCAAGTCCCACACATAACAGAACGCTTTCAGTTTGCGTCATACACCAACCAGTTAGTCATTCGTTTCCACTAATCATCGGAGGTGCACATGGCAATCATGAAGCGCACAACCCAAACAAAGACAGCCCAAACAAAGACAGCTCAGACCACTTCGGGAGAGCTTGGACAGTCCTTGACCTTTGCCGCAACTCACTCGGTAAAGAGCGTCTGTCGTAAGTTCCATACCACCCCGGACGGCCTTGCCATTGACATTGCGCAGGCAAAATACGACCTTGACGGCCCAAACGTTATCACCAGCGCCGCCGAAGAGCCCTTTATCATCCGCCTGCTCAAAAGCTTTGCAAGCCCCTTCACCTTCATTTTGATTGCACTCGCAGGCATTTCTTACGTCACTAACGTGGCCCTTGCCGCAGATGGCGAGAAGGACCCATCAACCGTCATTATCATCACCGCAATGGTGCTTATCTCCGGCATTATCGACTTTGTCCAGAGCTCTAAGGGAGCCTCAGCAGCGGCCGCGCTCTCAAAAATGGTGACCTCAACCACAAGGGTTATCCGTCGTCCCATCGACTTTAATGACTCGGGTATGGACCAGGGCGCTGAACAGGGCACCGACCAGGGCTCGGATGACGCTGCAGATACCGCCGTGGACTTCGAGGATGAATACGCCGCAGATGAAGCTGCGGACGATGCCGAAGACCCCGCCGATGAAGCCGAAACCCCTGAAGAGCCCAAACTTGCTTCAGCGCTGGGAGAAGAAATACCCTTTGAACAGGTAGTTATTGGTGACATCATCCGCCTAGCCTCGGGCGACATGATCCCCGCGGACTGCCGCGTTCTGGACGCCAAGGACCTCTTTGTCAACGAAACCGCACTCACCGGAGAATCAGAGCCTGTCGAGAAAACCGCTGGTGTAGTACACGCTCGCCGCCGCGCAGATGGTACCCGCTATCCCCTCTCGCTCTCTGAGTGCACAAACCTGCTGTTCGCGGGCACTACGGTTCAGTCAGGAAGTGCAACGGTAGTGGTAGTTGCAACCGGCAACAAATCCTACGTGGGTACCATGTCTGAGCTGCTCCAGCAGCCTGCTGGCGAAACCAGCTTTGACGAGGGCCTCAAGTCCGTCTCCAAGGTACTTGTCTCGTTCATGCTGATCATGTGCCCTATCGTGTTCTTTGCAAACGGATTCCTCAAGGGTGACTGGTTTGACGCGCTGCTCTTCAGCGTCTCTGTTGCCGTTGGCATTACCCCTCAGATGCTGCCTGTTATTGTGACCACTTGCCTTTCTCGCGGTGGAACGCAAATGGCCAAGCAGGACGTTATTGTTAAGAATCCGGCCGCTATCCAGAACCTAGGCGCCATGGACATCCTGTGCACCGACAAGACCGGTACCATCACTGCAGACGAGGTTGTGCTGGAGCGCCACCTCAACATTCTGGGCGAAGAGGATCCTCGCGTGCTCCGTCACGCGTATCTGAACAGCTACTTCCAGACGGGACTTCGCAACCTCATTGACAACGCAATCATCAAGACCTCAAACGATGAGCTGCCCACTAACCTGCTGAGCATTGAGTACGAGAAAATCGACGAGGTCCCGTTTGACTTTGAGCGTCGCCGCATGAGCGTTGTGGTGCGAAACACAAAAACTGACATGACGCAGATGATCACCAAGGGCGCCGTCGAGGAAGTCTTGAACGCATGCTCCTATGTTGACCTGGACTCCGAGATTAAGCCGTTCACTCCCGCCCAGCGCAAAAGCGTTATGGACCGCGTCTACCAGCTCAATCAGGAGGGTATGCGCGTGGTTGGCGTTGCTCAGAAGAGCGACCCTCGTGGCGTCGGCGAGTTTGGCGTAGACGATGAGCGCGACATGGTGCTTATTGGCTACCTGGCCTTTGGATCCGCCAAAAGAGAGCGCTCGCGAGGCAATTGCCAAGCTCAACCAAAGAGGTGTGCAGGTCAAAGTACTCACCGGTGACAACGAGGGCGTTGCTGCTGCCGTCTGCAAAAAGGTGGGCATCCACGTTGACGAGCTCTTACTTGGAAGCGATGTAGAGAATCTCAACGATGAGCAGCTCAAAGAGCGTGTCGAGAAGACCCAACTCTTCGCAAAGCTTTCCCCTATGCAAAAGGCTCGCGTTGTCTCTGCGCTCAGGTCCAACAACCACGTGGTCGGCTTCATGGGCGACGGCATCAACGACGCAGCTGCCATGCGCTCCTCCGACGTGGGAATCTCCGTCGACACCGCCGTTGACGTGGCAAAAGAGTCCGCTGACATCATTTTGCTGCAGAAGGATCTGCTGGTACTTGAGCACGGCGTTGAAGAGGGTCGCAGAACCTACGGCAACACCATCAAGTACATCAAGGCAACTGCAAGCTCCAACTTTGGTAACGTGCTGTCCGTTTTGGTGGCCAGCTTCTTCCTGCCGTTCTTGCCTATGAGCGCACTTCAGCTGCTACTCTTAGGTCTTGCATATACCGTTACCTGCATCGCAATTCCTTGGGACAACGTTGACGATTCGTTCCTCTCAAGCCCTCGCTCTTGGGATGCACATTCAATTACAAACTTTATGCTTTGGATTGGACCTATCAGTTCAATCTTTGATGTGCTGACCTTTGCCCTCATGTTCTTTGTAGTCTCTCCCGCACTTGCCGGAGGAACCTGGGCAGAACTTGCTGCAGCTGGAAACACCGCTGCTCAAGCACTCTTTATTCTGTCTTTCCAAACAGGCTGGTTCATCGAATCAATGTGGACCCAGACCTTTGTTCTCCACGCGCTCAGAACCAATAAGATTCCGTTTATTCAGAGCATGCCATCGGCATCGCTGCTTGCTCTAACCACCGCGGGAATCATTGTGGTCAGCGCCCTTCCGTATCTGCCGGTGTTCGCCCAGCCCTTGAGTCTAGTTTCGCTACCTTTATCATTCTTTGGATGGCTAACTGCACTCATGAGCGGGTATATGGTTCTTATCACCATAATTAAGAGCCTCTACGTCAAGCGATTTGGCTCGCTGCTTTAACCTTGCTCTAGGAAGGATCACGATGGACGTAAAAGAAGCTATGGACCAGCGCATATCTCTGCGCGCGTACGACCAAAAGCCTATTGAGCAAGAGAAACTTTCTCAGCTCCAGGAAGCCATTGACGTCGCAAATGCCCAGATGGCAGAGGTAGCGCCTGATCACCCCGCAATCCTTACCATCGAGGGTCCTCACCTTGAGGATGGCACTTCCGTTCACATGAAGAACAGGTCTATTGTCGGTCCCATTTATCACTACGTAGCAGGTTATTGTGAAGATGCAATTGCCCGTGAACTCATCGGCTACTATGGCGAGAAGATCGTTCTTCTCGCCACCCAGCTGGGCATTGGTTCATGCTGGATTGCCGAGACCATGGACTGGAAGACCCTGGCTCGCGACGAGTACAATGGCCTTAAGCTGGGCATTATTATCTCTATCGGATACGCTCCGGAGAAGATTCCGCTCAAGCAGGAGGGTATTCGTACCGCAATTCGTCTGCGTACCAAAAAGCCCGCGCAGATTATGACGGCAAACGGTACTCCATCTGAGCCGAAGCAGATGCCCGAGTGGTTTAACCGCGGCATTGCTGCGGTTTTGGCATGCCCAACCGCCATCAACAAGCTGCCAGTTGTATTTGACCTGACAGATGGCGTGGTAAGCGCATCTATGCCTAACCAGCGCCACCTCGTCCAAGACTACGACCTGGGCATCTCCAAGCTGCACTTTGAGCTTGCTGCCGACCTCAAGGGTACGTGGGAGCTTGGACAGCCTGGTCGCTTTATCGTTTCCGAGTAGCCTTCCACGCGTAGCGCCTCCCAGCTCACAAACGTCATGTTCCCGAGTGGCGCATTCCTGGACGACGATCCCGGTTCACCGCACCCAGCGCGCCTCTCAGCTCAGCACCGCACCACTAACAAGAAAGGACCTCACATGGCCTGTTCCGCACAGCACGTTGCAAACAAAGTTCTCTCGTCCTACCAGTGGAGACTTGCAACCAAGAAGTTCGACCCAACCAAAAACGTCTCTGACGAGGACCTTGAGGTAATCCTTGAGGCTGCTCGTCTGGCACCTAGCTCCTACGGTCTGGAGCCTTGGCGATTCCTGGTTGTTAATCTGCGAGAGGATCAGGCCTCTGAGCAGTCACTTCGCCTTAAAGAGAAATTTTACGAGCCATGCTATGGTGCTCGCGCGTCCCTTAACGGTGCTCATTACCTGGTTATTCTGCTTGCTCGCAAGAACGTCAACGTAGAGTCTGCTTACGTTAAACACATGATGCACGACATCAAGCAGCTTCCTGCGGACTTTGAACCAACTTACGCTGCAGCCTTCAAAAACTTCCAGGAGAACATGTTTGACCTGGTAGGCAACGAGCGCGCAACCTTTGATTGGGCTTGCAAGCAGACCTACATTGCGCTTTCAAACATGCTCACTATGTCCGCTATGATTGGCGTTGATAGCTGTCCAATCGAGGGCTTTAACCGCGAGGCTGTTGATAAGATTTTGGAAGAAGAGGGTCTTCTCGACGGTGGACAGTACAACGACTTTGGCGTTTCCTGCATGCTTAGCCTGGGCTATCGCGATATGGATCCTGTCCAGAAGCGTCGCCAGCCAGCTGAGGATGTTATCGTCAAGCTGTAAAGCTGTAAGTGTCATTACCTTTTAAGCTGCCTCCTATTTCCCGACACCAAGGAAATGGGAGGCAGTTTGTTTAGCAGGCAATTCTTTGTTGAGTGGAAAAGTCTTTGCTATTTAGGAAGCTTATTGCTCGTGCGAAACACGGTTGCACATAGCTTGGTCGCATGCCATTTTGGCGCCAACTGGCCTTTTTTGGTGCGAAATGACTTTCTCTGATCAAAAAATGGCCCATTTCGGTGCGAAGTGGTAAAAAATGCGTTTAGTTGGAGTATGCAGGATTAATAAAATTCTATGCAAGCGTTTTACCAGCGCTTTTAATTGGACGAATTTTTCATGTGCATTCACATTATTTCTGAACTGCTTAAACGTAAATGCCAAAATGGCAAAACCAAAAATTTATTTCCAACTAAACGGGTTTTTTACCCAAAACAGCGCCCTCTAAAGGTCATATCAATTTCTTGATTAGTTTTTGTGCATATTAGGCAGTCTTTATGCACGCTGAGGTGTTTTCGAGCGCCCGCGTGCGCCTCATGCGCCCTGTGCGCCTCGTGCACCCCGTGCGACCAACGCGCTCTGGCGCGCCATACTTGCCACCGCGTAACCACGGCGCATATGGCGCGCTCGCACGAGCAACTCAACTAGCAGAAAGCGGCTAATTACCTGCGGATAAACCTAAAGCCGCGGCCAGAGTGGATGTACGGCAAGAATGCTCGGTCTTCTTCGCAGATGTTTCCTGCGACGTTATCGCGAGCATCAAGCTCCAACAGGCCTCGAGCAATCGAAAGTTCCCCTGCATAGCGACCATATGCTTTACTGCTCACCAAAATAGCGCCAGTAGCAACAGTTTCCCAGGTAGAAGGCTTCGCGTCATACACCGGAGCATCTTTCCAGAGTCTGGACTCCTGTGAACGGATAATGTACGAGCTGGAATCAGGTCGATCGGTCTGCAAGCGATCATACAGATACTCAAAATCAGGTTTTAACTCGGCTTTTAGCTCGATACAATTCTGCTCAAGCTGACCAATGCGCTTCCACGTAGCCTCAGTAACATCTGGGTCACCAATGAGTACCACGTCAGAGTCTGCATCATAAAGCGCAAGCATTGCCTGAACAAGCGCATCGCCCGAAAGTCCCCGGTGTTCCTCGACAGTTGGCAGTCCCTCGTAGAGAGGACCGCGGAAAATCTCGCCAGGAACAAACGAGAAAATCTGGAATCCAAGCGCCGAAAGGCGTGCGTTAATCTGTGCGACGCGCTCCAGCGAAAGGCCCGTGTAGCTCTTGGGATAGTAATTGTGGCAGGCGGCAAAACGAGTAAAGTCGGCACCCGCTGCTCTCCACGCGGATATGTCATCCTTGGTGATAGTCGAGGCGTTGAAGACCACGTGGAACTTGCGAGAAAGCTCAACGGTCTCTGCCACGTCAAATCCAAAGTCAAGACGTACGTACGTAATCCCAAGCTCCGCAAGCTCGTCAAACTTCTGAACGCCAAGTTTAGAAAGAGTCGCAGGAGAAACATCGGCAATGAGGTTGATCTCAGCCTTTTTGCACAGCTCTAAAAGTCGACGAGCCTCAGTGCGATAATCAATCCCCTCTTCCTCGGGAATCTGTAGCGAAGTGAATGCATAGTGGCATCCGACTGCCTGCGCTTTTGCTACAACCTCGGCATTAGCCTCATATCCACTGGCAAAATACAGTGAAATTCCGGTGCGCATAAATCCTCCAAGCAATTGCAAAACGCTTTCTAAAAGACGGGGTTTCTCGTCAGTTGGTCAGCCAGTCAAGACGCCGGGCGAGAAAAAATCCCTCTTCCTAGGATACCTAAGAAGAGGGATAAACGTTTCTAGAACGTACGGTTTTTACTCGCCGAAGACGTCGTTAATACGATCCTCGTCAACGCCGAAGAACCAGGTAAGTGCGAAGCCTGCAGCGTAAGCAAGAAGCATTGCAAGCAGGTAGAAGACCTGGTTACCAGGCTGGACAATAAGCAGACCAAAGAGGCCGGAGACGCCCTGGGAAACGGTACCAAGGTGGAAGAGGTAAGCAACTACGGAGCCAATACCGGAGCCAAGGCATGCGGTGATGAATGGCTTACCAAGAGGCAGGGTAACTGCGTACATAAGAGGCTCGCCGATACCGAGCATACCAACTGGGATGGACTCGGTCAGGTACTTCTTGACGCGCTTGTTCTTGGTCTTGAAGAGGATTGCAAGACCAGCACCAACCTGGCCGCCGCCTGCCATCATCAGCAGAGGAAGCAGGTAGTTGATACCCTGAGTTGGGCCCTCTGGGTTGTTAAGCATAACGTGGATTGGGGTAAGTGCCTGGTGAAGACCAACGGAAACCAGTGGCAGGAAGGTAGAACCAAGCAGGTAAGCACCAAAGACGCCAAGCTTGTCATAGAAGAACTGAAGGACAAAGAAGATTGCCTGAGTGAGCCATGCGCCTGCAGGCTGAAGAATCAGGACAGAACCAATAACACCGATAATAACGGTGCAAAGTGGAGTCAGGAAGGTGTCAAGAACGCTTGGCATAACCTTGTGCAGGTTCTTCTCCAGGAATGCAAAGAAGATTGCGCAGATGATTGCACCAATCATGCCGCCTGCTGCTGCGTTGAACAGATCAGAAGAAGCGACGATAAATGCGCCCTCCTTGAAAGCAACAGTTGGGAGGCTGAATGGAAGGTGAACCAGACGAGTTGCAACGCCGTCAACAGTCTTGGAAGCAAGAAGAGGCATACCAGCGTTAGCAATGGAGAGTGCACCAGCCATAGCACCAAGAACGCGAGAACCGCCAAACTCCTTGGCAGCGTTCTCGCCAGCGAGAATTGGCAGGTAAGCAAAAAGTGCCCAGCCCATGGTCCAGATAGCTGCGAACCACCACTCGTTAGCAAAAGCCTTACCAGTGGAGAAGTTGATAACGTTGATGATACCGTTGATCAGACCTGCAGAAATGATGCCAGGAAGCAGTGGAACAAAGATGTTTGCAATCTTCTTGAGGAAGCGCTGAACAGGCTTGTTCTCGTACTTAGCCTTCTGAGCTGCCTTGTTGTCCTTAGCTGCGGAAACAACGTCGTCCTCAGATGCATCGCCAGCAGCTACGCCGGTGAGCTTGGAGAACTCAACAATAACCTTGTTGACAACGCCAGGACCAAGAACAACCTCAAGGTACTCTGCATCCTCGACCAGGCCCATGACACCGTCGATAGCCTTGATGGCCTCGGAGTCAACCTTTGAAGGATCTGCGGTCTTAATGCGGAGCCTGGTCATGCAGACCATGTTGCTCTGAACATTTCTTTGCCACCGACGGCAGCAAGAATCTGCTCTGAAAGCTTGGTGTAATCCATACTTTCCTTCTTTCTCTCGTTGCGATGTTGCAACAAATACCTATCAAGAATACATAAAAAATGAACTTATCGGTACAACAATCCATACCTGTGGTTCATTGTTTCATGTTTTGACCTAATTTGAGCGCCCTGTTACTGCAGGTAAACTGAGCGTTTTTCAAAACTTGCCGACCACTTGCGCGTCGTGCTGATACCACTGACCGATGTAACTGAAACAAAATGCTTACGCGTGTGTCATTTGTTACAACTGCGATTACTACAGTGCACCTCTGACATGGCCATGGGCTGCCTCAAGCTTAGCTTTTGCCTCTTCAACAGGCATCTGAGTCAGCAGCATGACAATAGCAAGCTTTGCATTACCATCAGCCTGCTCAAGAGCCTGAGCTGCCTCTTCACGGGTGCAACCAGTTGCTGCCATGGTGATGTTCTGCGCGCGAACTACCAGCTTCTTATTGGTCTGCTGTACGTCAACCATGAGGTTTTGATACGCCTTACCCACGCCAACCATAGAACCGGTAGAAATCATGTTCAGAATCATCTTCTGAGCGGTACCGGACTTAAGACGCGTAGAGCCTGTGAGCACCTCAGGTCCACAAGAAGGCTCAATGGCAAGCTCTGCCTCTTTGCCCACCTCGGAGCCCTTATTGCAGGCAATAGCAACGGTTTTGCAGCCCAAAGAGCGAGCATAGCGCAGGCCACCAATTACGTAAGGAGTACGGCCACTAGCTGCAATTCCAATAGCAATATCGTTCTTGTTCAGGCCAATCTTCTTGAACTCTTCTTCGCAAAGCTCAAGAGAATCTTCCGCGCCTTCAACTGCACGTACAAAGGCCTTCTCGCCACCGGCGATAAGACCAACAACCACGTCGGGAGAAACGCCAAAGGTAGGTGGGCACTCAACTGCGTCCAAAACGCCCAGGCGGCCAGAAGTTCCCGCGCCAAAGTAGACGATTCTGCCGCCAGCCTCAAGCGAGGAAACAGCCCACTCAATTGCCTGTGCTACCTGGGGAAGAACCTCTTTTACGCCAGCTACCACGTTGAGGTCTTCTTGGTTCATAACGCTGACCAGCTCAAGCGGGGTCATCTGATCCAGGTCCATAGTGTTGGGGTTTCTTGTTTCGGTGACAAGTTTTGTCAAATCAATCACGTTTTCACCTTCTGTGTTGTGATTTTTACGCAATTACGTCGTTGGCTATACCAGGCAAATCTTGATCAGATGACAACGTGGCTACACGCTCAGCCGAATCCAGCTTGCCAATATAGTTTGTCGAGAAACGCTTAACGCTCTTCTCGTAATTTCTATTTACATAGGCCGCAAAGAGTGCATCTACTACGTTGAGCTGGGCAATTCTTGAAGACATGGCGCCGTTTCTCATAATGTGCTCAGTTTCCGCAACGCCTAAAACGTAGTCGGAGCGGTGAATCAATTCCGAGTCAATGCCGCCGCGAGTGATGGCAACCACCTTGGCGCCATTTGCCTTTGCAATCCACGCACACTCAATAGCTTCGCGCGTAAGGCCAGAGTAGCTGATGACAATTGCAAGATCTTCTCGTCCCATGTTTTTGGCGTAGAGCATCTGAGAGTGGTAATCGTCACTCAAATTGCAGTTGATGTTAAGGCGCATGAGTTTGAGCTGCAGATCTCTTGCAACCAGAAGCGAAGCTCCCATGCCAAAGAGACAAATGGAATGGGCTTGCATCATGAGTGAAACAACTGAGTCAACAACCTGAGCGTCAAGCAATTGCCTGGTAAGCTCCAGCGAAGAAATGTTCTTTGCCGTCACTTTTTCGATGATCACATCAGTGGTGTCACCTGCGATAACGCCGCCGACAGCAATATCGTTGCTTTTATTGCTTACTGCCAGCTCGTAAATGAGCGCCTGCTGGAACTCTTTATAGCCACCGCAGCCAAGCTTCTTGCAAAGCCTGACAACCGTTGATGCAGATGTATACGTTTGAGCTGCTAGTTTATGGATTGATTGACCAACTGCCGCCTCTGGATCCGACAGAATATAGTCGACAATATCGCGTTCAGCCGAACTAGCATTCTTGCGATACTCTTCCAGACGTAGACGAACACCTCTCACGCAATCACCTCCGGCCGTCCAGTTGGCTAAAACGTTTGACTATATTGTTTCACGATGCCATAAAAAATTCATCTGTAAAGTAGGCAGTGCCGTAAACGGTAGTATTGCGTGTGCAAGTGTAAGCAAGTGCGAACGCGCTCCATGTGTGTTGCATGCGCGAACGCTCATGTTTCCCAGCATAATGCGGGGACAATTGTCGCAAAAACTGAGCCTTGTTTTAGGAAAGTTAATACCACTTCATAAAAACTTTTACTACCGAGTAGACATTTGACCACGTAAAACCTGATTAAAATATTTCATCTTTGCCTAAAAAATTCAAATTTAGATACCATTGACAGCTTTTTTGATACCACTCGCAGAAAATTAACGGAGTCATTTTTTTCATTGTTCTATTGTGCCTAAGTAAATTAAGCGCATATTTAACAGGGTAATTTACCTTGTTTTACACGGCTCTCTCCTCCGTGCAGACACATGAGAGCCCGGATACTTTTGCGCAGTATCCGGGCTCTTTTTATGCACATGTTTACCTTGCAAGTTGCAAGGGTTTCTCGCCAAGCGTGCTTTGCCGGCGCAACAACAGCCTCAAGCACATCACGCTCTGCGAGCCTGAAAAGTGCAAAGAATCTGTATTTGAGGCACAGAATCTTTGATGAAATCAGGCAAATCCACAGTTTCTTTTACGTATTTAGGCAAAAGTTACAGATTCTTTGAAAAAATCAGGCACGTGTTGTGGTCGCGAACTTGTAATTGCAAGCTTTGCGGACGCGCGGGTCGGACATACCCGCCGAACGCGCACCTTACAGCGCGGCGAGAAAACCCTCTGCTTGCTGGACAATTGCCTCGTGAACCTCGGCTCTGGCTCCCAAGTTCCCTCAGTCCAAGTGGTAACAGAAAGTGAAAAGCCATTGAACGGCTCAACCGGCTTGGTGCGCAGGGCCAGGACCTGCTGCTTTACCACGGTGAGCGATCAGAAGTCCGAGAAATTCGCACAACTCTCAAGCGCTTTTACCACCTGCTCAAGACCAGTGAGGTCTTCCTGGGTGAACCTTGCCACGCTCGGACTATCAATATCCAGCACGCCAACTACCTGGTTATCCTTGACGATAGGAACGACCACCTCAGAGTTTGATGCAGAGTCGCATGCAATATGTCCCGGGAACTGATGCACGTCCTCCACCAGCTGACTTGTCTTTGTTGCCGCAGCCGTGCCGCACACTCCCCGACCAAAGGGAATACGCACACAAGCAACTTTGCCCTGGAACGGTCCCAGGCGCAGCTCGGGAGTGCACGGCTCGTGGTCGCTCGGGGCTGCGCCCGGCTCCACGCCCGAACCCGCGTCCGGCCCCACGCCCGAACCCGCGTCCGGCTCCAAGCTCGCGTCCGACTCCGCTCCCGACACCGTGACAGGATCTACCAGGTAGAACCCTGCCCAGTTGATGTCGTCGAGCGCGTCCCACAGAAGAGCAGCGGCGTTGGACAATACCGGCAGCCAGTGAGCATCGACCTCGGCAAGCGAGACAATCTGTTTTGCAAGCAAACCGTAATCAGTCATATCTACTTCTCTGGCAGAATCTCAATCCAGCAGCCATCAGGGTCTGCGATAAAGTAGAGACCCATCTTTGGGTTCTCTTTAACAATGCAGCCCATCTCCTCGTGAAGTGCGTGGAACGCATCAAAATCGTCAACGCGGAACGCAATGTGAGTGTCTTTTCCGCCGTTGTCGTAAGGCTCCACCCAACCGCGGTTCCATGTGAGCTCCAGCTCAAAAGGAGACCAGTCGTTTACCAAAAACGTGTTGGTCCAAGAACCGTCCTCTGGTCCCTTAACACGGTCAACGCGAAATCCCAGAGCCTTCTTGTAGAACTCGACGGTTTTCTCGTTATCCAAAACATGAGTGCAACGGTGAACAAAACGTGCCTGCATAAATCCTCCTTTGTTGTGCGCGCCCGGCTGTGCGGTCATGCGCGGTCGTACCCGATCGCGCCCGTAGCCGTCGCGCCTAGTTGAGCTCCTGCTCAAGCTGGTCGACAAGCTCGCCAAAGTACTTGAGAGCAGCGTTAACGGGATCTGGAGTTGCCATGTCAACGCCAGCTCCGCGGAGTAGCTCGATTGGGGTCTTGGAACAGCCACCGGATAAGTAGCCGATGTAGTCCTTGACCGCAAGCTCGCCCTTAGAAAGGATACGCTGAGACAGAGCAATAGCTGCCGAGAAACCAATGCAGTACTGGTAGACATAGAAGTTGTAGTAGAAATGAGGAATGCGCGACCACTCCAGCTTGATCTCTTCGTCCAGCTCAATGCCAGGTCCAAAGTACTCTGCGCAAAGCTTGCCGTAGCGCTCGGAGAGAACCTCAGCGTTCAGAGCCACACCATCAGCGTTCATCTGGTTGATATCACGCTCAAACTCGGCAAACATGCACTGACGATAGATAGTGCCACGGAAGCCCTCGAGGAAATGGTTGAGAATGTACGCATGGCGAGCAGGATCAGTCTCGTGCTCAAGCAGGTAGTGTGAGAGCAGCGCCTCGTTGCAGGTGGATGCAACCTCTGCAACAAAGATGGAGTAATCGGAGTAGGTAATCTCCTGGTTGTGGGACGAGAAATACGTATGCAGGGAATGGCCCATCTCATGAATAAGGGTGTAAACGTCGTCGAGGCCGCCCTGGAAGTTGAGGAGCATAACAGGGTTCATACCCTTACCACCTGCGGAATAAGCACCGGAGCGCTTACCTGGGGTCTCGTACACGTCAACCCAACGGCTCTCCAGACCCTTCTTGACCAGGCTGACGTATTCCTCACCCATAGGTGCCAGCGCCTTAACAATAAGGTCGCAAGCCTCCTCGTAGGTGAACTTCATGTCAACATCGTCAACAAGAGGAGTGTAAACGTCCCAGAAGTGCAGCTCATCCAAGCCCATAACACGCTTGCGCAGGTCAACGTACTTGTAGAACGCTGGAAAATTCTGGTGAACAGCGTCAATGAGGTTGTTGTAAACCTCAACAGGAATCTCGTTCTCTGCAAGAGCTGCCTCAAGGGAGCTTGCATATTTTCTAGATGACGAGAAGAACTGCAGGTTCTTAACCTGGCTGGTCAGAATTGCAGCGGAGGTGTTACGGAACTCACCAAAGCGGCTGTAGAGCTGCTTGAATGCGGACTCACGCAGGACGCGGTCAGCATCCATCAGCAGAGGAACAAATGAACCGCTGGTCAGCTTATGAGTCTTGCCCTCAGAGTCAACTGCATCGTCGAAGGTGAGGTCTGCGTCATCAAACATGGAGAAGATATTGGTTGGCTGAACAGCAAGCTCTTCAGCGCGTGCCAAAAGAGCCTCTTCCTCGGCAGAAAGGGTGTGCTCACGCTGGTTCAAGATCTTGTTGAGCTTACGACGATAAAACTCAAGAGCTGGAACCTCTGCATAGAACTTCTCGACAGATTCTGCTGGAATGGCCAGAAGCTCTGCGGCAAACCAAGAAGTTGCCTCACCAACCTGCGTATATGCGCTGGTAGCGTTTGCAACGTATGCCTGATACTTGGCTACGCGAGTATCCTCATCACTCTTGCGCTCGGCGTAGTTGATAATCTTGTAGAGCAGAAGGTTCATCTGGTCCTCAAGCTGCAGGAACTCCAGAAGAGCCTGAGCAGAGGTTGAAATCTTGCCCTTGAACGCAAGCAGCTTGGGACAGTAAGCCTTGAGCTCCTCGAGCCCAGCCTCAAATGCCTCATCGCTAGGGAACATTGAGGACAGGTCCCACTTATATTTGCTGTCAATTTCTTCGCGAGACTCGTATGCCATGAGCCTTCCTTTCTTGACCGATCAGTATGTGCTGTTATTTAGTGTCCCACATACACGCCGATTTCATGCTGATAACAAGAAAAAATGAACCCATTTGATACAAATCGTCAAACGGGCTCATCGATTTCAAAAAATGAAAAACTCTATTACAGTTCTTCTCCGTTAGTTTTAATTACCTGCTGATACCAAGAGAAACTATCCTTTTTAATGCGACGACCTGTTCCGTTTCCCAGGTCATCCTGATCAACATAGATGAAGCCGTACCTCTTGCTCATCTCCGAAGAAGAGCAGCTCACAATATCTATTGGCGCCCATGCATAATAGCCACGCAAATCTACACCATCACTAAGCGCTTCAAGCATCTGTTCAACATGTGCTCTGAAATATTCAACGCGATACGGATCATGGATTGTTCCATCGTCCTCAAGCTTGTCAAAAGCGCCAATGCCATTTTCTGTGATGTAAATTGGACACTGATAGCGGTCGTAGAAGACATTGAGGGTGTAACGCAGCCCAAGAGGATCAATAGACCAGCCCAAGGGTTTGCAGGAAGATGAGGATTAGAGAAATCTTTATTTCCGTCCGCAAAGCTTTGAGCACTACAAACGCTTGAATAGTAATACGAGAAACTCATGAAGTCGGCAGTATTGGTTAAATCCTCAAGGTCATTCTCGCCAAATTGAATGTCAAAACCATTCTCTTCAAAGAAGCGCAAAGCATATCCTGGATACTGACCTCTGAGCAATACATCAGAGTAATAAAACTCCATTTGATTATGCCTATAGCAGGCAAGAACATCCTCAGGATTACTTGACGATGGATAATCTGGTCCACCACACAGCATCATGCCTATCTGGAGCTCGGGGTAGTTTTCATGAGCATAACGAGTGGCGCGAGCACAAGCTACCATCTCGTTGTGAACTCCCTGGTATTTAGCTTCTGCAAGGTTATCTACCTTATCAGCACAAATTCCAAGGTGGTTGAATGACTCAACTGACACAAGGTTAATTTGATTGATAAGAATCCACAGCTTAACTCTATCGTGATAACGGTCAAACAAAACCTTGCAGTAGCGTTCAAAAAGATCAATCAGTTCGCGAGAAGCCCAACCCTTGTAGTTAAGCGTTAATGCAACAGGCATTTCATAATGAGAGCAGGTAATCATAGGCTCCATGCCGTTAGCAATAACTGCATCAATAAGCCTGTCATAAAAAGCTAATCCTTCTTCAGAAGGCTCAGCGTCATCCCCATGAGGAAAAATACGTGACCAGTTAATTGAAGTTCGGAACGTCTTCAAACCAAGCTCTGCAAGAAGCTTTAAATCTTCCTCAAAGGTGTGATAGAAATCGATGCCCCAGCGTTTAGGAAAAACCCTATCAGTAGCTTCAAGAGCTGCAGTAACTTTCTGAGTAGTCTCTTCTCCATTGTATTTCTCGTCAAGCGGAACATTTGACTTGTACTCATTAAGATCACTTACACAAGGACCCTTGCCGCCTTCTTGCCAAGCACCTTCCATCTGATTAGCCGCAAAAGCACCGCCCCAAAGAAAATCCTTTGGAAAACTATGCCTTACCTGAGGCTTTGCTCCCATTTAACGCTCCTCCAACTTCTTAATCCTGTCATCAAAGGACTTAAAAACTTGGACAAGCTGTTTGGCAGTAATGATCTCAGAATAAATGACCATGAGCGTGTCTTGAGCATGTGAGAATAGAAGACTGTACTCTTGCTTCTCTCCTTGGAAAACACCTTGGATGTGATCGGTCTGAACATGGTGAGCTTCAAGAATCTTTGCATCTGCGGCAGCAATTTTTCCTCTGCAAGCGTAATATTACCAGCAGCAATTGCCTCGTAAGCTAATTTGCATTCATTACGAGCTTCACCGGCAGCAATAAGGATGGTCATGGCATCCTGGGTGGTCTTATCAATTTCTTCTTCCATAAGAAATTCTCCCCTAGACTCTAAACGTCATTTGAGATTTCCTGAAGCCACAATTCAATTCATAGCCTCAGGCGTAAATTTTTAAATTTAGAACGACCAATCATCGTCTGAATCGGACTCAGACTCTGCGGTCTCAGCATCAACAAGCTGCTTATCGTATGTTTTAAAGAATGGCATCCAAATAAGACCAGATATCACAAAAATGATGAACATCAGAACAATACTGCCTACCGTTCCACAAGTAAGGAACGTAGCAATTGGGAATGGGCAGTACCACATGTTAAAGAGCATCGAAGGAATAGCTCCTAATGGGATTACCTTGGTAAATACATAGGCAACAAGTGGAAGCACAATGCCCTGAAGCCACATTGGAATCATCATAATTGGATTCCACGCAACTACACCAAATACACAAGGCTCGTTAATGTTAAAAATTGCAGGTACAAGGCAAGCGCGACCAAGTGCTTTGAGCTGGCTTGATTTAGCAGAGAATGCCATCAGAAGGACAAGAGATAACGTGCAGCCAATGCCACCAATCCAGAGATATCCAGAGTACACAAATGCATCGGTAAAGACTGCAAGATTTGATGCCGTTGCACTACCAGCGGCTGCAAGAACGCCATTTGCCTCGGCGTTTGCAAGAAGGATTGGGGTAAATACTGGTGTTAAAACCCAGGAAGAAACGCCCATAGAATACAGGAAACAGAAAAGGAACATTGCAATTACAAGACCAACAGGTGAGTTAACAATATTCTGAAGAGGCATAAAGCAGCTAACAACCAGTTGATACAGGTTAAGGTTCAAAAACTTGGGATCGGTAAGAATCCAACCAAAAACTGTTACGATGCCAATTGGCAACATTGAGTTAAACCAGTCTTTTACAAAATCAGGAATTACAGAGTCTTCCTTAAAAAATGTAAAATTAGCAAACTTATTGAGAACTGCTGCAGATATAAGACCAGCAACAATAGCCAAAAACATTCCGCCAGCACCAAAGCCGCCAATATTAGAAATACGGAACCACGTAGATTCTCCTGCTGCAATCATAGCTGCTTGATCGGCCACAAACTGTGGATTTAAAGAAATCAAAAACAAAATAACACCAGCAATACCCGCATTAACTGCCGAGCGCTTGTGCTCCTTAAGTATCAACAGATTGTAAGGAATCAAAAATGCAACAATCAGACCGACAATGCCAAAGGTCCAACCGTAAGGTGTCCAGAAGTTTGGCCACCACTCAAAATAATTCATTGGAATTGTAAGCAAACTAAATATAGAACCTAAGAAGATAAGAGGAAGTGCCTGCAATACAGAATTCTTAATTGTAAGAATCCAAGGGTTCTGAACAATCTTGTTCATTTTTGGCGAGAAGCTCGTCTGAAGCCAGTCAATGAGCTTATTCACAGCTGTAGCCTCCTTAAGGGCATATTACTAACAAATCTTTTATGACAAATCTGAGTGCCATATGATTTAGTTCATCGTCAGATTACTGAGCATTCGCTTCACGAATTGTTTTAATAAGGTGCTTGAGGGCTTTCTCGCCATTTAGGGTTGAATAATATGCGGGGTCCATAAGAATCACTTGAACAGGCTTATCGGCATATTTTTCTTTAAGCTCATCAGCCAGATACTTAAGATGGGGACCAATCATCAAAGCATCGATAGAATCAATGTAGCTCTCAACCTCGGCCTCACTTCTTGCGGTGATGGAAATATCAAGATCATGTTCTGCAGCAACCTTCTTCATGTTGACCGCCATAAAACCACTACTTGCTCCAGAACCACAAACCAAAAAGAACCTCAAGATGCTTAGACATACCTTGCCCTTCTCTCTAACAGAAATACAGCCAAATTACTTCTTACAACATCAATAGTGTTCCTATGCTTTTAGAGATTCCAATTATCCTATTTCCTAAGGTAAGGGAATAGGCTCGTTGAAATTTTTTTCTGCCTTATAAAAAAGTTTTAGAACTAAGGAAAACTGTTTTGGCTACGTACTTGCAGCTAAAAGTTCGTCTGATTTGAGGCTTTTACGTAAGATACAGAGCGCAAAAAGAATTTTCTCTTTCCTTACGCCCTCACGTCGCCGTTCCTACCGTTCGCGGAAAATGTCAGCTTTGGTGAACAAGCGGCAAATCCACACTCCAACCAGGGATATAATCGCAGGTGAACAACGGATGGAGGACTGTCATGAAGATGCACCTCATTGAGCCCAAGACTAGCACTCAGACCACACCTACCGTGTTGCTGATTCATCCCATGCTTTCTTCGGCAGAGGGAATGAAGACAGTTCTTGTGAGCAACATGGGCGATGACCTGCGTTATCTGATCCCAGATCTTGCGGCACACGGAGAAGAAGACGCAACAGAATACACCTCGGCGTCCCAAGAAGCTGCGCAAATTCATGACTGGCTGCTGGAGCACAACATAACCCATCTTTCCCTTGGCTTTGGAGCCTCTTTAGGCGGAGTAGTTCTGTCTGAGCTCCTCAAGTTCAATGACCTGGCCTTTGACCACCTCTTCTTTGAGGGAACAAGCTTCTGGACGGGTGGATTCCTGGCCTCAGCGATGGAATTTGTGCTCAAGAAAGTGTTTCTTGCCAAGCACTGCAAAGCCATTGCAGACCCCGAGTTATCCGTGCAAAAGATGGAACAACTTTACGGAAAAGTCGCAGCTAAACCTATGTCAGAGCATTTTATTGCGATGAGCGACCAAAGCATCCAGAACATCATTCACGACTGCAGCAATGTTGACCTACCCACCCTTAGCCCCGACGTACAACGTCGTTGCATCTTCACGTATGGCGAGAAGGACTTTGACTTGAAACGCGCGAGGCAGGTTCTGCCTAAGGTGTATCCCGAGGCCACGCTTATCATCTGGAAAGGCTATGATCACTGTGAGCGTATGACCAGCGACTCAGCAGCGTATGGTCAGATGCTCAGAGAGCTTGTGGTTTAAAGAGCAAAACTCGTAATGGATGCTTCCAATCTGAATGTTCTCTTGAAAACATTAAAATTATCAAGATTGTCTCTGTATAAAAGTACTTATAAACAGCTGTGCTAATTCAATATTGCACAACTTACATCAGACATCCTAAATCTCTAGATTTGTGTATCTACAAGAGGCCTTTTTGATTTTTTCAATTGCTCTTTTTGATGTTGACTGTTTTATTAAACCTTCTTTTGCATACGCTGCTATCAAACACTTATGCTGATCTATAAGTGCAATAACTATTGCTTCATTTGCGTCAAATATACCTGCTTTGATTGCAGCTATATAAATACTCTTGTCCAAATCTTCTTTTAAAATAATTCCAGTCTCACTAAATACATCCCTAATTGCATTCAACGCATTAATATTCTTTGGAAACACAATTTCAGCGGCATCTTTACTATCCATGTCGTCAATTTTTATTCCAAGCGGTACGCTATATTCTTCAATAACAAGATTTAGCTTATCCACATCGCTTTTCATTCTTGCCCCTCTTCTTCATTTTTCATGGCCTCTGAAAGTATTAATTCGGTTTCAGTAATTATGTCATCTGCCTCAGGAGGAATTATCTTTTCTCTATTGGATTCAATTTTTTCAATAGTTGGTGTAATAAGCTCGTCAGCAAACCTCACTCGATCTTCTTTAGAATACATTTCTTTAAGGATTTTCCCGTCAAGTCTTGTTGTAATATCATCCAAAACTTTCTCAGTTTCATCTTTATTAAGTAAATGCTCTATAACTAACTTACTAAATTGTTTCTCCAATATTGCAGTCATCTGAACAGCATCATCTTCAATAAAATGACCTACCAAAACATTTGCTGCTTTCTCAGCAGCGCATCCCCCTGCCGTAGCTCCAATAATTGAAACTACTGTGGTACCAACCCCCGGAACAATCAAGGTGCCAGCAGTCGCTCCAATCACCATTCCGCCAAATCCACCAGCCAGACCTGCACCAGTAGATATTAAATTTTTAAAAAGTTGCTGAGCTGAAATACGTCTCCTAAACATATCTACTGCATTAAATGAAAAAACTGCTGTAATAGTTAAAGTGGAGGTAATAACATTTCCTCTAAGAATTTTTGCAGCACTTTTTTTGGCCGCTGCTCCAGCTATTTTGCTTCCAGACCTACATGCATTCGCAATTAGTGCGGAGACTTTAGGCCCCAATTTCCCTGCAATAGCTTCAGTGCTACCAACCATAAGCGAATTCAAACCAGCCTTCGATAGTTGGCTCGCAGCAACAGATACAATAAATGTCATTCCACCTAATTTCAGCCCATCTATCGTTGCACGCTTTAAAGCCATAGAAAAACTTTCTCCAGACCAAAGCGATAACGCAAGAGTAATTAGCGCAGTAACTCCAAAGGCAGATTGTGCAACAACTACACCATTTTTTGCATCATATTTAAGTGATTCTATATTTCCTGCTTTTGCAATGTTTATAGCCTGTTTATACGTATACTTTCCGGGCTTCACAATCTCTGTTGCAGAATCAGGATCTCTTACACCTGGAACTTCATTATTAAGAATCTTCTTTCGCATTGCAGTAATCGCTTCTGCATACTTATCAGAAGGAACTTCAATGACCATGGGGTTGCCTTGGGCATCAAATATCTAAATTTATTATTTTCAAAACATGCGCTAATACATTCGCTTCCAGTCTTGTAATACTTACTTTGAATATATACTTGGGTTCCATCTTTTTCATAGACAAGCCTGTCCGCTCCATTTTTTGCGTTGTCACCTCCAATAACTTTTCCTTTTTTGCCGTGCCAGTTGTCATATTGATTATTTGCTTGTTCAGCTGCAAAACCATGTCCCCGAGCTGCGTGGAAAACTTCTTCATCCGCAACTCTATTGACAGTTTTCCTGTTTCCCCAAACAATACCTGAATAAATGACGTCATTACTCTTTTGTTTTAAATTTGGAATTTTCGCATCAAATGCAACATAAGCATTTCGAAGACAGATCATCTCGTTAAGAAGTTCTGCTAAACCAACTTCGTTGAACCCAATGCTTGAAAAAGTAATCCTTGTTTCATCTTTCATTGTCAACGAAAGCTTCGTATTGTCACTTGAATCAATAGAGGACACTTCGTCGTACCAGATTTTTTTGGGAGGACGAGGAAAGTCAGACAAATACATTTTTGAGCGAGTAAATAAAGCACCAGAAGATCCATCACTTAAAATGGAGTCGTCAATAAGTCCTACAAATCCATCCTGGTCATATCCAATCGCATACAATGAAATTGCTTTCCTGAGTAAGTGCTCTGGAACAGTTCGAGCGGAATAATACTCAACGTGTTTGCCTGATACAACTGGAGCAAATTTCTCAAAGCATTTAATTCGCATTCTGTGAAGTGAATCTATGGCTTCTTCCTCATTGGCTCTAGAGATAACATCCTCATTATCTTCTAATGATTTATCGCTATTTTGATTTGTATTAAACGGTTCAAATCTATCCTTAAAAGAAAAATAATTGAACTGATCATATGATTTATCTAAAACAGCAAAACAAACATATCTAAAGAGAGAATCGCATTCTAGGTCCTTAAATAATCCATCGGCTGATGGTACTCGAATCTCTTTAAAAACTTCAAAAAATGCTCTGGAAACTAACTGAGCATCATTTCCAAATGCTCCGCATCCCCATGCACCAAGAACTAGATTTTCATACCCCTCATTAATAGCAATATCAAGCATGCCCATGATTCTGGTTTTGAATACATCATATATTTCTTCTTTTTTTACTCCCGCTAGTCCAGGGGCATAAGGAGCAGCCATAGTTAAAACCGCTACTTCTAGTGGCTTATCCAAATAACTTCCATTAGGATTTCTAAATACTTCAACATGTGGGCTAAGAATAGCTGCATCAGTAAAAATATTTTCTTTACCCTTTTTATTCTCTTCATAAAACTTAGACGCTTCTTCAGATGTTAACGATTTATAAAGAGTGGATCTTCTGCATAGGTCTTCTTCTTGAGCATTAGCGCCATTTAATACACCACCACCTGGGGTGTATGGATTTGCAAAATTAAGTACCAAGATATTTTTAAGAACAGATGTATTCTTTGATTGCTTTTCACTTAATAATTTTGCAGCATCAAAAGAGTCAGTATTACTTACAGTAAAAAAACAGTTCGTTTTCCCAAAGAAATAGGTACTTTTTTATTAGATTTGGAGCGAAGTTTTCTTACATTTTTCTCAGAATAATAAACGGCAGTATTCTGATCTTCAGGTTTATAGAGAAATGGATATTCTCTTTTCTCTACAGTCTCGATAGTTTGCTCGAAGAATTCTATGTTATCCATCAAATTACCCTTCAATTCTTTAAAGAGCGTAAACTTTAATTTAATATTATCTACTGTTGAGTTTTAATGATAAATAGTTAGTTCGACTTTTATATCATTGGTAGCATATTCGATAAGTATTAACTTTCTTCAGAATCTCCTTTTTTCTCAAATACCATCCAAAATTTAAAACTTGTATACAAAAGGAAGAGTAAGTCTTAAATATAATTCAAGTGGGTGCTGCAATGGACAGTAAAAGTCTTTATCACTGCTGGCAAAAGCAGCGCACATGAATAATCTGGCATTATTCAATTACCCAATTAAATTCGAAGTCGTATAATTCAATTAACAAGCAGTTCGTTCCTGATTGGAGTGAATATGATGTTATATTCAGTTATATCGTGGTCTTTAACCGCAATTCTTGGCATTTGGTCTATTGTACTTCTATCTGGTCATGGTGCTATTTCAATTGCTGGATTTAACACAATGACTGAAGATGAAAAGAAAGCAATAGACGAGAAAAAGCTCTGTTTTGTAGTGGGTATTGGCACTCTTATAAGTGCGTTAGTACTCTTTTTCATGGCACTACTTGGTCCAAATATACCAAACACAACAGCAATCATTGCGGGCAGTATTATTGCGATTGATGCGGTAGTAATGGTTTATATTGCAAACACAAAATGCGAAAAATAATAAAAATCTGACGATAAAGTACTTGAAATTCTTATCACCTTTAGGCAATGACTCTCGTCAAAACAAATACAAAACATCACCTCAAACTACTCGTCTCTTTCGTCTCTCTCAAGGCAAAGTCTGATCACGCACGTACGCAAGTAATCGTACAAGCACAACAATACAAAGCCCTGCTGCAAGCACTGTTTCAACAGTAGCTATTCCATCGAGCCATTGGAGAGGTTGGCCGAGTTCGGCCAGGTATGCCGACGTCTGCGTGCGCGCAACGACACAAATTACAAAAGGAAAAGTAAACGCGGCGTGACTGGGAAAGAATGGTTTAGTAAGACACCTGATGCACCACGCAAAAGAAACCACATAAATAAGTGAAGCGATTGCCAGCATAACCAAAAGAAACGGTACAGACTTTGACGAAATAGATTGAATATATCCCGCAATACAAAGACTTGTTGGAGCTGCATAAATACAGGCGAGCGACTCAGCAGAATCAGGCACAGGCCCATATTTAACGTACCGAATGCTTACTACTATAAAAAGCACCACAAAGCAGATAAATCCAAACCAAATGCAATCGTACCAACACTTGCTTCAAAGTTAAACGCTGGCGCTGTAACACTAGCAACAACAATGCCTACATACACAATGAACCAGCTGGCGTGCACATTCTCCCAATCAAATTTTGCAATATAGCGAGAAGTAAAGAGGGCTATGCACAGGATGTGTAACGCAATTCCTGTAAACCAAAATAATTGTGCTGCGTCACCAATATCGGCCTTCATATACACCGAAATCAGCATAACTGCCATCGGATATGTTGCAGCAACTGAAAGTCCAATCGGATTCGAGAGTTCTCGCAATACAACTTTTGTCGACACCATAAATTTGAGGGTATAGAGAGCTAAAAGAGCAATAGAGATAATGCCGCAGGCAAGATAAAAGCCTTCGAAAGAAGTCTTGAAAAGATTTCCAAGTGCTGCAAAACCTAATGCAACACCACAAATAGCAACGGGAACTTTTTGGACATAGTTCATAAGGACTCTTCTATCTGTTTAGAAATCTCTTTTTATTTCTTTCAATAATAGATATTTTTTCATGGAAGCGAACTCAGTAGCAGATATATATCTATGCGTTGTAGTAATTAGCTAACAAAAAAACCCGCCTGGCTTCTGCTTCCGAGCATTTACACTGGCGGGTCTTCCTTATGCGATGTGCCTGCAATCTGTCCTGCCCCGAGCTCGAAGGCTAAGGGCGGCCGCATGGGCCGACCTCCCGTCGAGACGATCGGCGTGGTGGCAGAGCGACCCTCTCAATCCGAAACCAAACGCAACGCCACAGCGAACGCCGAGGCCTCCACACGCCCCGACTATCGAATCGAACCCGATGCGCCACTCGAGTCTCCGGATGTCGCATCGAAAGGACGGCTGCCCTTTTGCCGCCATGAAATCCGGGAATTTAGATTCACGGCGAAATTGGAGATCATGCGTCAAAGGCATACCCTACGTCGTCGTTCTTCACCCTCATAGAGCGAAGACGGTCTCCCCGTCTATGGGCCCGCCTTCGGGCATAACACGACTCAAATCGCAGTGATCGGCCTCCTCTCGACTGCGTTATCGTTGACATCAAAGTTAGATAAGGTTAATATTAGACCGACATTCGTTCTAATATTAAAAACCCATCGGTATGGGACAAGGAATCGGAGCATTGCTTGAGAAAGAACAGCAAAAAACCTGCAGAGCGACGCAAGGAGCTCGTGGATGCGGCAGCGAGGCTCTTCGCGGAGAAGGGCTACGAGAGTACATCGGTGCGCGACATCCTGGATGCCGTGAACGGCGCTCCTGGCATGTTCTACTACTACTTCAAGTCGAAGCAGGACGTCTACGTGGCCGTCATGGAGGACTTCATCTCGGAGCGCATGGACCGCAAGTGCGCAGTCATGGAGGACGAGGGCCGGCCGTTCGACGAAAGAATCGCCGCTCTGCGCAGTCTCGTAACGGATGACGTCAACGAATATGTCCGCTCCTTCGACCCCGAGCCGGGTGAGTCAGTTCCCGACGCCTCTTACAAACTCTGGGACATGGTCCAGATGATCGATCGTATGGCAGGCCCCTACACCAAGCTCATGCTGGAAGGGATACAGACAGGCAAGCTCAAGAACCGTCTCGGCGTAAACGAGAGCAATGCGCAGGCCTGCGCGCTGTTCATGCTGTACGGGCTCTGGGGCGTCATGTACGACGGACGTTTTGCACCAGAGTGTGAGCAGCGTTCTCCTCAGGAGGCATTCGAGATAGCGCAGAAGCTGTTTATTGATGTAGGCAGGTTGCAAAATCGCCGCTCTGAGCGGCGTGCAAAAATGGGCTGATGACGGGAGCATCCAGATGGATGCTCCCGTCAGTGCATTTAAGAGAAAAACGGAACGAATTCGTTCCGATAGCAGTGAAAGGAGCACGGGTCCATGGAGGACGAGACAGACCTGGAAGACCCAGGTAAAAACTTGAAAAAGAAGCAGGGCATGGCCAGGCTGCTGGCCCTCTCTGAGCGAGGGAAGGGGTTTCTCGTGTGCGGCATTGCGCTCGGCTGTATCGGGTCAGTGCTGCAGCTCGTGCCCTATCTAGCCTCATGGCGGGTCATAAACTCTCTAATGGCAGGTGTAGCATCTGGCTCAGCCCCCGAGGCGGGCTCCATGCTATGGTGGGGAGCCGTCGGCCTCGCGGGGCTTCTGTCTGGAACTGCAGCCTCCTGGATCGCTGGAATCGCCGCGCATGCGCACGCCTACCGCACGGTCTACGACATACGCATCGCGGTCGCAGAGCATGTGGGACGCCTCCCGATGGGCTACCTCGACTCCTCGTCCATAGGGCAGGTCGAGCAGGTGATGGATGCGGATGTCGAGCAGGTCGAGGCATTCCTCGCCCACCAGGTGCCCGACCTCGCGAGCGCTCTCGCCACGCTCATCGTCCTCTTCGTCCTGATGTTCGCCGCGAATGTTTGGCTTGCCTTGGCCTGTCTTGCGCCAATTGTCATTGGAATCGCCTGTCAGCTGCAGACGATGGCCAAGGTCATGAAGACGGGCGCAATCAAGAAGAACTTCGATGTCCTTGAACGAATCAACTCGTCGGCGATCCAGTACGTCGAGGGGATGCCCGCCATCAAAGCGTTCGGCCAGACCACGGCGTCCTTTCGCGGCTTCAAGGACGACACCGAGGCCTACCGGGACTTCACTGTAGGCATGACCGACCAGATCCGCCCGGGCTACGTGCGTTTCCGCGTCTTCACACTTTCGGTCGCGACTTTCGCAGCCCCAGTTGCGATAGCGCTGTTCCTCGGCAACCCCTCGGACGTCGCGCTCGCAGCCGTCTGCGTCTTCGCCCTCGTGGTCGGTCCCGCCGCCTCCTCGCCAGTACTCAAATTGCGCATGTTCGCCGAGAGCGTGAACACGGTCAACGAGGCGGTTGGGCGTGTGTGCGCAGTGCTTAATCTGGAGCCGCAAGGACAGGTTTCGCAGGATGTCCGGGCGACTCCCCAAGATGCGGGCATTGCATTCGACCATGTGACCTTCTCCTATCCAGGTGCCGAGAATCCCGCGGTAGATGGGGTGTCGTTCGCTGTAGAGCCCGGCAGCACTTGTGCCATCGTGGGTCCTTCGGGCACCGGTAAATCCACAATCGCCGAGCTAGTCGGCCGCTTCTGGGATGTGGATGAGGGAATGGTCCGCATAGGGGGAGTCGATGTGCGCGAGCTGGGGACCGATGCGCTCATGGACAGCGTTGCCTTCGTTTTCCAGGACAGCTTCCTATTTGCAGGAACCATCCGGGATAACATCGCCATGGGACTACCCAGCGCGACCGAGGATCAAATAGCCGCAGCGGCTTCGGCGGCCCAGTGCGACGAATTCCTCGCGCGGCTCCCGAAGGGAATCGACACCGTCGTCGGCGCAGGTGGTGTCCGCCTGTCGGGAGGTGAGCGGCAGCGCGTGGCTATAGCGCGGGCAATCCTCAAAAGCGCCCCTATCCTCATCCTCGACGAGGCCGGCTCCTTCGCTGACGCACAGACGCAGTTCTCGATCCACCGCGCTCTGGCGGAGCTGACGAGGGGCAAAACGGTTCTGACAATCGCCCACAGACTTGAGACCGTACAGTCGGCGAACCAGATTATCGTGATGGATAAGGGCCGGATTGTGCAACGGGGCAGACACGACGAGCTCATAGGGGTCGATGGGCCCTATGCAGATATGTGGGTCTCCGGCGACAGAGCCGCCGACTGGAAGCTTGGCACAGAGAAAGCTGAGGTGTCGCTATGAGAGTCATTATCGAAGCAATAACCTGTGGAGAACCGAGGCGCATAGCCAGACCCGCATTCTGGAACACCATTGCCCAACTCGTATGGTTTCTACCCTTCATCTGTCTGGTGCTGATTGTCGACTGCATGTTTGGTTTCTATGCCACAGGCGTACTGAGCAACGCCGAACTCTGGCTCGCATGGGCTGGCATGGCCGCCTGCTTCGTCCTTGCCCTCGCGGTCGAGAACATCGCATGCAAGGTGACTTTCCGTAGCGGCTACGCTGTCGGCGCTGAGGGTCGCACAAGCCTGGCCGAGCATATCCGCAAGCTGCCCCTAGGAAAACTCGAGGGAAAGGGTGCTGGCGGCATCGCTACGACGATGATGAACGACTTCTCGCTCGTTGAGACGGGCATGACGCACCTGCTCGCCCAGGCCATCAGCGCCGGTGTCGTGGCGCTCGTCACGACGGGGGCGCTCTGCCTGCTCGACTGGCGCATGGGCCTCGCCCTCTTCGTTGGACTGCCCCTGTCTCTCGCCATCACCGCCGTTGCACAGGGCTTACAGAACCGCGCGGAGAGGCGCCTTGCCGCAACGAGAGTGGAGCAAACAACCCGAATCCAGGAGTATCTGAGGGGCATGCGCGCCATCAAGGCCCATCACCTGCAGGGCGCGAGCTTCACGACCCTCGCCAAGGCATGTAAGGGCTACCGAGATGCCTGCATGGCAAACGAGAGCGCGACTGGCTCGCTCGGCGCGGTGTCGGAGGCAATTCTACGCAGCGGTCTGGCATGCATGACCCTCGCCGGCGTCTACCTGCTGGCCGGCGGCTCCCTCGACCCCACGGGGTTCTCCCTCTTCCTCCTCGTCGGCACGCGAGCTTTCGAGCCTCTTGCCGTGGCCCTCACGAGCTGGCCCGAATTGAAGCGCTGTGCGGCGGCGGGCCGCCGGATTATGTCTCTCTTGGGCGAGCCGGAGATGCCCGGCGAGTCCGATGCCCCCCCGAGGAGTGCAGCATCTCCTTTGACCACGTGTCGTTCGGCTACGACGATAACGAGGTGCTTCACAACGTGAGCCTGGACATAAGGGCTGGGGAGCTGACAGCACTTGTCGGACCCTCTGGCTCAGGCAAAAGCACGATTCTGAGGCTTGCCGCACGTTTTTGGGACCCGCAAGCAGGGCACGTGCTGCTCGGTGGGCTCGACGAGCGCTCCATAAACCCGGAGCACCTGCTCAGTCGGGTGTCGATTGTCTTTCAGGATGTCTACCTGTTTCAGGACACGATTGAGGCCAACATCCGCTACGGGCGCGCGAATGCAACGCACGAGGAGGTCGTTCAGGCGGCCAAGGCGGCACGCTGCCACGACTTCATAATGGAACTGCCCAACGGCTACGATACCGTTATCGGTGAGGGCGGCTCGACTCTTTCGGGCGGTGAACGCCAGCGTATCTCCATCGCCCGCGCCCTCCTCAAAGACGCGCCTATCGTCCTTCTGGACGAGGCGACAAGCGCACTCGATTCGGAGAACGAGGCCGAGGTGCAGGCGGCTATGGGCACGCTCGCACAGGGCAGGACTGTTGTCGCCATCGCGCACCGGCTGCGCACGGTGACGCGCGCCGACGCCATATATGTGATCGACAGCGGTCGCGTCGCGGAGAGCGGCACCCACGAGTCGCTGCTTGCCAAGGGAGGGACCTACGCGAAACTGTGGGGACTCCAGACAGATCTTGACGCCTGGCGCGCAAAGCACCCGCACGGCAACGGCGACACGCCCGCACGATGACATCCTCCGAAGACAACGGCGTTCATCAACCACAAGAGAAAGGAAACATCATGGAACCACAAAAGAAGAGTACATCCTCGAGGGCTGCTATTTCCGCAGGCGTGTTCATTGCGCTCTACCTGGCCGTCTACGTCATCATCGGGATCGTGTGCATGCCGGTGCCGATTCTGTTTCTGCTCATGCCCGCCCTCGTCGCCCTACTTGCGGCACCCATCTTCCACATAATGCTCGCCAGGTCACCCTCGGGCGTGCCCATCTTCATCGCCGCTGTCCTTCCGAGCCTCGTCCTCATCGCCTCGGGACACATCCCCATCGCACCTGCTGTCTCGGTCCCTGCGGGCATCGTTGCGGTGCTCATCGCACGTGCTGGAAAATATCGCAGCTTCGCATGGAACGCCGCAAGCCACGCCGTCTTCTCCTGGAACCTGCTCGGAGGCTTCGTGCCCATCTGGTTCATGCGCGACTATTTCTTCCAAGACATCCTTGAGCGGGGTATGAGCTCAAGCTTCTGCGAGACGCTCTATGCGCTCACGCCCGACTGGGTGCTTCCGGCCATGATGGTCGCCATCGTCATCAGCTCGATTTTGGGCTCGCTGATCGCGCGCAAGCTGCTCGCAGCCAAGCTCGGACGGGCAGGAATCCTGTGAACCCCCTCGAAAAGCTATATACGGAGCAGGGTCACAACGGAGGCATTGTCTTCGACCCTCGAACGAAGGCGACCCTGCTCGTCCTGCTCGACATAGCCGTCTTCCTCGGCCGCTCACTGCCCTACGAGGCCGCTGTCTTTTTGGTTTGCGTCCTGATTGTGGCAGTCGGCGGCATGGCCAGCACCGCCCTGCGCTACTGCGCGGTCTTTTCCCTGCTCGTTGCCGTCCAACAGCTAATCGGTCCCATGGTGGGCCAAAGCGCCGTGCTTTCCCTCGTGCAATTCCTGGCAGTGGCGGTCCGCAAGGTCCTGCCATGCCTGCTTGTGGCTTACTGGGCCGTGGGGACAACCGGCGTTAGCGAGTTCGCGGCTGCCCTGTGGGGAAGCGGGGTGCCGAAGAGCGCCATAATCACAACATCGGTGGCCTTCAGGTGCTTCCCGACTATTAGCGAGGAGTGGCGCGCCATAAGGTCCGCTATGAAGATGAGGGGTATCGGAACGGGCCTCTCATCCTGGCTGTTCCATCCCATCCAGACGATAGCCCACATCTATGTGCCGCTTTTCGCCTCCGTGATCTCTATAAGTGACGAACTCGCGGCTGCGGCTCTTTGCCGCGGCATGGACGATCCAGCACCTCACACCTGCCTGACACAGATTGGGTTGCGCGCCCAGGACTGGCTGGCTCTGGCGCTTGTGGCTGCGGGAACGGCTTCGGCGGCGGCGTTCGCCATTGCCGGGAAGGGGCTCTGAGACGATGGGTCAGCCGATGATATCGCTCACCAACGTCAGCTTCTCCTATCGTGGAGCAGAATCCCCAAGCCTATCGTCGCTGTCGCTTGACGTGGAGGCGGGGGAATGCGTGCTCCTGTGCGGGAAGAGCGGTTGCGGAAGTCAACCGTCCTCCGCCTGCTGAACGGCATGATACCCGAGTTCTTTGACGGTGACCTGACTGGGCGCGTGAGGGTTGGCGGCATGGATCCCACCACCTGTCCTCAGTACAAGGTGGCCCGCCGGGTAGGGACCGTGTTCCAGAATCCCCGCACGCAATTCTACACCCTCGACACCACAAGCGAGGTGGCCTTCGGCTGCGAGAACCGTGGGATGCCGCGAGCCGAGATCTCACGTAGGGTGAACGAAGCCGCGGCTGATTTGGGCATCACGGCACTCATGAATCGCAACATTTTCCGCCTCTCGGGTGGCGAGAAGCAGCGTGTTGCCATCGCGAGCGTCTATGCTACCGGACCGGAGGTGCTCCTGCTGGACGAACCATCGGCGAACCTCGACTTCCCCGCAATCAGGGAGCTGCGACGTACCTTGAGCATATTAAGGTCGAAAGGCAAGACTATCCTCGTCGCCGAGCATCGCACGTGGTACCTCGAGGGCATAGTCGACCGTGCGGTCTACCTGGACGACGGGAAGGCTTCCAATGTCTTCGCCATGGGCGAGCTCGCCTCGCTGACCCGCAGCCAGCGCCTCGAGACGGGCATACGACCCGTGAAGCTGGAGGGATTCGACCTCCCGAGGACAGTCGCCCCAGTGAAAGACACGCCCATGCACGAGATGCATCTCGCCGATCTCGTCTTCTCATACTCACGACATGCCGCCCCCTCCCTCTCCGTCCCCGACGCGCAGTTCGGGTCGGGTCACGTCGAGGCGATTGTGGGAGACAACGGTGCGGGCAAGTCGACCCTCGCCTCGGTGGTGTGCGGGCTTGCCAGGGAACAGCGAGGCAGCATCGAAATCGACGGCGCCGCGCTCTCCGCGAGAAAGAGGCTGCCCCTTAGCTACGAGGTGATGCAGGAAGCCAACCACCAGCTCTTCTGTGATAGCGTCGAGGAGGAGGTCGTCTTGGGGGCGAGCAACCCTGGTACCCGAGACCTGGAGTCGGTGCTCGGCCAGTTGGACCTCCTCGACGTCAGGGGGCGCCACCCCCTGACGCTGTCGGGAGGGCAGAAGCAGAGGTGCGCCATAGCGGCTGCCATGTTCTGCGGCAAGAGGGTACTGGTCTTTGACGAACCGACGAGCGGGCTCGACTACGCCCATATGGCGCAGACGGCCACGCTGCTGCGGGAGCTTGCCGCATCCGGGGCCTTCGTCCTCGTCGTAACGCACGACTTCGAGCTGGCACTGGCCGCCTGCGACAGGGTTACCGAGATGAAGGGCGGAAAGGTCACCGCCCAATACGGTCTCGACAAGGGTGGCGCAGCGCGGCTGCGCGAGTTCTTCGGGATAGGGCGACCTTCCGCATTTAAGGAGGAAGGATTTTAATTTGTAAAGCAAAAGAATATTCTCCACCCGCATAGCGGGTGGTTTTGTGTGTCGCGCGTTACACGCGCTCAACAGGCTAAAGCCTCAAATAATAAGACCAAGCAGGAAACAAAGTTCCTGCTTGGTCTCTGCAGTACGCATGTTTAAATAGCGCGTATGTTCAAATACGTCTATTTCTGAGGATACAGAACCTCAAGGATCTTCTCGGCAGAATCAAACGCACGTGGAGAGTAATCGATGTACTCTGAGTATGGAATCTCTACGATGCTCTTGTTGGCAATAGCAGGGACGTTCTGCAGGGAGCTCTCGCCCAGAAGAGTGTCTTTAGCTGCGGCGTCAGTTGCCTATTGCGCTCTGCGGTGACGTAAATAATGACGTCAGGATTGAACTTGATCAGATTCTCATACGTCAGACCGTTTGCAGACTGGGTTGTAGCAGGAGTAGCTCCAAGCTGATCGATGATAGTAAACTCAAGGCTCTTCTCGCTACCACCAAAGAGACCAAACGTGCCGTCCTTGAGGTTAGTCATAACCAGTACGGTCTTCTTTGCATCTTTCTCGTGAGCCTTAACTCGCTCATTAATGGCATCAAGACGCTTCTGAAGGTCAGCAGTGTAAGTGTCAGCGTTGCTCTGAACGTCAAAAATAGATCCAAGATTCTTAATGTCAGAGATAATTCCAGCAAGCGTTGGATCGCCCTGCTCAGAAGATGCCAGCTGAGTATAGACAGAAATGCCAAGGTCAGCGTAGTCCTTAGGAGTCGTCTGATCCTTTGAGGTGAAGAGACGAGAACGTCCCACAATAAGGTTTGGATTAGCGGCAACAACAACCTCGCGCGAGAGGCTCTTCTTATCGCCCAGCTGCTTGATGTTCGCATACTCGTCAGCAATGTCTGAAGGCATTGGTGCATCAGGCTTGATGGTGCCAATAATCTTGGAGCCAAGGCCCAGACGCAGCAGAATCTCGGCTGCGGAGTCTGTCAGGTAACAACGCTCTCAGGAGCCTTGTCAAACTTTGCCTCAAACTCATTGCCGTCACCGTCATAGAGCTTGAACGATACTGGATAGCTTGTATTGGCTGATTTCTTTTCTTCTGTAGCAGGGGTAGATGGGCTAGACGGTGCATTGTTGCACGCAGTAAGACTCAGTCCAGCAGCAGTTGCAGCAAACCCTGCCGCAATGCTCAAAAAATTCCTTCTCGTAAAGAGATTTGAACTTACACGAGGATCCATCGGATATCCTTTCATTCATCTGTTGATACTCAACAGGCGATTAATACACGTAATCAATGCTGATACCGTTTCCAGCAGTTGATGGGCGTACCGCACCCTCAACGCCATACACATCAGCAAGCAGCTCAGGGGTCACAATGTCCTCAGGTGTTCCCTCGGAAACAATAGTCCCCTCTTTTAAGAAATACAGGCGGTCGACATAATGAGCTGCCATCACAATGTCATGCAAAACAGCCAGGCAGCTGATACCAAGATTGCGGACAAGGCGCAAAATATCAATCTGGTACGTAATATCCAGGTGATTAGTAGGCTCATCAAGCACCAGAAACTCTGGTTCCTGAGCCAACGCACGAGCCAACATGACACGTTGTTTCTCGCCACCTGAAAGCGTGGCAAAAGAGCGGTCCTCAAAGCGAGAAAGGCCAACTTTCTGAATAACGTCAGAAACGATTGCCTCGTCGTGATCGGTTTCTTTTGACAGCGCCGACTGATGAGGACTGCGTCCCAGCGACACAATCTCGCGAACGGTAAAGTCAAAGGACAGCGAGTTAAACTGGCTTACAACCGCAACCTTACGCGCAAAGTCACGACGTGATATCTCAGTGGCGTCGCGATTGTCCCACAAAATCTGGCCGTCATAGCGATGACCAAGGCCATAAATTGCTCGCAGAAGCGTAGACTTGCCTGATCCATTGGGGCCAAGAATGCCCACAAACTCGCCGTCTGCTACATTGAGCGAGACGTCCTTTACGATTTGCTTGTTATGAATGGCGACCGATACATTTTGCACGTCAAGGCGCATGTTACTCACCATCCCTAAAGCTGTAGTTGCGGGCGACCATGATGTAGACAAAGAACGGTGCACCTACAACAGCAGTTAGGATGCCAATAGGAACCTCGGCGTTGCCCAGGATGGTTCGAGCGCAGGCATCTGCCCAAAGAATGAAAATAGCTCCCAGTACCAGCGCAGTTGGCACCAGCCTTCGGTGATCGGATCCAACAAACGAGCGCGCAATATGCGGAATGATTAGGCCAACAAAACCGATGGTTCCCACTGATGAAACCAGCGTGCCAACCATGAGCGCAGAAATGGTCAAGTATGCCCACCTGCACAAATTGGTATTGAGACCAAGCGTTGTAGCAGCCTCGTCTCCCATCAGAAGCACATTGAGGGAGCGGAACTGTGTAAGGAAAAACACACTGACGAGAAGTACTACGACAACAGAAACACCGACGTTTCCCCAGCTTGCTCGCGCTAAGGAGCCCATGGTCCAGAACTTCAGATCCATCATGCCCTCAGCATTAGCGGCGATAGTGATGATGAAATTAGACAGCGCCGTGAACAGAGCGTTCAAAATCATGCCCGAGAGAACAAGCTTTGACGACGTCATATGGCCGCCGGTAGACGCCAGCAACAAAACGCCAATCGTGGCAATTGTTGAGCCAATAAACGAGAACAGAGGCACCGAAGAAACTCCCACAACGTGCACTGCGCCAGCTCCAAGCATGATGGCACAGGTGGCTCCGCACGAAGCTCCTGATGAAATGCCCAAAATATACGGTTCAGCCAAGGTGTTTTGAACTGACGCCTGCATGACAACGCCCGCAAGAGCAAGGCCAGCTCCAGCTACCACACCCAAGATGATGCGGGGAAAACGTAGTGACCAGACGACCTTCTCGACAGGTCCTCCTGCAGCCAGAGCCTCCGGTAGCGGCATGCCAAAAAGATGATGTGTCAGCACAGCATATGCGTCTTGTAGGGACACACCAATGGCGCCCATCGTTGAAGTTATTACAATGCTCGCTGCCAAAATTGCAACGAGAACGCCCATGAAAAGACGGAACGGTCCGGCTTTTCTTACCATACAATACCCCTCTAAAGTGACGCTGCGTTTTTGCGCACAATGTACAACGTACAATGCGCGTTACACAGAAGCACAAAGCGCGTTACGCAGACGCAGCGGAATTTTTGAAAGTTTACTATATCTTACTTTTTGAGTTATGAGAAGCTGAACGAATTGAAAAATGCTTAAAATACCTACATCCCTCCGTGGGATGCTCTCCGCGAGGCGGCTACTGCGAGACGACGCCGTCACCAACAGGCAATAATAGACGAGGTCAGACGAGGAACTTCATGGATCTATCAGCTTTACCAGACAGTACAATCACTATCGGAGAACGCTCCGAAGTTCCAGGTCTTCTTGTTGTTCTCCATGGTTCCCTGCTTATGCCCAAGATAGCTGCGCTTCTTGCTTCCGAGAAACTTGACGCGACCAAGCTCCCCCAATGTCTCACCATTACCGCACCGTCTGATCAAGCCTGCTATTCCCCTTGGCCGGCATCTAGTGTGCGCATAAAAGTTCCAAATTTTGAAGGGCTCGGAAAAGAATTTCTTTCTGACATCGTACTTCCTGCTGTCGAGAAGTACGCTTCTCTAGCTACTCATACTGCAGAGGGGGCATGTCCTCTTACACTTCTGGGCTATTCTTTGTCGGGTCTGTGCAGCCTCTTTGAGATGCAGACTACCTGCCACTTTAACCAGTATCTTCTTGCTAGCCCAAGTACGTGGTTTCCCGATTTTGTTGAAACTTTTGATACGAGCCATGTGCGTTCGGATATTCGCTGGTGCATTGCAAGCGGAGAAAATGAAGGTAAACATCATCCTGAGCCCCTGCGCTCAGTGAGGCAAACAACAGACGCGCTGGTAGAGAAGCTGGGGCATGCTGCTCCGAAGTATCAACGTCTGCTGGATTCTTACGATCATCACAAGGGTCTTGAGCTGAGATTACAACGGTTGCTGCAGTTTGGATTTGACGCGTAGATGGGTGTTTTTCTTGCGTGGAGGCGATGTTCGCGGCTGATGGGCGGCTGCCGAAGACAGCCCGACCAACCAGCATTGATTACTAACAAAAAACCCGCCGAGGGCGGGTTTGAAATTCTTATGGTCGCGGGGGCAGGATTTGAACCTACGACCTTCGGGTTATGAGTAAATTAGGATAGAGGTTTCATAAATTTTTTTCATCTATCTCACCTGAGCATACTGTACTAATTAGGCGCTTTGTGCTTTTGCATCTCCAACGTTCTGTAGAAATCTACTTCTTCTACATCTCCAACTTCATTTTGGCAGTCCTTTCGTACACTGACTCCGTCTCGCCTTGAGATCGGATCTCCCAACACGAGAAGCCAGACGGCCATGAGAAAGAGCATTGACGAGAGGTCGCATGAGGCAATCAGCGCGAACCTAAAGCACAGGGGCATTGCAGCAAAACGAACCCATCCTCATCGCAAGGTATCTCTATGGCGAAGCTCAAGTCATCGCTCATTGCTGCCTCCATTGTCAATCTCGCGCAGCCTCAACAGCCAGCGTCTAATGCTCCCGTCCTCAAAGAAGCCAAGTAGCGCTCCGTCGCAGAAGCGTTCTGCCCTCACGGCTCCCAGCAGAAGTGCCATCACCGCCTGGCCGTCGAGATCCGACACGTCTGCTCTGGACATTGCCTGGCTGCCCCACTCAAGCCCATTGCGCTCGAGTATGTCGCGGTAATGCGTGAGTTCATATTCGGGATGCTCGTCCGCAAAGTCGTAGATTGCCTGTTCAACATTCGTGACTGTCGTTTCGTAGTCCACGTAAGGCATCTGAATTGGGTCATCCATAGTGCCCTTGCTCTCTCGGTCTACGACCCAGTTGCCAAATCTCTCGGCTTTCTCAATGGCAGGCAGGTGCTTCGTCAGTCCTTCAAACACAGGTTGCCTCCTTTGAAAAATATGCCTTGGCAATTCCATCGAGCTGCGAGCGTATCTCCTCAAAAGGCTGGTTGAGATCGAGCGTCCTCACGCTTATCTGGTTGCCGCTCATCTGGTACACGCCATCAGGCTGGATTTCTTCGTCGGTCTTTGCGTAGAGCAGCATGCCCGATACACTGTGGGCTTTGGGGGTACTGGAAAGCTCCACTTCCCTGTTCTTCACGTAGGTGAAGATCTGGTACAGGTTACTCGAATGGACGCTTCGCTTGTCAAACTGCTGTTGCATTGTGCGGCTGTAGTACTTCGCGTCGATGATGAGGACAGTCCTGCCCTGCTCGAGCGTTATGTCAGTGTGCATGGCGGGGAGCATGTCATCGAAGCCGTCATCGAGAGCCCAATCGATGTACGGAGCCCCTGCGGAGAGTTTCGGGTGCTCGCACCTGTAGTACTCGAGGATGAACTTCTCGTACAGGTGGCTCATGCGCTGCTCATCGAGGAGGTCCATCATGCGGATGCTTCCGTCCTCCTGCGTCTGGAGGAGGCCCTTCACGACCAGCCAGCACACGTTCATGAGCATGCGGTAGGCCTGATTGTTCCGGTCGAAGCGCATGTGCCAGTCCTCATGTGCAAGGTCTATGTCGCCCACGTCCACGAAGTACGGTAGCAGCCGCCTGAGCGCCTTCTTGCGCACCTTGTCGATGTCCGAGCGGACCAGGAGCGCAATCGTCGCCTTGAGGATGCGGTTCATGCGCGTGTCCGTGCTGAACTCGTCGTAGCTGCAGACCAGCTGCCTGCGCAGGATCGAGCGTGTCTTCAGAGACTCGGACAGCTCTATCTTTCCCCTCGGGGAGGAGAGAGCGCCTCCTCGCGGTCGACGTATTCCCGGCCGAGACCGCGCTTGAGCTGCAAAGCTTACACCCCGCGCCAGTATCGCGGCGAGGAGCTCGGCGGTGTTTCCAAACTCCTCGGCGGCTATGTCGCGGTAGCCCTGCCCCCGTAGCGTCTGGAACGCGTAGGCGAGCATGTAGTAGATGTTCTGTATCCGGATCACTGGATGGACCTATGTAGTTTGTCTGCCCAGTCATCGACCTTGGAGGGCTCGTCGAACCAGTACTCGCGTAGCATCGGCACGAGCTCGTAGTCGGCGATTTCCGAGAGCTTCTCGTCCGTCACGTCGTCCGGAGACATGCGGCAGAAGTAACTGTGGCCGATGCAGAAGCCGTCTCCGAGCGACTCGTCGGAAGCGATCGCCTCGTTCAGCTTCACGACGCAGGCGACGAGCCTGTCGAACTTCTCGCTGGCAAGCCCCTCCTGGTACGCGGCGAAGCTCTCCGTGTCGAAAGCTGGTCGGAGCTCGAAGAACGCGAAGCGGCGACGCAGCGCGTAGTCGAGCATGGCGAGTGAGCGGTCAGCTGTGTTCATCATTCCTATGAGGTAGACGTTGCTCGGGACGTAGAACAGCTCGTGCGAGTAGAGCAGCTGCAGCGTGTTCCTCGGTCCGCGCTTGTCGTTCTCGATGAGCATGAACAGCTCGCCGAAGATCTTCGAGAGGTTACCGCGGTTGATTTCATCGATGATGAAGAAGTAGTCGTTGTCAGAGTCGTCCTGTGCCTTCTTGCAGAAGCTGTAGAACGTGCCCTTCTCGAGGTCGAAGCCCTGCGCATTCGGGCGGAACCCCTCGATGAAGTCCTCGTAGCTGTAGCTCTGGTGGAACTGCACCATCATCACGCGCTCGGCGTCCTTCACACCCATCATGGAATAGGCCAGGCGCTTTGCGGCGAAGGTCTTGCCCACGCCCGGGGCGCCCTGCAGGATGATGTTCTTCTTCGCGCGCAGGACGTTGGCGAGGGTCCCGTAGCGCTCGGCGTCCATGTAGACCTCCGAGAGGGAAGTCCTCGGGTGTGTACGCCGGGTATTCGACTGCGCCTGAGCCTTCCTCGGGTTCGCCGTCCTCGTCCTCGAAGAACGAGTCGAGCTTCGCGACGAGGTCGGGATAGGCGGTGATGTCCGTCAGGGTCTTCATGGCGAGGAGGTCTTCTGTTTGCCACTCTCCGCCGTGCGTCCAGCGTACCTTGCGGATGTTCGGGTAGGAGTCGCCATTGTCGTCGAACTGGTAGTCCCCCCTCGACGACGCCGCGGCCTATGATCACGCTGCGGCCCCGCTTCGCGAAGACGACATCGCCCGGCTTCAACTCACGAGAGAACTGCCAGAGCGCGAGTGCGGAATTCTTCTGCGAGAACTTGCTGCTGTACAGGGTGCGCAGGCTCTTGCGGATGTCTTCCTTGCTGACGTACTGCTCGACGTTGCCGAGCTTGCTCCAGCCGATGCCCATGATGCCGCGCGCGTAGAAGTCGTCCCACCTAGCGGCGCCGTCTCCCGGGGAGTAGGTCCAGTAGTGCGTGGTCCTGATACCCTCGTCTCCGAGGGCGTTTTCCTCCGCTTTCACAGCTGCTGCCTTCTCGGCAGCCTTCCTCTCCTGGTTGACGCGCTCGGACTCCACGAAGGCGGCAGCTGTCAGCGAGGGGAAGTCTGTATACGGGCACTCTTCGCTTCTAAGCTCCGACTTAATGGTGTCGCAAATGACGAGGTAGCGCTCTCCGTCGTGAACTGGCGAGTCCTTCTCCTTCGGCACGGCGTTGGCGATGGCGCTACCGGCCTTTGCGACGTCGGCCATAAACCAGCGGTTGCGCGAATCCAAACTGATGAAGCTATAGGGCCTTGCCCAGTAGAGGCCCATAGTGAGCTTCCAGCCAAGCGAAAACTGAATGACTGTGGCATCGAATGCATCGACGAATGCCTTGCGGTTCTCTTCGCTATCATCCGCGTCTAGCGCGAGTTCGGCTTCGAACACGCTCCAGAGGTTATCGATGTCGTGCTCACTGCGCCGTTCGTCGTTGGCGAAGGCATAGAAGGTCGCGTTGAGATTGTTGAGCACGGGGATGCCCTCAAAGTCCGTGGGCTGGTCTGCCCCAATGTCGAACACCTCGGCGATGACTGCGATGATCTTCCGTCGGTTTGCATCCGTGATGCCCTTATTGAAAAGGCCGAAGACGGTGAACGGGTCAATATCATTCAGCTCATCTGCCTCGAGCTTGGGCAGTTGCATCCCAGTGCGCGAATACGCGTCGTTCAACATGGAGATGAGTGTCTGTCGGTCATTCCTGTAAGCCAGCAGCTTGTCTGCGAGTTTCTGGTAGAAGCCCGTCCACGAGTGTTGACTGTCTATCTGTATCGCCACGTTGTCCACAGCTTCCCTCCTTATTTCGAGTACAGGTCGAAAACCAAAACCCGCACGTAAGTAATCTGGCCAGGTTTATCGCTTCTCACGAACTGGCAGTCGAGTTCGTTCTTATCGATAGCCTTGAAACTGCGGATATCTTCATGTGACTGAAGGGCATTGCTCACATGTGCGAGGACATCGTCAAACCTGCGCTTCCGGGAAAACACTATCAGCGCTGTTTTGACATCGCGCCAAGTCAAGTACCCCAAGAGCTGAGCTATAGCGTCAGTGAACGCCGCCAACGAGTTGCTCCTGCAGCTCCATCTCGGTAGCGCCGCTGTTCACAAGCTCCGAATACTTCACCTCGTGCACCTGCCTTTGAGTAAATACAACGTGAATACATTCTAGCAGTAATGCATTTGTGTGAGTGCTAGTTCCTGCAGCATGAGACAGATTTTCAGCTCTAAGCAAGCAGCCTATCTTGTGCGCACAACGCTCGAGATAGCGCTTGTCGACACCGGGAGCCGCGCCCATCGCGCCGCCGCTTCGATGGCGCGTCGCCCCACCCGGATGCCGAGCAACAAAAAACCCGCCGAGGGCGGGCTTGAAATTTTTATGGTCGCGGGGGCAGGATTTGAACCTACGACCTTCGGGTTATGAGCCCGACGAGCTACCAGACTGCTCCACCCCGCAATGCATGCGCTTATGCGCGAACAAATACTATACCTCGCAGCACTCTCTACGTCAAGCAAGATTGACGATTTCTCGCCATAAAGGTGTAAGGCTTGCGTGCAAGGACCAAGAAAGTTGCGCTGACGTCAGCACGATTGGGGTCAGACGGCTAAACTATTGATACTGTCTTTGGGGCGCTGTGCTTGCGCCAAACAGCTATCGAAGGACTTTTGAGGATGACATTACACGAGCTCCTGGCGCTCTTTACCAGCAAGAACATCGAGTACACTACCGCGCATCTTGACGCGGTGGATCAAAACGTACAGCTTACCGATGTTGCAAGCGATTCTCGTGAGGTCACCCCTGGGTCGCTGTTTGTCTGCAAGGGCGCGAGTTTCTCGCCAGCGTATCTGGCAAGCGCGGTAGAGGCTGAGGCCGTTGCGTACCTCTGCCAGCAGTCGCTCGCGGAGGAGTTGCAGGCAGTGGCGCCAAACGTAGCCGCTATTCGCGTGGATGACGTGCGCCTTGCCATGGCCTACGCGGCCGCGGGCGTTGCGGGACATCCCGACAAGAAGCTCACCACCATTGGCATTACGGGCACCAAAGGCAAGTCTACCTGCTCGTATATGCTGCGCGCCATCCTTGACGGCGACGAGCCGTACTCCAAGTGCGGCGTGATTGGCGGCATCGAGGTGTTTGACGGCAAGGACACGCAGCCCGCGCACAACACCACGCCCGAGGCTCCTGAGCTGTGGCGTCACCTCAAGCACGCCGCAGAGGCGGGTCTCCCCTACGTTGACATGGAGATTTCCAGCCAGGGACTCAAGTACGACCGCACGGTTGGCCTCAATCTGAGCGTCGCGGTGTTCCTAAACATTGGAACTGATCACATTTCCCCTGTTGAACACCCTACTTTTGAAGATTACTTTGAGAGCAAGCTGAAGATTTTTAATCTTGCTCGCGTGGCCGTCATCAATAAGAACACCATGATGTTTGACCAGGTCATGGAGCGTGCGCAGAGGTGCGAGAAGGTCTTGACTTTCTCCACAACCGATTCCGACGCAACCGTTTGGGCGGACGAAATCACCCCTCACCAGGGCATGGTCACGTTTACCGTGCACGCACCAACCTGGACTGGTGCCGCTGCGCTGCCTATGTCCGGCCTCTTCAACGTGGAGAATGCTCTTGCAGCAATCACCGTTGCCGATTACCTGGGCATTCGCGAGAAGGACGCTGTGCTTCCGCTGATGAACGTTAAGGTGCCAGGTCGTATGGAGCTGCTGAGCTCACCCGACAACAAAGTAACGGGCTTGGTCGACTACGCCCACAACAAGCTTTCCTACCAGAAGCTTTTCTCGTCAACTGCTAAGGAATTCCCTGGTTATGGCCGCTATGTGGTCATGGGAGCCGTCGGCGGCAAGGCGTACAACCGTCGCCAGGAGCTGCCTGAAGAGGCGGCCAAGTGGGCTGACCTGATGATTTACACCACCGAGGACTGCAACATGGAAGACCCTGCGGTGATTTGCGCGCAGATGGCCGAGGCCACGCCTGAGGGCGCCGCGCACAAGATTATTCTTGACCGCTACGACGCCATTTACGAGGCAGTTTCCGCAGCTTACGACGACCCTCGCCCGGCGCTAGTGTACCTGCTGGCAAAGGGCGACGAGCCGTTCAACATTATCGGTGGCAAGCACGTTCCGTGGATGACGGATGCTGCTGCGTTCAAGGCTGCTGTTCGCGCCAAGCTGGACGAGCGCGCTGGCCGTACGGACCGCGAGTAACGGCGGCGACGCGGGTGTCGCTGCAAAGGTTGACGGAGCGGGTCAGAAAAGCGCAGGTGAGTTGGTGGACGATGGTGCTTCGATCCAGATAATCCTTGAGCCGCGCATGATTGAGAAGAATAGTGTGCGTTCTTTAGTTCGCTAATCAGATTTCTGCATATTTGTGTAATAAAATGCATTCTTATGAATACGTAATTTTGACCTCAAAATTATGTGCCGAAAAAGGTAAAAAATGCGTTTAGTTGGGGATGAAAACTTAAAATTGGTCGATTTATCCCCAACTAAGACGATTTTTTACCGCCTCAAAAACTTTTATCTGGGGAAACGTTGTATGCAGAAACCTGTATTCCCCAACTAAACGCATTTTTTACCACCTGGGTGCGCGGGCGCAGTTACGTCCCAAATTACTCAAACAAGGCGAGAGAATCAGGCTCCATGAGAGCTCTCATGAAGGGGCTTTCGAAATCAGCTTCGGACATACTTCAAAGCGCGCCTGAAAAGTGCAAAGAATCTGTATTTCAGATACAGATTCTTTGACGAAATCAGGCAAATCCACAGTTTCTTTTACGTTTTCAGGCAGAATTTACAGATTCTTTGCAGAAATCAGGCGCGCGTCGAGCGCATACCCGGGCGCATTGAACGCACACCGCGCGCGCCACCCGTCTGGAGAGAACCCCGTCCACCTGCAGCGCTTTTGCACAAGAAAGCCCGGTACCCACATGAAGTGGATACCGGGCGGAAAGCGCGTTTGTGCAGCTAGCGCGGTCGCGACGCGCGGGCGGCGCTCGCAGTTCGCGACGTGTTACTCGTTGTCGCCGGCAGTTGCCTGAGTTGCGGAGATAGCCTGATCAGCATCGGAAGCGTCTGGCCAAGACCAGTCGGTGAATGCTGGGTGATCATAGCCCTTCTCGACAGCAAACTCGAAGGCCTCGGTGCGGAACTTCTCCCACTCGTCAATCTGATCTGCCCACTTCTGAGCGTCAATCATGCGGAGAGCGTCAGCAGCAAGTGCCCAACGGTCCATGTTGTTCAAGCGCAGCATGTCGTAAGGAGTTGTGGTGGAACCCTGCTCCTCGTAGCCGTGAACGTTGAAGTTGTCGTGGTTTGGACGGTCCCAAATCAGGCGGCGGACAGAACCAGCGTAAGCGTGGAACGCGAAGAGAACTGGCTTGTCTGCGGAGAAGAGCTTGGTGAACTCCTCGTCGGAAAGAGCCTCGTTGTTCTCGGAAGCGTTCTGGATCTTGAGCAGGTCAACAACGTTGACAAAGCGAGCCTTGATGCCCAGCTTGCCAAGCATGTCAAGAGCTGCCAGGAGCTCCTGAGTTGGGACGTCGCCGCAGGATGCAAGAACAATGTCCTCCTCGCCAGCCTCAGCGTTGGAAGCCCACTTCCACTCCTTAGCGCCAGCTGCAAGCTCCTCGCGAGCCTCGTCGAGAGTTACCCACGTTGGAGCAGGCTGCTTACCAGCAAAGATTGCGTTGATGCAGTTTGTGGAGGTGTAGCACTTCTCGCCAACTGCAAGCAGGAGGTTAGCGTCTGCTGGGAAGTAGATGTTGGTGATGTGGTCGTTGTTGAAGCTCTTGTTGAGCATGATGTCAACAAAACCAGGATCCTGGTGAGAGAATCCGTTGTGGTCCTGGCGCCAAACGTGGCTGGAGAGGACCAGGTTGAGAGCGGAGATAGGCTTGCGCCATGGAATGTGGCGGACGGTAGCCTCAAGCCACTTAGCGTGCTGGTTAATCATGGAGTCAACAATGTGAACGAATGACTCGTAGCTGGACCAGATGCCGTGGCGGCCGGTCAGGGTGTAGCCCTCAAGCAGGCCCTCGCACTGGTGCTCGGAAAGCTGCTCGATAACGTTACCAACTGGGGAGATGTGCTCGTCGTTCTCGAAGTCGTCGTTGAAGCCGCCGAACCACTGCTTGTCGGTTACCTGGAAGGAAGGCTGCAGGCGGTTGGAAGCGGTCTCGTCAGGTCCGAAGATACGGAACTCGGAACGATTGCTGTTGATGAGCTCAGCGGTGTACTCGCCAAGGACGCGCGTTGCCTCAGTAGCACCAAAGCCGTGGCCCTTCTCGGCAACTGGGATCTCGTACTTCTTTGCGTCAGGAAGGACGAGGTTGCGGCGGATTGCGCCACCGTTTGCGTTAGGGTTAGCGCCAAGGCGGAGATCGCCCTTAGGCATGAAAGCGGTAACCTCTGGACGGATTGCGCCCTTCTCGGTGAAGAGGGTCTCTGGCTTGTAGGAGCTCATCCAGTCGCGAAGGACCTGGAAGTGAGCCTCGGTGTCGCGAGCGGATGCCAGTGGAACCTGGTGTGCGCGCCAAGAGCCCTCGGTCTTCTTGCCGTCGATGTAAGGAGGGCAAGTCCAACCCTTAGGGGTGCGGAAGATGATCATTGGGTAGTAAGGACGGGATGCGTCACCTGCGGCTGCGCGAGTCTTGATAGCGCAGATCTCGTTGAAGACAGCCTCGAGAAGAGCTGCGAAACGACGGTGAATGGATGCGTGATCCTCGTCGTCGAAGCCAGCAACAAAGTTATATGGGTGGTAGCCCATGCCGCGGAAGAACTCGTCGCGCTCACCGTCGGAAATACGAGCCAGGATAGTTGGGTTAGCAATCTTGTAACCGTTGAGGTGCAGGATTGGGAGAACGATACCATCGGTCAGTGGGTCCATGAACTTGTTGGTCTGCCAAGAAGTTGCAAGTGGGCCAGTCTCTGCCTCGCCGTCGCCAACAACAGCGACTGCCAGCAGGGATGGGTTGTCCAGGACAGCGCCGTATGCGTGGGAGAGGACGTAGCCCAGCTCGCCGCCCTCGTGGATAGAGCCTGGAGTCTCAGGTGCGTAGTGGGAAGGAATTCCGCCTGGATAAGAGAAGCGGCGGAAGAACTTCTGGAGGCCCTCTTCATCGTCGGTGATGAATGGGTAGGTCTCGCGATACGTGCCGTCGAGCAGGGACTGTGCGGTACCTGCAGGTCCACCATGACCAGGGCCCATGAGGAAGATGGTGTTCTGGTTATGGTCGCGGATGAAGCGGTTGACGTGGCCAAACAGGAAGTTCAGGCCTGGGGTGGTTCCCCAGTGGCCAACCAGGCGATGCTTAACGTCCTCGCGAGAGAAGCCGTCCTTCATAAGAGGGTTGCTGCGAAGATAAATCTGACCAACAGACAGGTAGTTAGCTGCGCGCCAATACCTATCGACGCCGGCAAGCTCGTCCTCAGATACAGGCTGATTCAGGGTCTGCCAAGGTGTGCCGTACACGGGCTGAGCCATGTGCTCCTCCTTTTCTTGGGCTGCTATCTGCGCGTTTACGCAGGTTAGGCAACCTCGTTGCTTCCATCACCTGAGCGTTTGTTTTGTTCGCCGTCCGTGAAGCGTACGTGTAGCCACATTTTGTGCTGTGCACGCAAAGTACGTGCGCATTTCTGCGCAGGTACACCGCTTTTAGAGCGGACATTCCCGCCTTGCGACGAGAGCTAGAGCGAACATAACAACACATACATAACAGTATGATGCTTCGGCTATGTTTCAAATACTACTCTAAGTGATAAAACGTTTTATCAAGATGAGATTTCTGGAAAATTCTTTCCGGGGAGGCTTTTAAGGCGTCTTTCGATCAGCAAAACGATCCCCCAACAGTACCCAACAGTACCCACGATGCCGAAATTTGCCCAAAATGGTGCCCAAGTGGTAAAAAATGCATTTAGTTGGAGATTTCATTTTTCTGCATACAACGTTTGGCCAGATAAAAGTTTTTGGTGCGGTAAAAAATCGTCTTAGTTGGAGATAAATCAGCTAATTTTCATTTTTCATTTCCAACTAAACGGGTTTTTTACCTTTTTCGGCACATAATTTTGAGGCCAAAAATTACGTATTCATAGAAATGAATTTAATAGTGTAATTATGCAGAATTTTGATTAGCGACCCAAAACACGCACGCTATTCTTCTCAATCATGCGCGGCTCAAGGATTATTTGGATTGAAGTGCTATCGTCCACCGTATCATCTGCGTTTTTCTGACCTGCTTCGTCACCCTTCGCAGCAACATAACCTGCGGCGCCAACATCCGCCCCATGCTCGCCCAGACGACGAAACATAATCGAAAGCGCGGCGTCAGAAAGCTCATCAACATTTTGCTCAATCGAGGTCAGCGCTGGCTCAAACAGTGCGTCTGAAATGCTGTTATCGTATCCGACAACAGAATAGTCGCGGGGAACATGCAAGCCACGCTCGTACAGATAGCGCAGCAAGCCCAACGCAATGTTGTCCGACGTCGCAACAACCGCGGTAGCGTTCACGCGAATCAGCTGCTGAGCTGCAAGATACGCATCAGGAATGTAATAATCGCTGGTCAGCACAAGCGACTGATCCAGCTCCAGGCCCTTCTCGCCAAGTGCGCGAACGTAGCCGTTGAGGCGCGCGCAGCCGGTGTTGGAGGCGGTGTTGACCATGCATGCAATGCGGCGATGACCATGATCTAGCAGGTATTTTGTGGCCAGATAGCCGCCAAGCTCATTGTTGAACGTCACTTTGTCGCAGTCGAGCGCATCGATGGTTCGGTCCACCATGACGTACGGCACGGGCAGCTGTTCCAGGTCGGCGATGAGCTGCTTTGAGGCTTCTACCTCGTCGGACGTGATGATAAAGATGCCGTCGGCGCCGCGATTGACCAGCAGTCGTACAAGGTCCGCATCGTTTGACGTACTGTTATCCGAGTTGGTGATGAACAGCGCGTACCCGCGGCGGCGGCACTTCATCTCCAGCATTTTGGCAAACGACGAGAAAAACCGGCTCTCGATATTCGGCACGATCAACCCCAGCGTCTGCGTGTGCTGCGTGACCAGGCTTCTTGCAATCTGGTTGGGAATGTAGTGCTCGCGACGGGCAACGTCGAGGATGCGGCGGCGGTTCTCGTCGCTCACGCGCACCGGCCGACCGTTCAGCACCAGCGAAACCGTGGCGGGCGACAGCCCCACCTCGCGCGCAATCGTTTTTAGGGTGACTTTTTCTGCCACGTTACCTCGCAACTTGCCCCGTTTATCGTTGTTGCTTAAGTATAATAGTCGAGAAACCCTTGCGGCCGGTCGTCCGCCAAAAGCCAGACGTTGTCTCCACACGACAACCGCACCTGGACCCCGATACCGCACGCAAGCTGCACCTGCGCCCCGGCGCTCGCACGACAACTGCATTCCGAGAGGACGCGCATGAACATCACTCCACAGGAAATCGCCGAAACCCTCGCCATGGTCAGCGAGCAAAATCTTGACCTGCGCACCATCACGATGGGTATCTCGCTCAATAGCTGCGCAGACGAGGACCTGGACCGCATGTGCCAGAAGGTCTACGACCGCATCACGCGCCAGGCCGAGCACCTGGTGTCCGTGGCCGAGGACCTGGAGCGCGAGTACGGCATCCCCATTGCCAACAAGCGCGTTTCCGTCACTCCAATCGCACAGATTGCGGCATGTACCTCGGCGCAAGACCTGACCCCGCTTGCTCACACGCTTGACCGCGCGGCCGAGACACTAGGTATCGACTTTTTGGGTGGCTTCTCGGCACTGGTTCACAAGGGTCTTGGCGACGCTGATCGCCGACTCATCGCATCCATCCCCGAGGCGCTGGCCACCACATCGCGCGTCTGTTCCTCGGTAAACGTTGCGTCTACGCGCGCAGGCATCAACATGGACGCCGTCCTGCTCATGGCCAAAACCGTGCTTGAAGCCGCTCGTCGCACCACCGATATTCAGTGCTACGGTGCCGCTAAGCTGGTCGTTTTTGCCAACATGGTGGAGGACTCCCCCTTCATGGCCGGCGCGGTCCACGGCAGCGGAGAGGCGGACGCCGTCATTAACGTGGGCGTTTCTGGTCCTGGCGTCATGGCTGCAGCCCTCGCCGAACTTCCCGACTCCGCAAACCTCATGGACGTTGCCGAGAAAATCAAGCAGACCGCATTCAAGATTACCCGCGCGGGCGAGCTAATGAGCCGCGAGGCTTCAAGGCGCCTAGGTGTCGAGAAAGGCATCGTAGACCTCAGTCTTGCGCCTACCCCTGCAGCTGGCGATTCCGTCGCTAAGATTCTGGAGCTCATCGGCGTTGGCGAATGCGGCGGCCCCGGAACTACCTGCGCACTTGCCCTGCTTAACGACGCTGTCAAAAAGGGCGGCGTCATGGCGTCGTCAAGCGTTGGCGGCCTGTCCGGCGCATTCATCCCGGTCTCCGAGGATGCGGGCATGATTCGCGCAGCTCAAGACGGTGCGCTTTCTCTCGAGAAACTCGAGGCAATGACCTCTGTGTGCTCCGTTGGCTTGGACATGATTGCTATTCCTGGTGATTCCTCTGTGGAGACCATCGCGGGCATCATAGCAGATGAGATGGCCATTGGTGTCATCAACACCAAGACCACGGCGGTCCGTGTTATCCCAGCTATCGGCTACAACGAGGGAGACATCCTGGAGTTTGGCGGTCTCTTTGGTTCCGCGCCCATCATGCCGGTCAACCAATTTGCGGGCTCCGTGCTTGCCCACCGAGGCGGTCGCTTCCCCGCTCCACTCAATTCTCTCAAGAACTAGCAAGAGAGCCTCCACATCGGAGGCTCTTTTTAGTTGCAGGTTTTATGCGCTTGCGACTCAGTGCTCGCCGTGCGCATGCTCATCGTGCTCGCCGTGCGCGTGATGCTCGTGTCCCTCGCCGTGGCCGTGCTCGTGCTCGTGCTCGTGGCCCTCGTGGTCGTGCCCATGCTCGCCGTGGTCGTGCGCGTGGTGATCGCAGTGCTCATGCACGCAATGACCGTGCTCGTGGTCGCAATGCGAGTGATCGTGCTCGTCAGCCAAGTCCGACTGCTCATGCCAGAATGCCGGCACAAACGCCTCGCGAAGTCCATGACGCAGCAGGTTGCGGCCAATAAACACGCACCTGGACTCTTCCTGAGGTTCGTCACCCGTAATCGCCCATGCGCGCTCTACCAGGTCAAACTTGACCCACTGATTACCGCACGGCAACGTACCTTTTGCGCGCGCAAGCTTCCAAAAACGCCAGCCGACGCTGCGTCCAAAAGCCAAATCAAGTGCGTTGGACTTGGAAGCTCAGCGTGAGTCAGCGCCATAGTCTCCAGATCAGGCCCCTCGTCCTCCTCACCAGCTGCGTCTTCAAGAACAGAACCGTCAAGCGCGCGAGTCAGAAGACCATTCCACCACTCATCGGGAATATCAGCATACGAAGATTCGGCGATAACCTCTGCCTGCGGATTCATCTCTGCCGCAAGCTGCTTAATGGGCTCGGCGGCATCCTCGCTACCTGGAGCAAGCTTGGAAATCACCACACTCGCGGCGGCGCTCAGTTGATTGTCAAAAATCTCCGGGAAATCGGTGCGCTGGTTCTGCCACGAAACAGCATCAACCACAGTAACCGGCGCCAGCAAACTGATGCGCTCCCAGGCCACCTGATTCACGTTATCAAGAATGCTCTGCAGCTTAGCCACACCAGTTGGTTCAACAATTAAATACTCAGGGTCGATGGTGTTTGAAATGGTCAGCACCGACGTCGCAAAATCCTGCTTACCCGAACAGCAAATGCAATTCTCGGTAGACTCCCAAACCTTGAGGTCAGAGTCCTGCCTCAGACGGCGGGCATCGATGTCTGCCTGGCCATATTCATTCTCGTAGATAGCAAAATCACGCCCAGTCCGGCGCACGAGCTCCTGAATGAAGGTGGTTTTACCAGCTCCAAGAAAGCCTGATACAACAAGGATTTTCATGAATACAACCGCTTCCTAAACTCCGTTGGCGCTCACCAGCGCAAAAAGCTGGCGAGAAAACCGAACTTCTCGCCAGCTCAAACGCACTAAATCACGCTACCTAATTGATTACCTAGTCGATAACAACAACTGGCTTGATGAGGTCGGATGGCTTATCACGCATGGTGAAGAGAGCCTCCTCGAGGTGATCCCAGCCGTGGTAGAGGTGAGTAACCTCTGGGTGAAGGTCCAGACGGCCAGAAGTGACCAGGCTGGAGAGCTTCTCCATGCGCAGACGGCCGCCAGGCATGAGGCCGCCACGGATGTCCTTGTGGCCCATACCAACGCCCCACTCGACGCGAGGAATGTTGACGTAGTCGCCGGAACCGAGGTAGTTGACGTTACCAATCTTTCCGCCAGGCTTGAGTGCCTTGACAGCGTCCTCGAAGGTCTCGCAGCCGCCGCCGTCGACGCAGACGCGGTCAACGCCCTTGCCACCGGTGAGCTCCATGACCTGCTCCCAGATTGGGCCGTCCTTGTAGGAGATGAAGTCGGTTGCGCCGTAGCCCTTAGCTGCCTCAACGCAGACTGGACGGGTACCAACAGCGATGATGCGAGAAGCACCGTGAAGTGCAGCACCAGCAACGGACATGAGGCCGACAGGTCCAATGCCGATGACCAGGACGGTGTCGCCGAACTCAACGCCAGCAAGCTCAACTGCGTGGAAGCCAGTTGGAACCATGTCGGAAAGGATGCAGGCGTCTGCTGGATCCATTCCCTCTGGCATGTGAGCAAGGTTGCCGTCTGCGTCGTTTACGTGGAAGTACTCGGAGAAGACGCCGTCCTTGAAGTTGGAGAACTTCCAGCCAGCAAGCATGCCACCGGAGTGCATGGAGTAGCCGGCCTGAGCCTCAAGGGAGTTCCAGTCTGGAGTAATTGCAGGAACGAGGACGCGGTCGCCAGGCTTGAAGTCCTTGACGCACTCGCCGACCTCGACAACCTCTGCGGAGCACTCATGACCAAGAATCATATTGTGACGGTCGCCGATTGCGCCCTCCCACAGAGTGTGAATATCAGAAGTACAAATTGCGACCGCAAGTGGCTTGCAGATTGCGTCCAGAGGACCACACTTTGGTGTCTCCTTCTCAATCCAGCCGGACTCGCCGATCTTGAGCATTGCATAACCCTTCATAAAACCCTCCTAAAATCTGTGTTTCTTACCAATGAAACACTGCCTACCTCGTGGAGGAGCACGCCTTTTGCGTGACACTGACGAGGCTTATAAACGTTTTTTGCGAAAGCTCGCTGCTTTGTTGCAGCCACAATTGGGTCCTCTCCACAACAAAAACGGCGAACACTCGCGAAGTACATTTTCAAGCACTTTTTTGCGCAAAGCTAGAACAAAACCGTGAAAGGTTGAGCAGACTTTCATGAATTTTGACCTGGCGAGAAATGCGTTTTACAAATAACGAATATTTGTGCACGTAAACAATGTGAACGCTAACATACCGTTAACCAAACCTTCGACCGATGAGGAACAACGCTTATCGGCGAGCGGTTACCGTTCACCGAAACAAAAGGGCAGATGTCCACTTTTCTGTTGTATGTGGTTGCTCCGTAGTGTTATGCGGAGGCGTCTCAGCAGCTACGCAGGGGCGCTTTGGCAGCCATGCAACGCCGCGACTCTAGCCCTCTCGAACTGGATTTTCTGATCCAAAATCGATGCTATTATGTGTCTGAGCTGGTTTTTGTAGATTTTTAGGACTCGATTAATCCAAAAGTACACTAATTGTGTGTTGAGAAACCCGATTTTGATCCAAAACCCACCTAATTATGTGCCTTTCGGCACATAATTACCACGCTTTTGGATCAAGCAGACACATAATTACCCGGGTTTTGGATCAATCGACCCTGAAAAATCTACGGCGCGGGTTGACACGAGTCTGCGCGGACCTTTGCGGACCTGCGTAACCACACGCACGATCTTCTCGCACATAATTACCTGAGGTTTCGATCAATCCAAACCAGCTCTTATCAGCAGTAAATATTTCTAAAAATGACTTCTCAACAATTAGGCTTATTTGTCACTTTTCTGCCACAAGTCTGACCATCATCTGTGCAGGTAAATCAGTATTTTTCATACATTCCCACTCTTGTTAGTTGCACAATGCTCTAAGCTAATTTCATCATGAAAATTCTACTTACCGACATAACCGCTCTTTCGCTGTTTCGACAGTCTGAAGCCTTGCATTCCTCTAGGAGCAGGTCATCATACGCTATGATTTCAATTCCCGAAAAACCTCCAACTCCTAGTGACCTCGATGATCTCAACAGCATGTTGGGCCATTATTTGGACAACAAACAAACCAAAGGATTGCGTCCTCATGTCTTAATCAGCAATCCTCGGTTTTCTCGATCGAGCAAAAATTTTAAAGTGCATGTTATTAAGGCTAAGTTACCTGGTAACTGCTTTGTTAATATTAATTCTCAGATTGCCGTTGTCTCACCGGAGCTCCTTCTTGCGTCTTTCGCACAGAAAAGCAGTCTCCTTGAATTGACTTATCTGATTAGCGAAATGTGTTCAAATTTTATTCATCAAGATAACGAGCTTGGAATCAAAGTCATTGATTCTCCTATTACAAATATCGACAAGATTACAAAATTTTTTACTAAAAACCAACATATACGAGGTGCAAAAAAGATTCTTAAGTGTTGCCAATTTGCGTGCCAGAACGCTATGTCACCAATGGAAATTAAACTTTTTATGCGCATGACGCTACCAGTTCGAATGGGTGGCTACGGCTTTAAAGACATCAGTTTAAATCCAACTCTTAACGCAGAACTTATGGGCAGGTTGGTAAAGACTACTGTGGTTCGTAAACCAGATTTGCTCATCCGAGTCAATTCTGCAAGAAGCAAATATCAATACGTCGCCTTGGAATACAACGGCGATTTCCACAAATCAAGTGATTTCTGATAGTTTGCGGGCCAACGAGCTCGCAGCTATTGGAATTCGCTCGTTTACCGTGTGGAATACGCAGTACAGTGACATTGACTACATGGACAAGCTTGCTCGAACACTTGCAAAGTGTGTGGGAACGCAACAAAAAGACATCAATCGTCGAGTAAGTCCTGATAAAAGAGTGTCTCGCTTGCATCTTCTTAATAAGTTGCGTTTTGTCGAGAAAATCTTCAACTAGCAACCTCAACTCAAAAAGAGTGCCCTTACTAGCCTGTGTGGACCCGCGCCATAGATTTTTCAGGGTCGATTAATCCAAAACCCGGGTAATTATGTGTCCGGTCAATCCAAAAGTGGGGTAATTATGTGCCGAAAGGCACATAATTAGGTGGGTTTTGGATCAAAATCGGGTTTCTCGACACATAATTAGTGTGCTTTTGGATTAATCGAGCTCCAAAAAACTACATTCACCAGTGAGGCACACATAATTGCATCGATTTTGGATCACGTGGGCAACCAAAAGCACGTACGTACAGTAACCAATCACCACAGAAACCATGTGTTATCTGCGCCAAGTCAAGCTAGAGCAGCAAAACCGTATATACTCGAATGAAGCGTTATCTGGCGAGAAGCCCCGTGTGCTCGGAACCCTCGTGGACCCGCCGCTCGCCACGGACCCGCCGCTCGTCACGGACCCGTCGCTCGACGCTCGCCGTCGTTGCCACCTACGGCCAGGAAGGAAGCCTGTTGGAGACATTCGAATTTGTGCTCATTGTTTTGACCTGCGTCGCGGCTTCCTCGGTTATCGACAAGTTTGTCAACGTCTCCATCCCCGTTATCCAGGTTGTTATCGGCCTGCTTGTTGCGCTCGTGCTGCCCAGCGTCCAGGAGGTTCACCTGGAATCCGAGCTCTTTATGCTGCTCTTCATTGCCCCACTCCTGTTCAACGAGACGAGAGAAACCAACATTCGTGCACTTCTCCTCAACCTGAACAGTATTTGTCGCTGGCGATTGCTCTGGTAGTTATCAGCGTGCTTTCGGTCGGCTACGCCCTCCACCTCATGGTCCCCTCAATTCCTCTAGCTGCGGCGTTTGCGCTGGCCTCGGCCCTGGGGCCAACCGATGCAGCCACCGTCACCGCGCTTAAGTCCAACATCCACCTGACCCATCGCCAGCAGACGCTTCTCTCGGGAGAGTCCTTGATTAACGATGCATCCGGAGTCGTTGCATTCCAATTCTCCGTAGCTGCGGCTGTAACGGGTGCGTTCTCGCTGGTAGACGCAGCGGGATCTTTCACGGTGCTCTTTGTGGGCGGCGTGGCAATGGGAATTGTCACTGGCTTTGCCTTCTCTGCCATTAACGCAATGCTTGGTAGGCTGGGTTACGAGGACACCGTCGCAAACGTTCTCTATGAAGTATTGACACCGTTTCTTGTCTATCTTCTTGCCGAAACCTTCCACGTTTCTGGCGTTTTAGCTGTTGTAGCGGCTAGCTTGGTGATTGCACTACCTCGCAGGCAGAGCAATAAAGCGCTGTTTGCAAGGCAAAAATTGGTCTCAGACTCCACGTGGAAAGTCATCAGCTTTTTGATCAACGGAACCATCTTTGTCTTCCTAGGAATGCAGCTCCCCCTTGCCGTGCTTCCTGGCACCAACGGCGGCCTCAATATCCTGCAGATTCTAGGAATTGTTGTCGTGATTACCCTGTTCATGCACGGTGTCCGCTTTGCGTGGCTCTACGCGCTGGAAACTCACAAGCTCCACAAGGGTGGTCATCTCTGCACCGGAAAAGACGACGCCAACGACTCCGAAGACACGAACGGCGAGAAACCCGACCAGCCGCTCGCTGAACTGGGCTCGGAGCAAACCTCGGAGCAGATCGCTGAGCAGCCCAAACCCACGTGCGCCATAAAGCCCATCTCAATCACGTCGGCCGAGGTCATCAAGAACGTGCTGGTTACCACTATTGCAGGTGCAAAAGGTGCGGTAACGTTGTCGATTATCCTCACCTTGCCTCTCACAACCCAGTCCGGAGCAGCGTTTCCGCAGAGGGATCTGCTGATTACCATCGCCGCCGGCGTTATTCTCGCCACGTTACTTTTAGCGGACAATCTGTTACCCGTGCTATCAAAGTCCCCTGAAGCAGACTCTGACCTGCCCGAACGTCTCCACAAGGGAGAGATTGCCGTTCTTGAGGCAACTCTCGGCGAGCTCAGGAGCATGTTACAGTCAGAAAACGCCAAAGCAAAGTATCTACCTGCGCTTCGTTTGGCTATCACGCGCTATACCAACCGCTTGTTTGCCTCTCGCATCACTGTCCCTGGCTCGGGCGAACTTGTCAAAAAGCTGGTCCTTCACGAGACAGAAGTTCAGCAGAAATGCCTCGAAGAGCTACGCGAGCGCCATATTAAAACGCAGAACCCCATTCCGTGGGATCAAATTGTCGATGACATTACTTCAATCCGCAGGTCAGTAGGCTATTACGGACCCATCGCAAACATCGCTGCAACAACAAACCACCGCTCGCGGATTGCCGTTGCTCTTCACGAGCTTAAGCTGGCAGCGCAACGCATCATCGACGGCGAAATCAGACACCTTGAGGACGCAGACCAGTCCTACTACCAGGCGTGTTTATACGCACTTGAGATGGAATACGCTGAGCTTGATGACCTGGAGCGCATTGCCAACGGTGACGATGAGGAGCTGGCGGTCATTGCATCTAATCTGATGATTGACCACGAGTCAGCAATTGAGTCCATCTGGGGCCGCATCAACATCAATGATGAGCATGACTCCAGCACCACCCAAGTCTCCTACCTGCTGCCTTACAACCTGAGCTCACACAAGATGTCGCCTCACTTTAGCAGCAGATTGCGGACGCTCGAAAGTACGCCGACGACGTGGCGGAAAACGCCCTGCGCATTGAGTTGGACCAGATTTCGCGCCTGCAGTTTGAGGGTGTCATCGACCGCGAGATTTCCTCTCACCTGCGCGAAAACGTCTACTACCTGCAAATGACGTTGAGTGAGTAGCATGAGCGCTACACCAGATACGCATCACATCGCTGATGCGGCTACGCACCCCACCGCCGACACGGCTACACGCCCCGCCAACCCCGTGGCGAGAAAAACGATCATCTCCGGACTTTCCATCCACACACAGATGTCCTCTGTAGCTGGAGCTCCTATTGTCTACCTCTTGGGTGACGTGGCCGACAACTCCCCCCGTTCAGGTACCAGAGGGCGTCAGCCTAGTGAACGTTGGCGTTGACCTGTGGGAAGAAAACTTCTCGCCCTGGTGCGCCCCGCGCGTTTTTGCCAAGGGACCCAACTTTGGCGACGGCGCCCAGAAAACGCTCGATACCCTTATCAACCAGGTCATTCCCTGGGCAGAGTCGGAGCTCACCGACCCGCCGACATATAGGATGCTTGTGGGATATTCGCTCGCGGGTCTGTTCAGCCTCTGGGCCGGCGTTTCACAGCAGGTCGCACGCGGCTACCAGCCCGACGACGTCTCGTCGCAGCCCGGCGCGCCGCACGTCGACGCCCATGTCGCTACCTTTAAGCGCATCGGAGCTGTATCGGGATCGTTCTGGTTCCCAGGGCTTTGGACTACGTAGAACAGCAGCTCAACGGAGGAGGGGTGGTCGGCCTCACACACGCCTATCTTTCTCTGGGTGACCGAGAAGCACGAACCCCCAATCCACAAATAATGCACGTGCGAGAAAACGCAGAACTTCTCGCCAGCAAGCTAGAGAGCGCGGGAATTACCTCAACGTTTGAGCTGAACCGCGGAAATCACTTCCAAAATGTTGAAGGAAGAATGCAAAAAGCCCTGGACTGGCTCATTAAATAGGGTAAGATTCTTCAGAACGCACGTGTTCAGAGAGGTTTTATGCCCAACCCAAAGCAATTTAACAGCAAAACTGAATCGGCCAACACAGTCTCTGACCAGCATTCTGACTACTTATTTGCGCTCATTCTTTCCCTGGTATTTGGCATTTTTGGCATTCCTCAGTTTTATCTTAAAGGCTGGAAATCGGGACTTACCAGGCTTGTTATAAACGCATCGCTAATCGCGGGCGCATTTGTCCTGGCTCAAATACTTTCTTTGCCGTCGCTGCTTTCTTATCTTCTACCAGCAATTTTTTCGCTTCCGGTTATCGAGAGCGCTCTGAACCTCATCTACGAGGATGCCAGTGCTCCCAAAAAGCTCATAAAAGGCAAGCTCAAACCACATAAACGATATGCCGGAAAGCAGAAAGCTGGAATCGCACTCGCCACGTTGACGGTAGCGCTCTACTTTAGCGCCGCACTCACGCAACCGCTTCCAACCACCCTATCTACCGCAGGATCCTCGCAAACAAACTCCGGAGCATCATCCCAATCAGGCTCCAGCGCGCCGTCTGACACCGCACAGGCCAGCACAAACGTAACCATCAAGTTCATCGACGTTGGCCAGGGAGAAGCCATCCTCATTGCACTTCCCGAGAAAACCATGCTCATCGACGCAGGCCCCACAGGATCTGCTCCAAAAATTGCCCAGGTGCTCCAAGAACTTGGTCGAAACAAGATTGATTACCTGGTAGCCACCCATCCCGACGAAGATCACATCGGCGGCATGGCGGACGTCATTTCCAACACCCAAATTGGGACCATTTACGCACCAAATAAAACAAACAACACGGCAACGTACAGAAAGTTTCTGGCCGCCATCCAGAACAATAACCTGCAGATAACCCTTGCCGAAGCAGGAACCATCATCGATCAAACCGATGCTTACAAGCTAGAAATCCTTTGGCCGACCAAAGACGCAAATTTCCCCGACACCAACGATTACTCGATAATCATCAAGCTGACCGTTGGCAACAAGACCTTCCTCTTCACGGGTGATGCGCCCACAAGCGCCATCCTGGACTCCAATCCAGGTCACATTGACATGCTTAAGCTCTCCCATCACGGCTCCCGAACAGGCACAAATGAGCAGCTGGTTCGCAGACTCTCGCCCACCTACGCCGTCCTTTCGTACGCCTTAGACAACTCCTACGGTCACCCCATGCAGTCGGTCCTGAACGCCCTCCACAAGCATTCCGTGGAGGTCTGGGGCACGGGTGCCAACGGAACCATTACCATTATCTGCGATGGTACAACCATTGATATATCTGGCGAGAAATCCGGCACAGTTGTAGCTCCCACCTCACAAGAAAACTCTGGCACGTCGTCGACATCGAGGTCCAAGTAATGAAAGCAATCATTGATCGATTTGAAGACAACAATCTTGCCGTGCTTGAACTAGATGACCAGCCAGGCAATATGCTGACCGTTTCTGTCAACGAGCTACCAAGCAATGCTTGCCAGGGTGACGTGCTTTATTACCAAGACAGCTCGTGGATACTAGCCGAGGAAGAAACCGCTCAGCGTCAAGCCGATATCGACGAGCTGTTCAACTCCCTACTTGCGCGTGATGAGGACGACGATGACCTCTACCATGATGACCTCTACCCAGGGGATGAGTAGCACGCTTAACACACTCTAGCACGCTCTCACACGCTCTCTGGCCTACTTTTCTGCATCCTCTCGCAGTCATTTGCAACACCCACACTCCTCACAACATAGAACACCCTGCGAGTTCATAACCCGCAGGGTGTCTTTTGTAGCTGTGGCTTGCACTGTTGCATTACCTTATTATCAATGCGCTTCGTGTGTGATACGTCTAGCTTTTCTTGTACTTCATTGCAAAGAAAATTGCAGCTACCAGAGATACGGCGGCTCCGCCAAGGTTAAACCAAACTGTCTTGTCAACTTATGCAAGGGAGATGAAGTTGGTAGTTGTGGTTGTTGCCTCAGCCTCAGTGTTCTTCTCCGCCTCCTGACCATTTGGTCCACCGTTTCTACCATTTTGCTGTGGGGGCACACCTCCTGGTCCTCCCTGCTGGCCATTATTGGTAGCATCGCCACCCTTACCTGGAGCTCCACCTTGATTTGTGTTTTCGCCTTGGCCTGGGCCACCGCCCTGACCAGGTCCTCCACCTTGACCCTGTCCTGGACCTCCACCCATGCCGCCAATTGTGCCAACGGCCTGTGCGGTACTTTCAATGGTAAGCTCAGCAGTTGTGTCACCGTACTCTACGGTGTACGTCTTTCCCCAACAGCAAGCTGTGGGGAGCTAAATGCGATGGAAGAATAGGTAGTGCTTGGTGTGTAGGCCAAGATCTCTGTGCCGTCTTGGTCAAGAACACGGAAGGTAGTTCCTGCTTCTACGGTATTGTCCAAGTTATAAAGGACTGCTACCTGAGTAGACTCAGTACTAAACTCTTCTGCCATACCAGATCCACCAAAACCAAGTACCGTACCACCTGTAACAACGGCTTCTCCATTGTTTTCGCTACCGTAATCGATAGCGTTGTTGGTATTTCCACCTGGGAGACTGACAAGAATGGTTCCGCCGTCAATATAAATGCTGCCATTGGAATCCAGTCCGTCTGCATCGTTACCGGTTGTGTTGATAATGGTTACCGTACCACCAGAAATGCGAATGTAGGTCTCCTCCTCTTCTGCAGTCTCGGTCGTATCGTTCTTCTCACCATCGTTGGTCGTATTGTTCTTCTCGCCATTAGCGTTAATGCCATCGTCAGTTGGATAGATGGTGATATCGCCACCTGCTATGTCGATGTTCTTTGCTTCAAGTCCCTCGTAACAGGAGTTGACCAAAATGGTGCCATCCTCTGTGTAGATGAACGTATCGCTATGAATACCGTCATCGCCAGCATCAATGGTGAGGTTAGCCAACGTAAAGCTGAAGCCATCATTGACGTGAATACCATCTTGAGGTGCTGTGATGGTAATATTGCCACCTGTGATGACAAGAGAATCATTGGCATCAATACCATGCTTGTAACCAGCAGTAATAGTAAGGTTGCCCGTACCGTTGATAGTGAGGTCATCGTGTGCATAAATTGCACCACCGGTATTGTCTGCCAATGCCTCCTCGGAATACGTATCGCCGCTGATAAAAGTATTATCTGTGCCCTCTGCTAAGGTAAGAAAGACCTTCTCGGCTTGATCAATTCTGAGACAGGCGTCGTCGGCGCAGGTAACGGTAACACCATTAAGGCGAATCCAAACCTTAGAAGAATCATCTGCCTTAACAATAATGCTGCCGTTATCCAGGGTGCCCGTTATCTCATACCATCCACCGTTTGCGATCACCAGATTACCATCTGGAAATAAGCACCATTGCCGCTTATAGTTCCATCCGCACCGTTAAGCGTAATGTGCGTGGTATAAGCGTTGTCTGCCCAATTCCCGTCTTGATCGTTATCCGTAAAGTAAGCGTTTGCGGTGTAATTCTCCGCATCCTGATCTGCTACGGCCGTAATTCCCAACTTTTTACCATTCATAAAGGCGATGGTCAGAAGAAGCGTGAACACGAGAACGACCATACAAATCTTGTTAATATTTTTATCCGTGGCCACGTTGTCTCCTCCTTAACCCATATAGTCTCCGTTGTAGCTGACAAGAACCGCATTCTGAACGCCAGGCATGGCAGCTAGAGTATTGACGAAATCAGTATTGTCGTTATTGAGTCGTACCTCTAAGTTGACTTCTACGTTGCCTTTACGAGCGGTTTTGCTCTTTACCACGCATTTCTTAGTGTTCTGTACCAAGAACTCTGTGGCTGCTTTCTCGGCATCATTACCGTCAAGAGCAAGAACAACAATATAAGGATTGGTATTGTCCTTCTGATTAGCAAATACCAGCAAAATGATGCCGATAATAACTGTGCCAAACTGCCAAAGGAATAAGACCTGCAGCTAGAACAATACCTACTGCGATGGACCAGAACAGAAAGGCAATATCCATTGGCTCCTTAATTGCGGTACGGAACCTGACGATGGACAACGCACCAACCATGCCGAGGGACAGCACAATGTTGCTGGTAACAGCTAGGATGACAAGAGTGGTGATCATCGTCAGGGCAACTAAGGTGACACCAAAGGAGGACGAATACATAACTCCTGCGTAGGTCTTCTTATAGACAAAGAAGATAAATAGGCCAACGCCAAACGCAAGCACCAGCGCAAGTACCATGTCTAAAATGCTGACGCTCGTAACGTTCTGAAGAAAACTGGACTTAAAAATATCTGCGAAAGTCATTTCAAACTCCTTTCAATTAACCATAAACGCGACATTGTGCGTACTTAGAAAACGAGCCAACGCGGCGGTCTGGAAGAGTAACCGCGTCTCTGATAATGGTGGGAAGAAACTCATCCCATTTCACTTCAACCAAAATGGGTGCATCTCCCGCGGGGAATAGTTACTACCTCGGGGTCGAGAAAATCGATGCGCTCCTGACCAGTGCGAATATCGTAATCAAGTGTGACGCGGACATTTCCTGGTCTGAAAATAAACGGCTCCCTGGTGTAATCAACAATGGTCTTAGGCTCCAGCCGCTGGTAGCGCATCTTACAATAAAGCTCTTGTACCAGCGTCTGATCTGAAGCTATCATCCAATCCAGGTCTCCATCTACAATCTTTTGCGCCTCTTCTGCTGTTAGATTGGCTGAATACTTAGTACCAAGACCGTTTCTCTTACTCTTCTTTTCTAACTTAATCAGTGAGGTGTCCCAGTTATACAAACGGATACGAAACTTCTCTCTGATGTTCACTCCGTCGATTTTCTCGCGAAGTGCTTTGTCATCTGGATTGTCAAAGTACAAACTACGGATGTGATACTTTCCGTCAATGGCGTGTGAATCGCGTTCCATGACGGCTCCTAGCCGGTGTCGCAGCGTTAAAAGATCTGCGTAATTGAGTACGTGTTTCCACTCGTGCCTAAAATCTCCTGCCATAAAACACCTCCCTTACGTTTGTGGAACACATCGTAAGGAAGGAAGATTGAACAAAGATTGAATTCTCAAAGTTTTTTAGATATTTTTGGTGAAATTGTAAATCACCAGTTCAACCGCAAAATATGCGAAAATCGCATATTTTGTAATATAGCTATTTACCTGCGCAAATACAAAAGACGCCTTCGCGAGAATGAACTGCCTCCCATTTCTTAGACACGAGAAATAGGAGGCAGTTCAAAACACACCTAAGTCAGATAATCTGTTAAAAAGACGTATACATGACGCTGAAAATACCTCAATCATGCAGATTATCTTTATTAGATGTGTAAAATTCTCGCAATTGAGCAGAATATCTGACTTAGGTGTGTTCCGTAGATACAGAATTTATCGATAGTTAAATTTCTTATATAGGTCTATTCATGTTTAAGCATATTAGATGAAGTATATGCATAGAAATGCATATCAGGCAGTGCGACCGCCTAGCTGCCTGGCTATCTTGATTAGGAACATGTCAATTCTTCGGCAAAACCTACCAAAGGTGCGCTATTTTGTGCGCCAGGCCTAAAAGCCGACGCTAACACGCTGCAGAATCATAATCACCCGCATATGAACTGCCTCCCATTTCTTATGTCCAAGAAATGGGAGGCAGTTCAGAAAGACGTCTTACGCTCTATTTTTCCTTAATAGGAAGCTGGACGGTAAAGGTTACTTTACCCTCTGAGCATCGTGCGACGATAGTTCCGCCATGCTTTTGGACTACGGCTTGCGCAATAGAGAGCCCCAGTCCGTAGTGATTCTCCTCGCTGTTTCGCACGTCATCAACGCGATAAAAACGATCAAACAGGTGCTCAAGCTTCTCTTGAGAAATCTCTTCTCCCTCATTACTAACGCTTAGAACAGCATTGTGACCTTACTTTCTGAGGTTTAACTCAATCTGAGTTCCTGTTGCGTGCCTCAGGGCGTTGTCAAGCAGCACAGAAATAACCTGCGTAAGCTGATTCTGATTGCCGGTAAGAACAATCCCTTCTTCAATGTTGCTTTGAAGAGCCTTGCCATTCTCGAAAGCAAACGTCTCAAAGACCAACGATTCTCCAGTAACCACGTGAGAGAAAGTCCAGCTCTTCCATTGGCACTTCCCTATTCTCCGCGCTGGATAGCTCTAGCAGCTGCTTTACCAGCTCACCCATACGGTTGCTCTCGTATTGGATATTGGAGAGCCATTCGTTGTGACCAAGCTCTCTGGACAAAATCTCCACGTTAGCGCCAATAACCGCAATAGGGGTCTTGAGCTCGTGACTTGCGTCGGAGATAAACTGTTTTTGCTGCTTGTCATTCTCTTCAAGCGGGCGAATGATACGCTTTGCTAGAAGCATGGAAATAAAGAACATGACAACCAACGACGCGCCTCCTACAAGCAGTGCATTACGCATCATAGTCTGAAGGCCGGCCTCAGAGACGGTGTTATCCATAAACGCTACAAGCGTGTAGCCATCTTTTTGCGTAACTACGTAGGAGAGATTGCCCGTTCTACCAGAAGAATTTCCCTCGTTCAAAATCTGTCGGGCCAGCTCTGTGAGGTTGTCATTGGAGCTGACGATTTTCTCGCCATCAAAGATTGAAAGCACGGTGCCGTCGGCAGAAAACGTAACCGAGTAAAACGTAGAGAGCTCGTAATCGGATCTCTGACCTGGTGGTTGATTGCCGGGTTTGCCTGACGGCTGTACGTCAGGCTTTGCTGATGGCTGCTGCGAGCCCTGGCTGCCGGAGCTCGTCTGATCGCCAGAGCTGCCCTGGCCCTCGGAACCGCTCGTTGTCTGCTCAAGCGAATACTGGCTGGCATAGCGGTTGAGCGCGTCCATGTTCTTCTGCCTGATCTCCTGAGTGCTGGCAAACAGGATGACCGACAGTGTCACCGTGAACAAAAGAACAAGCGACACCATAATGGAAAGGACGATTTTTCTTCTGGATTGCCTAAACAGTTTGGTCCCTCAATTCATATCCCAAGCCGCGAACTGCTTTAATCTCTACCGTAGAGCCGACAAACGCCAGCTTTTTGCGGGTAAACGACATGTACACCTCAACGTTGTTGTACTCGGCGTCGCTTTCAAATCCCCATATCTTAATGGCAAGCTGATCGCGCGTCATAATGCGACCGTGATTGCCAATCATATACTCAAGAATGCGCAGTTCTTTCTCGCTCAAGCGAACGCTCTGGCCAGAAGTTTCGCAGGTCAGCATGGCCGTTGTGGCATCGAGCGAGAGATCACCAAAACGCAGAACATTCTCCTGGAAGCTAGAGCTCCTTCTTCCCAGGGCGCGCAGACGAGCCAGCAACTCCGCCGTCTGAAATGGCTTGGTCAGATAGTCGTCGGCGCCGTTATCCAGGCCCTCAACCTTATCGTCTAGCTGGCTTTTTGCTGTCAGTATCAAAATAGGAATGGCAATTCCCTTGCTGCGAGCCCTCCGAGAAACCTCAAAACCGCTCATTTTAGGCATCATGACATCAAGAATTGCAATGTCATACATGTTACTTTCTAGGGCGAGAAGGGCGGACGCGCCGTCAGTCATATGATCAACGTCGTATTTTTCCTGCTTTAAGAGGGCCACGATAGCCGCGGCCATTCTTTTCTCGTCTTCAGCTAGAAGTACTCGCATACCGCCACCACCTTTATAAATATAATATAACTAATTGAATTTAAAAAACTGAAAGATAGAAAGCAATAATACTGTCAACATTATTAGACTTTATTAAACATACAATACATAATATATTTTTAAATTAGTTAACTTAATATACTTAACACAACAAATTTTATGTTTTTGGAAATAAAAACAATCTGTTAAAGATTCCCCGAAATATATAAATCTTAATTTATAATTTAAATTAAGATAGTAAGTACATCTATACAAGTAGTACAATTAACATCGGCAAAGTTACTATTATATAAAAATATTGATATATCTTTTTATATAATTATAAACAAACTGTCGCATTTCTCTTTCGCCAGAGCCGTGAACCAGCAGCTTCCAGCTTCTCAGCTGCATCCTCCTTTCCAATTTTTTTGAGATAATCTGATGCTGAAAAAATACAAACCAAAAGATAATCAAGTCTCCTTAGTTCATAATCTAAATGTAATTGTTCATAAAAAGCTTTAATATAAGAATTATTCTGCATCTCAGGGGCAATAATAATAGAAAAACTCTCAGTTCTTTCAAAAGCTTTAGAAAGTAAAATTTCTGGATTTAATAACTCTCGCGTAGAACTATCAGGATAAAGATTCTCTTCTGGATTTGGCCCATTATACTTTTTGTGCCCGTTTAAGCCATTTGGAAAATCAGACTTTCTTGTATTACATAACGGACAAGCAGGAACAAGATTTTCTGGTTTTCCTGCATCGACATTATTTGCAAAACTTGTTTTGGGAACAATATGATCTATATGAAAAAACCCTGTTATCTGCTTAGTAACACCGCAGTAGGCACAAGTTCCTTGATAAATTTCCATAAATTTATACATATATTCTTCTTTTTTAAACCACTTATGAAAATCGCTACATCTTGGATGATCAGAGCGTATTTCCTTGACCAATTCATTTTTACCATTTTTATGACAAACATAATTCAAACGTCCTGGCGGAAGTCGAAAATCATCTACTAATTTACTCATTCTTTAAAAGCTCCTGAACTTCCTTAAATATTTTAATTACTTCGTTTATGTCTGCAGAGGTTAAGCTAGAATAATCAGAATTGCCTTCTTCGCATAATATAGCCTTCTGAAACATAAACTCATCAAATTGCTTCGCATCCTCATTAGTTTTATTTGAAAGAGCCTTGTATTCCGATACCTCTATACACGCATTATAAATCTTGTCACCAAGTTGTTCGTTATAATATTTAATAGGAGTGATGCCTTTTTGGTAATTATACTTTTCGATTATTCCTAAGTCTTCTCTCAAATGATCTTTTTGCTTAGTAAGTACCAATGTAACTTTAAACGGAAACTCGCTTTTAAGTAAAAAACGAAAATCTTCCCCTGTTGGCAGGTCATCACTAACATTACGCTCTTCATATAGCTTTGAGTCAATGATAATAATATTTGCAGATTGGAGTTTTTCTTGATTGAATAACCATGTGAGTGATTCATCGGGGGGATAAATCAATGCTTCAACAGATATGTCAAATTTTCTTTCTTTACTATAAAGAAAAGTGGGTAGGTCTTCTCGAAGATAATTACTAAGTTTAAGCTCAGGATGATCATCTACATATAGAATTTTAATTTGCATCTAGACCTCCTATAATTTCAAAGTCTATATAAAATCCATTTCTAGATAATATATGAGTCACTGCTCCGCCGCGACTTTTCAATGTATTATTAAGAATCCACATTCCAAGTCCGTGTCCATCTTCACCCCTTGAAGTTTCATGGACCTCAAGTATTCGCATCGGATTATTTAAGTATTTTATATCTAGTCCCTTACCATTATCTGAATAAGAAATAGTCAAATGTGAATCAGAAATACTCTTTGCTTCAATGCTTAACTCTAGATCTGTGCGATTTGAATTTTGTTGTATAGAATTAAGAATAAGATTATCAAATATTACCTGAGTTTCATCTTCTGATAAACTTACTTTCATTCCTTCCGGGATATGAAGATTTATATGAGCTATTCTCGAATAGTTTTCTTTCCATTGATTAGTAATCTTCTCAAGTGTTTTCTTTAAAAAACAAGTCTCTTTCCTGAAACGCCCCTTACGAGTTTCACCTAGCATTGCCTCAATCAATTGAGCATATTTACGTCCGAGTCGTTCTTCTTGCCTTAACAAACCTGGAATATCCGTCGTAGGATATTCTGTTTTTTCTTTCGAGGTAAGCTCATTCCAATATCCATATTTTACAAGTGCTTTATGAATATATTGAGCAATATCTTGCAAATCACCCTTATCCGCCTCAAGTTCATGCGCAAGAGAAGTTGCCTTTAATCCAGCGGTGGCAAACACATTAAGTACCCGTGAAGCATATTGGTGTTCCTCTGCCTGTTCAGCCTTCTCTTTCTCAGTTATATTAATCTTATTATCCATAGATTTAAAAGCTGTTTGGAGGGCTGAAAATTCGTTTTTAGTCAGTAGTTCATTGTCTTTAGGTCTTCTTTTAAGAATATTCCTTGCAAGGTTTTCATTAGCATCAGTAGTATTATTTTTCTTTCTGGAGTGTAAGGTTATTTTTCTAATTATTCCTTGACGATAGCGTTCAAATTCTTTAAGAACAGCATCAATAATCTCAATAAATAAGCTGTACTCAAGATTTTCTTCAATACCCTGCCTATTAGCAAGCTCTTTTATTGATGAATTCTGAGATCTACTAATGTGAATCTTACCTGCAATCTGATTTTCTCTGACACGCCAAGCGCCACTTTGATGACTAGGTGAAGCCGGAGACTTACGGGAACGCTTTCCTAAGCCTAACCAATCTCTCGACCCCTCATATGAAGAAATAGCAAAATCATCTCTATAAAGGATGATGCCACTCTCAAACGGCTCTGGCAATTTTTGGTGCTTATACTGGAACTTCTCCACTTCATCTTCTGTACTATTCGTCAATCTAAAGTAAAATTGTCCATCAAAACTACCAAGCTTGTTACGAGCATGAGCTAAATCTCTTTCTCCTAACTCAATACCCGGAAGAAATCTAACTTCATTGCTAATATCAATTGAACTGTTATAGTTGCAAATATCCACATCATTAATAAGAATTTGAGCGGATTCCTTAAATTCATCAGACCGTATATTCACATTAAGTATCGAGGTCGATGCATCATATTCAAATCTATTAACTGAGTACAGTTATAACCAAGGTTAGGTTGATCGAAATATGGATAAATGTGTTCAGGTTCTTCGTTATAAAACCTGAGCAAAATTTCCATCCCCTCACTATCATAAAGCTTCGAAAGATACTCTTTTAAAGTATTAAAGAAAGTTTTGCCCCACCGCTCATGAAGCATCGAAATCTCAATACGTGTTCCACGTTTTTGAAACTGAGGTTCATCTTGAACAATGGATCCATTCCAATCTGTTTCCCAACGCAATCCTTTTGAATTTGATGCTTTGGAAAGTACCACTACCTGTGATCCAAGTTTCGCTAATGCAAAACGTCCAACACCTTTCGAGCCGGAGAGAGTTCGTTCATTACCATTTACATCATATGTGATAATCGCATTGCGTTTTTCGCTCTCACCAACATACATCCATTTGGATTCAATATCATCAATACTCATTCCCTTGCCATTGTCTGAAATCACAATCAAATCATCCAAAAAATTAATTTCTAAACGAGTCGCACCTGCATCATATGCATTCTTTATAAGCTCAGCAATAGCTGACTGCTTAGTAGGATAATTTGTCTTACCAAGTAAGGTTGCAATCGTAGCACTATTAATTTTATAGTCGAGTTTACGCATGCTATTAAATCCAATCAGAAAAAAAATAATTTTCTATATCTTTACAGGTAATTCTAAATGATTTTCCGCTTACACTTGTTCCTACTGAACGTGCATAGTTGGCAAAATCCTCAGACTCCAATAATTTTTTCGCATCACATAGAGGTTGATTTCCAGCTTGCGTTACAACAATTCCAGAATATGGGATAACTTTAGCTTCGAGTTCATATACACGAACTCGACTTGATATAATTGTAGAAAGCAATAATTTATTCTTATTAGCAAGGGTAAGTCCTTGGCTTCTTCCGTATTCAAACCATGCTGCACCTCTATCTGCTTTTCTATTAGCAAGTGAAGTGAAAAATTTTCTTAAATGTCTGGCTATCTGTGGGTACACTCTCTCAAATCGATCAAGTTTAATTCTAGTGATAGACCCTTCTTTATTAATTTCGTATGGAAAAATAATCCATTCTGCTCTCTGCCGCGCCATACCTTTAGGAGAAGCTGCTCTTCTAATTAAGTTTGTATGACCTTCAATTTCGCAGGAATCTAATAAAAAAGCTTCATTATTCAAAGTAGCAATAGGCATATTTGCATGGAAGTAATCTCCTAATCTGTAAGAATTACCTACAGGTTTCTCATACGAAAAAGTCCACTTTTCACCTAAGACATCTTTAAATACTTTGATACCAACTTTATTCGGTACGATTCTGTACTCAAATATTTCTTTAGCGTTTCTCTGCTTATATACAAAAACAGACGAGGAAACAAGAGCATCTTGGAATAGATTTTTATTTGAATAGTCTGCAATAAATTCAATTCCGTCGATAAGTAATTCTCTAAGCACTTTACCATATTTATTTTTAAATATACTATTTGGAACCAGCTGGACGAGAACGCCATCATCAGCAAGGATTTGCAACGATTTCTCAATAAACGCGTAACAGTAATCAAATTTTCCTTTTTTACAAGTAACAAAACTATTCTTGAGAATCTCCCTATATTCAAAAGGAATATTTTTATATTCGAGATAAGGAGGATTTCCAATTACGAAATCAAACTTATTTCGTATATCTGCAAATAGAAAATCCTCTTTATACAATCTCCACTCGACAGCATCAATCCCATGATACTCAAGTAATCCATTAAGTCTTGATCTGCATTCATCCAGTAACTTTTGATCTAACTCATAGCCAACTATATGTGTACTGAGGAAACTAGCAAGTTCTTTAGAATTGATGCCTTTAACGCAAGCCTCAGCGATACAATGTTCTACAACTTTGATCAATAAGTTTCCATTGCCGGTTGATGGCTCCAAAATCATCTTACCTAGTAAGCCATCCGAACTGATAGAATATTGAACCATCTCATAAGCTATTTCCGATGGGGTAAATATTTGAAACTTATCTTTTTTTTGTAAAATCTGTCTATCTGTCCATACCTTACGGCTTGTTTGCTGATCAAAAATAAGCATCTAAATATCCTGCCTATCAATCCATTTTAAACAATTATAAACTATTATTTCAATTCTTTGAAATAATACAGTATCAATTATGTTTTTCATAAATCTCTGGACTGTAATAAACAAAGTAGTTGAAAACACCTTCTTTAATTTATAAAAAAATATTTAGTAAATTCTTCAAATTACTAGTTCAGTTACTTATTATTCATTTCCCAAGGCTTTTTAAAATTAAAATACTAACTTCTCATATTTTTATAAGATCTGTTGACTGTCAATTTCTTTAAGTTGTTCTTTTAGTTTTAGTTTCAATTCTTTTTGAAACTGGATATTTTTCTATTTTTTTATAAAGATTGAATCCGTAGTTTCACCTCTTTCTTTAAGCTTGTTAACAACACCAATAAAAATTGCTTGAAAACCATATTGAGAGATACCCTTGGATATAAGTGCGATAACTCCAAGAATTGCTATGCCGCCAATCATACCACCAGGACCGAGACTTGCTAAAGCGGTTGTTAACGCTGCGGCTCCTACGTATCCTGTGGCTCCCATAGCAACTACAAGAATAAGGCCCGGAATTCCAAGTGCTGTAACTGAAGAAATAATCTTATCTAAAGGAATTTTCGAGTTAATGCCACTTATTACGTTAAATTGATTAGGGAGTTTGTGCCAGTTTTTTATCATGGTAAAGTCCTCTTTCTTCAACAGATTAAGATATAAAAATAGATTATCGCTAGATTTTAAAGTTTAGTAGCGTTTTATATTTCTTTTCACTATTAGATACAATGGATGATTTATTATTCAATTAAGTTATCAACTACCTCCCTTAATGTCATTACAAAATTATTGTAGTCACAATCAGTAATTACTTAAATAAATACTATCTTCATAGCTAAATATACGGTTTTAAAATACGTAAAACTTTTTTTATTTAATATTACATATTGTTTGACCAACTACTCCAATCATCCTAGTGATACATTCATCAGTTTATGCCACTATTTTTAAACCCACAATAAAAAAATCTTACATCCTATAAATCAGTTTAATCTATCAAAAAAACGTCTAGTTATCTTCTCCCTTTCAAAAAAAGTATATTCAAAAAAATTACAATATTAAAGCCATATAGACCTAATATAAAAAAACTATCGTTAATCAAAAAAATAAAGCATCCGCTATCAGCATTACATTAAATAAATTTAACTCGAATATAGTATGCATTTGTACAGCAAAATATTTGCTGTACAAATGCATACTATATTGAAGTAGAAGCGCCCCAGCTATCCCCACTTGTGGGATGACCGAGGTGCTTTTATTGTTATACATTGGCGTAAATCAAAACCACGCTCAACAAAAAACGGTACCGTTTCCTTCCAAGCAACTGAATGGGCGTATCTCGTTTTTAGTCAGTCTATGTAATCGTTAGCGCTTAGTCAAACCAGATCTTTACAACGTCGCCGTCTGCAGAAGTAATATCCACAAGCGTGCCACTCTCGCCAGTCTTTGCAGCGTCCATAAGCGCATCAAGATTGATGTTAGAGAGCTGCTCCTGAGTCTCCTGATTAAGATAGCTTCCGCTTATCTGGATTCCCGAATTCAAGACAAACTTTGCCAGACCCAGAGGCACGCACATATCAACAACGTCACCATCGTCGGAGACTACATACACATGCAAACCGTGTTTTGCAGAACCGTTACCAAGGCGGACGCCCTTCTTCTTGCTACCGTCATCCTCGTCGTTCTTCTCGACTTTGACCATGTTCTTACCAAAAAGCTTACCAAAGCTGAAACCTGAAGACTGAACAGCAATGCCCTGGTTGTCCTGCTCGGTAGGCTCTTCTACGATCTCTGCGGGCTCGTCAGCTGCAACAGCAACAACCTCAGCAGTGCTCTTCTCGGCAGCAGTGCTCTTCTCGGCAGCGCTCTCTTGGGCAGCAACACTCTCTTGAGCGGAAGCGCTTGCGCCACTCAAAAGCTCGTCAACGGACACACCAAGGAAGCGCGCAAGATCTGGCAACAGCGAGATGTCCGGATAGTTAATGTCGTTCTCCCACTTGCTCACCGCCTGCGGGCTCACGTTCAGCTCCTTTGCCAGACGCTCCTGCGTTGCAGTTTTAGCCAAACGAAGACGCGCAATACGACGACCAAGGGTCTCAAATGAAGTAGTCATAGTTGCTCCTTTTCTCAACTCATTATCACTGAAATGGCATGCGGGCCGCTGATTTCACTATGAGTCGTAACAATACGTTCAACAAGAACGCATCAGTTGAGTTGGGTATCGCAACGGTTTCCAGCCACTCAACGGCAGGTTGAGATCGCAGGTAAACTATGCTTTTTGACTAAAAATTACTTGCTCTAAAAGTATTATCCCACTACCATTTAACCAAGAAACTTTTGATGTTTTAGAAAGGTCTGTCTATGGCTGGCGAGAAGAACTGGGTGTTCTGGACCAGTGGTGCGCATATTGTTTCTGGTTTTGAGCAGTGCGCTACAGACGGTTTTGTTGGTGTTGACGCAGATGGTGTCGTGTACCTCTTTGATAACAATCAAAATGTCTTTACTTCTGCTCATGCTTCAGATATTGAAGGAACGGTCGGCAGCTGGAGAGGCACCTGGCTTACCATTGACGAGAAAAGATTTGCTCTAGAATTTGTACCTCTCGCAGATAAAATTGCTCCTCACCTGCTTATTGGAGCTATAAGCAATGTGTTTATGCAAGAGCTTCACCACGGAGATCAGGAGAAAGTCCCCCGAGAGCTCCTTGAAGACTTCAAGATTGCATTTGAGAACGCCAAATATCGGCGCTAAAAAACTAATTTTTTGAATAATTCATATCCTTGCGGAGGTACGATCACCGATATCGGCGCCGGCGGATGAACTGCCTCCCATTTCTTGGACACGAGAAATAGGAGGCAGTTCAAAACACACCTAAGTCAGATAATCTGTCAAAAAGACGTATACATTACGCTGAAAATACCTCAAACGTGCAGAATATCTGACTTAGAAGTGTAATATGCCCGCAATTGAGCAGAATATCTGACTTAAGTGTGTTCCTTAGTGTGGAATTTACCTATAGTTAAATCTTTTATATGACGCTATTCATTTTCTAGCATATTAGATTAAATTTATGCATAGAGATGCATATCAGGTAGTGCAACCGCCTAGCTGCCTGCTATCTTGATTAAGAACATGTCGATTCTTCAGCGAGACCTACCAAAGCTGCGCTATTTTGTGTGCCGGGCCTAAAAGCCGACGCTAACACGCTGCAGAATCATAACCACCCGCATAGCGGGTGGTTTTGTATTTCGCGCGCTTCTCGCGCTCAACAGGCTAAAGCCTCGAACCAAAACAGCCTCCCCTATTCAGGAGAGGCTGTTACTAGTTCAAACGATTACGAAGAGCGCTGCAGCGCTGTAGTCCAGCGACTATGCGCGCTTACGAAGACGAATACCAGAAGCCATAGCGCCTGCAGCAAGCAATCATACTGACAGAAGACAGAACAGCGGAAGCATCAGAGGTATCTGGCAGTACGCCTTTCTTGTGCGACTTGTGCCTCTTCTGCGAGCTGTTCGTGCCGTTGTTGGTGCTGTTATTGGTGCTGTTGTTGGTGTTGTTGTTAGATGGATCGCTCGCGACGTCAGTCACGGTAAGGGTTCCAGAAACGTAAGTGAACTCATAGTCGTCTGCTACGCCACCTGCAGGAGTCAGCTCGTGAGTACCAACACTCAGGTCAGTTGCGCTGAGGGTAGGAGCGGTGTAGTTGCGAGCGGTATCAGCAGTCTCACCGTCTACAAAACCGGTAACGGTGAGGGTAAGCTGAGGTGCACTGCCCTTCTCGATAGTCTCGCCAGCATAGGTCACAACAAGCTGAGCCTTATTGATTGTCCAATTTACTTCTTTGGTGTCAACGGTGCCGTCTTCCCAGGTATAGTTCACAGGGTCAGCAAGATCAAGGTCAACGTCATACGTACCAGGATAAGTTGCTGAAACCTGGCCACTAACAACTACCTGTGGGTTAGCGGTGGTATCAAAACCACGCTGATTATGACCGTTATAGGTATAGTTTGTTGCGGCTGGAACAGAAACGGTGCCCTTCTGAACGCTCATCTTCATAGGAATGGTGAAGTCGTACAAACTGCCGTTCTTAATGGTGATGCGTGTATAACCATTGCTTGCAGCAGTTGGAGTACCAGAAATAGTAGCAGTGCTTCTACGAGCAGTTGCATCATTCTCCATTGGGCTGAGTGTAAGACCAGCAGGCAGGTTGTCTACAGTAAAGGTGTCGTAACCCATAGTGGACGCTGCCCAAGGAATGGTGATTGGCTCGTTGTAGGCCTCGCCGACCTTTGCAGGAGTGATCTTGTTAGAAGGAAGCACTACGCCTGCGGTATTGTCGGAATTCTGGAACCTGGTATTCTCGATAGTCAAATCACCGCCATTGGTGGTGGTAAGGTCAATCTGAACAACCGTGGAGTTCTTAACAGTTGAAGTACCCCTGTTATCAAGACCGCTATAGAACGTAACATTATCAAAGGTTACGTTTGCACCAGCCTCAACAATAACCTCGCCCTCAAACTTCATGTTTGAAACGGTTCCGTTAAAGCCAGCTGGGAAAATAATGCGAGAACCCCTAGGGCTTAGACCAGCGTAAACCTGAACGCGCGTACCGTTACCCAGGTACGTGCTCTGATAGGTACTCGTAATGTTGGTCACCGTAGTAGGAACAGTAAAGTCCTGAATAGAAGAACCGCTACTGGCGCCAATAGTCACCCTTGAACCAGAGAAAGACCATGTAGATGCAGCATCCATTGCAGCCTTGTTGTTGCTGTAGATATACTGCAGGCTGCTATAACCATAACCCGAGAGCCAGTCAGTAATCTCAAACGTACCATCAGCGTAAGCCTTTGTTGCAAATGGCGAGAAAAACAAACAAGCTGCAACCGCCATCACAACGACAAGCTGAGCATGTAGCTTGTTGAGTCCATGCTTAGCGTACATAAAAGCTTCCCCAATCTGACTGTTTATATGAACTCTTCAATTGAGCCACAACAGTTTTGCCCATAAAATATCTGTATCTTATCAGATAAGTTAGCCATAGATAACAAAAAAGACCCAAGTTTTATTCTTGGGTCTTATAAATTATTTATTTAGTTGTTTACTTACTTAAGCACTTCTTAATTTCTTGCTTAAAAACAATGAAACGAGTAAAAAACGCAGCAGCTACAGGAATGACCAATAGTGGTGCCACTACAAGAATACCAGCGACAGCCACTCCCTGGGCCGTAACTCTTCTACCAGGTCTTGATAGTATGCTGTTTAAAATGTCAGTCATAGTGAATACAAATGAGCCATCGGTAAGCACATACGCAAGTATCAACTCAAGCGAAAATAGAACAACAAAGACAAGCGCCATGGTATTTCCGGTCTTTTTGCAAATAGCGAGTCTCTGGTCAAATGAAAGATCATCTGCCTCGGGGACCTTCTCAAACCATTTAACTGCTCGTTGTTCTGGCGTCATTACAAGTTCTTAATCTCATTAAGCTCTGCATCAACCAATGTTGCTCCAAGGGTGTACTTGAAGTGCAAAAGAGCAAACTGATGATTCTCGGGCGTTAGTGATGCAACCGCTGGCTCAACAACCTCAATATGATAACCAAGGTTGTAAGCATCCACTGCCGTGTGCAGCACGCAGATGTCGGTAAGAACGCCGGTTAAGATAACCGTGTTAATGCCACGCTCCCTCAGACGAATATCAAGATCAGTTCCCGAGAAGGACGAGTAATGGCGCTTGTCCATCCAGAACACGTGACTATCATCTTTGTGCTGCTGATAGAAATCATTCAGAGGACCAAACAGGTCTCTACCACTTGTTCCAATAATATTGTGAGGTGGGAAAAGCTTAGTCTCTGGATGGAAGTTATCATCTGGGTCGTGAGCATCAATAGCAAAGAAAATATAATCGCCACGATCAAAAGCGCACTTTGTAGCCTCATAAATAGCATCTGAAATAGCCTGAGCTGGCGCACCTGCTGTCAGCTTTCCGTCATCTGCTACAAAATCATAGGTGTAATCAATCGAAATCAAAGCTTTCTGCATGTTCGGTCACGCTTCTTTCTTAAGCTCTAAAGAGCGGTCAGTAAAAGAATAGACGCCACCCATTGTACAGATGACGTCTCTGTATTCCACGTTTAACACGTAAATGTTTTATGTGTATGTACTTGTCTCATTATCAAAAGCACACTTACTTCTTCTGAGAGATTACCAGGTCGACGTTTCTGTCTTAGTGTCTTCCATGCTCTTACCACCTTTGATGTGGTAGTACTCAACAACTGCATTTACCTCAGTCTGATCAGCAAGAGGCTTTTTCTGATTTGCACTATTAATTACAAATGCAAAGACCCTCTCGCCGCTCTCAAGATAGTTGGAATCGTTAGCCCATACGGAATTCTCAGAATTGTCTAACTTAAAGGTGCAATTAACCCAGTTTTCAGACCTATTGATAATCTCAAAGACATAGCCTTCAGAGTAACCATCTGGGGATTTAGCAATACCAACATACCTGACATAGAGATCGTCATTATCGATAAGAACCTTGTCCACCTCAGTCTTCAGCTTAAAGCGCATCTTGTATTCGCCCTTAGTAGAAGAGAAGTTATATGCAATGGTACCCTTGTCTGCCATTGCGTCAAAAGGCTTGTACTTAAAGCTGGAATAATCACCAGATGTTTTAGTAACTTGCTTCAGGACTGCCTTGGAACCGTCAGAGCCCTCAACGGTCATCTGGCCTGAGGAATCAACAGTTGCCGTGTAACTTCCAGCATTACCTGCAAGGGTGATAGTGAGTTTTCCGTCGGCATCAACAGACCAGGTAAAGGGCTTCTGAGCACCAAAACGGATAAAATTGCCCGTGCCGTCATCAGCAAAGTCATAGCCATAAATTGACTTCATGGATTCTACTGCCGTTGGGTAAACACTCTCGGGGATATCTCCCTGGTTAGGATCGCTAATAGACTTTGCTTCCCAAACGCCCACAAACGGAGCGCGCGCAGCCTTCTTCTCTTCTGCTTCCTTCTGAGCTGCAATCTCTTCAGGAGATGGTCCGCCAATGTTAGGAGTGCAAGCCGTAAACACAATGCTGGTAGAAAGCACAAGTGTAAGTACAAGCATAAAAAGTAGTCTACGCTGTTTCAAGAAAGTCCCTCCAACACCAAAGCTCTCTAGATTGACAATGTCTTTTCTTGGCGACACTTTTTGAAGAAGTTCATTCTGCTCAATCTAGGTATCGTCTGAGTGCATTACTTATTCTGCGAAATCGTCAAATCAAACTGCTCGGTCTTCTCGTCTTCAAGACTGCTTCCATCTGCAACATGGGAATACTTAAAAGTTCCCTGAGATTCAGAAAGCTTAGCCAGAGGTACATCTGCTTTGGAGCTATCAACTACAAACTCATAGAATCTCTCACCAGGCTCAAGAACATTAAGAGCTGTTCCAAACACAGTGGAATCCGAATTATCCACCCTAAAGTCATATGAGGCCGTCTTATCGGACTTGTTGATTATCTCAAACATAACCTTCGGTTTGACCGCTTGGTGTTGTGGCGATTCCAACATATCTGACGTACATGTCGTCATTATCAACAACAACCCTGTTGACCTCGGTAACTACCTTAAAATTCATGTAGAAGTCATCATGGGAGGAATAATTTCCTCCAATAGTTCCCTTACCCGTAAGCGCATCAAATGGAGCATATTTAAGAGAAGAGTAATCACCTGAGGTTTTAGTTACTTGGGTAAGCACTGCCTTGGAACCGTCAGAGCCTTCAATGGTCATCTGGCCTGAGGAATCAACGGTTGCTGTATAGCTTCCGGCGTTGCCAGCAAGGGTGATGGTAATCTTGCCATCGGCATCAGCGGTCCAGGTAAAGGGCTTCTGAGCACCAAAACGGATGAATAGTCCAGTGCCGTCATCGGAAAAGTCATAGCCGTAAATGGCCTGGAATGTGTCTCTTGCTGTTGGATAGACACTCTCGGGAATCTCGCCCTTCTTTGGATCACTAATAGACTTTGCTTCCCAAACGCCCACAAACGGAGCAAGAGCAGCCTTCTTCTCTTCTGCTTCCTTCTGAGCTGCAATTTCTTCAGCCGAAGGCCCACCAATGTTAGGAGTGCAAGCTGTAAACATAACACCAGCAGAGAGCGCCAAGATGAGCGCAACAACTGGCAGTATTTTATGTTTTTCATCAAGTGTCCTTTCAATGGTAGTGATCAATCTGAAGATATGCGTTCTTTTGCTACTCAGACTTAGGAGGGATATTTAGGTCAAGCTCCACTCTCTGTCTTTCCTGAATAACTGTGCCAGTTGTTGGGTCAGTGTAACCAAAAGCAATCATAGCTTTTGGATTGGAAAGTGCTACAAGAGATCCTGGTGTATCTGAGATATTGGGAGTAAACATATAAAATCTCTCGCCAGGCTGTAAGGAGACGACATTAAAGGCCTTTAAAGGACCGTGTAGATCTCCAAGAGAGAATTCTATAAAAAGGTTATAGGAGTACTTGTTGACAATCTCAAAAACGTAACCTTCTTGAGAGCTTCCCGGTACCTGAGCGATAGCGTACAGATTCATATACAGCTTATCTGTATCGATAAGAACTTTATTGACCTCTCGAGTTATTTCAAAATTCTTAATCTTGAGATCGTTATACCTAACCATGGTTGGTAGGGTACCTTTATTGGTAAGTTGATCAAATGGCTGATAGGTAGCACTTGCATAGTCTCCAGCAGTAGTTGAAATCTGCTTAAGCTCGGCGTCAGTCTCATCGTCGCCAGTGCCCTTGAGCCTTAACCTGCCAGTCTCAGCGTCAATCTGTCCCGTAAAGAACCCGCAGTACCCTCAAGAGTAACGGTAATCTTTCCATCTGCATCAACAGTCCAGGTAAAAGGCTTCATTATGCCAAAGCGAGTAAACAAGCCAGTTCCATCCTCAGCAAAGCTGAAAGCATAAATTGCATGGAACTGTTCTTTATAATCGTCGTAGGCTGCGCCCTCCTTTAGGTTTCCTAGTCCGGGTTCAAAGACATCATAGGCTTCCCAAACACCTACAATCTGACCAGCAGACTTTTTGTTTCCTGCGGGACTGTTATCCCCTGATGAGCATGCACTAAGCACTGCACTTACAGAAAGCACAAGTGCAAGCAGGCATCCTAACAGCATTTGACGCTTTTTCATTAAACTTCCTTCCATACGTGCAGCGATATAAAACCAACTTTTAGCAGTTATTTGCTCTGTCCGGTAGGCAAATCAAATGTCACGGTTTTATCGTCATTATGAAGGGCGCCATTGCTAGAGTGGTCATACTCAAGAGTGCCTTTTACATCTGTGACTTCAGAAAGTGACTTATCTCTACGTTGGTTATTAAGAACGTACTCATAGACTCTCTCACCTGGCTCTAACACGTTAAATCCATAAGCCCAATAGCCATCGGTTGGATCTTGAATAGTAAATTGATAGCCGGTTGTATAAGGAGTTCTATTAATAACCTCAAAGACATAGCCTTCAAAACCCTTAAGGTCTTTAAGGGAAGCGATGCCAATAAGCCTTACATAGAGCTCATCGGTATCAACAATGACCTGATCAAGCTCAGTGGTGATAGTAAAGCGTAGTTTAGTTTCATGCGATGACTTGTTTAGAAATGTTGCCCGTTCCTGTTAATGGATTAAAGGGCTCATACCTAATATGAGAATAATCACCTGAGGTCTTGCTTACCTGAGTAAGGATAGCTTTAGAACCATCAGAGCCCTCAACGGTCATCTGACCTGAGGAATCAACGCTTGCTGTATAGCTTCCAGCATTGCCTGCAAGGGTGATAGTAAGCTTTCCATCGGCATCAACAGACCAGGTAAAGGGCTTCTGAGCGCCGAAGCGAACAAACAAACCAGTGCCATCATCAGAGAAGTCATAGCCATAAATTGCTAGATAAACATCTCTAACATCTTTGTACATGTCTTCAGTGACTGTGCCCTTATTTTCATCTTCGATTGACTTGGCTTCCCAAATGCCTACATAAGGAGCAAGAGCAGCTTTCTTCTCTTCTGCTTCCTTCTGAGCGGCAATCTCTTCAGGTGATGGTAAACCAAAAATATTAGGGCTACACGCAGTAAATACAACACCTGATGAAAGCGCAAGGACCAGTGCACAAGTCAGTGCTAGTTGACGTCTTTTCATTAAGCATCCTTTCAGTGGAAGCAGTGCCAAATTAAAAAATTTAAGCCCCTACTATCCAATATGTTACAATAAATCTCTCAAATAGGATAATTTTTTATATCCTGAATAGTTCTACCAGCTAAAAGGAGGACGCTTTATGTCACTTCCAACTCCACCAGAAGCACCACAAAAACCCGCTCAAAAACAGGAAATTCCAAGTAACGTTTATCTTTACGATAAAAACGACACCTCCCCAATTCCTCTTACTTACGATGTAATTGATTTTGGTAAGCCTCAGGGAGGCGCTAGTCCTCTTGTTGGTTGGGCAACTGGTGCATTTTTTGCTGTTGGCGGCCTCTGGAATTTCTTTAATTTAAATGGTGAGGGTACCATCTTTGCAGGAATTCTTTTGTGTGCCATTGGTAGCCTGCTTATTGCAGCCGGTTTCTTTATGAATGGCTATAGCATTATTGCTAATGCAAATGGGTTCAGGTCTGGAACAGCCAATAGCGGAGAAGTTACCGAGTGGCCTGTTGATCGTGGTTACTTTACTGTTAAAGTCCGCGTTGGTGCTAACAAGACAACTCGCATGGCCATGAACAGCGCAACTTTAACTATTACTAGGCCAGATAACCTTCCTCTTTCTGTTCAGCAGGTTACCTTCACTGGTTCTAACACTGCTGAACTTAAGCAGCGCTGTGAAGTACAAGCAGACCGTATCTGGAACTGGGCTGTTGCAAAGGGATATATTTTTAGAATGTTTTAAAAGCTTAACCGGCCGCAAGCCACAAATTGCTAAAAAGGAACGCCTCTAGAAATGAACTGCCTCCCATTTCTTATGTCCAAGAAATGGGAGGCAGTTCATATGCGGGTGATTATGATTCTGCAGCGTGTTAGCGGCGGCTTTTAGGCCTGGCGCACAAAATAGCGCAGCTTTGGTAGGTTCTGCTGAAGAATCGACATGTTCTTAATCAAGATAGCCAGGCAGCTAGGCGGTCGCACTACCTGATATACATCTCTATGCATAAACTTCCATTAATATGCTGGAAAATGAATAGAGATATATAAGAAATTTAACTATCGGTAAATTCCGTATCTAAAGAACACATCTATGTCAGATAATCTGTCCAATTGAGAGCATATTACACATCTAATGAAGATATTCTGCATGCCTTAGCTATTTTCGGCGTCATGTATACGTCTTTTTAACAGATTATCTGACTTAGGTGTGTTTTGAACTGCCTCCTATTTCTCGTGTCCAAGAAATAGGAGGCAGTTCAAAAATCTTATTTCTAGGGGCGTATTTATTGCTTATTAGCTCTTGCAGTTTATTACTTCATTTTCTTGCGGAGACCAAGCGCAACAAGAGTAGTGCCGGCTGCTGCAACAATACCTGCTACAGAGCTTGCGTCACCAGTGTTAGGCAGAACGCTCTTCTCGCGCCTTGGTGCAGGAGTTTGGGTTGCATCAGAGGCGGGCACAACTGGGGCGGGCTCTGGTTCTGGCTGAGGCTCAGGCTCTGGCTCTGGTTCAGGATTTGGTGCCCAAAGAGGAGCAAAAAAGTAATAGTAAGTTGTAGTGTCATCACGAAGGTCATCAGTGACGGACCACGCAGTAATATCAGCAAAATTCACGTGAACAATTCCATTAGCATCAACGGTGTAAGGCATTGACTGGTCAGGAGTTGCGTTATCCCTTTGATTACCGAGAAGTGTTTCTGACGAATATCCTACCAGCGTGTAACCATCTCGCTGAATATTTCCATCAAAAGTAAACTCTTATGATCGTCTGAAATCGTTGCAGGGATATAGGCATTTCCGTTGTATTGAGTGCCGTATGCGCCAACAACAAGATTAATCCTAATATTCCAACCAACTTCAGGATCATAATAACGAACAATAGTTGCACCATTGTCATCTGTTGAGGTGGTGCTGGCAGCAGCCTCAGTTGAAGTGGTTGTCTCAGTTGTCGCAGTCGTCTCAGCTGCGGTGGCTGCTTCAGTTGTAGCGGACGACTCGGTCGAGACGGTTGTCTCAACTGTGACGGTTGCCTCAGCTGCATCGTTAGTTGCAGTCGTTGCAGTAGTTGCGGTTGCTTCTGTCACCTCAGTACCCTCTGCAAGCGCAAGAGAAGAAAATATTGGCGAGAAGACCAATGCTCCTACAAGAACACCAGAAAGAATAAGAAGCTTTGTGTTGTTGTGAAAATATTTAGACATAGGAATGTATTTCTACTAGGAAACAACTATTTACTACTGCAGTTTCTTGCGAAGGCCAAGAGCAACAAGAGTGGTGCCAGCTACTGCGATAACACCTGCTACAGAGCTTGCATCTCCTGTGTTAGGCAGAACGCTCTTCTCGCGCCTTGGTGTAGGAGTTTGAGTTGCATCAGAGGCAGGCACAACTGGGGCGGGCTCTGGCTCTGGCTGAGGCTCTGGCTCAGGCTCTGGCTGAGGCTCTGGTTCTGGCTCAGGATTTGGTGCCCATAAGGTAGTTAAATGATAGCGAAACGTAATAGTGTTTGTATCAATATTGTCGGTAACACTCCAGGCAACAATATCATCAAGATTCATATGAACATTGCCACTCTCATCGATAGTATATGGTTTCGACATATCTGGCGTTGCATTGTTTATTTCCTCTTGCGAAAAATAACCTGTTGAAAAACCTACCAGTGTGTATCCCTCACGCTGAACATTGCTGCTAAAAGAAACACTCTTAAAATCACCTGAAATAGTTGGTGGAATATAATCTTTTCCGTTATAAGTGCCGCCATCTGTTGAGACTGAAATGTGGATTTCGCGCATTATGCCATCGGCGCCCATATAAGATCCAACTGCCTCTGCGTCACTATCATCATCTGTTGAGGCAGCAGCGGTCGTCTCAGTTGTAGCAGTCGCTTCGGTCGTAGCGGCAGACGACTCGGTCGAGGCGGTGGCCTCAGTTGTGGCGCTTGCCTCAGCTACCTCAGTACCTTCAGCAAGAGCTATCGCAGAAAGTACTGGCGAGAAAACCAACACACTTGCCATAATGCCTGTAATTGCGAGCAGCTTTGCGTTGTTATGCAAATACTTCTTCATTTCATATTCCTTAACTCGTGTATTTCAAGAAAAAATTCTTTTTCTTTTTTGAACATTTCTCAACGGATTAGTAAGTATATATGAAAAGAAATCGCAGGTGTACTGCCAAAATATCCAGTTATAGATATTCTTAAAATATCTATAACTGGATGACAAAAACGTTATTTATTCAGTAATTACAGCGACTGAATGATTTCTTCTCCGCGAGCATTCTGTGGGATAAAGCGAATCTCACGGCGCGGCTCAGCGTCGTCTGATTCCAGCTCTTCCTCAGACAATCTAGAAACATACACATCAAGGGTTCTCTCGCCAATTTGCTCAGCGAATTGCTCTCCCCACTCGATGATAGTTGGGCCATCAGACTCAAGTGCATCGTACAGGCCCGTATCTTCAAGTTGATCAGGGTCGTTTAGGCGATACAGGTCAAAGTGGTAGAGCGGCATGGTTGTGCCCTCGTAAACCATCTCAATAGTGAAAGTTGGGCTGGTTACGTCGTCAGCAACACCCATGCCAGCAGCAATACCTTTGGTGAGCTGCGTTTTTCCAGCGCCCAGGTCTCCCGTAAGTACCAGAACGTCTCCTGCTTGCAGGAGTTTGCCCAGAATCTGACCAAGAGCGATGGTCTGCTCTGTAGTAATAGAGATAAATGTACCAGCTGTCGTTTTTTCTGGCAGGTTGCTTGTTGTGGTGTTGCTTGCTGCAGAGCCATTGTTTGTTGCAGCGTCGTTTGCGCTGGTAGAAAGGTTAGTCACAAGATCCTCCTCGAGGGTGTTCCTCAAGCCAATCAGCAAGAAGTCGCAGGTCATCTTTGAGATACTGCGCCCACTCCTTGCGGTAAATAGTTGATGCGGGATGCATGGTGGGTAGCACGCTAAGGCGCCTATCTGGTAAAACTTGCCGCGCAGCTCCGTCACGCCCTTATCGGTATGCATGACAAACTGTGTTGCAAAATTACCCAAGCAAACAATAACGTCCGGCTTAATAGCGCGAATCTGGTCGCGAAGGTACGGGGAGCACTCCTCCACCTCGGCTACCTTGGGATTTCTGTTTGAAGGCGGTCGGCATTTGACCACATTAGAGATAAAAACATCCTGGCGAGAAAGGCCAACTTCTTCTAACAACGCATCAAGCTTTTTGCCCGATACGCCCACGAAAGGTTGACCGCTTAGATCCTCATTTTTACCAGGAGCTTCTCCCACAATCATGACACGAGCTGTAGGATTTGGGCCACCAAACACAATGTTGGTGCGTGTTTCCCACAGCGGACACTTCTTGCAATCAGCAATCTGCTTGCGAATCTCGTCAAGCGTGACTGCCATTAGATGTACACCTTATCGAGGCGCGCACCAAAGTTGCAAACTACCTCGTAATTGATGGTCTCGCGAAGGTCAGCCATCTCATCAGCGGTGATTTCTTGGTCGCCGTCTTTGCCGATGAGGGTAACCACGTCACCATGGCGAATTTCGTGTGCAGGCTTATTAGCGTGTGTACCTGCGGTATCAACAGCAATCATAAACTGATCCATGCAGATGTTGCCCACCTGGCGAACACGATCTCCGCGCGTCAAAACATCCATGCGGTTAGAAAGGCTGCGTGCAAGTCCGTCGGCGTAGCCAATAGGCACGGTAGCTACCTGGATGTTATTGCGAGGAACACGCCACGTCATACCGTAACTAACGCCGTCGCCAACAGCTGGATAGATTACGCGCGTCACGCGACCACGCACGCTCATAACGGGCTGCAGGTCAATGCGGGGAATGGTGAGCTTGCTTGGATGAAGTCCATACAGGCCAATGCCCACACGAACCATATCGAACTGAATGTCTTTGTGCAGAACAGTGCCAGGAGTGTTATCAGCGTGAACCAAGCCCAGCTCATAGCCCGCGTTTTTGAGTGCCGTAACCGCTTCAATAAAGCGATTAACCTGCAGGTCAAAGTCCCAGTTGTCGAGCACGTCGGCCGTAGCAAAATGCGTAAACGTACCAGCGCATTCAAGACCCCTGTGGAAATCGATAGAGCCGCGAACCTCAAGTAGATCTTCTCGCCTAACGCCAATACGGGTCATGCCAGTATCGATGGCCAGGTGATAGCGGCCAACCTTATTAGCTGCGGCGGAAGCCTCGCCATACGCAAGGGCAAAGTCCACCGTGTAGACTGACGGCATAATGTCAAAGCGGACGAGGTCTGGGATGGAAGTGACTGGAGGCTCGGAAAGCACCAGGATGGGGTTATCAATGCCGGAACAGCGCAGCTCAACACCCTCATCGACCGTTGCAACGGCAAACTGATCAGCACCCACGGACTGCATGGCTTAGCGCACTGAGCAGCACCGTGACCGTATGCGTCAGCCTTAACCACACACATCATTTTGACACCGCGGTTAAGCTGGGCCTTAAACGCCTTTACATTGTGGCGGACGGCAGAAAGATCAATCTCTATCCAAGCCCATCTATCCTGGGGATATGCCGACATCAGGCTCACCTACTCCGCAGCTTCTTCAAAGTCTGCCATAGGGAATGCAATCTGCTCTTCAAGTGCATCGGAGGCAAGGCCAATAACGTCACAGATGTCGCCAGCCATAGCTCCGCGTACACCGAACTTCTCGGCAGCTAGCTGACCTGCGTATGCGTGAACCTCACAGGCAAGTGAGCAGAAGGTTGGCAGGTCATCAACTTGACCAGCAACCTGAGCCAAGCGGCCAGCAATAGTACCAGCAAGAACGTCGCCAGAGCCAGCAGTTGCCAACGTAACGGGACCAGGCTTTGGCAGCACGGCTTTCTGAACGCCAACGCAGCCAGTTGCGGTTCCCTTAGCAACAATGACCAGCTCAGAACCGCCGTCTGCCCAGACAATCTTGCGAGCAGCCTCAAGCTGAGCTACCAGGCTTGCAGGAGGATTATCTACCTGGTTAACCAGGCGACCAAGCTCGCGACGATGCGGCGTCATGATGAGCGGAGCGGTACGACGAGTGAGCTCGGGGAAATCTGGGAGGTTGTTATTAGTGAGGCGAGCAATGCAGTTGAGCGCGTCGGCGTCAACAATAACGGGCAGCTCAGAGTCAAGCAGCGCGGAGGTAACCTTGACGGTTCCGCCAGAGACGCGCATGCCAGGGCCAACCAGCGTAACGGTGCGCATGGCGGCAAGCTGCAGCACCAGTGGAGCTGCTTCCTCGGTAAACACGCCCTCAGCGTCGCACGGGAGGCCAATAACGGGAACCTCTGGCAACATCATCTGAACGCAGCTGACAATGGCCTCAGGAACTGCCAGCGTAACGTAGCCAGCGCCCGCACGAGCAGCCGCCTTAGCAGCAAAAACAGCTGCTCCGGGGAAGCGGCTTGAGCCACCAACCACCAATACGGAGCCACGAGAGTATTTATCGCAGTCATTGAGCTGGGCAGGAACAGAAGCAAGATAATCTTCCAGGTCAACGCGCCAGGCAACAGGATCTGCTTCAACAACCAAGCGCTCAGTCTGCTCGGCCAGAGGAGCCACAACAATGGAGCCGCAAACGTCGCGGCCTGCATCGGCAATAAGGCCGGGCTTGAGCGCAATCATGGTAACGGTAACGTCAGCGACAACACACGCGCTTTCTACCTGGCCCTTCTGCGCAGAAAGGCCACTTGGAACGTCAACGGAAAGCACGCGAGCGCCGGACTGATTGAGGCACTCAATCCAAATATCAAACGGAGCACGAACCTTGCCGTGGAAGCCGGTGCCCAGCATGCAATCAAGCACCACGTCAGCCGTTGCCAGCAAGTCAATCAGCTCCTGGCGAGAAGGGCCAACAAGCACGGAAACTCCCGCGCGAACGGCGCGCTGCGCCATCTGACGTGCAAGATCGCCGGAAATCTGATCGGGCTCAAGCGGAGTGACTACCTTAACGTTGCAGTTTCTAGAGCGCAGCGCTTCTGCTGCCACCCAGCCATCTCCACCGTTATTGCCAAGACCTACGAGGATGACAACGTTAGAGATGTCCCCTCCCATGCCAAGGGCCTCTTGAGCAGCAGCGTAACCTGCACGGTGCATGAGCTCGGAAACGCTCACGCCCACGCGTGTCAGCGCAATCTCTACACGCTTGATGTCCTCAACATTTAGTACCGGCTGCATAACTTACTCCTCGGATTTAACAACATCATCAAAGGTTGTCTCAATTATAGGTTCTTGCACGCGCTCAAGCTCATCCAACACAGAACGAGCTTCTTTGAACGAACGCGCCAGCTCTTGGGCAGCATCTTCCTTTTGATCTACCTTGGGTTTTACGGCGTTGGTTACCGCAACCGCATTGGCTACCGCAACATCTCTGGTATACGAGATAGAAAGCGCAATCTCCTGCACGCCCTGCTCAGCCGCAATCTGTGCAGCCTTGCCTGCTAGACGAGCCTGTGGCCTGCCCAACTGATCTCTCTCAACAGAAACATCCTGAAAATCAATACCAGACGAGAAACCCGTTCCTAAGGCTTTGAGCACGGCTTCTCTTGCTGCAAAGCGGGCAGCATAGTGCTCCGCAGGGCGAGCAGTGCGCTCACAATACGCACGCTCGACATCGGTGAACATACGGCGAATAAAGTGAGGGCGCCTCTCAATTGCCTGCTGCATGCGGGCAATCTCAAGCATATCTACACCTATTCCTGCCAGTGCCATCGTATCCCCCTGGATCTATCTGCGCTTAAGCGCTAAGCCTATACTCCTCGAGTGCATCGAGCACAATCTGATTTGTCTGTTGGCAGAGCTCATCGGTTGGAGCTTCTGCAAGAACGCGCACCAGAGGCTCTGTTCCGGAAGCGCGGACCAACACGCGACCATTGCCCTCAAGGAACTTCTCGGCAGCTGCAACTGCGTCGTTGACCTTAGGAGACTGCATAGCAGCCTCTTTATCAGTGACGCGAACGTTAACCAACTGCTGTGGATATAGTGTAACGGGACGAGTCAGCTCAGAGAGTTTCTCGCGCTCTGCTCGTAAGACCTCCATAATACGGAGGCTGGTCAGGATACCGTCGCCGGTCTTAGCAAGGTCACCAAAGATGATGTGACCGCTCTGCTCGCCGCCAAGGCTGTACTCGTTCTCGTTCATGCAAGCGTAGACGTACTTATCGCCAACGTTGGTCTTCTCGTAAGAAAGGCCAGCGTCGTCGAAGGCTTTGAACAGGCCAAAGTTGCTCATAACGGTGGTGACCACGGTCTGCTTAGCCAGGCGACCATACTTGTTGAGGTAGGTGCCGCAGACGTAGAGGATCAGGTCTCCATCAACCACGTGACCGCGCTCGTCAACTGCCAGGCAGCGGTCAGCGTCGCCGTCGTAGGCAAAGCCCACGTCAAGACCGTTCTGAACCACAAAACGCTGTAGCTGGTCAATGTGAGTGGAGCCGCAATCAACGTTGATGTTGAGGCCGTTTGGAGCGTTGTTGATAACATGCGTCTCGGCGCCCAGAGCGTCAAAAACAGGGCGAGCAACGCTAGAAGCTGCGCCGTAGCGCAATCCAGGCCAATCTTCAGGCCCTGGAGGCTAAAGCCGCAGCTTGCAATAAGGCTGGAGATGTAGCGGTTACGACCCTGCATGTAATCAACCGTGCGGCCAATGGCGTCACCCGTTGCCAGAGGAACGTCAAACTCACCGTCAATATAGGACTCTACCTGCTCGAGAACGTCCTCGTCCATCTTGTAGCCCTCTTTATTGACCAGCTTGATGCCGTTATCGGTGAATGGGTTGTGGGACGCAGTAATCATGACGCCGCAGTCAAAGCCGCCGTCAACTACCTCGTAGCTTACGCCAGGTGTAGGAATAACGTGCAGCATATACGCGTCAGCGCCGGAAGCAACCAGGCCCGAGACAAGCGCGGACTCAAACATGTAGCTTGACCTGCGGGTATCCTTACCAATAATGATGCGAGCCTTGCGAGACTGCTTAGCTCCGTAATACCAGCCAATGAAGCGGCCAATTTTGTATGCGTGATCGACGTTCAGACCCTCGTTTGCACGGCCTCTAAAGCCGTCGGTTCCAAAGTACTTCATAAGCGTCTCCTAGCTGCGAATGTAGTGTTGTCGGGTGGAGAGCAACTTGCGCGCGAAGCGCCAGCGAACTACTCGACAGGTGGGGCTTCTCGCCAGATGGCGAGAAGAACGTGCGGACTAAAGCGGTTGAGCAAATATGCAAAATGCAACCATTTAAAAGTATACAAAAAAGAGACCTGCCGATATACAACAGGTCTCTTTGTGAGGACTTTTTTGGGTCCAGCGGCCTTAGCGCTTGGAGAACTGAGGACGCTTACGAGCCTTCTTCAGACCGTACTTCTTACGCTCGACCGCACGAGAATCGCGGGTGAGGTAGCCGGCCTTCTTAAGGTCATCACGATACTCGCCAGCCTCGAGAAGAGCGCGAGCAATGCCCAGGCGAAGAGCGCCGGACTGGCCGTTGATGCCGCCGCCATCGCAGTTTGCGAGGACGTCGAAACGACCAAGAGTATCAGTAATGCGGAGAGGTGCGGTTGCGTTGTCTACGAGCTGCTGGCGACCAAAGTACTGGGTTGCCTCGCGGCCATTAACGGTAACCTTACCAGTTCCAGGAACAAGACGAACACGAGCGACGGCCTCTTTACGACGGCCGGTGCCGGTGTAAACAGCGGTGTTATCTGCCATCGTTTAGCCCTCCAGCTCAATCTTGACGGGATTCTGTGCAGCATGTGGGTGCTCAGCGCCGGCGTAAACCTTAAGCTTCATACCCTGCTTGCGACCAAGAGTGGTCTTAGGAAGCATGCCCTTGACTGCGTGCTCAACAACACGCTCTGGGTGCTTCTCCATCTCTTCCTTGAAGGAAGTGATCTTCAAGCCACCAAGGTAGCCGGAGTGACGCCAATACTCCTTGTGATCAGCCTTAACACCAGTAAGGACGATCTTGTCTGCATTGATGATGACAACAAAGTCACCAGTATCAGCGTTTGGGGTGTACTGTGGCTTGTTCTTGCCACGAAGAATCATGGCAGCCTTTGTAGCCAGACGACCGAGCGTTGCGCCCTCAGCGTCGATGAGCACCCACTTGCGCTCGACTTCGCCAGCCTTGGCGAACTGAGTCGACTTCTTCACTTGACTCCTCCTACGAATTACGAGTTGATAACCCCTGGACGGGTCATCGATGCTTTTTCTTGTCAGAGATTACGGGGCTCTGTGGAAAAGCCTTAAAAGTATACTCCACTCTTTAGCTGTTGTACGCGGGAATTTTTGTTGCTTCATGAATGCAACAATTCGTTCAAATTTGACGGGTTTCTCCACATTGCAAAGCCGTCCACAGCACAAGAACAACCACTTGGCCTGCTGTGCGATGCATTTTGTTTCGACTTTTTATTTTATAGGGCGAGAAGTGCGGGCGTGCTCGTATGTTTACACCAAGGTCAAAGCTACAACGTCAGGAGGAAACAATGCGTGACACAGATTTTGTCGCACGTTTGCACCGGAACATTGCGTTGCTGGGCGGCCAGCTCAAAACCCGCTTCAAGAACCATGTTGTTTTGAGCACCTCGCTTGCTCTGTTTGCGGCGCTTTTGCTGGTGATTCCATTTTATGGTTGTTCGCCAGCAGCTTCTGAGAACGCTCAGGGCAGCTCAACTGCTCAAACGGAGGCGCAGAAAGACGAAGCTCCTAAAGGTACGGTTAAGGCTACATCGTTCTACTCGCCAACCCTTGGTCTGGACTGGAACTACGACGTCTACCTGCCCGCAGACTACGAGTCCAATCCAGATAAGACCTATCCTGTTGTATATATGCTGCATGGACTGTATGGCAATCATCGCAATCTGCTGGAGCGCTTTTGATTCGTCCGCCATGCTTGACGAGGCTATTCAAACCGCTGGTCAGGGAGCTATCGTAGTCTTTTGTCGACGGCTTTAACAGCTTCTACATTGACTCTGCCGACCGCGGCCTCAAGATGGAATCCGCCATCATGAACGACCTGGTACCTTACATTGAGAGCACGTATCGCGTGTCAAAAGATCGCAAAGATCACGCAATCGGCGGCATTTCTATGGGCGGTTATGGTGCGGCACGATTTGTTTTGCACCACTCCGATTACTTTAGCAAGGGCATTCTGCTCTCGCCTTCTGTTTGGACCACACTTGCTGATGACAACTTTATTTACACGTCTCAGCACGCCTTTAGCGACGGAACCACCAGCTGGTCATGGGATTTGTACAAGCAGCTGTTCCCCACTCAATATCTTGGTGAGGTTGATCCAAGCCAGGTTTCTTTCTTTGTGGCAACAACTTCCGACGACGGCGTAGTGCCTGTTGCTGACGTCGACGCCTTTGTTGAGCAGCTCAAAAACGCTGGCATCAACGTTGACTATCAGCGCGACTCCGGCGACAACCACAACTGGAAGTACTGGTCCAGGGTTGCTCCAACTGCGTACGCTTGGGCGCTCGACCAGTTCAAGAGCGCTGACAGCAAGTAAGCGCTGAGGGCGCGCCGGGCGGCGCGGTGCGGGGCGGGTCCAGGGCGAGCCGCAAAGTGCGCCGCCGGGCCGCGGGTCCAGGGCGAGCCGCGAGTGCGCCGCCAGGCCGCGGGTCCAGGGCGAGCCGCGAGTGCGTCGGGTTTCTCGCCAGAAAAGACCGCGGACATGCGCGTAACAACGCTGTCCGCGGTTACTTTTTTGCCGAAACTGAAGTATTATCAGCGTAGATAACTTGCGCCGCTTGGAAGTGCCGTTCAAGCGCCGATTGCGGCGCCGCAAACCGAGGAGCGACTATGCCCAGCATCTACACCGTCACGCTCAACCCCGCTCTGGACAAGACCGTCCAGGTGCCAAATTTTGCCGTTGACCAGGTGAATCGCATCACGTGGCTCAGGCAGGACGCGGGCGGCAAGGGCATCAATGTCTCCAAGGTTATCGCTAAGCTGGGCGGAGAGTCTACCGCTATCGCCGTTCTTGCAGGTCAAACCGGCAAATGGATCGCCGATACACTTGGCGAGAATAACATCAAGGTCCAGACGATTTCTGTTCCTGGCGAGACGCGCACCAACCTGAAGGTCGTTGATACTGAGGGCGGCACCAATACCGACATCAACGAGCCTGGTCCCGAGGTCACCGACACCATGCTTGACCAGGCACTTGCTGACGTGATTGCCAAGACTTCCGCTGGCGATATTGTGGTTCTTTCCGGCAGCCTCCCCCCGCGGAGCTGCTGCTGATACGTATGGCCGCTGGACTCGTGCTTTGCGCGACGCCGGGTTGAAGGTATACCTGGACGCTGACGGCGCAGCGCTCTCAGCTGGTCTTGAGCAGAAGCCGTACTTCACCAAGCCAAACGATCACGAGCTCTCCACCATGCTTGGCCGTGAGCTTGCCGACGTGGACGCGATTGCCGCCGCCGCATCCGAGATTGTTGCTGGTGGCATCGAAACGGTCTGCGTTTCCATGGGCGGCAACGGTGCCGTCTACGCCACGGCCGACGAGGTTTGGTATGCAGGTCCAGTAAAAGTCCAGGTAGGAAGCACTGTCGGTGCCGGTGACTCCGTTGTGGCGGCGTTTGCCTTTGCAGATGCACAGGGTCTCTCGACAGAAGACGCGCTGCGACTGGCTATGGCCACGGGCGCCGCAAACGTCATGGAGAGCGGAACTCAGGCGGCGGAGCGCTCGGTTGTGGATTCGCTTATCGAGAAAGTGCAGCTCACGCGCCTGCGCTAGCGCGCGGGATGCGAGTACGCGGGTGCATTGCGGGTGCACCGGGTTTCTCGCCAGGCGGGCCTGTCTAGCAATGTGCGCCTAAAAAGTGCAAAGAATCTGTATTTGAGGCACAGATTCTTTACAGAAATCAGGCAAATCCACAGATTCTTTGATGATTTTAGGCAAAATTTACAGATTCTTTGACAAAATCAGGCGCGTGAACGATAGGCGCTTTGACCCTAAATTTTGAGCCTGAAAACTGCACCATGTCTGAGTAAATTTACCCAGACATGGTGAGAAAATCAGGCAAATAGCTCAGACATGGAGTACTTTTCCGGCAAATCGTTCAGACATGGCGAGAAAATCAGGCGCGCATAATGTCGTGCGCATAACGTCGCGGGCATAACGTCTCACTCGAAGCGCCGTCGTGCGAAAACGCTCGCGACCTTTCCGCAGTTACTCAGAAGCGCCTGCGGTCTTTCCTGCGGTTACATTCAAGTTTCCAGCCAACCATCCAGCCAACTGCAAGAACGTAATTCTCGATAGCACCAACCAAATTTACCGACTCGTGAGCGTTCAAAAAATGGATGAAGTGGTTGGTTCCAATTCCAATGCCACCCAGAATCAGCGCGAGCAAAATCGCACGTAGATAGACCCAATCGTAGTGGAAACAAGTGGTGACCAAAATGATGAGCACCGCGAGATTCCAAAAACCAATCTCTCGCTGCCATCCGGTCGAAATGCCATAAGCGGCGTTGCTTCCCATGTACTCGGGGGCGACGATCTGCAGAATTGCCGCACCGGTCATCGCGACGATGACCAGCGCAAACATTACCTTCAAAAACTTGTTCATTGGCGTCTTCAAAACAAACTCTTTTCCGTATCAATTTTTGATTTTCGTGCTCAGGTCAGACGTCGTAGATCGTGAGCTCGCTGATCCAAAAGTCTACTCGATAAAACTTTAATCTCTTCGAGGCGCTCAGTGCAACTTGTCGACCTGTCAGGTACAGAGACAACAGGGCCTCACCGGACTTCTCGTTAACTTTAACTTCAACTGGCTCGGGAGGCTCAAGCACCAGCACTCTACCCTCTTCCTCCAGCTCAAAGAGCTGTTTGCGCTGATCCATGTAACGCTCGGCGCGAGAAGCCAGCGCAGCTTCAAAGTACGGATACGCGGAGTAGAGCTGCGAGCGAATGGCAATCTGCTCGTTGACGTCGGTTTTTACGAAGTTTCCCTGTCCTGCGTGACAATGACCAGCGCTTTTTTGCTGGCGTGTGGTCGGGAACGTCAACCGCGTACGCTCTGCTTTTTCCGTCGGGCAGACCAAGCGCCGCCGCAAAACGGAATTGAATCGGTAGTTCCGCCGTCCAAATAACGATGTCCCGTCCAGCTCAACCATGCGAGAAACCGTTGGCATCGACGCGGACGCTCGGACCATGGTCACGTCTTCCGGGAACTTTTTTTACGTGCAGATACGCCGACGTGCCAAACGTAACGTCGGACGCAACCACGTACATCTGCATGGGATTTTTGATTGAAACGCCCTCGTTATCGCAGGGGATCCAGATGGTTTTGAATCTCGTCGAAACATGAAAATCCGCACCCGCAATGTCGCCAGTAGTAATCAGCGAGCGGATCGAAAGAAAAGCGAGGGTCGTCCCTAAAGGCCAGCATAATGCGCATGGCGCGACCCATCTGCTTTGGACCCTAAAAGCTCACGGCGTTGATGGCGCCCTGCGGAAACTCCCCCACACTCTCAAAGTTGGTGACGCCCTTCTCGCGAAGCACATCAAGGATTCCAGCGGTAAAAATGCCTCGATAACTGCCGCCTTCTAAAACAAGCGCAGTTGAAGATAGGTGCGCGGACTCCTGGCGCGCGCCGCCGTTCTGCGAGAGTTTTTGCTGCTGATCGTCCATAACAACCTCCGAACTTTGTTATTCAGAGTGTACCCACTTCTGCCCGGCCGCCCGCCCGGTTTTTCCACAAAAAGCGCCTGAATATCAGGCGCTTTACATGCACGTTATATTTTTCTGGCGAGAAACCCGTCGGCTTTACAACTCGGTCGGCGCCGCAGGCTCTTCCCCTACTTGCGAACCTTACGAGAAGCAGCAACAAAACCAAGGCCGCTTACTGCAAGAACAGAAGCTGGAACTACAACATCTGCGATACCAGTTGCAGGGAGTACGGACTTCTTCGCTGGTGTTGGTGCAGGAGCTGGAGCAGGAGCTGGAGCAGGCTCTGGCTCTGGCTCTGGCTCTGGTGCTGGAGCTGGAGTTGGATCAGGGGTTGGAGTTGGAGTTGGAGTTGGAGTTGGATCAGGAGCTGGGATGCGAACAAACTCAACGTTAATAACCTCATCGAACTCCATTGCTGTAACCCAGTGGCCCTTAACGGTAACAGTGCCATCGCCGTTATCGACAATGACTACACCGTCAGCGTTACCAACCCTAAATCCGTCTGGAATTGGGTTAGTAACATCAGGAAGGAAGTATGCGTCCTCAGGAGCGTATGGATTAACCGTTGGATCCATGAGCTGCTCTCTAGTTGGTGCAGGAATAGGAGTTACGCCAGTAGTAGCAGTAGCACCGGTGGTGCTTGTAGGAGCAGGCGTTGTGCCCTCTGCCAGCGCAGATGCTGGAGCAAGTGCCAACGCGGCTGCAAGAGCAGATGATGCGATACATACCTTTAAAGTTCTTCATGTGGCTTTTTGCGCCAAAATTTTTATGCACCAGACGGGATGACCAGATAGCACAAAAAAATTTTTTTAGCGCATTCCTTTCTGATATGGATTATTTAGTTTCTCCGTGAGCAGATACTATCATATACATACTGAACAAATGTCGCGTCTGGTCGACATATTCCGTGAACGCACAAAAAAATTTTAAACGACCTTTTAAAAACTATTTTTCCAAAAAGTTTGATAACATTTCTGCAGGTAAACTATTACGCAACTCAGAGTTGACAAATTTCCAACTCAACTTGGTGGTGTGCAATCGAGGCAATTTTTAGAGTAATAGCCATCACATGTGAATCCCACCACATCACCAACAGAAAGGAACAACCATGTTACTGAGCGAGAAAATCATGAGCCTCAGAAAGCGTAATGGTTGGTCACAAGAAGAGCTTGCACAGCAGCTTGGCGTTTCAAGGCAGTCAGTTTCTAAATGGGAGTCTATGGCTTCCATGCCTGATATTCAAAAAGATTATGGCTATGAGCGAGCTCTTTGGCGTTTCCACAGACTACCTGCTCAAAGACGAGCTTGAAGAGCTTCCAGCCACCGCCATCGCTGTTGATTATGCGGCCTCTTCGGGGCAGGTTGACTCTTCGGATCCCGCTGCCGCAAGCACCGTAGGCAGCACCACGGACAGCACTGACGGCGGCACCGTTGGCGAATCTTCCACTGACAACGCATCTACCAGCAAAACTGTGGCACCGAAGCTCAGCGTTTCTCTCGACACAGCCACCGAATACCTGGATGCAATCGCACGAACTTCGCCCCACGGCAGGTGCAATTACCCTCTTTATCCTGGGGCCCTGCGCTTCTTGTCTCGCTTGCAACATACAGCGAAGACGCGCTTTACTTTGATCCGATGCACATTTCTCCAGATGCGATGGGTATCGCAGGCATTTGCATCATGATGCTCTTCATTGCTGCGGGCGTTGGCCTGCTGATTCTCCAGGACATGAAGCTCGCGAAGTTTAAGCAGCTCAAGGAGGCCCTCTCGAGCTCCAGTACGGTGTCGAAGCCGCCGTTCGTAGACGCGCCGAGTCAACCGAATCGTTGCGCTACATGCAACAAGCCGCCGGCGTCTGCCTTACCATCCTGAGCGCAATCCCCTTCCTTATTGCCTCGTACTATGGGACTGGCCTCATCTTTGCCCTTGGCTTCTTCGTGGCAGCAATTCTGGTTTCTCTTGGCGTTTACCTGCTGGTTTACTCGGGAATCATCAGAGATGGCTATAGGGTTCTTCTCCAGGAAGGCGATTTCTCTCACGACGAGAAAAGCAACAAGAGAGACTCCAAATCCGCAGCATTGAAGTACAGGCCAATTGCCAGGGCGTATTTTGGCACCATTACCTTTGCTGTACGTGGGCTATAGCTTCATCACCAAGGACTGGAAAAGTTCCTGGATTATCTGGCCTGTTTCCGCGCTCCTCTACCACATCATCATCAGCATCCTGAACGCTCTGAAGAAAAAGTAAGCGCGACCATCAGATCGCGACCGCTCGGGCGCACGGCAGACACGCAGGTCGGAGGCGCTGGTCAGGTGCGACTCGCAAGAGCTCGGTCTTCTCGACAGGCCGAGCTCTTTGCGTATAGCTTGGCGAAGGTTCCTTTGAGCCTGAAAACTGCATCATGTCTGAGTCAAATTTACTCAGACATGATGAGAAACCGCAAAACCACTCAGATATGGTGCACTTTTTCCGGCAAATCGTTCAGACTTAGCAAGAAAATCAGGTTCCATGAGAGCGCTCATGGAAGGGTAACCTTAGGCACGCTTTAAAGTCTGCCTGAAAAGTACAAAGAATCTGTGTTTGGGACACAGATTCTTTGTAGAAATTAGGCAGAATCCACCGATTCTTTTACGTTTTCAGGCAAAAGTTACAGATTCTTTGCAGAAATAAGGCGCAGCTACAAGGTCCAAAATCAGTTGCAACTTTATCCGCGACGAGATGCCTGGTACTTCTCGAAAGCAGCTTTGTATTTCTGCTCCTCTTTCTTGAACATGGCGTTGAAAAACAGGGTAGTTACCAGAAGAATGACCAGGTACAGCGCAGTAAAAGACATCCAAGCCTGAGCCATATTTGGCACCCATCCTCCAATGAGCGCCATCGCCACAAGCGTTGGGAACAGGCAAACGTTGAAGCCAAGAAACCTGTGAAGGTAGCTGAGCTTAGTAATCAGAGGCTGATAGTTGAACCAAATCTGCTGGTAAATCCCCGACAGGACGCCGGCGGCGATCAGCGTAAGAAGTATGATGTTATTTTGCCTGTCACCATAATTGGTTGCCAGCGCAATGACGCCATACACAAGCGAGATGCCGGTGAAGCATATCGCGCCACCTGAAATACCTTTGCACATGATTTGACCTACTGTTTTATTGAGTCCCTCATCAAATTCTTGCTGAGTCTTTCGCTCAATTCCTTGCCAGTTTTGTGATTCGTTGCGTTCCATAATGTTCCCTTCTCTGGGATAAAACTGCTGTTAAAGTGTGGTTCGAGTGGTGTTTGGCGCTCGGCACCGGGAGCGATGCGCGAGAAAACCCTCTATCCCCTACACACTCCAATGCGTCGTTTGATTTCGGCGGCGTACTTTCTTGAAGCAACAAGGGTTTTTCTCGCCAAGCGACAGCAGCATGCGACCGGAACCTGCGGGTTTGATACCCGTAACCTGATCCAAAGTTGACCAGTTCCTTTCGAGAAGTGCGCACAAACGCCGTATCCTTTGAGAGCGTCCTCGAGCTCAGTCAGACGGCTAGAACTTTCCAGCGTCTCCCCGTTTACCAGGTGAATCAGCGTCACGTTGCCGTCCGTCTGAATCCACGCAGACATCCGCGAGAAGAACGACGCGCCTGTTGATGGTCCCGGGAACGTATCCGGTCATCTTTCCGTCAACCATCTGAAGCTGGCGAACACTCCCCGAAACGCGCGGGTCATCAGGGACCACTCAAAGATAGTCACCTCGATTTGCGCGCGACCCTTTTTCTTCAACCACACGAATTTCCATGGCACATCCAAACAACTTTGCTTTAACCAAAGCGTTTATCTTTCTTGTTGCAGCGGAACTGCTGACCCGCTTGCATCCTTGCCTTAAGGCATCTTTTAGAGTAACTGTTGCAGTTCTTATCGTGGGATCTCATATCGCCCAAATGCACCAACTGACGTAGTGAAGTGCATTCTTTGCGCTCCAGGCACCGCTTTCTGCGCGCTCTGAACTTGCACGCGTGAACGCGTTCGTGCGTGCACCCATGAGTACAAAAAAGCCGCCCTCAAAGATGAGAGCGGCTTGAAGTTACTGCGTGCAAATCTGCGGCTTCCACGCACCATACCCTGCGAGCGTCAGCCATGTCACAGCTTAGTTTCTAGCTGCGTGAAGCTTTGAGTGTGCCCAGCGCAAAGAGAACTGCTGCGCCGCCCTGCAATAGCAAAACATAAGCGTGTTCTGCAATGCATCGTCGCCGGTATAAGGAGTGCGGGACTTGCGAGGCTTAGGGACAACAGGGTTGGTGGTGGTATTGGTGTCTGTGTCGATAAGACCATCGCTGACGTGGGCAGTGTTTACAACCGTAACGTCCTTCTCGCCCTTGTTGACCTTGACCTGGAAGGTTACAGTGAGCGTGTCGCCCGAAGCAACGTTCTGTGTCCAGGTTACAGTACGCGTAGCTGGGTCGTAGGTGCCGCCGTTATCAGCGGAGCCATCAACGTAAGTTGTGTGCTCTGGGATGACATCGGTGATGGTTACATCGCGAGCGGTGTTGGTGGTGTTGGTGATGTTACGGAGTAAGTGAGCACCTGACCAGCAGTTACCTTGTTGCCGTCGATGGAGTTGCCCTGACCGTCCAGGACATCCTTCTTTGGCTGAGGCAGAACTACCCAAACGCCAATGAAGTGAGCGTTTTTGTGGTCAATGACCTCGGAATCGTGATCGTAACCGATGAACACCCACGTTCCATCTGGAGTCTCTACGCGAGTAACACCACCAAGAGGCTGATCAGGGGTAACAGTGGTTCCGTTAGGAATTCTAGTCTGCTTACCAGGCAGCAGGTCCAGGACCTCCTGAGGAAGCTCCCTATTAGGAGTACCACTTACAAACTCGTGGGTCTTCTCGTACAAAAGCTCAGTGGTTACCTTATTGGAGTGAGCAACATTTCCGTCAACGACCTGTGTGAGCTCGTTATCAATGTTGGAGCCATCAGTCTCTACCTTGCTGTTAGTAACAGTCTTGTAGGTAATAACAAACTTCTTGCCGCCATTTGCCTTGGTGAGCAGGTGATCCTTGATGTTGACGGTAACCTTCTGACCATCAACAGAAACGGTATAGTCAGTACCTTCGGTCAGGGTCTGGCCGTCAAAGCTTACGGTAAGGCTCTGGAAATCAAGGCGCTCGTCAAAGGTGTCAACCATGCTCATCGACTTAATCTTGCCGATGGTATCAATGCCCTGCTTTGGCAGCGTAAAGGTGCCGGTATACGTAATGGTTTCTCCAGCCTTAGCAGGAGCCTGCTCTGGATCAACGGCCTTTACAGGAGCTGGAGTAATTGCCTCAGTGTACACACCAAAAAGGCTGCCGCTGGTAGCTGCACTAGTTGACTCAAATGTCATGCTGTTTGACTTGGACTTAACAGCAAAGCCTGCAAGGTTCTTCTCCTGATCAGGACCAGAGGTACCACGAACAGGATTCCAGGTAATATTGCTACCGCTGGTGCTCTCAACAAGAATGTTCCTGTTATTCATAACAATGCTATCGATGGTGCTATTGGCGTTAATAAGCGAGAAGGTCTCGTTTGCGCCAGTATCACCGACAACGTCAATATCGCTTGGCTGCATAACAAGCTTGAGGTCACAAGGTGCCATCGGTGTACCTAAGCTCTACTGTTACGTTTGCGTTGATTGCATAGGACCCTGAACATATCAGCAGTATAGCTGGGGTGATTCACGTCAATGTAGTCCATAATCTGGAAGGACTTAGTTCCCCAGTTCTCATCAACGGTCAAAAATGCAACGTCAGTCTTATTAGGGTTGTTGTAATCTGCGTTGGCATTCTTAAGGGTAAGGTCCAGAGAGTTGATAGTGACATAGACGTCAACGTCCTTGCCATCAACAGTACCAGCGTTAGAAAACTTCAGCGAAAGAGGCTGGTTATACTGTTGGTTGGAACCGTCTTTAGTTGGCTGAACAACAAAAAGCTGTTGAGGGCAGTCTGCCCTGTGTCAGAAGCAGGAATCTCTACACGCTTAACGCCAGCTCCCTGCGAGAGAACAGTCATGTTGTCTCTGGTCAGCGTGAACTGGTAAATGTTGATCTGGGTAAGATCACTATCGTCTTTCTGGCGATCAAGTGCCTGAGCTGTGTTAATAGACATAAACAGGCATGCCACAACCATGGTGAGAAAGACTGAGATTCTCTTAAGAAAACCTTTTTTCATGATGGCCCCTCAAAAAGATGTGCATATTACATCTATATTTTCTTACAAATTGATAGCCAAAACATATGAGAAATTAGTATTCACATAAAAAGTGAATTTGGCTGATAAATAGTACAGTTCACATGGACAGTACTGTTTTGAAAATAGTTCAAATTTTTGTATCCACACCACATCTGCTGCTTGCGAATATGAATTGAGCCATCGCGCTTCAAGACGCCGCAGCCCAGTCTCGCAGCCTCGGTCCGCGCGCCTCTGCTCACGCGCTTTCAGCTCGCCTCGTTAGGGCGAGAAGGTCTACCAGCTTGGTGATTATCTGGCTCTTGAACTTTCTCTGTCTTGGAACAAATCCATGCAACGGTATAGCCAACGCAGCCGATAAACAGGCAGGTTAGACCCTAACATAAACATTTTTCTCGCCAACGCCAAAGTCAATCTCGTATTGAATTTTTGAGCGCCAGCGGAGGATCCTGCAAAGGAAGCCCTGCCTTAGCGAACAGGTAGTATGCACCCATGAGCGCACTTAAAATACCTGAAATTAAAAAAATCCCTGTGAAAGGTTTTTGATTACTTGAGCCGCTTTTATTCATGTCGCATCATCTCCTTGTGTGGCTATAGTAAAGCAAAAACGACGAGAAGCTCGAGAGTGAACTGCCTCCCATTTCTTGAACACGAGAAATAGGAGGTAGTTCAAAAACACACCCTAAGTCGGATAATCTGTTAAAAAAAGGCGTATACATGACGCTGAAAAATACCTCAAACGTGCAGATTATCGTCATTAGATGTGTAAAATGCCCGCAATTGAGCAGAATATCTGACTTAGGTGTGTTCCGTAGATACTAAATTTATCGATAGTTAAATTCCTTTATATAAGTCTATTCATGTATAAGCATATTAGATGCAGTTTATGCATAGATATGCATATCAGGTAGTGTGAGCGCCTCAGCTGTCTGGCTATCTTGATTAGGAACATGTCGATTCTTCAGCGAGACCTACCAAATCTGCGCTATTTTTGTGCGCCAGGCCTAAAAAGCCGACACTAACACGCTGCAGAATCATAATCACTCAGCATATGAACTACCTCCCATTTCTTATGTCCAAGAAATGGGAGGCAGTTCAGTACTGCTTCTTTTGACGTGTAGGTGTTTTGTAGTGGATTGAATTGCTTACTTTCCGCTTGCCATCTTAGCTGGATACCATTTCTGGAACCATGCCGTAAACAGGCCCATTCCAATAGGAACCAGGTTATTCACAATAACCAAAATACTGCCCACACCATTTTTGAACTGCAAACCAGCTCCAAATGGCCGTTAACACGTACATAGTACTCTCAACATGCAGCCAAAATATAATTTGTCTTCATGAACAGCGGATTGTTGTAGGCATTATCTCCGCCGTAGCTGTACTTAACATATGCAGCGCAGAGAGGCTCTTTAGTAAGGCATGATGCAAGCCACATAAGACCAAAAAGCCAGGTAACCCAAATTGACAATAAGATTGCTGTCGCCCATTTCCGCTCATAAAAAAACGCCTGCAGACAATGCTCCAACCAGGGCAAATGAGATTCTGTCCCAGATGGTGAACTTGAAGTTCCTCATAATAAGCGGCATTAAAGCGGTAACAAGCAGCACAATCATGGCGCCAACCTGAGAATCAAAACGATGTTGCAGTCCAGAAGGTAATCCAAGGGAGCAGCATTGTAATCATCTGCGGATTTTTTTCTGCGCGCTACCAGCTTCTTTTAGCCGACGCATCCTGCGCACCTCCAGATGCGCTGCCAGGAGTGGGACCAAAAGTACTTTGTCCCAATCAATCATGAAGGAAAAAAATCGCCCTCAACGGTATATAGGTGCTTACCCAGCGCCTCTGGTCCACTAATCTCGCCCTTAGAAATGGACTGCCAGACCTCAAACGGAGTGTTGAGCTTTGTCGTGGTAGTGAGGCTACCGTCAGTAAAGACTTTACTGCCATCTTTACCCAGCAAAATCTGATAGCTACGCCCAAGATCGGTGTAGTTCATCTCAAGCACGCGATCTTTTCCGTCGTAAGCCGTCTTATCATACAGGGCCGCCATCTGGGAGGTGAAGATATGGTCAAACGGCACCTGCTCAACGGGTTTCTCGCCAGCAGTTTTGCTGCCCTGAGCGCTTGTATCGCGAGAAATTCCCCAGCTTGCATCCGCCATCTGCTCAAACATCTCTTTTGGATACAGCAAGACTTTTGAGCTCGGCTTTTTGTCTGGTCAGAAATGCCGCCCTTTGGCGTATTCTGTGCCAGCCTTTTGACAAGCTCGAGGTACTGGTTGGTGCGTGCAGAAAGCTCCTTTACGCGGAAGAGCTCGCCTTGACCGCAGAAAATGCTCTCGTAATTGCCCTGACCAAGAATGTGGTCAAACATCTTGGTAACGCTATCGTAGTTGCCCTCTGACGAATAGAATCCGCAGGTAGAGATAAGAACGTACTTCTTGCCGGACATGTCATAGCGAGATTCGTGCGCGCCACTTCCATATCCCCTGTTTGCGTCGCTCATGAAGGGCAGACTCATGGGGAGCTGGCGATCAATCAGATTCTTCAGCAGTCCAGGTACGTTGAAGTAGTAGAGCGGAAAAACCCAAATAACCAGGTCAGCCCAGAGCTGCTTTTTGGATGACGGTTTCTTCATCGTCCGACATAATGCACTTGCCAGGCGTGTTTTTTTCCAGCAGTGAAAACAGCCCCTTGCATGGTTTGATGTCCATAGCAGCAACATTGAGCTGCTCAACAGTCACGTCTTCATTTGCGTGCTGCTCTGAGACGCCCTCGATAAAACTCTTAGCAAGACGCAGAGAGTTGCTAGCTTTTGCCCTTTGGGCTGCCATTAATGAGCAGAATGTTCATGGTGTGCCTCCAGCTCCTTCATGCACTTCTCGCTCCATACCCCTAAGCATTTCGTGCATCTTGCCGTACTCGATAGTAAATTTCCAGAACAACGCCTTTTCTGGGTCACCCATTTGCGCTGCATAAGCGGCCACTGCGCCAGCTGCCAGCTCACTCCCACCAGGAAACGATGAGGCGTTATCTGCGATTCGTTTAAAGAACGCAAGGTTTTCCTCGTAGGAGCACTCGCCCCTAAAGAACGTCTGCATCAAAAGCGGAATGCGCAGCACCGAGGACTGGGAGTCTTCCCTCAGCCACCTCTGCAACTCTTCTTTACCGGCTTCAGTTATCGAGAAAACCTTCTTGTCCGGCTTTCCTTTTTGAGCGACGAGCGTTGAAGTAACCCAGCCGTCTTTTTCTAGCGACTGCAGCTCTCTATAAATCTGGCTAGTCTGGGCGGTCCAGAAGTAATTAAGCGACTGTTGAAAGATGGTTTTAATCTCGTAGCCGGACATATCTCCATAATTCAAGAGACCAAGAATTCCCTGCTTGAGCAAATCTCTCATCTCCTTATATTCCACTTGTTGAATATCTTATAACGATACTAATTCCACTTGTGGAATATGTCAACGAGAAATTCTAAAAACTTTAACTACTTTCTGGCTGAAAAAGACTCTGCCATTTCTGACAGAGTCTTGATGCAATCTTGACGTAATTTTACGGAATCCTGACAAGGTCCTGACGCTATCGATTACACGGAAGAAGTGGCGTGTTCACCGCGTTTTCGCGAGTATCATCACGCTCGTCATATGCGTCGTAGGGAGCTTTGGGGTCATGAACTTTGACTGGTTTATTGACGTTACACACCTCATCGGTATGAGCAAAGACAAAGTTGATGTCATCCGTCCCAGCCTGTATGCCCGGTGATAATTTTTGGGATTAAGTCCACGCTCACGCAGAATGCCCCTCAGCCTTTGCAAGCGATTGAACAGCAAGTTTGTTGTCTTCGCAAGCTTTATTGATAAAGCTATAACCCGCCGTCTGCGCCAAACCAGATGGTATCGGCAGAGAATAAATACTCGTCATCAATCAGGTACACCACGTGACCCCAGGTATGGCCGGGGACAAGAATTGTTTCGATTTTTATGCCATCAATTTCAAACACTTCCCCATCATGCAGAAGTGTCTTTTTATTTGGAATAACTACCTTTGGTAGCTTGAACCAGCCGTTCATTACACGACGACGAGCTTCTCCTGTTAAATACCTATTTCTCAACATCGCCAATATAAACCTGTGCGTGGCTGAAAAAGCTGGTCACCGTCCGACTCAATTGCGCCAATGTGATCGGTGTCCAGGTGAGTGATTAAAATATGCTGAATATCCTTAGGGTCAATTCCCAGCCACTCCATCTTTTCTTGCAGGCGATCATAGCTGTACCCTGCGTCAATCATGATGGTAGTACTGCCTTTAGTGTAGAAGAAAATATTGGCCACATACTCACGTATGCACCTCACGTGCTCATCAATGGCACCTGTGTTAAGGGGCTTAAATATTTCTTTGCCGCGATACACCCACGACATCAGTACTTTTTGAAATTTTGTAGCGCCTTTTGACATTGCTTCGCCTCGATTCTATTTTCCATTCACGGCGTCATTTGATTTGAAAAGCAATCCACCAACGCTATGGACTATACGTGCAGAAAATGGTGTCTGAACTTGCCTTTTAATGTTTGTTAGATTTTGCTAACTAAATATTACCCCTCAACTGCCCGTAGCCTATGACTTTCCGCTAAACGAGTAAAAAACAAACGCCAACGTAAAAATAAATCCTGAACAGCAAAAGCCGCACTCCAAATACATCGGAGTACGGCTCTTTTGCAGATGTGCAACACAATGTTGCGTTTAAAAAGTACTCATGAATCGCAGGGTTTCTCGCCATTCATGAGTAACGAATGTATGGTGGAGGTGCGGAGAATCGAACTCCGGTCCAAAGCAAATCCTAGGCAGGTGTCTCCAAGCTCAGTTACTAATTAAATCTCAAGTACCGCACACTTAGTAACAGGCGTTTGGTGCTCCAGTTGGTTCAATCTTTTTGTAAGGCATACCAACTACGTCCTTACAAGCATCTCCCTAAAATGACGTCACCCTGAGAACAGGAGAAAATCCCAGTTAGACGCGCTGAACTAAATTAAGCAGCGAGAGCCATACGAGGCTCAAAAGTAAGAGTGTTGTCAATTCAATTTGACGTTACCCCTGTTTTACGTGGCGAGGAGACCACGGCTTGCTGCCCACCGCAAACTCACCTTGTCGAATCCAGTCACCCCTCAATAATGAGAGAAACTGCCACCATGCAGTTTTTCAATGTTCCTGAATTGCGGGCGCACGTAACGTTGCTTGCAATTCAAAGTGTAGAGAGTATACCCCATGAACTGCCATTCTTTCAAAAAGATATGACTATTTTGGGAACGGCTTACTTTTGTGGCTTATTTTGCGACCCTACTTAACGGCTTACTTTACAGACTTACCGTGAGCTTCTAGAACTTGTTTCTCGCGATCAATAAACATGATAAGAATAACCACGAGAAGCGCCGCAGGTGACAGCCAAATCATATGGGTTCCCAGCAGCGGAATGAGCAAGTTGCCCACTACCGCACCAGCTACAAAGCAGAAAATAGTTCCAAAATAGAGCAGCGATGTCTCAATGTGAGATGAATCGTGAGTGCATATATGCTGCTATTTCTTGCGTTCCGCCACGAAGATTACCAATGCACATGGTGGTGGCAAACGCATGCCCGTGAAGCTTTCTAAACGCCTGACTTGAATGCCACACGCAAGTGACGTCAAGCTGTTTGCCAGCAGGTTCATATCGGTTGGAAGTAAAGAAACTACACCTAGAAGCGCAATCTCTACGATAACCGCCAGCTGTCTCCAGTGAAGATGTTCTTCTCGCGCAATGGCTCGTATGGCATATGAAAGCGCAATACCTATGGCAAATGCCAAAATTGAAGGGCGTATTTGAGACACTTTTTCAAACGAACCGCTTGTCAAATTAATACCAAAAAGCAGTAAGTTTCCCGTCTGAGCATTGGCAAAAACACCGCCACGTACCAGATAGGAATAGGCGTCCATAACTCCGCCCGAGAAGGCCAAAAATGCAGCTACTTCCACCGAATCTGACATTTGTAGTGCGTGCTTCAAGACTACTCCAACCAAAATGCGCACATCAGCGACACATATCACACAGGCGCATACGAAAAGCGATGCAGGTTAAATCCTACATCGCTTTTACGATTTTGTTTGGGTGATCATCAAAGAGGTTACCAACATGCAATCTTGCGCGGATAACCTATCCGACTAATTTGTGGGGAGTTTACTCCTCGACGAGCTCGAACATCTCAGGACCAACGCCGCAAACTGGGCAAACATAGTCCTCAGGAAGCTCTGGAGTATCAACCTCAACCTCGTAGCCACAAACGGTGCAAACAAACTTATAAGTCTTCTCTGCCATTTTTATTCCTCTCTCCAAGCGCTTACGCGCTTTTCCTTCTATTCGCGCAATTAACGCGGATGGCAACTAACCGTGGCCCTTATCCGCGGTTAAGTGCTCATACAGATAGTAACAAACCTTGAGTGATTCTAAAACATTATTCCGAAAATAGGAATGATTCTCATAAAATTCGCACGAAATTTTTTGACGAGAAGTTCGACGTGCTCCGAGCGCTAACCGCTTGCGGTGACGTACCTGCTTGCGGCAGCGGCGCACTCTTAGTGCAGGCCGCTTCCGCCAGCGACGCGCTTCTAGTAGCGGCTGCGCTCCTTGAGGGCTCGCTGAATCTCGCGGTCAGAATCGCGCTTGGCTGCAGACGCGCGCTTGTCGTAAAGCTTTTTACCCTGCGAAAGCGCAATCAACAGCTTGACGCGGTTATGCTCGTCAAAGTAAATCTCAAGCGGAACCAGCGCCAAGCCTTTCTGGCGAAGCTTTCCGTCAAGATAGTCAATCTGCCTGCGGTGAAGCAGCAGCTTGCGCTTTCTATCTGGGTCAACGTTCCACACGCCACCGTTTGTGTACGGATGCAGGTGCATGCCGTGAATCCACGCCTCGCCATCGCGAATGAGGCAGAACGTGTCGGTCAGCTGACAACCACGCTCGCGCAAGCTCTTGACCTCGGTGCCAGTAAGCACCAGGCCACACTCAAAGGTCTCGCCAATCTCGTACTCATGACGAGCAGAGCGATTACGTGCAATCGACTTCTTGCCCTGCTGTTTTCCCTGGGTCTCGGCCATACTTACTTGCCTTCCCCGTCTGAAGTTTCAGCTGCATCGGTTTTCTCGCCAGATGCATTGCCTGGTGCGTCAGCAGATACGGGATTGCCGTCTGCGGTAAAGCCCTCGGAGATTGCGGCGTCGCGGACAAGCTGCAGAAGCGTAAGAGCCGCCTGCTCGCCCACAAGATCGCGAGCGCGAATGGTCATTTCAGTTGCGGTAGCTCTGTCGCCCATGGCAGCGCAGTCCTGCGCACACATCAGCAGGCAAACCGCAATCTCGGCGTTAGCGCCTGTTGGCAGGCCCTCTGCCTCAAGCAGGTCGTTTGCCTCTTCGTCGGTAAGGCCATCAGGGTCTTTAGGGGTGCCTGCAGCCTGGTCAAGAGCGGCCTCAAGCGTGCTGTCTTTAACCTCAAAGCGACGAGCAGCCCTCAGACATGCTGCAGCCTGCTCAAAGCCTACCCTGAGCCTCAAACCACGCAGCAAAGTTCAAAAACGCCCTGGTCAGATGCCTTGCCTCGCTTGCGCGCTCAAAGACGCCAAATGTCAGAGCAATGTGCTCACGAATATCTCCTGCAATCTTAAACAGGTCAGCCAAATCAAGCCTAAATCCGCAGTTCATTGGGTTCCAACGAATGGCAGTCTTCAGCGCATTCATGGCGTTTTCGTAATCGCCAGTACGTACGTAAGCCATTGCAAGGTCTCCGTACAGGCGATCAAACGGCTCATGAACATCCTCAAGCTTGCGAGGGTCGTTCTCCACGCGCCTATACGCTAAGCGATCAAACAGCGTAGGGAACGCAAAATACTGCAGCTCATCTGTGGTTTGGCAGTTGCAATCCACATATTCCTCAGCGTCTTCAGCTAAACGAAGCAGCAGCTCAAGTGCCTCCTCGTTCTGGTCCTGCATCATCATGCCTTCAGCGCGCATCAGCTCATCTGAAAGTGCCGAAAGTGCCATCTTACTCACCTATCATTCAATAGCAAACATGCAATCATCCGTACGGATACTTCATAAACCCGCACGTAATCTACGTGCATATTATTCCACAAGTGCCAAATCAATCTGACCACGAGTCACATTTACGCCAGAAATCTTCACGCGCACACGTCCACCAATACGATACGTTTTTCCTGTTGATTCCCCTATCAGCGCCAGAGTCTCCTGATCATACACATACCATTCGTGACCCAAATCCCTCACGGCGAGAAGCCCGTCGGCGTAGGTATCGTCCAATGTAATGAACAGGCCAAAACGCTCGCAGCCGTCAATGGTTCCCCACGTTTCTTCTCCCAGACGGCTCTGATAGTACTCAGCCAGCTTGATCTTTTGCGTAGCACGAGCCGCCGCATCTGCCTTGCGCTCCTGCTCAGAGCAGGTACTGCAGATGTCCGGTAACGCGCTCAACTCTGCGCGAGACGCCATCTGTCCGCGGAGCAAACGCTTGAGCGTACGATGCACTATCACGTCAGGATAGCGCCTGATTGGCGAAGTAAAGTGGCAGTACGCATCTGCTCCCAGGGCAAAGTGACCCTGATTTGTTGGCAGATAGATAGCTCGCTTTTGGGCCCTGAGCAGCTGTGCATTTACCACGCGAGAATAACGTGTGCCGTGGACTGACTCCAGCGCTTCTTGCAATGCCGTCTGATCGCCAATGGCAATACGAGACGCAACATCTGGCTCAAGTGCGCCCATCGCCACAAGTGGAGTAACCGCAAGCTTAAGTGACTCTGGAGAAGGCTGCTCATGCACTCGATATGCCGACTCTAGGTCATGCTGGCTGAGCATGTGCGCGACGCTCTCATTGGCTGCAAGCATTGCTTCCTCGATAAGCCCCGTTGCTTGGGTGCGCTCGCGCACCGATACGCCAACTGGCTTGTTATCCTGGTCAAGCACTACGCGCGTCTCTACGCTTTCAAAATCTACTGAGCCGCGTTTCTCGCGAATTTCTTCTCTCAGTGCTCGGATTTGATTGAGCACGTTAATCATTTCTTTGATTGCGCCAGCATCTTCTCTAGGCACAACGGAGTCAAGTGCCGCGGCGTCTCCTTGAAGATAGCTATCTACCTGGTCGTAACTGAGTCTTGCTCGTGAGCGAATAACGGAATTCATAGCCGTTGCGCCAAGGATCTTGCCCGAGCTGCTCAGCTTCATCTTTACCGACATAGCCAGCCTATCTTCAGCTGGTCGGAGAGAACACACGTCATTGCAGAGCTTTTCTGGCAACATGGGCAACACGCGATCAACCAGATATGCCGAACAGGTGCGCATACGAGCTTCTAAATCAATGGGAGAATCCCAGTTCACATAGTGAGCCACGTCTGCAATGTGAACCGAGAGCTCAAAGCTGCCATCTTCAAGCTTCCGCGCACCAACGGCGTCATCAAAATCTTTAGCATCTGCGGGGTCTACGGTGATGCACAGCTCTTCTCGCAAATCGTGTCTTGAAGCGTCTTCTGCAAGGGCTTTATCTGCGTCAACGGAGATTTTCTCGGCTTGTCTCAGCGCTTTGATAGGAAATTCCGTTGCCAAACCATACGAAGCAATAGTTGCCTCAACGTTCATGTCCAGATCTTCGGCTGATCCCACGCGGCGTTCTATAGTGACTACAGCAGCGCTTTTACGCGTTGGATACTCTGTAATGCGCGCGACAACCACGTCGCCCTCAAAAACGTAATGACGTCCCACAGAAGGATCTTCGGGAAGCACAAAGAAATCTCGCTGGATGCGACTATCCAGCGGCACCACAGCGCCAAGTGGACCGGCGTCGTGATAGATGCCCAAAAACGTCTGAGTAGCTCGCGTAAGCACAAAGCGCACGTTTGCCAGAGGAGTCTTTCCCTTGGCCGAGACAAGCGAAACCTGGACCTCGTCTCCGTGCATTGCCTCATGAATCCCGTGCTTTGCCAGCGCATACGTACCCTCAGGGGTGCTTACGGTAGCAACTCCTGGGCGAGAAAGACTCAGCGTGCCTGTAAGCAGCGCTGATGGTCGCTTTGAGACTTTTGCACGTCCCTGACGACGGTTTCCTTTATGTATGCGTTTTCTAGCCAAAAATCCTCCTGTAGGTAGAAGCCAGCGCCTTTTGCGCTGACCCCAATGGATCTTCTGATATGTACCCTAAAGTGCCTTGTGATAGACGACGTCCAGATAAGGCGAGAAGCTCCAAGGATCCCGACGGGTTTCTCGACGAACATCTCGACAGATAGACGTCGGAGCCCCTCAACGGGTTTCTCGCCATCCCTGTATTAAAGAGCCCCTATGCAGAGACTGCATAGGGGCTCCAGAAGGGATTGGTTTACCTCTTAGAAGGTGCCGCGAATAACCTCGCTGCCTTCCTTCATGATAACTTCCATGTTATCTGGGGTAAGGTCGCGGATGTTAGCAGCAACGTCGCCCTTGACAACCAGGAGGTCAGCAAGCTTGCCAGCCTCGAGGGAGCCAAACTCATCCTCGTGGTGAACCATCTTTGCGCCGTTAAGAGTAGCAGCCTTGATGGTCTCAAGAATGGTAACGCCAGCCTTCTCAACGAAGTCATACATCTCGTCGATGGTGACCCAGCCGTAAGGAGTTACGAAGCTGAAGGAGTCGGAGCCGATGGTGAGAGTGACGCCGCGCTCGTTAGCAGCACGGAGGTTCTCGTATGTACGGTTGAGGCCCTTCTCAACGACGGTATCGCCTGGGAATGCGTCAAGCTCTGGAGTCCACTCTGGTGGATAAGTTCCGTACCAAAGTTGGCAGGAAGCCGATGGTAGGAGTAAAGAAGGTACCCTGCTCGCACATAAGGTCCATGGTCTTTGCATCAAGCTCGAAGCCGTGAATCATCTGCTCGCAGCCGCAACGGACGGAGTCATAAGCTGCGGAGAAGCTGTTATAGGAGTGTGACCAAACAGGAATGCCAACCATTGCTGCCTCGTCGCAAACTGCCTTGATCTCCTCGTAGCAGTAGTGCTGATCGCGACCGGAGTCCCAGTGCCAAATGCCGCCACCGGTTGCCCAAATCTTGATTGCGTCTGGGTTCTCACGAAGACGACGACGAACTGCCTTACGAAGATCCCAAGGACCGTCTACCTGATCGCCCCAAGGGTGACCATTCTTGGAAATCTCCTGTGGGAGCTGGTGGCAGTCACCGTGACCAGCAACGCGGCAGAAGCCAAGGCCGGTAGCGTAGATACGTGGTCCCTCCATGACGCCCATGTTAACGAGGTCACGAATTGCGATACCATTGCGGCCAATCTCGCAGACGGTGGTAAGACCATGGGAGAGAGCGTCCCAGGACTGCTTGACTGCGCATGCCTGCTTCTGAGCAACGGACTCGATAACCCAGTCGTTATCGTTGTCGGTTAGGTTGCCGGAGAAGTGCAGGTGGGTATCGATAAGACCTGGCATAATGGTGCGGCCCTGGATGTCACGGACCTCATAGCCCTCTGGAACCTCAGTGCGAGGACCAGCATAAGCGATCTTCTTGTCGTCTACGAGGACAAGAGAATCCTCAACAGGAGCGGCGCCAGTGCCGTCAACGAGCTTTCCGCCTACAAAAGCAATCTTACTCATTTCTTTCCCCCTCTAGTAAATGATACATACTATCTTTTTGCGCCCACCCTTTTTGGGCGCAAAAAATCCAAACTAAAGAAACAAATAACGTGCTTAGTTCAACGTACCGATGAAACCTTTAGAGCTTGCAAGCAACTTATGCTGCTGCCTTCTCAGACTGACGACCAAAGATCATGAAGATGGCCATACCAATGACAATCCAAGAAATGGTGATGATCCACTCAACTGGCTTCAGTGCTGCAGGACTGAAAGGAACAACCATCAGACCGATGATGATGCTGCCAGCAAGAATTGCAGCAAGGATACCTGCGATACCACCGTTGACCTTGTAAGGACGAGGCAGGTCTGGCTCGGTCTGACGCAGGCGCAGGCAGGCAACGCCAGCCATGGTGCATGCGAAGATGAAGCCAAGAGAAGCAACGTTGGTCAGAGGAACAAGCATGTTGCGGCCGAGGAATGGACCAACAAGGGTCAGGCCAGCCATGAACATGTTTGCAGTCAGAGGTGCGCCAGACTTAGGGTCAATCTTTGCGAATGCCTCTGGGAGCATCTTCTTACGACCAAGAGCGAGCATCAAACGAGTTGAAGCACCAAAGAAGGAGTTCATTGGGCCCAGAGGTCCAAGCGTTGCAATGATGAGCATTGCAATGTAGAAGAACAGGTTGATGCGCTCGAGAACTGCAAGTGCAGGAACAGAAGACTTAACAAACTCGTGCCAGTCAATCATGGTTCCGAATGCATAGATGCAGATGAGATAGAAGATACCAGATGCCATAAGTGCAAGTGCAGGAATGATGCCAAACTTCTTCCAATCAAGGTCAGCAGAAGCCTCTTCTGCCTGCTGTGGAATGGTGTCAAGCCAGCGTAGAAGAATGGAGTCATAACAAGTACTGCAATGATGCCACCAAAGAAGCTGGTAGCCTTTGTGCCCTCTCCACCTGCAACCTCAGTTGCCTGGGAGAAGAGTGGGAGGCCGTTGCTTGGAGAACCAGTTGCAAAGGAGATAACCATTGCAAGGATCATACCAGTCAGCAGAGCCTTAGTCAGGAAGCTCGAAAGCTTAGCTGCTGCGCCAGCGCCCTTAAAGTTAAGGAAGATGACCAGAATGGCAAAGCAAAGAGCGATGACTGTTGGCCACAGGTAAACATCTGCACCAAGGATGGTGTAGAGCTTAACGGAGCGCAGCCAAGAAAGAATTGGGAATGCACCAAAGCGGTCGGTGAGAAGCGTGGAAATAGCAATTGCCTCCCAAGGGCACAGTGGAGCGTTACCCAGAAGGAGCATCCAGCCGGTAAAGAAGCCCATTGGGCGGCCGAATGTCCTGTCGACGTACTCAATGATGCCACCAGAAATTGGAATAGCAGCAGTAAGCTCGCCAAAAACACATCCAATTGGTACAAGGAAAATTGCGCCAATTGCGAATGCGATCATCGCGGGGAATGGTCCTCCACCAAGAACCATCCAGTCGCCTACCAGGAGCACCCATCCGGTACCAATGATCGCACCAAATCCGATGGTAAAGAAGTTGAATAGACTCAACGACTTTTGCATCTCAGGTGCCTCGGCATTTTCTGCCATGTCCCACTCCTTCCCGTAATTACTCGGACGAAGAACTTGATGAGACTATGTTTGCACCCGAAGCCATTTGAAAAAAGAAGTAGCGCCCTCTGGGCGTCAGATAAACCCGTAAGCGTAAAGGCTACAACCGCGAGCGGTAGTTAAATCTTTTTACATCTTTACCAAAATCTAATAACAGTTATGCAATTTTCAAATAGTTAACGTACACAACTATGCATCAATCTTTAACTCAAATACTTTAAAAACTCTTCTGTAGTACGCGACATCTCGCCTTTTACACGATGTGTAATAAAGACATTACGATGTACGGGAGTCTCCAGATGATGTACATCAATATCAAAATTTGTACCTTTTGTTGCCTCAAGTGGCAACAAACTTACACCAAGACCTGACTCTACCATGGACATAATGGTGAATGAATCCGATGACGCAAACGTCATGCGTGCGTTTTTGAGTTGCTTCTGAAGCAGAGGAGCCGTCTCAATATCAACGATAAAGGGCTCTTCAATAAGACGCTTAACAGGAATTGTCTCAAGGTCCTTCTCGTAATGTCCCTTTTGAGATACAACAATAACCTCATCATGATCAAATAAAGTTGAAGTAAATCCCTGCTCAGTTGCGCGGGTCATAGTAAAACTAATATCCACTTTACCCTTGCTAATAAGACGCAGGGCTTCGCCGTAGGTGCATTCGATAACTTCAACTTTGATGTTTGGATGGTCAGTCATGTACTTCTTCAGATGGCCAGGCAGTGCTCGTGAAAGAAAGCTCGAAGGCGCAGCAATAACAAGGTTGCCCATCTCAATGGCACTGACGCGATTAACTTGATTGCTCAACTTGCTGTATGCCTGGCACACCTCTTCTGCAACAGGCAAAAGCGTCTTTCCCTCAGGAGTCAGACTTACATAGCCACCATGCCTGTTAAACAAGCGGACATCCCACTCTTTTTCTAGACTTGCCACCATGCGACTAATAGACGACTGAGTGCATCCCCAGCTCTTCTGCCGCCACCGTAAAGCTACTGTGATATGCTGCGGAAGTAAAAAGCCTGGAATTTGTGCAGGTTGGTCTCCATACTTGGCCCCTATTCAAGTACGTGGCCCAACAATTCACCCTTAAAAAAATATCATTCTACCTGCAAATTGGTAAATACTGTTTATCGCAAAAAGACCCCGTGAACGGTATTCACGAGGTCTTACCTTGCAATCTTTATGCAAAAAAACTTTTCTTAATTGATACTTCACTTTGACAATTGAAGTACCAGGTTGCTTAGTTACTATGCCTTCAGATAGCGGCCCATAGCAATAGCAGAGCCAAAGAGTCCCAGAAGCAAACCTAAGAGCAACAGAAGGCCACTCATACCCAGCATGACCGTTGTTGGAATAGCAAAGGTCAAGAAGGTCATGCTTTCTGCCATAACCGGGAGAAGCATGTGGGCTCCAACAACCAAAAACGACAATGGCGAGAAGAGCGCCGATAAGAGCCTCAAGCACGCCTTCCATAAGGAATGGTCCGCGAATAAAGCTGTTAGATGCGCCGACCAGACGCATGATGGCAATCTCACGACGGCGAGCGTTAATAGCAAGGCGAATGGTGTTGTTAATAAAGACAAAGGCAACAAAACACCAGAAGTCCAACAAGGCCAATAGCGCCAATACGAATGTATGCTGTTACGCTAAAGAGGCGCTCAACGGTCTCGCGACCATACTGAACATCACCGGATGGATTGCTCTTATTATCCGCAATGGCTGCAAAAGATGATGAAGAAGCAATGCGCTGGGCAACGTCTTGAACATCCTTAGGATCCTTGAGTTTGATCACAAGAGATGCAGGAATTGGATTCTGGCCATCAAGAGCAGAAACCGCATCAGAAGCATTGCGATAACTCATGGTTGTGCGGTACTCCTCAAGAGCCTGCTCTTTGCTCTTATAGGTTACAGACTCAACCGTATCCCAGCCTTGAACTTCTTGCTGGAAAGCAGTTACTGCAGCCCTGATCTGCATCATCCGAAAGAAAACGCCTGGATAGTAACGCGGTTCTCGACACTTCCTACCATGTTCTCGATAAGAGCAGAGCCAAGAATAAACAGGCCGATGATGAACAGTGACAAGAAGATGGTTACGATTGCACCAAGAGCGGTAGACCAGTTCCTTTTAAAGTGGCTTCCGGCCTCATGCAGAGAATATCCAAAATTAGAGAGCCCCATAGTAACCATAGCCTCCCTTCTCCTGGTCGCGGACAATGTGACCAGCCCTCGCGTAATAACGCGCTTACGCATAGAGTCAACCATCTCGCGATCGTGTGTTGCCATTACAACCGTAGTGCCCGCACGGTTAATGCGGTCAAGAAGCTTCATAATGCCCAGAGAAATTGCTGGGTCCAAGTTACCCGTAGGCTCGTCGCAGATAAGCAGTGGTGGGCGGTTAACCATTGCGCGAGCAACAGAAACACGCTGCTGCTCACCACCAGAAAGCTGGTCTGGGTAAGCGCTCATCTTTTGACCAAGACCTACCAGACGCAGAACCTCTGGAACCTGAATATCAATAACAGGACGAGGCTTGCCAATGCACTCAAGTGCAAAGGAAACGTTCTCATAGACGGTCTTATCGGGCAGAAGCTTAAAGTCCTGGAAGACGGTACCAATCTGACGACGCAGATAAGGAACCTTGGAGTTACGCATACGTGTAAGGTCCTGACCAGCAACAATAACCTGTCCGTGAGTTGCCTTCTGCTCGCGCGTGATAAGACGCAAGAGAGATGACTTACCGGAACCAGAGTGTCCAACTACAAAGACAAACTCACCTGGGTAGATATCAGCGCTGATGTTATCCAGCGCAGGACGATTTGGCTGCGATGGATACACAAGCGAAGCGTTCTTGAAAAGAAATGGTTGGAGTACCAGTACGCTCTACCTTAGGTGCATCTTGAGCTAGATCTGCAAAGAATTTTGCACGATCAAGAGGTGCCTGCTCAGGGTTGATTTTGCTGCTCAGCAGTTACCACGTGTACAGCTTCTGCTCCAGAAGCAAATGGATCAGATACAGTTGTTACAGGTTCAGCAGCCTGGGCCACTGGCACATCAGCAGAAAAGTCCTGAGTTTCAACTTGATCAGCTACAACATCTTGCTGGTCAAGCTGGTTAAGATCATCCTGAGAAATTACCCCAAAACGGTCATCAAACGAGGACTCCTGTTGCTCATCAGTGCGAAAATGATTAGCCACAGTTGCTCCTTTTCTTACTCCGAAGAGACAGATACAGATTTTATTTTACCAAAAGTGCAGGTATGTTACACGTCATGCAGGTCATCCACAGAAAAACCGCCTCCCTTTTTACAAGAGAGGCGGTTGACTACAATCGCAAAAAAGAGCAAGACGTGCGTTAATTATGCAGTATGCTCTTCTAGCCAAGTAGATAACTTTTCTTTAATCTCTATCTTATCGAGAATACTGGTAATACCAACTGCTGAGTAGGCTTGTTTTGCGTTGTTTAACTTAAGCGCAAGGTCAGTCATAGTAATGACAAGGTTTCCATCGAATTCATCAAGTGCTTCAAGGCTGCCGCACTCCGTTACTATTGGATACTCATTCTCATCAATTACCTGATCAACCTTGACTTTAAGCATCCTAGAAGAACCAATACCGGCATGGCAACAAACGAGTGCGCGAAATTTTTAATATTCATTATGTTCTACCTTTCAATCCGTGAATAGGTGCCCGAATTTCTTTCTATATTTCTTTCTGTAGTTCTTTTACAAGCTTGTACTTGTAAAAGAAGCGATCTATGTATTTAACAATCACTATTTTTCGAACTGCTCTTACCTTAGATACATTCATAGCACAAACTATCCTTGATTATATATTTTTAAGAAATGAGATGTATCCGATGACCTATATAAATACTCTCATTCTATAAAACATTACGATTCATCCCATATTGTTACATGTAAAACTATTGTTCAAAACTAATTACATTTGTATTTATTCATATAATTTCTAAATTTTTCTTTGATATGTATTGTTTTTTTGACCCTGATGTTTTAGGTTATTAATGAAATATCTAATGTAAGAAATTTATTATTCATAAAAGAGGGCTTTAATGAAAAGAAGCAAAGCTTATGTAGATTCACGTCGTGAGAGTATTACCGAATTGCTAGAAAAAGAAGGGCAGGCAAGCGTTGTCGAACTTGCGGAGCACTTCAAAGTATCCACCCTTACCATCAGACGCGACTTAGATTTTCTTGAAAAAAGTGGCATTCTTTCTCGTCAATATGGTGTAGCCACTCTACTGAATCCGTATGGTCGTCATTCAGGTTCAAAGCAAATTCGTTCCAATAAAGCCATTGCTCGTGAAGCCGCACGTTATGTTGAAGATGGTGACTGCATCTTCATTAATAACAGTTCTGTTGCCCTTGGTATGCTTGAATGGATTGATGCTCGCGATGTAACCGTTGTTACCAACAACGGTAATGCGCTCATACTTGAAGATGTTTATGATCTCTCTATCATTCTGACAGGTGGCGATATTCGCCCCCCACGTTCTTCTATGACTGGCGAGACTGCCCTTGAGTGCATCCAACATATTACTGCTTCCAAATGTTTCTTGGGCTGCACGGGTTTCTCGGCAGAATTTGGTCTAACTTCTGCAATCTCTCCTGAACCAGCAATTAATGCTCAAATGCTTAAGCGCTCT